>Ga0075019_10001470_pt1 | contig 13363 bp, 18 predicted proteins | sample ColStrG_CSR_2013_FD_71473 | JGI IMG/M metagenome (GOLD analysis project Ga0075019, IMG submission 71473) | Freshwater sediment microbial communities in response to fracking from Pennsylvania, USA - Cold Stream Run_MetaG_CSR_2013 | ecosystem: Environmental > Aquatic > Freshwater > Creek >...
CGTCTATCATGCGCCCGTCATCCTCAACATCGTCAACAACCAATGGGCGATCAGCTCGTTCGCGGGGTTCGCGGGCGGCGATGAAACGACGTTCGCGGCGCGCGGTCTCGGCTATGGCATTGCAGCGTTGCGGGTTGATGGCAATGATCCGCTTGCGGTCTATGCGGTCACGCAATGGGCCGCGGAGCGCGCGCGCACCAACCACGGCGCTACGATCATCGAGCATTTTACCTATCGTGCCGAGGGGCATTCAACATCGGATGATCCGAATGCCTATCGCGCCGCCAACGCCGCCGCGCAATGGCCGCTGGGTGATCCGGTCGCGCGGCTCAAAGCGCATCTCATCATGCTGGGTGAATGGGATGATACTCGTCACGCAGCGCAAGAATCCGAGTTGGCGGAGTTTGTGAAAAGCGCGCAAAAAGAGGCTGAAGTCAATGGCATTCTTGGCCACGGCCTGCTCCAGCCTTTCGCAAGCATGTTTGAGGATGTGTTTGAGGAGATGCCCTGGCATTTGCGCGAGCAATCCGCGCAACTCGAAGCCGAGCGCGCCGTGAAGTGGCCCGCACTGAGGGAGCCACGCTGATGGCGCGGATGAACATGATCGAAGCGATCAATTCCGCAATGGATGTCGCGATGGCGCGCGATGCCAGCGTTACCATGCTCGGCGAGGACATCGGTTATTTTGGCGGCGTTTTCCGCGCCACAGCAGGTCTTCAGGCGAAATATGGCAAGACGCGTGTGTTCGATACGCCGATCAACGAATGCGGTATTATCGGCGTCGCCATTGGCATGGCCGCCTATGGCCTGCGGCCCGTGCCCGAAATTCAGTTCGCCGACTATATCTATCCTGGCTTCGATCAATTGGTGTCGGAAGCCGCGCGCATCCGCTATCGTTCGGCATGCGAATGGACGATGCCGATTACTGTGCGCTCGCCCTTCGGCGGTGGCATCTTCGGCGGGCAGACGCATAGCCAGTCACCCGAGGGGATTTTCACGCATGTCTGCGGGCTAAAAACTGTTGTTCCGTCAACGCCTTATGACGCGAAGGGGCTATTGCTTGCGAGCATTGAGGACAATGACCCTGTCATCTTCTTCGAGCCCAAGCGCATCTATAACGGGCCGTTCGACGGCCATTATGATCGCCCCGTCACGCCTTGGGCGAAGTATGAAGCGTCCGAAGTGCCCGAGGGTTATTACACCATCCCGCTCGGCAAGGCGGCGGTGGTGCGCAGCGGCGAGGCGGTCACCCTGCTCACCTATGGCACGATGGTGCATGTCGCGACGGCGGCTGTTGAGGAGCTTGGCGTTGATGGCGAGGTGATCGATCTGCGCACCCTGATGCCGCTCGATATTGAAACCATCGAGGCGTCGGTGAAGAAAACGGGCCGCTGTGTCGTGATCCACGAAGCGACGCGCACCGGCGGCTTTGGCGCGGAGCTTGCGGCGCTGGTTCAAGAGCGCTGCTTCTATCATCTCGAAGCGCCCGTGGTGCGCGCAACCGGCTTTGACACGCCCTATCCGCACAGCCTTGAATGGGCGTATTTTCCCGGCCCGATCCGCCTGAAGATGGCGCTCGACACTGTGATGAAGGATTAACAATGGCGCTTTACACCTTCCGCCTCCCCGATATTGGCGAGGGCATTGCCGAGGCTGAAATTGTCACGTGGCACGTCAAGGTGGGGGATGTGATCACCGAAGATCAGCCCGTTGCCGACATGATGACGGACAAGGCGACGGTGGAAATGGAGTCGCCAGTATCGGGCGTAGTGGTCTCGGTGGCGGGGGCCGAGGGCGATATGGTCGCGATTGGCGCGGCGCTGATTGTGGTTGAGGTGGAGGGGTTGGGTGCTGGAGATGATCAGCGTGCCTCAACCCATCAAAGCCGTGCTCCGGCGGATACCGGAGCCCAGGCACCCGTTGATCTCGAATCGTCAGATGTTTCCGGCCCAAGCGTCCTACCAACTGGGCTCCTGCCTCCGCAGGAGCACGGTGAACCGGTTGCGCGGGAACACGTTGCAGAGATTGCCAAGGGCGGGCCACCTCCCCTCGCCTCCCCCGCTGTCCGCTTGCGCGCGCGTGATTTGGCCGTTGACCTCGCTCAAGTCCCCGCAGGCCCCAACGGGCGCATCCGCCATGCTGATCTCGACGCCTTCCTCGCGCACAATGCGCATCAGGGCTACGCGCTAGCCGCCCCTACGCGTGCCGATGAGACCATTAAGATCATCGGCATGCGCCGCCGCATTGCTGAGAATATGGCCGCCGCCAAGCGCCACATTCCACACTTCAGCTATGTCGAGGAGATTGACGTCACCGCGCTCGAAGCTCTGCGCGCCGAGCTCAACGCCACGCGCGGCAGCAAGCCCAAACTCACGCTGCTCCCGCTGCTGATCACCGCGATGTGCCGCGCGCTGCCTGATTATCCCATGATCAATGCGCGGTTCGATGATGAGGCGGACGTCGTCACGCGCTATGGCGGCGTGCAGCTCGGCATGGCAACGCAAACCGACGCCGGACTCATGGTGCCGGTGATCCGCGATGCGCATGCGCGCAACATCTGGCAACTCGCCGCCGAGATCGCGCGCCTTGCCGAGGCCGCGCGCACCGGCACCGCCAAGGCCAATGAGTTGTCCGGCTCAACGCTCACTGTCACGTCGCTCGGGCCTTTGGGTGGCATCGCCACCACCCCGATCATCAACCGCCCCGAGGTCGCGATCATTGGCCCGAACCGCATCATCGAGCGGCCCGTTTTTGATGGTGACACGATCAAACGCGCCAAGCTCATGAATCTGTCAATCTCATGCGATCACCGTGTCGTCGATGGCTGGGATGCAGCAAGTTTTGTCCAAGCGGTCAAGCGTCTGCTTGAAACGCCGGTGCTGCTGTTCGCGCCGCGCTGACACGCGCCAGCGAAATTCAGCCGTTGGTCAACTGCTGCATGGCGTGGTGCGATCAAACCCGCTAGAGCGTCGCGATGCCACCGCCGTCCCGAACTGTTGCTCTCGTCGTTGCCGCTGGCAAGGGGCTGCGCGCGGGGGGCGATGTGCCCAAGCAATTCGCGCCATTAGGGGGCAAGGCGCTGGTGGCATGGTCGGTCGAGGCCTTTGCCTCGCATCCGGCCATTGATGCGGTCTATGTCGCGGTTGGCGCGGGCCAGGAAGAAATGCTCGCGGCGACACTCGGGGCTTCCGTGGTCAAGCCCGTCAGCGGCGGGGCTGAGCGCGTCGACTCGGTGCGTGCGGGATTGGAGGCGATTGCGGCAAATGGCGGTGCCAACAAAGTGCTCATCCACGATGCGGCACGGCCATTTTTATCTCATATGGTTATATATCGCCTTTTAAGCGCACTGGAGACGCATCAAGCGGCCTGCCCTACCCTGCCCTGCGTCGATACGCTTGCGCGCGCTGTGGAGGCTCCTGAGCGGCTTATGGGCGATGTGGCAGATCGATCCTCATTGGTTCGTGTGCAGACGCCGCAGGCTTTTCATTTTGATGCCATCCTCGCCGCGCACCGGGCGCATGTCGGCGCGCCGCCCACGGATGACGCGCAAATGGCGCGCGCTTATGGCGTTGAGGTGGCGCTGGTCGCGGGAGAAAATGCGTTGGAGAAAATCACCCTGCCTGATGATTTCGCGCGCGCGGAGGCAGTGCTGGCGGCACGGCGCACCCCGCACACCGGCATGGGCTTTGATGTCCATCGGTTAGCGGCGGGCGAAGACTTGTGGCTCTGTGGCGTGAAAGTGCCGCATGACAAAGGCCTGTCCGGTCATTCGGACGCCGATGTCGCGCTCCATGCGCTCACTGACGCACTGCTCGGGGCGATAGCGGCTGGCGATATCGGTAGCCACTTCCCCCCATCTGACCCGCAGTGGCGCGGCGCGGCCTCGCACCGCTTTGTCGAACATGCGCGCGACCTCATCGCAGAGAAACACGGGGTTATCGAACATGTTGACGTGACCATCATCTGCGAAGCCCCCAAAATTGGCCCGCACCGCGAGACGATGCGCACAGCCATCGCCGACATGTTGCGTGTGCCGCTTGAGCGCGTCAGCGTCAAAGCGACCACAACCGAAAGGCTAGGCTTGACAGGGCGCGGCGAAGGTATAGCGGCGCAGGCTGTTGCCACCGTCACGCTATAGCCGAGTCTCAAAAATGTCCGACACCCTTCCCGCTGAACTGCTCGATGCCGCCGCACATGTGCTCGAAGCCAACCGCATTGCGGGAAAACGGATCGCGGTGGCCGAAAGCTGCACCGGCGGCTTGGTGGCCGCTGCGTTGACCGAACATGCGGGCGCATCCGCTGTGTTTGAGGCAGGCTTTGTCGCTTATGGCAATGACGCTAAAAGGCAAATGCTTGGCGTCGATGAGAATTTGCTTACTACCTTCGGTGCTGTGTCCGAAGCAACGGCTTGGGCGATGGCACAGGGCGCACTCAAGAACTCGACTGCCGACATCGCCGTCGCGATCACCGGAATCGCCGGGCCAAGCGGCGGGACAGCAAAAAAGCCAGTCGGCACTGTCGTTTTCGCGCGCGCACGGCGCGGTGACCATCCGGGAGATGTTGTTGCCGACATCAAACATTTCGGTGATATCGGCCGTGGACCGATCCGGCTTCAGGCCGCGCTGATTGCGCTGGATTTGCTGATGCCCGAATCCAAGGTTTAAGGCATATTGTGCTCCGGCGCAGGCCGGAGCCTAGGCCGCTTAAACACTAGGCTCCGGCCTGCGCCGGAGCACTGCTCAGTGATTCGGCCCCATAAAGCTCTCCTGCACGCGCCTCGAACGCGCCGATCATCCGCCGCAACGCGTGGTCAAACATCTGCCCGGCCAACGCCTCGAACAGCCGATTTTTGAACGCGAACTCGACCATGAAATCGACGCGGCAGCCCCCCGCATCGTCGTCCTCAAACGTCCATTCATTGCGCAGATATTTTAGCGGCCCATCAATATATTCGACATGCACCGACGCCGCCCGCAGCTTGGTGACACGCGACGTAAAGCGCTCTTTGAGTGCCTTGAAACCCACGATCAGATCGGCCACCATCTCAGTTTCGCTGTCTGACTTCACCCGCACCGCAGTCACCCACGGCAGAAACATCGGGTAGCGCGCGACGTCGGTGACGAGATCATACATTTGCGCCGCCGTATAAGGCAGTTCGCGAACTTCGCGGTGTTTAGGCATGTGTCCGCATCAGTTGTGCGGCCCGCGCAGCCTTCATTTGCGCAAAATCAGCATCGGCGTGATAGCTTGAGCGCGTCAGCGGCGATGAAGCCACCTGCAAAAAACCCTTCGCGCGCGCAATCGCGGCATAAGCGTTGAACCCGGCGGGCGGCACAAACTCGATTACTTTGGCGTGGCGCGGCGTCGGCTGGAGATATTGGCCCATGGTGAGGAAATCGACATCGGCTGAGCGCATATCGTCCATCACCTGATGCACCTCCATGCGTTCCTCGCCCAAGCCCAGCATCACGCCCGATTTGGTGAAGATGCTGGCATCGTGCCGTTTCACGCTCTCCAGCAGCCGCAGCGAAGCATAATAGCGCGCGCCCGGGCGGATCGTGGGGTAAAGACGCGGCACGGTCTCGAGGTTGTGATTATACACATCGGGACGCGCGGTGATGATCGCTTCCACGGCACTCTGCGCCTTATTCCTGAAGTCCGGCGTGAGAATTTCAATCGTGGTGTCGGGCGTCGTGCGGTGCAAAGCCTCGATCACCCTGACGAATTGCGACGCGCCGCCATCGGGCAGATCGTCGCGATCCACCGAAGTGATCACGATATGCTGCAACCCGAGTTCCGCCGCCGCATCCGCGACGTGCTGCGGCTCAAGCGTGTCGACCGCGCGCGGCATTCCGGTTTTGACATTGCAGAACGCGCAGGCGCGCGTGCACGTGTCGCCCAAGATCATCACGGTGGCGTGCTTCTTCGTCCAGCACTCGCCGATGTTGGGGCAGGCCGCCTCCTCACACACCGTGGCAAGGTTAAGGCGGCGCATCAACGCTTTGGTCTCAGAGAAGCCGACCGATGTTGGCGCTTTGACGCGGATCCAATCGGGCTTGCGGATGCGGTCGGGCGTTGCGGGAGCTGTCATAACGGTCATGCCATGGCAAATAGCGCGGATATCGACGAAATGCTAGAATTGGCAGCCAATTTGTTGCAATGCGTCCGCATGGCAGGGTTTGACACATTGATTGAGGGTTACCGGCGCTTCCGCAAAAGCGACTGGACGCGCCATCGCACCCGCTGGGCCGACTTGGCTGAGGGGCAATCACCCAAAACCATGGTCATCGCCTGCTCCGACAGCCGCGTCGATCCCGCCACCATCTTCGATACCTCGCCCGGCGAAATGTTTGTGGTGCGCAACGTCGCGAATCTCGTCCCCCCTTATGAGATCGGCGGCGGGCGACATGGCGTTTCGGCGGCGCTCGAATTTGCGGTGACGCAGCTTGAGGTCGATGAGATTATCGTGCTCGGACATGGGCAGTGTGGCGGCGTAAAAGCCGCGCTCAGCCAAGAATTTCACAACGCTCCGCTGGGCGAGGGCGGGTTCATCGCGCATTGGATTGATTTGCTCGACGATGCGCGCGCGCGGGTGGTGGCGCGACATGGTGCCGACGCCGCCACCGCGCTCGAACTAGAGGGTGTGAAGGTGAGTCTCGCCAATCTGCGGAGCTTTCCTTATATTAAGGCGCGCGAACGCGGCGGGCGGCTAACACTGCGCGGCGCGTGGTTCGCAATCGCCGACGGTCAATTGCATGTGCTTGATGAGGCGACGGGGGCCTTCTCAGCCGCCTGATGCGAGACGGTTGAGCGCGTCCCCGTCAACCCGGTTGACCGTCCATGCGTCCATCGACTTAGCCCCGAGCGATTGGTAAAATTGAATCGCGCGCGTGTTCCAATCGAGCACCCACCATTCGAGCCGCGCACAGCCGCGTTCGACGGCAATCTGTGCCAACCGCCGCAACAGCGCCCTGCCCGCGCCGCTACCGCGCGCTTGCGGATCAACAAACAAGTCTTCGAGATAGAGCCCCGGTCGCCCCTCAAACGTGCTAAAGTTATGGAAGAAGAGCGCGAACCCGACCGGCGCGCCGTCGCGCTCGGCAATCAGTACTTCTGCCATGGGTCGTGCGCCAAACAGATGCGCGCGCATCATGTCTCGATCCGCCCGCACCTCGTGCGCGAGTTTCTCGAACTCGGCAAGCGCGCGAACATAATGCAGGATCAGGTCGAGATCGGCCTCGACCGCGAAGCGAATCGTGAGCGCCATCAGTTGAGCTGTTTGGGCGGCGTGACCGGCAACGGCAGCGGCATTACACCGATACCATCCTCGATAAGGTCTCGCGCCTCGGCGGGAGAGACTTCGCCGTAGATGCTCGACTGATCGATTTCGCCCGCGTCCATCGCGCGCGCCTGCGCGGCAAATTGCCGACCAACCCATGTCGATTTTTCGAGCAGCGACGCCTGCGCTTGCGCCAGAGCGGCAAGCACGGCCTTAACCTCGGGCGCGTTTGGCGTCGGCAGAGCGACGGGGACGGCAGGGCTCGGCTGCACCGCAGGCAGCGTATTGCCCTTTGCCGACACATGGGGCGCCATGACCGCCTTGCTCACGCGGCTGTCGCCACACAGCGGACAGGCGATCAGCCCGCGCGCCTGCTGCGCTTCGTAATCGCCGCTTGATCCAAACCACGCTTCAAACACATGCGCGCCGCCTTCGCATTGAAGATCAAAAACGATCATCCGCTCACCGCTTCGGGAATTGTCCGCCGGTGGCGAATCACGGGTATGCGGCTGCGCACATCATCAACCTGCGCCAAATCCATATCGGCAAAGCCAACGCCGACGCCCTCGCCCATGTCGAGGATCACCTCTCCCCATGGTGAAATCACGAGCGAATGACCAAAGGTGGCGCGGCCATCTTCGTGCGTCCCATATTGCGCCGCCGCAATCACAAACGACGCATTCTCAATCGCGCGCGCGCGCAACAGCACGTGCCAATGCGCCTTGCCTGTCGGCACCGTAAAGGCGGCAGGGACACTCAACACCTGCGCACCCGCCGCGCTCAGCCCCGCATAAAGCGCCGGAAACCTCTGATCGTAACAGATGGAGAGCCCCAAACGCCCCAGTGGCGTTTCCGCCACCACCGCCCGCGCACCCGGCGCATAGGTTGAAGATTCGCGCCAACTTTCGCCCGTCGGCAAATCAACGTCGAAGAGGTGCATCTTGTCATAGTGCGCGACAATTTTGCCAGCATCGTCAATCACAAAACCGCGATTGACGAAGCGACCATCGCCCGCTTCGGACAGCAACGCGAGCGAGCCGATGTGCAGCCAGATTTTGTGCGCCGCCGCCGCATCGCACAGCGCCTTGAGCGTGGGATCATCAGCTTGGGCGCGCACATGTGCCGCCGCCCGCGTGCGGTTGCCATCGAGCAGCCCGCACATTTCAGGCATGAACAGCATCGCCGCGCCGCCATCCGCCGCAGCCGCAACTGCGGCAACGAGCGCCGCCGCATTGGCCTGTGGATCAATTCCGCTACAGGTCTGAGCAATCGCGATCCGGGTCATCTCCTTATCCTGCCAGCATCGGATCAAGCTTGCCCGACGCATCGAGCGCGAACATCTCGTCGCACCCGCCGATATGGGTGCCATTGATGAAGATTTGCGGCACGGTGGCCTGCCCCCCGGCGCGCGCCACCATCGCTTTACGCGCCACCAAATCCATTGTGATGTCGGTTTCTTCAAACGACACATTCTTTTTGGCCAGCAGCGCCTTCGCGCGCGAGCAATAGGGACACAGAAACTTGGTATAAATTTCAACGCGCGGCATGACGGCACTCCTTGCTGGTTACGTGGGTGCAGCGCGTCAATTTGTCAATCATCCCCCACCACCACCCGCGCCCAGCACAAGATTTCAACGCGGCGCGCGCCAGCGGATTTGAGCGCGCGGGCGCAGGCATTTGCAGTCGCGCCGCTGGTGTAGACGTCATCAACGAGAAGGATGTGCCGGGCCTTGAGCGCGGCACGGTGGCGCGGATTGACCCGGAACGCGGCTTTAACCTCCTTCGCGCGCGCCTTGCGCCCCAATCCAGCCAGTGAGCGTGTCGCCCGCACGCGCAACAGCCCATCGACCACCATTGGCGTTCCGGTAAGCCGAGCAAGATGCGCTGAAATCAACGCAGCCTGATTATAGCCGCGCGACCAGAGCCGCCAGCGATGGAGTGGCACTGGGATCAACAGTGCGTCTTGGTTCGCTACGCACTGATGCGCCATCAGCACCGCCATTGTCCGGGCATTGCCAATCCGGCGGCTGTATTTGAGCCGCAACACCACGCGCCGCGCCACGTCGCCATAGGCCATCACGGCACGCACCCCGTCATGGCGTGGCGGATTTGCGAGGCAGGGGCCGCAGATCATCCCTTCAGCAGCCACCGGAATGCGGCACAGGGCGCAGCCCGGCTCGCCGAGAAACTCAATCGATTGCCAGCACGTGCCACAAAATTGATAGTCTGATGGCGTCACAGCCCCACAGCCGGGGCAGCGCGGCGGCAGCGCATAATCGATGATCCATTGCAGGAGAGCACGAAGCAAACGCATTCGCTCTTGTCCGCCGAACTCCGCACGCGCACAAGCCCGACATGACTGATTCGGAAATATTTGATCGTAACCTGCGCCGCATCCGCCGTGATCGCGCGGCCCGTATGGTGGGCGAGTCGCGGTTGCTCGATTATGTCGGCGATGATCTGTTCGAACGCGCATCAGACACTGGACAACCCTTGGCCACCGCCCTCGTTATGAACGCTGCGGCGCACCGTCTGATTGAGCGCCTGCGCGCCCAAGGCTGCGCGGTCACCAGTGCCGATCCCGGCGCGCGCTATGCCGCTGCGAGCGGTGGTTTGCACTGCGACGAGGATCGCTATCGTTTCGGCACGGCGCAATATGATTTGATTGTTTCCGTGGGGCTGCTCGACACGGTGAACGATGTGCCCGGCGCCCTTGTGCTGATGCGTCACGCGCTCAAACCCGGCGGGCTGATGCTCTGTTCCTTTGCGGGGGCGGGCAGTTTCGAGACAACGCGCGGCTTGTTGCGCGCCGCTGCACCCAACGCCCAATACACCCATCCGATGATCGACGTGCGTGCGGGTGGTGATTTGCTCGCACGCGCCGGGTTTGTCCGCCCCATGGCCGATGTTGACAACTTGCGGCTCGATTATGCCGATTTGCGCGCGCTTGCCCGAGCGATGCGTGCCCATGCCGCAACCAACCTGCTCGTACGGCGCACCCCGCTCACTGCCGCTGCAATCGCTGCACTGCGCGCGCGCCTGTCGGCGCGTGATGGCCTCAGCGAGACACTCAGCATCGTCACACTGACGGGATGGGCACCACCGTCATAACAACTGATCGAGCAATCCGATCAAAGGGCGGTCAGCCGGCGGCATCTCAAGCGCGAACAGTTCGACGGGCTTGACCCATTTAAGCGCGCTCGCCTGCAACGCTGCGGGTTGTCCGTGCCATTTTCGACAAACATAGAGCAGCAGCAACAGGTGCCGGTTTCCCAAAGCCTCCGAGGCGAAACAGGCGGGTGCCAGACACGCCGTGTCGGTTTCAATGCCGAGTTCCTCACGCAATTCGCGCGCAAGGGCCGCTTCTGGCGTTTCGTTCGGCTCGATCTTGCCGCCCGGAAACTCCCATAGGCCGCCCATTTGCGCCGATTCGGGGCGCTGCTGAACCAAAACGCGCCCATCCGGATCAACCAACGCCGCCGCAACCACGATCAAAATATCACGATCCACACTGCCACCCCATGCTCTTAAATCATTCTTAACTCGTTGCGGTCTAGGATGACCTTGGGAACGTTTATGATCGGGAATGCCAGATGACCAGTGCTTTGCGCATAATTCTGCGCCGCGTGGGGAGACGCACAACTGCGTCGGTGCGCGCGCTTCTTGGTGAGCAGAAAGCCGCGACCGCGATCGAATATGGCCTCATTCTCGCGCTTATGGCGATCGCCGCGCTCGGCGCGTTCAACTATTTTGGCGGGCATCTTCAGCTGATGTGGAACTATGTCGCCAACACGGTTGTCGCGCATTAATTTTTCCACCTTAAGTTTTTGGTAAGAAGTCCGCGTTAAAACTGAAATTGTTGATGATCAATCTAGATCATCGGCCGGGTAAACTGGGTTTATTTCTAAAGGAGACCAACATGACTGCAATTCGTAAATTCATCAAGAGCAACAAGGGTGCAACGGCTATCGAATATGGCCTGATCGCTGCTCTCATCGCCGTCGCTGCTGTTGCTGCAATGGGTACGCTTGGTAACAAGATCGCTCTGACCTTCAACAACGCTGCAACCAACATGAAGGTTTCGTAATATCGTTATTCAAACGATGTTACGACCAAACTTTTTTGGGGGGGTGGGCGCGAGTTCACTCCCCTTTTTATTGAATATTTGGGCGGTTCGGGGGAACTCTGTCTAAGATTGGAGTCCGTAATGGTTAAGTTACTTAAATGCTTACGAAACAATAAGGGCGCAACCGCCATCGAATATGGCCTGATTGCTGCGCTTATCGCGGTTGCTGCGGTTTCGGCAATGAGCACGCTCGGCAACAAAATTGCCCTGACAATGCTCAATTCGTCGAACGATATGGCGGTCAGCTAGCGGCGTTCCGGTGACGCAAACGCGAACTTAACCCAGTGCGCCTGCATGGCAGGCAGGTGCACTAAAGCCCTGTCATCGCGAGGAACTTTGCTCTCCGCTCGGCTTTTAGCCCGGCGCGATCAAGCTTCTTCAGTGCGTCAAGCTCCGCACTGATCGCCTGTTTCAGCACCGCGATGGCCCGATCAGGCTCACGGTGCGCGCCGCCCACGGGCTCGGGAACGATGCGATCAATAACCCCGAGCCGGTGCAAATCCGCCGCCGTCACCTTCATCGCTTCGGCAGCTTCCGCCGCTTTATCGGGCGTCCGCCAGAGAATGGATGCGCAGCCCTCCGGCGAAATCACTGAATATACGGCGTGTTCGAACATCAACACCTTATTGCCCGCCGCAAGCGCAATCGCGCCACCTGATCCACCTTCACCAACAATGGCCGCCACCATCGGCACCCCAAGATTGAGGCAGGCTTCGGTTGACCGGGCAATCGCCTCGGCCTGACCGCGTTCTTCGGCTTGAATGCCGGGGAAGGCCCCCGAGGTATCAACCAGCGTCACCACCGGAATATCGAATCGATCCGCAAGGTCGATCAAGCGGATCGCCTTGCGATAACCCTCGGGCTTACCCATGCCAAAATTATGTTTGAGCCGCGAGGCGGTATCATCGCCCTTCTCATGCCCAATCACCATGACGCGGTGCGGCCCGAGACGGCCCAACCCACCCAAAATCGCCGGATCGTCGCCAAAGGCGCGATCCCCCGCGAGCGGGACAAAATCGGTAATCAGCCCGGCGACATAATGTTTGAAATGCGGCCGTTCGGGATGCCGCGCCACTTGCGTTTTTTGCCACGGTGTCAGCCGCGCATATGTGTCAGCGAGCAGCTTATCCGACTTGGCCTGCAACCGGCCAATTTCCGCCGAAATATCGGGAATGTCGCGATCCGCGCTTTCGCGCAAATCCGCGATTCGGGCTTCAAGTTCAGCGATTGGCTTTTCAAAATCGAGAAAAATCGTCATGCCGTGGGGTGTTACGAGCGCGGCACCGTCTCGTCAACGAGCGGATGGCGTGCATTGACCAATTCCACCAACGCCTTGCTGTTCACATGGGTATAAATTTCGGTCGTCGAGATATCGGCATGCCCGAGCATCGTTTGCACAGCGCGCAAATCAGCGCCACCCTCAAGCAAATGCGTTGCAAAGGCGTGGCGCAACACATGCGGGCTAACGCGCGCGGGGTTGATCCCCGCCGCTGCCGCAAGCGCCTTGATCAACTGATAGAGCCGGATGCGGCTGAGATGGCTTTTGCCCGAAGGAAACAGCCACTTGCTCCCCGTTGGCCGATGCGACAGCCACGTCGTGACTGCGGCGCGCGCGCGATCCGAAACCGGAACGAGCCGGTCTTTCTCGCCTTTGCCGGTGATGATGATGAAGGGCCGGTCTGGCGCAAAGGCGCGCACGTCGAGCGAAACGAGTTCGCTCGCGCGCAACCCCGATCCGTAGAGCAGCTCAAGCAGCGCTGCGTTGCGAAACGCAGTCGATTGCGGCGGCTGACGCTGCGTCGACGCCACCACGACCGCGAACACTGCTTCGACATCGGCATGACTGAGGATTTTGGGAAGGCCGCGCGACGCGCCCAATTTGGGCAGGGCATGGCTGGGATCATCGGCGCGCACGCCCTCATCACACAGAAAGCCGAAAAAGCGTCGCAACGCTGCCG
>Ga0075019_10001471_pt1 | contig 13360 bp, 12 predicted proteins | sample ColStrG_CSR_2013_FD_71473 | JGI IMG/M metagenome (GOLD analysis project Ga0075019, IMG submission 71473) | Freshwater sediment microbial communities in response to fracking from Pennsylvania, USA - Cold Stream Run_MetaG_CSR_2013 | ecosystem: Environmental > Aquatic > Freshwater > Creek >...
GGCAACTGGTTCGTGCCGCTGATGATCGGCGCGCCGGACATGGCCTTCCCGCGGATGAACAACATCTCCTTCTGGCTGCTGATGGCCAGCTGGATCATGCTGTGCCTGTCCCTGGTGGTCGACGGCGGTCCGGGCAAGGGCTTCGGCGGCGGCTGGACCATGTATGTCCCCTTGTCCAACGGCACCTATCACGCCGGACCGGCCATGGACTGCGCCATCCTGGCCGTCCACCTGGCCGGCGCCAGCTCCATCCTCGGCGCCATCAACTTCATCACCACGATCTTCAACATGCGCGCGCCGGGCATGACCCTGCACCGCATGCCCCTGTTCGTCTGGTCGGTGCTGGTCACCGCCTTCCTGCTGCTGCTGTCCCTGCCCGTGCTGGCCGGCGCCATCACCATGCTGCTGACGGACCGGAACTTCGGCACCCACTTCTTCGATCCCGCCGGCGGCGGCGATCCGATGATGTTCCAGCACCTGTTCTGGTTCTTCGGTCACCCGGAAGTGTACATCCTGATCCTGCCCGGCTTCGGCATCATCAGCCACATCGTGTCCACCTTCTCGGGCAAGCCGGTGTTCGGTTACCTGGCCATGGCCTACGCCATGGTGGCCATCGGCTTCGTCGGCTTCGTCGTGTGGGCCCACCACATGTTCACCGTCGGCATGAACGTGAACCTGCAGGCCTATTTCGTGGCCGCGACCATGATCATCGCAGTGCCCACGGGCATCAAGATCTTCAGCTGGATCGCGACCATGTGGGGCGGCTCCATCGAGTTCAAGACGCCGATGCTGTTCGCCGTCGGCTTCATCTTCCTGTTCACCGTCGGCGGCGTCACCGGGGTGGTGCTGTCCAACGCCGGCATCGACTACGCCCTGCACGCCACCTATTACGTGGTCGCCCACTTCCACTACGTCCTGAGCCTGGGCGCCGTGTTCGCCATCTTCGCCGGCTTCTACTACTGGTTCGAGAAGATGTGGGGCGTGAAGTATAACGAGGTGCTGGGCGCGATCCACTTCTGGCTGATGTTCATCGGCGTGAACGTGATCTTCTTCCCGCAGCACTTCCTCGGCCTGCAGGGCATGCCCCGCCGGTACGTGGACTATCCCGACGCCTTCGCCTACTGGAACCTGGTCTCGTCCTACGGCTACCTGATCATGCTGGCGGGCATGGTGGTGTTCTTCGTCCTGCTGGCCGAAGCCGCCATCCGCCGCCGCAAGGCCGAGGCCAATCCCTGGGGCGCCGGCGCCACCACGCTGGAGTGGACGCTTCCCTCTCCGCCGCCGTTCCACCAGTTCAACGAGCTGCCCAAGATCAGCCCGACGGACTCGCACTAAGTCGCCCGGGCGCATCCGGCCTCCCGGCCGGGCGCCCGGACCAGCGTCCCAGGGCGCGGGATCTCCTGAACAGGGGGCCCGCGCCCTTGCTCTTGCAGGGGCTCCGCAGACCCCATCCCCCGCCGCCGTGGCGGAAGCCAAGGAAGTCCGGACCGTGAGCCAGACCGCACCTGTCCTCTCCAGCGCCGATGACGCGGGCCAGACGCGTCCCGCCTCCGCGCCGGACGGCGACTGGGCGGCGTCGGCGGCCCAGCCCTCGGCCTGGCTGGACTATGTGATGCTGATGAAGCCGCGGGTGATGTCGCTGGTGATCTTCACCGCGCTCACCGGTCTGGTCTGCGCCGACCGGCCGATGCATCCGGCCCTGGCGGTGATCGCCATCCTGTGCATCGCCATCGGCGCCGGCGCCAGCGGGGCGCTGAACATGGCCTACGAGGCCGACATCGACGCCCTGATGAAGCGCACCAAGAGCCGGCCGATTCCCCGCGGGCGGGTCCGCAAGGGCGACGCCGCCGCCTTCGGACTGGTGCTGGCGGCCTTTTCGGTGATGCTGATGGGGTTGGGGGTGGGCCTCGCGCCCGCCGCCATCCTGGCCTTCACCATCTTCTTCTACGCCGTCATCTACACCATGCTGCTGAAGCGCTGGACGCCGCAGAACATCGTCATCGGCGGCGCGGCTGGAGCCTTTCCCCCGCTGCTGGGCTGGGCGGCCGCCAGCGGCGACGCGCCGCTGAACGCCTGGCTGATGTTCGCCATCATCTTCTTCTGGACCCCGCCCCACTTCTGGGCCCTGTCCCTGTACACCGCCACCGACTACGCCTCGGCGGGGGTGCCGATGATGCCGGTGGTCAAGGGGCCCAAGTCCACGCGCCGCCAGATCCTGGCCTACAGCCTGCTGCTGGTCCCCATCGGGATCGCGCCGGCCTTCACCGGCCTGGGGGGCGGGCTCTATCTCGCCACCGCCGGGATCGGCGGGGCGATCTTCCTGGGACTGGCGATCCGCCTGGCCCTGAGCAAGGCCGGCGATGGCGAACCGGGCGCCACGGGCCTATATGCGGTGAAGCCCGGCGCCCGCGAGGCCCGGGACCTGTTCGCCGTCTCGATCTTCTATCTGTTCGCGCTGTTCGCGGCCCTGCTGGCGGAACATGGCTGGAAAGCCCTGGTCCACTGAGCCTGGGGTCCCCGGAGGGGACCGCCGCCGCGCGTCCGCCGCCCGTCATGGAGCCGTCAATGCCCGACACCCCGCTGAAGCCCACCGCCACCGACCCCTTTGCGGAAGGCCGCGACGCCGCCCGCGCCCGGCGGATGCGCTCCCTCGCCATCGCCGGCGCCCTTCTGCTGTTCGTCGGCCTGGTCTTCGCCGTTTCGATCCTGCGTCTGAGCGGCCATGGCCTCGCCAACTGACACCTCCCGCCGCCGCTGGGTCGCCGGCGGTCTGGCGGTCCTGGTGTGCGCCATGGTGGGGCTGGCCTACGCCTCCGTGCCCCTCTACCGCGCCTTTTGCGCGGCGACCGGCTTCAACGGCACCGCCCGGCGGGCGGAGCGGGCGGTCTTCACGCCGATCAATCGCAAGCTGACCGTGCGCTTCGACACCAATGTCCGGGGGCTGCCCTGGGACTTCCAGCCGGAACAGGCCACCAGCACCGTGCAGATCGGCAAGGCCGGCCTCGCCTATTTCCGGGTGAAGAACAACAGCGACCACGCGATCCGCGGCCGGGCCGCCTACAACATCACGCCGGAGGCGGCGGCCGCCTATTTCATCAAGACCCAGTGCTTCTGCTTCAGCGACCAGACCATCGCCGCGGGGCAGGAGGTCAGCTTTCCGGTGATCTATTACGTCGATCCGAAGTTCGCGAAGGACTCGAGCACCGAAGACCTGTCCGAGATCGTGCTCAGCTACACCTTCTACCCGGCGCCGGATTCTGCGCCGGCGACGCGTTCCGCCGGCAGTTAAACGCCGAAGCCTCTTGGCTTTGGAGGGATCCGGGGTCTATAGCGTAGGGGAATCGAGACACCGGGAAGCGACGCCGCCGCGCGACCTTGCCGGTGCGTGTCACGGACGAAAGGTTATCAGCAGGTCATGGCCAGCGACGCTGTCAAACACGATTATCACCTCGTCAAGCCGAGCCCGTGGCCGCTGGTCGGCTCCTTCTTCGCCACCGTGCTCGCCATCGGGCTGGTGGTGGGGCTGAAGGGCCTGCTGGGGCTGCCCAAGGGCAACTGGGCCGTGCTGATCGTCGGCTTCCTCGGCGTCTTCTACACCATGTTCGGCTGGTGGTCGGACGTGATCAAGGAGGCCCGCGGCGGCGACCACACCCCGGTGGTGTCCATCGGCCTGCGCTACGGCATGATCCTGTTCATCGCCTCGGAAGTGATGTTCTTCGTGGCCTGGTTCTGGATCTTCTTCGAGATGGCCCTGTTCCACCTGGCCCGCACCCATTCGGCCATCGACGAGGTCCGCGCGGCCTGGGCGGTGTGGCCGCCCAAGGGTGTCGAGACCCTGGATCCCTGGCACTTCCCCCTGATCAACACCGTCATCCTGCTGACCTCCGGCACCACGGTCACCTGGGCGCACCACGCCCTGCAGCACGGGGATCGCAAGTCGGCCCAGTGGGGCCTGATCCTGACGGTCCTGCTCGGCGTGATGTTCACGTCCGTCCAGGCCTATGAGTATCGCGAGATCATCGGCGAGAAGCTGTTCTTCAGCCCGGAGTCGGCCAATGCCGGTCTCTATGGCTCCAGCTTCTTCCTCGCGACCGGCTTCCACGGCTTCCACGTGCTGATCGGCACCATCTTCCTGGCGATCTGCCTGCTGCGCCTGCTGTCTGGCGGGTTCACCCCGAAGAAGCATTTCGGCTTCGAGGCGGCGGCCTGGTACTGGCACTTCGTGGACGTGGTGTGGCTGTTCCTGTTCGCCTTCATCTATGTCGCGTTCCGCGGCGCAGCGGCAGCTTGACCCGGGCGTGACCGGCGCCAACCCCTTCCTTGCGGGTCTGAAGTGCCGGTGCCCGAACTGTGGTCGGGGTCCTCTGTTTGACGGGTATCTCAAGGTCCGCGCGACCTGCAGCGCCTGCGGCTTTGACCTCGCCAGGGCGGATTCGGGCGACGGCCCCGCGGTGTTCGTGGTCCTGATCTGCGGTGCGGTGGCCTGTTTCGGCCTATTGTTCACCGAGGTCAGCCTGCATCTGCCCGTGTGGCTGGAGCTGCTGATCTGGATCCCCGTGGCCGTCCTTTTGTGCCTCGCGGCCCTGCGACCGTTCAAGGGCGTGCTGGTGGCCCTGCAGTTCCACAACCACGCGTCCCAGGCGGGCGCCGAAAGCGTCCGGCCGGCGGAGCCTCCCCATGCCGACTGACGCCGCCGCGCCCCGTGGGCCGGCAGGACCGCGGTGGGCCCTGCACGTCTCCTTCGTCGCCGCCCTGGTGCTGCTGTGCGGTCTGGGAACCTGGCAGGTGCTGCGGCTGCAGTGGAAGACCCAGCTCCTCGAGCGGATCAGCCAGGCCCAGACCGCGCCGGCCGAGCCGTTGACCGCCGTCCTCAACCGGCTGAGCGACCACGTGGACGTGGACTATGTCCGGGTCCAGTTCGACTGTCCGGGCCTGGAGCAGGGACCCACCCTGCAGGTCTACGCCGTGCGCGAAGACGGGCCGGGGCGCCGCGTGGTCACCGCCTGTTCCATCGACGGCGGCCCCTATCGCACCCTGCTGGTGGACCGGGGCTTCCTCACCGGAAAGCCATCCGCGCCTTCGACCCTCTCGGAACCGGTGGTGGGCGTCCTGCGCCGGCCGGACAAGCCCGGTCTCTTCACCCCGCCGCACCTGCATTCCGGCGACGTCTGGTACTATCGCGATACGGCGGCCATGGCCGCAGAACTGGGCGCGGCGGCGCCGGCGCCGGTGATCCTGATGCTGGAGCGTCCGGCGCCCGCCTCCGGCAATCCCGCGCCGGCGCCGGTGCCGGTGTCGGTCTCCAACAATCATCTGGGCTATGCGATCACCTGGTTCGGGCTCGCCGCGGCGCTGGTGGGGGTCTATATCGCCTTCCTCCGGCGGGCCCGCGGTCGCTGAGCCCGGCCCGTCCGTCCGTCCGCCCTGCGGCTCAAGCTCCATGAGAGGCCACGTGCGCTATATCTCCACCCGCGGCGGCGTTCCGCCGGTAACCTTCGAGGAGGTCCTGCTGGCCGGGCTTGCGCCGGACGGCGGCCTCTATGTCCCGTCCGAGTGGCCCCGGTTCACGGCGGGCGAGATCGCGGGCTTTGCAACCTTGCCCTACGCCGAGGTGGCCGCGCGGGTCCTGGGCGCCTTCGCCGGCGACGCCCTGACGGCGGAGGCGTGCGAAGACCTGTGCAACCACGCCTACGCCACCTTCGACCATCCCGCGGCGACGCCTCTGGTCCAGCTCGACGCGAACCGCTGGCTGCTCGAGCTGTTCCATGGCCCGACGCTCGCCTTCAAGGACGTGGCGATGCAGCTTCTGGCGCGGCTCTATGACCGGATCCTGTCCCGCCGGGGCGAGACCCTGACCATTGTCGCCGCCACCTCGGGGGACACCGGCGGCGCGGCGGTGGAGGCGTTTCGCGGCTCCCGTCATGTGCGACTGGTCATCCTGTTCCCCGACGGCCGGATCAGCGATGTCCAGCGCAGGTTCATGACCACGCCCACGGACGACAACATCGCCTGCCTGTCGGTCGCCGGCGATTTCGATGACTGCCAGGCCATCGTCAAGGGCCTGTTCCGGGACGACCCATTCCGCGAGGCGGTGCGCCTGTCCGGGGTCAACTCGATCAACTGGGCGCGGATCGCCGCCCAGAGCGTCTACTACTTCACCGCCGCCGCCGCCCTGGGCGCACCGCAAAGGCCCATGCGCTTCGTCACGCCCACGGGCAATTTCGGCGACGCCTTCGCCGGCCATGTGGCGGCGCAGATGGGCTTGCCGGTGGAGCAGATCGTCGTCGCCACCAACAGCAACGACATCCTCGCCCGGGCTCTGCAGAGCGGCCGGTACGCCCGGGGGGCGGCCGTGGCCACCCAGAGCCCGGCCATGGACATCCAGATCGCCTCGAATTTCGAGCGGCTGGTGTTCGAGGCCGGCGGCCGCGACGCGGCGTCCACCGCCGCAGCCTTCGAGCAGTTCGCCAGGACTGGCGCGGTCGACCTGTCTCCCGCCGCCCGCAGCTACATGGCGGCCCGCTTCCGCGGCGAAGCGGTCAGCGAGGCGCAGACGACCGCCGCGATTGTCGAGGTCTGGCGCGCCTGCGGTCTGCTGATCGACCCCCACACCGCCGTGGGCGTCGCGGCGGCCCGGCGGCTGCCGGACGTCGGCGCGCCGATCATCACCCTGTCCACGGCCTCTCCCGCCAAGTTTCCGGAAGCGGCGCCCGCCGAGGCGCCGGCCTGGGCGTCCCGCCACCGGCGCGCCGACGCCCTGGCCGGCCTGCCCGAGCGGATGACCCAGGTCCCGGCGGACGCGGGCCTGGTCAAGGCCTTCATCCGGGAGTTCGCCGCAGCGTGACGCCCCGTGTCCACACCCTGGCCAATGGCGTCCGCGTCGTGGCCGACCCGATGCCGGGGCTGTCGAGCCTCGCCCTGTCCGTGGTCATCCGCGGCGGCTCCCGCTGGGAGGCGGAGGACGAGGCCGGCTGGGCGCACATGCTCGAGCACATGGTGTTCAAGGGGGCCGGCCGCCGGGACGCCCGGGGCATCGCCGAGGCGATCGAGGCGGAGGGCGGGCAGGTGAACGCCGCCACGGGCTTCGAGCGCACCAGTTTCCAGGTCCGCTGTCTGGCGGACGGACTGCCCTTGGGCCTCGAGATCCTGTCGGACCTGGTGCGCCGCCCGCACCTGGACGCCGACGAACTGGAGCGGGAAAAGCTGGTCATCGCCCAGGAGATCGCCGACGCGGCCGACACCCCGGACGACCGGGTGTTCGACCTGGCGCAGTCCGCCGCCTTCCGCGGCCAGCCCCTGGGCCGGCCGATCCTCGGGACGATGGAGACCCTGGCGCCGGCGACCGCGGCCCGCCTGTCGGACTTTCATCGCAGTCTCTACGCCTCGGACCGGATCGTGGTCAGCGCGTCCGGCGCCGTGGACGAGGATGTCCTGCTGGCCGAGGTCGAGCGTCAGTTCGCGGACATGACGCCCGTGCGGCGTCCGACACCGTCGCCGGCCGTCATGACCCGGGACATGGTGGTGGAAAGCCGCAAGCTGGAGCAGGCCCAGCTGGTCTGGCTGAGCCCGGGGGTCTCGATCCAGAGCGAGGACTACCACGCCCTGCGGCTGTTCGCGGAAATCCTCGGCGGCGGCATGGCGTCGCGGCTGTTCCAGCTGGTGCGGGAAACTCACGGCCTGTGCTACGCCATCGACGCCTACTGCGCCAACTATGACGATGTCGGCGTGCTGGGGGTTTATGCCGGGACCGCTGCGGCCGATGCGAAACCGGCGGCGCGGCTGATCATCGACGGCCTCGCCCGCCTCGCGGAGGACGTGACCGAGGCCGAGCTGGCCCGGGCCCGGGCTCAGGCCCGCGCCGGTCTGCACATGGGGCGGGAACAGCCCCTGGCCCGGGCGGAGCAGGCGGCGGGACAGCTTCTGGCTCTGGGGCGCCTGATCGACCCGGCGGAGTCCGAAGCGGCCTTCGCCCGGGTGACGCTGGCGGATCTGAAGCGGGTGGGCGCCCGCAGCCTCGAAGGGCCCAAGGCCACGGCCGTGCTGGGGCCCAAGCGGGCCGGCGCCGCGGCAGCGGTGTTCATGGCCGGTTGAATGGCGTCGTGAGGCGCGGGCGAAGGAGGCGATCGGATGCACGGCAACGGACAAGCCTATGATGAGCAGCTCGAGGCCCTGCAACTGGCGCTGGTGCAGACCCAGGCCCATGGCATGGCGGAGGGCGAGCGGATCATTCTCGTGCTGGAGGGCCGGGACGGCGCCGGAAAGGATGGCGTCATCGCCCGGTTGACGGAGCATCTGGCGCCCCGCAACACCCGGGTGGTGTCCCTGCCCAAGCCGTCGGACCGCCAACGGAGCGAATGGTGGTTCCAGCGCTATGTCCGTCACTTCCCCGCGGCGGGGGAGTGGGTGATCTTCAATCGCTCCTGGTACAACCGGGCCGGAGTCGAGCCGGTGATGGGCTTCTGCACCCCGGTGGAGCACCAGCAGTTCCTGCGCGACGCCCCGGCCTTCGAGGCGATGCTGGTGGAGAGCGGGATCAAGCTGGTGAAATACTGGCTCGACATCTCCGAGAAGGAGCAGGCGCGCCGGCTGGATGACCGGCGGCGCAATCCGCTCAAGGCCCTGAAGATCAGCCCGATGGACGCGGAGGCGCAGGCGCGGTGGAGCGACTACAGCCGGGCGCGGGACGAGATGCTGTCGCGCACCCATACGGCCCTGGCGCCGTGGACCTGCGTCCATACGGACGACAAGAAGCACGCGCGCATCAATCTCCTGCGCCATCTGCTGCTGACCATCGCGCCGCCCGGGATCGCCGCGGGCCTGCCGCCGCCGGACCCGGCCATCGTCTATGGCTTCGAGGCGGCGGCGCTGGAGGATGGACGGCTGGAGCCCTGACGGCCTGCGGACGTCGCCCGATCCTGCCGGGTCCGTCGACGGGGCGCGGTCAGGGGATCAGCGCCCGGCGCCTGCCCATCGCGCGCGGACGACCATGCCCGGCGCCAGGGCGATGAGGGCCGGGGCATGGGCTGCGGCCCAGACCGCAAGCACCAGGGAGTCGCCGGACCGGCCCAGCAGCAGGCATGTGAGGCAGATCAGCTGGGAGGCCGCGAGGAGGGTGGGCCAGAGGGCGCGATCGGACATCGCAAGGCGCAGGCTGATGGCAAGCCCCAGCGCCCCCGTTGCGATGAAAAAGCCCGGCGCCGTCGCGAACCGGCCGGCGCCCGCGAGGCTGCCTTCGAGGGCGTAGAGCCCCAGCAAGGCCAGACTGGGCCATTCCCGCTTCAGTATCGCCGGGTTCATCTCACCCCACTCTGTTGACGCCCGGGCCAACTTCGCCGCCCCGCATCGCTTCAGGATTCCGACTTCAACAATAAAATGCGACCGGAACGTGATCTTGGCTGACCTTTTTTCGCCACAACATGCGCCAAATCGCCACAGGTGGAGTCAAGCCGCCCCTTGCCCCGGGGGCCCGGGATTGCGATCTAGAAAGGGTAACAAAAACGGATCACATCCCCATGACAGCCCAGACGCCGCCGCCGACTCTTCTGGAAGCCCGTGGCGTGGACACCGGGCGGGCCCTCGACGTGCTGCAGTCGGCTCTGGCCGGCGCCGATGACGGGGAACTGTTCGTCGAGCGGGCGGAGAGCGAGGCGCTGGTCTTCGACGACGGCCGGCTGAAATCCGCCAGCTACAACACCACCGAAGGCTTCGGCCTGCGGGTGGTGGCGGGGGAGACGGCCGGCTACGCCCATTCCAGCGAGATCAGCGAAGGCGCCCTGCGCCGCGCCGCGGACGCCGCCTCCCTGGCCCGCCGCGGCTACAGCGGCGTGGCGGCCGAGGGCCCGCGGCTGACCAATGTCCGGCTCTATGGAGAGGATGACCCGGTGGGGGGCCTGGCCTTCTCCGCCAAGACTGACCTGCTGCAGGAGATCGACGCCTTCGCCCGCGCGCGGGATCCCCGGGTGGTGCAGGTCAGCGCCTCGATCATCGGGGAGCGTCGCGAGATCGACATCCTGCGCGGGGACGGCCGCGTGCTGCGGGACATCCGGCCCCTGGCCCGGCTCAATGTCTCGATCACGGTGGAGCGGGACGGGCGGCGGGAGTCCGGCTCCAGCGGCGCCGGCGGACGGGCGTCGTTCGACGCCTGGATCCGTCCCGACAGCTGGCGCGGCCAGGTGGACGAGGCCCTGCGCATGGCCCTGGTCAATCTGGACGCCGTGGCCTGCCCGGCGGGGGAGATGGAGGTGGTGCTCGGTCCCGGCTGGAACGGCGTCCTGCTGCACGAGGCCGTGGGACACGGGCTTGAGGGCGACTTCAACCGCAAGGGCATTTCCGCCTTTTCCGGACGGATCGGGCAACAGGTGGCGGCGCGCGGGGTCACCGTGTTCGACGACGGCGCCATTGCCGGGCGCCGCGGCTCCCTCACCATCGACGACGAGGGCACGCCGACGGAGCGCACGATCCTGATCGAGGACGGCATCCTGGTGGGCTACATGCATGACCGGATGAGCGCGCGGCTGATGGGGCTCTCCCCCACCGGCAATGGGCGCCGGGAGTCCTATGCCCACATCCCCATGCCGCGGATGACCAATACCGGCATGCTGGCAGGCGCCACCCCGCAGGCGGAGATGATCGCCGGGACGAAGCGGGGCCTCTACTGCGCCAATCTGGGCGGCGGCCAGGTGGACATCACCAACGGCAAGTTCGTCTTCCAGTGCACCGAGGCCTATCTCATCGAGGACGGCCGGATCACCGCGCCGGTGAAGGGGGCGACCCTGATCGGCGACGGCCCGACGGCCCTGACGCGGATCACCCATATCGGCGACGACTTCGACTTCGACCCCGGCATCGGCGTCTGCGGCAAGGCGGGGCAGGGCGTGCCGGTGGGCGTCGGCCAGCCGTCCCTCAAGCTCAGCGGCCTGACCGTGGGCGGAACCGCGGTCTGATCGGCCTAGTCGGCGGAGACGTTGTCCGACCCGTGCGACCACTTCTTCAGGAAGGGGCTCAGCACGAGGTACAGGACGCCCACGCCGGCGGCGGCCACGCCGATGATGTTGAACACGTTGATGGTGGTGGCCAGGGCCAGTTTCGGGTCCAGCACCTGACCCGCTACCGTGTCGGAACCGGCGAGCTGGGCGATGAAGCCGCCCACGTACTGGGCGAGGGACGACGCCAGGAACCATACCGCCATCAGGGTCGAGATCAGCACCGGCGGCGCCAGCTTGGTGATCTGCGACAGGCCGATGGGCGACAGGCACAACTCGCCCGTGGTCTGGAGCAGATAGCTGACCGCGAGGAACACCAGCGGCGTCCGCGCGTGGATGTCCGCGTACTTGGCGCCATAGACCAGGATCAGGAAGCCGAGGCCCACCTGGATCAGGGCCAGGCCGAACTTGGTGAGCGGGTCGGGATCCTTGCCCCGCTTGCCGAGCCAGGACCACAGGGCGGCGAACACCGGCACGAAGATCAGGATGAAGCCCGCATTGAAGGACTGGGCCTGGGCCGCGGTCATGCCCGCGTCCACCCACCAGACCGACCCCGGCGCCAGCCCCGACTGGGCCAGCATGACCCGGGAGCCGATGAACAGCTCCCGGCCCAGGAAGGGCAGGCGGATCGGCGCGCCCACCAGGGTCAGGTTCACATTGCGCTCGGCGAACAGGTTCAGCGAGCTGCCCGCCTGCTCGAACAGGGCCCAGAACACCGTCGCCCCGGCGACCAGGGTCAGGGCCAGGAACACCCGCTCCCATTCCTTGCGGCCGCCGTTCTTGTAGAGCCACCAGAACACGTAGAGCAGGGTCGCGCCGGCCACCGGCATCAGCAGCAGCCCCACCAGCTTGTTGTCGCCGACCACGAAATAGACGACGCCCAGCACGATCACCGAGGCCAGATAGACCAGGTTCTCCACATTGATGGGACCCAGCACCTTGCGCTTCAGCTCGGCGGGGTTGGGCGGCTCGCCCTTGCCCTGCAGCAGCGGTCGGCCGATGACGAACACCAGGAACCCCGCCATCATGCCGACTCCGGCCGCGCCAAAGCCCACGGACCAGCCATAGCTCTCTCCCAGCCAGCCGCAGAGCACGGCGGCCCAGAAGGAGCCGAGGTTGATGCCGTAGTAGTAGAGGGTGAAGCCCGGATCCCGGCGGGGATCGTTCAGCTCATACAGCTGCCCGACAATGGACGAGATGCTGGACTTCAGGAAGCCGACCCCCACCACGATCAGCGACAGGGCGAGGAAGAAGAAGTTCTGGTAGATCGGCCGGCCGTCCTTCACGCTGAGGGTGAACTCACCCTTCTTCAGCACCGCCGGCAGGGGCGCGCTGGCGGGCAGGCCGCGGATCGCGAGGCCGCCATCGGCGCTGGGGCCGTAGTCATACCGCCCCGCACCCACCTGGAGCTGGACTCGACGGGCCTCTCCCCGACCCTCGGTCGAGAAGGTGTAGGTCTGTCCGTGATAGCTGAGTTGCTGCTGCGCCGGAGGGCCCTCGACCGCCATGGTCAGGTGGCCGAACACCAGCAGCAGGGCGCCGAACGCCACCGCCTTGCGGTTGCCCAGATAACGGTCCGCGACGATGCCGCCGATCAGCGGAAGCAGATAGACAAGTGTCGTGTAGGCGCCGTATTGCGCCGCCGCCGCCCGGTCGGAAAACAGGAACTGTTCCGTCAGGTAAAAGATCAGCAGGCCGCGCATACCGTAATACGAGAACCGTTCCCACATCTCCGTGAGGAACAGCACGACAAGACCGCGCGGGTGATTTCTGAGCTGCCAGATGACCGGGACGCAGGTGACCAGCGTTACAATCAGTCCGGCAAAAAAAACGATACTCATGAGGTCCGTTGCTCCAGCGACCGGTGGTCGCTATCCAGCGAGCACGGCGGGACCGGACGGCCTGACGGCCGGGCGGGCGATCGATTGGTCTCTGTCACTCAATATCCTGGCGTCAACTGGAAATCGTCGGGTGGAACCGTCAGACAGGTTTCGTTCCAAAAACGATTAACCCCATCCGCTTGACAGTCCATGAACGATTTCGGCCGCTTTTGCCACATCTGCGCAAAAAAGTATCAACCCGAGAGGGCATCCCGTCGGATCCGTTCGATCATGGAGTGCAAACCGTTGGACCTCTGGGTCGACAGGGCCTCCGTCAGTCCCAGGCGGCCCAGGCCCGCCGATGCGTCGAAGCCCAGGATCTCTTCCGGCGTCCGGTGACTGAACAGCCGCAGGACCACCGCGATCAATCCGCGGACCAGGTGCGCATCGCTGTCGCCGCGCCAGGACAGGCGACCCGCCTCGGCGGGGTCGCGCACCACCCAGACCTGGCTGGCGCAGCCCCGGACGCGGTTGGCCTCCGAGCGCTCGTCATCGGTG
>Ga0075019_10001474_pt1 | contig 13348 bp, 14 predicted proteins | sample ColStrG_CSR_2013_FD_71473 | JGI IMG/M metagenome (GOLD analysis project Ga0075019, IMG submission 71473) | Freshwater sediment microbial communities in response to fracking from Pennsylvania, USA - Cold Stream Run_MetaG_CSR_2013 | ecosystem: Environmental > Aquatic > Freshwater > Creek >...
GGCGTGAACCGGATACCCGACATTCTCGGCGACGAAGCCCTGCGCCAACGCCTTTTCCCCGTGACCAGGCAGCGTGTGTTCCTGGCCCACGCCGGCGTCACCGCGTTGCCGCACTGCGCTGCCGAGGCCCTGCGCTGGTTCGCGGACCGCGCTTCCGAGGACCAACAGGAAGCGGGTGAGGTCTGGAAACGCATCCAGCGCACACGCCAGGTAGCTGCGGAACTGGTCGGGGCCCGGGAAAACGAGATCGCCCTGCTCGGCCCCACCGCGCTGGGATTGAATCTGGTGGCGGACGGCCTTGACTGGCAGCCCGGAGATGAGGTCATTTGTTATCAGGACGATTATCCGGCCAATGTTTATCCTTGGCTGAAACTGGCCGCGCGGGGTGTGAAACCCGTTTTTCTGCAACCGTCCGTACCCGGACGGATCACACCCGAACTTGTGACACAATCCATCACACCCAAAACCAAACTGGTCGCGCTGGCCTCAGCCCATTTCCTGTCCGGCTACCGCATCGATGTGGACACCATCGGAAAAGCACTACACGCCCGCGGCATCCTGTTCTGTCTCGACGCCATTCAAACCCTCGGTGCTTTCCCCCTGTCAGTGACCGAGGTTGATTTTTTCAGCGCAGATTCCCACAAATGGATGCTGGGCCCGCTGGGAGCGGGCGTCCTTTATGTCAAGGAAGCGAATTTTACAAAACTCCGTCCCACCCTGCTGGGCTCCTGGAATGTACAATCCCCCGACTTCATCGCCCAGGACCGCATCGATTTTTACGAGGGAGCGCGCCGTTACGAACCGGGCTCGCTGAATGTCCCGGGTATTCTTTCCATGCTGTCCTCCCTGGAATTATTGCAGGAAATCGGCATCGAAGAGGTGGCACGACGCCTGCTGCTTTTGCGGAGACACCTTGTGCCCCGCATGCAAGAACTCGGCTTTACCCTTTACGGAACGCCTCAGCCGGAACCGGCACAGCTTTCCGGCATCATGGCGTTCCGTTACCCGGACGGACCCGACCCCGCCCGCCTGCAAGGCTTGCTGGCTGAGCGCAAAATTTCCGTATCCCACCGTCACAACCGCCAGGGCGAATCGCTCCTGCGCGTGACCCCGCACTTCTACAACACGGAAGCCGAACTGGACCTTTTCCTGAAAACCTGTGCTCAATGGCAGGGAGCAAGTTGATATGTCACAAATTACCAACGAGATTATTTTTCTGGGTTTCCTGCTGCTGGGCAGCGGCCTCTTTGCCATGGCCGAAATCGCCATCGTCACCTCCCGTCGCGCACGCCTGCAAACCATGGCCGACGAAGGGGATCCCCGCGCCGCCATGGCCCTGCATCTGGCCAACAACCCCGGTCGCTTCCTTTCCACGGTGCAACTGGGCATCACCCTGGTCAATGTTCTGGCCGGGACCATTGGCACTGAAGCGCTGCCCGAAGCCATCAGCGGCATTTTTCAACCCGTGCCCTTTCTGGCCGCCCACGCCCATGGCATCAGCGTCGCCATTATCGTCACCATCATCACCTTTCTTTCGGTGGTGATTGGAGAACTGGTTCCCAAGCGCCTGGCCCTCAATCATCCTGAGACCATCGCCAAAGCCGTGGCCGGCCCCATGGACACCCTGTCCCGTGCCTTTTCCTGGCTGGTTTCCATCCTGAATTTTTCCAGTGACCTTCTGCTCGGCCTGATCGGCATTAAAAAAACCAGTGAACCGCCCGTTTCCGAGGAGGAAGTGCGCGTCCTGATCGACCTGGGCCTCAGTGCCGGTGTCTTTAAAAAGGCCGAGAAGGAAATGGTCGAAAGCGTGCTGGATCTGGATGAACAGGCCGTTGACGACCTGATGACCCCGCGCGCCACCATCATCTGGCTTAATTTCGACGACGAGCCGGAAAACAACTGGCGCCGCATCGCCGCCAGCGGTCACTCTCATTTCCCGGTTTACCAGGGCACGCGCGACAATGTCATCGGCATGGTTTCGGTCAAATCGCTCTGGGCCAACCTTTCTCTGGTCGGCAACGCCGATTTGAAGAGCGTGCTGACCCCGCCCTTGTATGTCCCAACCTCCATGCCGGCCGGCAAACTCATTGAGGAATTTCAAAAAACCCGGCGCCACCTGGCGCTGGCCGTGGATGAATTCGGCTCCGTCCAGGGACTGGTCACGCTCAACGACCTGATGGAAGCCATCGTCGGTGATCTGCCGGACAAGGAACAACGCTACAAACCACAGGCCCGCAAGCGTGACGATGGCAGCCTGCTGATTGATGCCATGCTGGAAATTGAGGAGGCGCGGAAGGCTCTGGACATTACCGAATTTCCCGGTGAGAAGGACGACGACTACAGCACGCTGGGTGGTTTTATGCTCCACCAATTTGGACGCATTCCCAAGGAGGGCGACACCCTTCCCTGGGGCGGCTGGCAGTTCGAAATCATCGACATGGACCGTCAGCGCATTGACAAGATCCTGGCTAAAAAACTTCCTGCTGCCCCCGCCGATTCCATGCCCATAATCTAACCTGCTTCTCTGTAAGCCGGAAAAAAGCCGCTGCATTTTTCCGCCCAGTGCCTCATTTTTGCCAGCGCTCTGGGAACGAATTGGGCCATATTATCCTCCACGGGCCTGCCCAGAAAAGTCCGGCAGGGATAGCCTGCGGCCCGCGCTGCCTGCAAATACAATGCATCGAACGGCGACGCCCTTTTGTACAACCACGGCTTGGTTGGACCGGTGAAATGAAACAACCCCTTGTCCGAAGGACTCAAACCGGCACCGGCATAAAATTGCCGCGCACCCACCTGCAAATTCCAGTTTCCCGGAAGCGGGTGCCACTGTCCGTTCAGCACCACATTGAAGATATCCTGATCCGTACTTCTGTTGATACCCTTCAGCCGTGAAGCGGCCGCGAGAGCCTGCCCCGGCACATCTGACTCCAGCCAGCGCGGCACATCAATCAACATCATCCCTGCATTAAAATAACCCGTTTCCAGAGTGCAGGGCAGCCATTCTCCCTTTGCTGGCATATCCAGGCAGGCTCCAACCACACAGCCCTGCAGTCGCTCGGCAAACAAGGGCTCCGGATCAGCGGTAAAAATTGTGTCCGGATCCACATACAGCATCCTCTTCACTTTTGGCGCTAGGCATTGCGGTAGGAAAATTTTATTCAAAGTGGCTGCGCTCACATAACGGGCACGCCGATTCCGGTAAATTTCCCTCAGTTCAGGAGCAAAACGGCCCGGCCCTTCCATGATTGTCACCTCCAACCCCCGGGCCTCAAGAAATCGCTCAAATGCCGCCACGCCCCGTACTATTCCTTTTGGCTTCAAATAATGAAAATGAATGGAGCTGTCCGGCGCAACCGTTTTCAACGAGCACAGCGATACGGCCAAATGCTTCAAGTACAGGGCATCGCAGGTGGAGCAAATATCAATTTTTTTCATCTGCGCCCTTTGCCGCGGAAAGCTTATTTTTTCTTCTTCAGTGTTTTTTTGACACTCTGCTTTTTGACCGCTGTCGGCCGGTAACTGGCCGGATGGCGCGCCGTCGTTCTCCCCATCTGAAAGTCCAGAAATTCGCCCAGGCTCAACTGATGGGCTTCGGCCAGCTTCGACAGAGTGGACAGGCGCAGATCCCGTTTCCGGCCCGCTTCGATGGCCTGGTAATATTTGTACGAAATCTGGGCCCGTTCGGCAAAGGATTCCTGGGTTAGCTCCTTTTGCTGGCGCAGGTTTTTTATGCGCCGGATTAGGTAATCGTATAACTGCTCGCCCACCCCCTTAGCATTGCTTTTTTTGATTGAATCAAACACCTCTCCAAAGGTAGTGTTTTCTAGTTTCATCCAGCCCCCTTTTCCCATGTACACCATCCTGATTGTTGACGATGAACCTCTCATCCTGAAGATCCTCAAGGAGGTCTTACAAAGCAAAAATCTGCATATTCTCACGGCACAAAATGGCTTGGAAGCCCTGGAGACCATCCGGGAACAGATCCCCCATCTCGTGCTCTGTGATGTTCAAATGCCTGGCCTGAACGGCTTTGGCTTTTGTGAAAAATTGCGGAAAATTCACCACCCCCCCGTTCCCTTTGTTTTTATGTCATCGGAACTTCACCCCCATAACCTCCGCCGGGCCTATGAACTGGGAGCCTTGGACTTTATCGCCAAACCCTTTCATCTTCTGGAACTGCGCCGCCGCCTCTCCCGCCACTTCCCCGGCTCCTGCCCGTGGTGAAACACCGGTCGTATTTTGACCCGGCTTTTGCTATAGTCTTGCCTCCAAATCCCACATCGGTAATCTTCGTGCGCTTGTAACCGATCCGTCGGTGACAAACAGACAGATCAACCCAATTTGGAACAAAACCATGGCCGTAGATAACACCGTTGTAACCAAGCAGGCTGCCCCTGACCTGAAACCCCTCAGCCTCAAAAGCCGACTGGCACCCACCCCCAAGTCCGCACCCAAATACGCCGTCAAAATCAAAAACCGGCAGGGTGAGGAAATCACTGTTGCCGACCCCAACGCCACCCGCGCCCTTGTCGCTCTCATGGACGTGCATGCCGTCAATGGCGGCGCCGCCTGCCACTGGGGCGGTCCGGCCGCCCTGGCCGAAGCCATGGCCGCCCTGCACGCCATCATGTTCTCGGTCAAGGACCGGCCCTGGTTCGAGGCCTACAATTTCTCCAACGACGCCGGCCACACCGAAAACGGCGTTTACGCCCTGCGCGCCAATTACGGTTTTGATAACCTGACCTTTGACGACCTCAAAGCCTTCCGCAGCATCAAAAGCAAGCTCACCGGCCACGGGGAATCACATCTCAACCCCGAGGGCGTACTCCTGAGCAACGGCCCGCTCGGTTCCAGCCTCCCGCAAACCCAGGGTCTGGCTCTGGCCGACGGCCTGACCAAAAAGGATCGCGTCACCATTTGCGTCATCTCCGACGGCGCAGCCATGGAAGGCGAAGCCAAGGAATCCTTCGCGGCCATTCCCGGCCTGGCTCAACGCGGCCTGCTCGCTCCTTATGTCATGGTTCTGTCCGATAACGACACCAAGCTCTCCGGCCGCATCACCAAGGATTCCTTCAGCATGGAACCAACCTTCGAATCCCTGGCCCTGCTCGGCTGGAACGTGATCAAGGTTGAAAAGGGCAACGATTTGCAGACCGTCTATCTCTCCGTGGAAGAAGCCATCGGCTCGGCCAGACAGGACCCGAAACGCCCCGTCGCCCTCTGGCTCAAAACCGTCAAGGGCTACGGCATCAAAGCCACCGAAACCAACTCCTCCGGCGGCCACGGTTTCCCCCTGGCCAATGGCGAAAAAATCATCGATTGGATGCAGGAACTCTACGCCAACAATCCCCCGGCTGAATTTCTCACCTGGGCCCAGGCCTTACGCACCGATTGGGAAACCAAGGAAGCTGCCAAAAAAGCCGCTGCCCCCGCACCCACCCCGGCCGTGAAAAAAACCAAGATTCAGGAAGGACTTTCCAAAGCCGCCATCCGCGCGGTGCAGGATGGTTACCCGGTCTTTTCCGTCTCGGCCGACTTGGCAGGTTCCACCGGCATGGCCGCGTTCCAAAAAACCTTTGCCGACCGCTTCCTCGATGTCGGCATTGCCGAATCCAACATGGTCAGCACCGCCGCCGGTCTGTCCAAGCTGGGCTTGATTCCGATTGTGGACACCTTCGCCCAGTTTGGCGTGACCAAGGGCAATCTGCCCCTGACCATGGCCGCCCTGTCCCAAGCCCCGGTCATTGCCCTCTTTTCCCATTGCGGATTCCAGGACGCCGCCGACGGCGCCTCACATCAGGCCACCACCTATTTTGCCGCCACCAGCCCGATCCCACACACCGTGGTCATCAGTTGCTCCTGTGCCGATGAAGCGGAAGCCTACCTCTACCAGGCCATCACCCGCATGGCCAAAGACCGCCAAGCCGGGCAGGACGGTGAATCTGTCATCTTCTTCATTGGACGCGAAAACTATCCGGTTTATTGGAAGGAAGGCGCGACTTATGCCTGGGGCAAGGCCCAGGTGCTGCGCGAAGGCGGGGATGTCACCCTGCTGACCAACGGCCCTCTCATCGGCAAGGCACTCCAAGCCGCCGATCAACTGAAGACCGAAGGCATCGCCGCCACTGTCATCAACAGCCCGTTTGTCAACCAGATCGACCTCGACACCATCGCCCCGCTGGTTAAAAAATGCGGCGGCCGACTCGTCACAATGGAAGATCATCAGGTGATCTGCGGGCTCGGTTCGCAGGTGGTACAGGCCTTGGTCAACGCCGGCCACAATGTCCAGGCCCGCTGCCTGGGCATCAAGGGCGGTTTCGGCCAGTCGGCCTATCTGGCGGACGAACTCTACAACCTGCAGGGACTCAGCGCCGACGGTTTTGTCAAGGCCGCCAAGACACTGCTCGGCAAATAAGAGACGCCTCCAAAGCGGGTGCAAAAAGCTGACAGCAGGCACCCGCAGACGCCTGGATACCGATCAGGAATAAGTCACGTCCTTACCCGGCTCCATTTCGTATTCGAAGGAGCTGTGCTTTTCCACATTTGGCTCCACCACCTGATGCTGGAACTGTACAAACACGGCGCTTTCCTGCACCACGCGCAGCTTGAGCAGATTCTCCGCATCCAGGGAAAAAAAGAGGTCGTGCGGGTTGCCCTTGAGATCGATCTTCTTGCCCACCCGGAGATTCAGCACCTCGGGAATTCTCAGGAGACGGATGCGGGTCTCCACAATGAGGTTTTCCACCTGCTGTGAGTCCAGGCCGGGCTTCAATTTGAGAAAGGAGATATGATGAACCATAGGGTTGGAAATTGGCTATCCATATCAGAGGGTGAACCCGGCGAAGTCAACCCGGATATTTTGGCTGTACCCCCCGCGTTTTCGAGACCAGAACACGGATTCGCTGGACTTTTACCCTCCTCCGGCCTTAAGTTCCCTCAGGCAAACCAATCAAGAACTTATGAGCATCGGAAAATCCAGCGGCACGGCGGTCCTCTCCGAGGACGTCGAATTCAAGGGCAGTATCTATTTCACCAACAAGCTCGAACTGCACGGGCGTTTCGAAGGTGAAATCATTTCCGACGGCCCCTTGATCATCGGCGAGTCCGCCGTCATCAAGGCGGAAATCAAATCCAATTCCAGCATCACCATCCGCGGCAAAGTCCAGGGCAACATTGACGCCAAGGAAAAGGTGGATGTGACCGGATCGGCCGTTTTGCTGGGCGATGTCAAATCGCCGAAGTTCAGTCTCGCCGAGACCGCCACCTTCGTGGGCAAAACCGAAACCGGCTCCGGACGGTCGCAGGCCGCCGATTTCGCGAATATTTTCCAAAGTCTGGACAAGCCGAAAAAATCCGACGACCTGCACGGCTAAGTCACGATTTCCGCTGCGGTCAGGCTCTGCACGTAGCCGAGCAGTTTGCCCAGCGGATGCACCAGAATGCGGCGCGCGGAAATCTGATCCGCCTGCAGTGAGGCGCCCGGAAAAATTTCCAGGCTGCCCAACACCTTGACCTGCTTGCCCTGCACCTGCCCCTTTACTTCCATCATTTCAAATTCCAAAAGGCCTTCCGCGCCCAAACTGGTATTTTCCAGCACCTGCAAGAGCGGGCCCTCCGCGCCAGCCGCCAGTTTTACGGTGCCTTCGATGACCAGGCACTTCCGGCAAACCACCCGCGGCATGGCGCGCCCTGCCATGCGAATGTTTTCCGCCTCGGCCTTGGCCCCGGCCAGCACCCCTTTGGCCCCCACCACGATATCGCCGTAGGTCTGGATGCTCGCCGTGTGCTCGCGTTGAATGTCATGGTTGGCCAGATCGACATAGGCGGAACAGGATGTGCATTGCCATTTTTGGGCCTCTTCATGAATACGCATTTCCCGTCCGCAATGCAGGCAGGCCACCATGCGACGCCTGGCTTTCAATTCCACCTGTTTGCGCACGGCCTGACGGCGCGGTTTTTCCTGCAACAAAATCCGCGTGCCGCAACGGTGACAAAACGTGGCATTGGCCGACGGGTAATCCTTCTGCTCATGACCACAGGAAGGACAGGTCACCAATTCCTTCGGCGGCAGTTTTTTGGTGAAAAGCCGCATCAGGCGCTCCGTTTCAGTTTTACATTCAACTGCTCGGCGGAATCACTCCCAATCGCCACCGCCCCACGAAAAACCGCTCCCGGCTCCAATTCAAAAGCCTGACCTTTAATTTTCGCCTCCACCCGGCTCTTCTCTTTCAAGCGGACCCAGCCGGTGGCGGTAAGGTCTCCCTGCAATTGCCCGGCCACCACCACATCGTTGCCCGTGACCGGACCGGTCACCTCGGCTTGGGAAGACAACTGCAAATCGTACGCCGAAGAAATGCCGCCCCGCAGCCGTGCATCAAAACTGCCCGGCGCACGGAGCACCATGTCGCCATGCAACTCCGGATATCCCGAAACCAGCTTGCGCCGTTTGTCTGCCAATTTTTGCAAACCAACAGCTGAAAGCAATTTGTCCGCCGACCACATGAAACTAAAATAACTGTTTCCTGTCTGAACGAAATGCTAATTTGCGGGATGCAGAACCTGATTCTCCCGGCGCTGCGACCTGCTTTGCCTGCGGCCGATTTCGACCGGCTCGCCCTGGCCCTGCTCCGGCATCAAGCCGGGGTCAACCCTGTTTACAAACGCTTTTTGGCTGCAAAAAACCTGCACCCGCCGGATCTCCCCCACTGGTCCGCCTTTCCCGCCCTGCCGGTCCAGGCTTTCCGTAATCATACAGTGACCTGCTTCCCCGCATCCGAAGCCACTCTCTGCTTCGAGACCAGCGGCACCACTTCGACCCGCACTGGCCGGCATTATCTCGCTTCGCCCGCCTGTTACGAAACCGCCTTGTACGCCGCCTTCCGCCAGTTTTTGCCCGACCTCTCCCAACACCGCTGGATCATGCTCGTCCCCCCATTTGCGGAACGCCCCCAATCCTCGCTCGCTTACATGCTCGATTATCTGGCCCGCCAAATCCCCGCCACGCCAGCCCACTGGTTGTGCCCGGCCGATTATGAATTGGATCCGGAGGCTCTGGCGCACTGTTTAAATCTGGATACAGTCCGGCCTGTCGCCCTTTTCGGCACGTCCTTCGCTCTTGCCCAATGCGCGGAATTTTTTCAAACCACCGCCCGGCACTGGTCGCTGCCAGCCGACAGTCTGGTTTTTGACACTGGAGGTTACAAGGGCCGGCACCGCGAATTGTCACGTCCGGAATTCTGCTCTCTCTTGCAGGAAATCTGGGCAATCCCACCCGGGTTGATCTATAACGAATACGGCATGACGGAGCTTTCATCCCAGGGTTACGCCGATTTGTCGGAGGGCATCCACCGCTTTCCCGACTGGGTGCGTGTCCGTGTGGTCAACCCCGACAGCACCGAAGCCTGCCGGAGTGGTGAATCCGGTCTGGTACAAATCTACGATCTGGCCAATGTGGGCAGTGTCATGGCGGTCGAGACTCTCGATGCCGCCGTGCAGGAAAAAAATGGCATTCGTCTGTTAGGTCGCATTTCCAACTCAGAACCCCGGGGCTGCTCGTTGCCCTACGAAATCTCATGAATCACCGTGAACGTATTGCCTCTGTGGCCTGCGCTTTTGCCGGGCGCCCCGATTTGGGATTTGAAACCGAGGCCGATCTCTACACTCTGCTCGATCTGGAGCTCGGTGCCGCCGCCGCACTGGATCAGCCGGTGCGTCAGGGAAAAATCTCCCGACAGGCTCTGGCTCCGGAATCCATTTACCACATTTGTGCTTCGACCCTTGCTGTTTCCGCCGAGACCAGCCTCCTGCTGGGCCTGCTGCTGGGTAGTCGCCTTTATTTCAAGCTGCCTTCCTCCGGGTTGCCCGAATTCGAAGCCACCGTTGCCGCCCTTCCGCCTGAACTGCGGGAGAAAGTTGTGTTGCTGCACCACCATGATGCGGCCCTGATGAAGTCTGCCCCGGCCGTGGTGGTTTTCGGTTCCGACGAAACCCAGCGGGAAATTCATCAAGAGCTGGATTGGCATCAAAAACACCTCGCCTACGGCCACAAAATCAGTCTGGGCTGGATCAACGCTGAAGATATTTCCCCCGACCTGGCGGATAGGGCCGCGCAGGAAATCCTCGCTCACGGCCAGCTTGGCTGCCTTTCGCCCCAGGCTTATTTGTGTGCTGCCGACGCACCGGTTTTTGCCGCCATGCTGGCGCGTTCCCTTGCCCAACAGACAGCCGCCCGGGCATCGTTGCCGTCCGACTTTGCCCGTTCCGTACTGAGGCGCGACTGGATACTGCGGGCGCAAGTGCGGGGAGACACCGTTATGGAGGATGAGTCCAAGGCTTGGGCGGTTGCCCTGGCCGAATCCAGCGTGTGGGACTTCGGTCCGGGCGGAGCTTGCATCAATGTTGTCCCCTTCAACCCGGACCATACAAGGGTACAATGGCTTGGCCGACTTTCTTCCGTTTCCTACAGTTCCTGGCCGTTGCCTGAAGCACTTGAGCAATTGTTTCTGCAAGCCGGTGCCCGGCGCTTCTGCCCGATCGGCCAACTCCAAAAACCGGATCTGTGCTGGCAGCATGACGGCAGGCCCAGGCTCGCCGATTTGGTATCCTGGATCACTCTTGAAACCCGAAAGTGACAGACCTTTAATAAGCGTCAGTCCCTTTTCAAGGCTTGCACTTAGAGTCAACCCGGCACATGTTTTTTCATGAGTTCCATGACGGTCAACCTGTCAGAGTTGCGCCGCGACTACACCACGCGCGGTTTGCGCCGCAGCGATTTGGATGTTGACCCCGTGGCGCAATTCCGGCGCTGGTTTCAGGAGGCGCAGAGGGCTGAATTGCTCGAACCCAATGCCATGACCCTGGCCACCGCCGACCGGGCCGGACGCGTCACGGCCCGCACCGTTTTATTGAAAGCTTTCGACGACCGCGGCTATGTTTTTTTCACCAACTACGGCAGCACCAAGGCCAGGCAGATGGCCGAAAACGCCCAGGTGGCCCTGCTCTTCACCTGGCTGCCCTTGGAGCGCCAGGTGTCAATCACCGGCACAGCTGAAAAAATTTCCGTTGCGGAATCACTCAGTTACTTTGCCAGCCGTCCCTTTGGCAGCCGGCTCGGCGCCTGGGTCTCCCAACAGAGCAGCATCATTTCCTCACGCAAACTCCTCGAAGCCAAATTTGAGGAAATGCGCCACAAGTTCGCCAGCGGCGAGGTGCCATTGCCGGATTTCTGGGGCGGTTACCGCGTCAACCCTGACACCATCGAATTCTGGCAGGGCGCGAGCAGCCGTTTGCACGACCGTTTTTTATACTCCCGCAACGGGACCGGCTGGCAGATTGACCGATTGTCGCCCTGAATTCATTTCGCCATAAAGGCTTCCATGGCCTCGCGCGTGATGGTGTAACGCGCCCCGCAGCGCGGGCAACCAATGCGCAAAGCTTCCTCGCTGCCAAACAGTCCGGCTGCATCCGAGGACATGGCCGGAGCCAGCAGCTCAAATAGCTTGTCCTGGTTGCAGCCGCAACGCCAGGCATAGCGCCGCCGCTCCAGCAGGCTCAATTCTTCGTGACTGTCCATCTTGCGCACATCGTCCAAAGTCAGCGCTTCCAACCAGGCCAGATCACAGTCGGGTTGGGCGGAGATCATGACGTAATCCTCCTGATCGTATTCAAAGAAACGCGCCACCCGCTGTTCGCTTTGGCGATAATATTTTTCCACGGCCTGGAACATATTGCGCCCCTCGAATTCGACCACGCTACGCCGCCCGGGTTCGGTGCCGCGCAGCAAATCCACAAAAAATAAATTATGGGCGCTTTCCCTGACGTTCTGGGTGAAGACCTGTCCCGCCACACCCCCGGTTTCGTTATCACCGGTGACAAAAATATTCAAGCGCGGCTCCTGTAAATGAATGGTCCAGGCCGATGTTTCATTGTGCGGGCGCGACGCGCAATGCAGGGTCAAGGCCGACAAAGCCTCCTTGAGCAGGCGGTCGTGAGTCCCCGCATACTGCAGACCGTTTTCGGCCAGATGCAGATAGTAATCAATGTAAAGATCGGTAAACAGGGCGCGGGCCAGCAACGCATTGCGTTCCCGCACAAAATAGGTTCTGACCTCCAACCCGGTTGCCTGCTTCCGCTTGGTCATGCCCTTGCCGCTGCTCAGGCTGACTCGTCTGGCGCCAGATACTTAAAGGCATAAGCCGCGGCGGCGCCGCCCAGCAGGTTGGCCACCAGATAAATCCAGATATTGGCCGGGAGACTCAGACCCAAAACCGTGATACCCACCGCCACCGCCGGATTGAAGGCGCCGCCGGAAACACCCCCCACGGCAAAGGCCATGACCATCACTGTTGCACCGATGGCCAGCCCATAAAAGGAATTGCCGACAGTTCCCTTGGCCGTGGCCACATTCAACACCACAAAGGCGAGGGCAAAGGTGCCCAGAAATTCCACCAGCAGGGCGGGTCCCGCTTCGGGATGCAAGGGCGCCACCGACGGACTGCCTTTGATATACTGCACGGCAAAGGCTGCCGCCACCGCCCCCAGCACTTGCGCAGTCATGTAGCCCGCCACTTCACAGGCCGGCAGTTTGCCGCGTAAAAAAACCGCCAGGGTCACTGCCGGATTGTAATGCCCTCCGGATATGTGGCCACCGGCAAAAATCATCACCATGAGGACCGCACCAATGGCCAGGGGCGCAAATTGGGTTGAGCCCGGATCGATGACGGTGTTGCCAATGGTGTAAACCAGAAAGAATGTGCCCACCGCTTCTGTCAGATATTTTTTCATTGCCGTAGTCCTTGTGCTTTTGCCGATAGACAAACTGCCCAAGTACTCCCGCAACGGTCAAGGCTGTATCCGGAACCCGCATTTTTTGCAGTTGCTCAAAACCCTAAAAAGGCTATCGTGGCCGCTTGTTCGATTGTCCGCTCCATAGTCTGGTGAGTCGTCTGGAGATGATTTGAAACCCTTATGGGAACAGTGCCGAGCCGCATTCGATTAGAAAGTCATCATCCAAACTCATGAGCAATACCAAACTCTATGTGGGTAACCTGAATTTTCAGGTCACCGAAACAGATCTGCAGGATCTCTTTGCACAATACGGCACTGTCAGCGAAGTGCATGTTGTGCTCGACCGTGTAACCTCCAAACCCCGCGGCTTCGCCTTCGTGACGCTCGCGGATTCGGCTGCTGCGCAAGCTGCCATCCAGGCCCTCAACGGCCAGGATTTCCAAGGCCGTGCCCTGACGGTCAATGAAGCCCGGCCCCAGGAACCCCGCAGCGGCGGTGGCGGCGGTTATGGTGGTGGCGGCGGCGGCGGACGTGGCCGTAGCGGCGGTGGTGGCGGTTATGG
>Ga0075019_10001476_pt1 | contig 13340 bp, 17 predicted proteins | sample ColStrG_CSR_2013_FD_71473 | JGI IMG/M metagenome (GOLD analysis project Ga0075019, IMG submission 71473) | Freshwater sediment microbial communities in response to fracking from Pennsylvania, USA - Cold Stream Run_MetaG_CSR_2013 | ecosystem: Environmental > Aquatic > Freshwater > Creek >...
TCTTAACTACCTCATGCCACTCCTGCACTGGGCCATGCCGTCCAAGTATCACTCGATCCACAAGAACGACCTAGCTCGCGCGATGGTGGCGCAGTCGGAGCAGGCGTTCCTCGCGATGGCGCAGGGAAACGCTCCCAAGGGCACAACCGTGAAGATCCTGGAGTACAAGGACATGGAACCCTTCTTCATCAAGGGCGAGCGCGACGAGCCTTGAACAGCAGCAAACCGCTTGCGTTGGATTGAAGTGTTGTGGTGTTTGGTTACTGGAGGAAAGGTGACGTCTCGCATCATTGTCGCGACGGCACGAAAATGATCAGCGCCAGAGGACGTATTCCGAGGCATTGTATACTTGGCTGATGTCGCCGGAGCAGGAGCAACTTCTCTGTGATGCGCTCGTGCATCTTGGTCCGGTGGAGACTGAGCAGGGCCTGCACGCTGAGGGCGTCCGTAAAATCCAAGAGGTCCTGCATTGCACCCTGGCCGACGCACGGACTACGCTCCGAGAGTTGCGCGTGCGCAAGCGCATCGAGGAAACGACGACACCTATCGGGCAACTTGACCAGCCGCTCTTTCGGTGGGTACAGCCGTCAGCGTGACGAAGAAGCGGCGGGGGAGTTTATGCTGCACACCCGTCGCGCTGACTTTGCTGCGTTGCTTCCATTCAGCTCGCGATGGGGTTGTCCGTGAACAGCTGAGTGACCATCCTGGAATCCAGATTCGCCCGAACTTTGATGATTACTTCCTCGTGATCCGTGTCTGCCATGCCGTAACCCTTGCGCGAGCATTCGGCGAACTGCCGGCTCACTCCTGTAGTGTGCCGGCGCAGTTTCGAAGCAAGGAGGATTAACGACATCACGAGGACCGCGGGTTCAGGGCGTTCCGGGCAGCCAGAGAGTCCATGTAATCTCGCCAATGAACGATCTTTCGGTCGGCGACGGTAATTATCGAGACGAACCGATTGTCATAGGGAGCGCCCGTTCTCAGGACCTTGCCGTGCACCTCGTATTCGATGATCACAACTTTGCCGTCGTCGGCGTGATAAACGACAAGCTTGTCGGCTGAGCGCAGTCTGATGCTGTTGCCATATCCGGAGTACGCCGCCATCAACTCGGCGCGTCCCCGGATTGTGCGGGGCCATCCAGGGAATTCGTAGAGGAACTCGAACGTCGCATCTTCGGCGATCGTATCGAAGTAATGATCGCCGTCAACGACTCCCCTCAATCCTTTCATAATAATCTCGAAAAAGGGTCCGAGAGCTTTATATGCAGCGTATTTCGCTTCCGACATAGCCAAATTCCCCTGGATACAGTTCCTTCCTGTATGATACGGGTTTGCCGATAACGGGTGAGCCTCAGAATCGATCCAATGCGAGGGCAGTGCTACTCACCGGCTGCTTCGCACGGATCGTTTTCCAGTTCGAATTCTGTCTGAAGCGTTGCGACAAGAACACGGTAGAACCGTCCGAACGACATTCCCGCGTCAGAACCCAACTCAGGGTAGCTTGTCGAAAAAGAGGTAAACGGTGGCAATCCGACCGTCGCGCACGATGATGAAATCGGTACCGGCGTAAGCCGGTGCCTCCCCAGGGCGGCCCGATACCCATTGGACGCGTCCGCTATTGCCCACTTCCTCCGGCTCGGCTATTGGCTGATATTGAAAGTCAGGATGAGTAGCTTTGATCACGCGCGCGATGCGATTGATTTCGTCGCGGCCTCGATAGACACCTCCCTTGGGATCGTAGAACACGCACTCTTCGTTGAAGATCTCGTTAATCGCCACGCGCCGACGCGCCGGGTCGTTCTCCCCGAAGACGTCATGAAGATTGCGTATAAGCAAGGTCGAGACGCTGTAGGACATGGCTGATGTTGCTCCTCCTTAGATGCGTGGCGGTTGCGCTAGCCGATGCGATACTGGCCGCCATCAACCACAATTGCCTGGCCGGTAATAAATGCCGCCTCATCGCTTGTCAAAAACAGAACTGCGCCTGTAACATCCTCCGGTTCTCCCATCCGCTTGATCGCCTGCTGTTCCCAGGTGGCGCGTCTTTGTTCTTCCGATTGAGATGCAGTTGCCTGGGTATTCGTCAGTCCAGGCAACACCGCGTTCGCGGTGATACGGTCGTTGGCAACATCATTCGCCAACCCTCTCATGAACCCGATAATGCCCATCTTTGTGGCAATGTAATGGCTCATTCCGGGAATGGCCAACCCCACCATATTCGACGATACGCCGACGAAGCGACCCCACCTCTTCTTTCTCATTGTTGGCAGGAAGTACTTCGCGCTCAGAAAGTGGGAGTCCAGGTTCGTAGCGAACGTTTTCCGCCAGGTCGCCAGATCCAATTCGTCGATCGAGCGATTGGGAAAATAACCTGCGTTATTCACGACGATATCGACCTCGCCCCTATTTCGGATCTTGTCGGCGGCAGAACGCCACTGCTCCTCCTGCGTTACGTCGAGTTGAAGCGCCAAGGCCGTGGGGCCAATCTTGCGCGCCGTCTCGTGCGGCGGGGCAAGGTCGGTTGCGATTATCTGCGCGCCGCGTTCTGCCAACGCCAACGCAATCGCCTCGCCGATGCCTTGGCCGGCGCCCGTAACCAATGCGACTCGGCCCTCGTGTGTTCTCATCGGGGTCTCATCCTCCATCCCTTAACGCTCGCGCGCAGTCTTGAGCGCTGCCGTCCACCAGAGCAGATCGTCGATCATGACGTTCGCTTGCCTCTCTAATTCGGCAAGGCCCTGGTCCACGTCCCCGCCCTGGAAATGCGCCCAAAGCGTTGCCACCGGGATGTGAACGGATGACCGAACCGGCGCGAGTTGAAGCTCGATGGCCGTCTCGCGAAGATGCTGGACGGCTCGCGCACCCATGACGCTTCCATAGCTCACAAACGCAGCGGCCTTGCGATTCCACTCCGGATAGACCCAATCGATGGCGTTTTTCAGCACTGCGGAGGGGCCGTAGTTGTATTCCGGCGTCACGAATACAAATCCATCCGTCGCTGCGATTTGAGCCGTCCATCTCTTAACCACCTCATGTTCGTAAGGAGGGCGCCCCGGCCTGGCGGGCGGCATGGGTTGGTCGAAGAAAGGCATCGGGTAGTCTCGGAGGTCGAGGAGCCGGCCTTCAAGCCCTTCTCGCTTTTTTATCTGCTGCAGAATCCACTGCGCCGGCTTTTCGGAAAACCGGCCCTGACGTGTGCTGCCCACAATCACAGAAATGGTCGTCATTTATATACAGCTCCTTGACAACGGTCTCCACCAACCAGTTTAAGAAGGAATGTTGGGCGCAGAGTCAGTTCGCTCTCGGCGGCTCCGCCGTGACCTCACGTTCTGCCTCAAGCCAGTCTTCCAGCTCATGGCCAGGTTGTGCCCCACGAGCGAGAAAAAGTCCGTAGGCGCGAATCCTGATTTCGTCCTCACGCGAGGCCACACGAAGCACGATCTTGCCGTGCAACTTGCGTCTTGCCACACCGGGCTCACTGGTCGGCATTCCATGAACTCCAGGCAGGTTCCTGGCGATGTCCTGCCAGGCCTGGGCCGTATCCTGGAGCGCGTATACAGTCGCGACGTCCGGCCGTATGGTCCCCTCTTCGAGCAGTCGCCCGATTCTGCTCAGTAATTCCCCTGCCGGAGCGAGCTTCATCATCACGCCCGACACACGGTGCGCCGCAGCCTCTTCCTGGGCGACGGGCTCGGTGGCAGAGACGAGATAGCCGCCTTCCTTCAAGACGAGGAACGACCGCTGCTGTGTATCGCCACGAATCAAGTTGAAGACCACATCGACTTTCTCTCGCAAGACCTTCTCGAACCGCTCCTCCCGGTAGTCGATAACCCGGTTGGCCCCGAGGGACTTCAGGTACGCTTGATCACTGCCGCTGGCGGTGGAAATGACGGTCGCGCCGGCATGCGATGCCAGTTGCACAGCATAGGCCCCCACCGCTCCCGCGCCGCCATGGATCAGGATGGTTTGTCCCTTCTCCAGGTGGCCGTGGGTGAAGATTCCCTGCCATGCGGTTTGGGATGCCACCGGCACCGATGCCGCCTCTTCAAAGGAGAGGTTGGCCGGCTTCCGTGCGAGGACACCCGCCTTGACCGCCACGTACTCCGCGTACGCACCCATTCCGCTGGTCGTGCCGAAAACGGCGTCACCCGGCGACCATTGCGCAACGTCACTGCCGACTCGCTCAACGACCCCTGAGAACTCGTGACCAGGTATCCATGGCAGGTCGATCGGGAATATCTGTTTTAGCGATCCGGAGGCTTCCACAAGATCCAGATGATTGACGGCGGTACTTTTGATCTTGACCAAGACCTCGTCTGGGCCAATTGCCGGCGCCGGTACATCCTGAAACACCAACTGCCCACCGTATTCCAACAATCTGACGGCTTTCATGCGATCACTCCTTGCATCCTTCCGTTTCAGTGCCCATTTGGTCGCGCGTGGCGGCGTGCCCAGTCCGGGAGCTTCGTGAGCTTGCGGCCGAACTCGCGTTCCAGGCCGGCGATGTCTACGCTGTAACCGACGCGCTCGAACCATTCCAGCATCAACGCCATTTCCTTGCTGTACTGCCGGACCAATTCGATTGGCGTCTGTGCGAACGCAATCGGCCGCCCCAGCCCTTCCGTCAGGGTCTCGGCCGCCTGTGACATCGTTCGTACGTCACCGGCGAGATCGATCTCGCGCCGGTTCAGGGCAGCGGCATCGGTGAATGCCCGCGCGCCGAACCAGCCAATGTCCTCCACCGCAATCATCTGTAGCGCAATGTCTGGCCTGAGCGCCCAGGCGAGCGTGGAGCCCTGGAGGCTGAAGGGCGCCACCAGGTTCTCCATGAAGAACACCGGACGCAGGATTACATGCGAGGGGAAACGGAGGCCGCGCACGGTCTCCTCGATGCGCCACTTGTTGTCGAAGTGCGGGACGCCCGTTTGCCTGTCCGCCGATCCCACGGATGTGTAGACATAGTGCTCGATGCCGGATTCACGCGCGAGTATTGCAAGGCGCTTGCCCTGCGCCTCTTCCCGCTCGACGCCCGCTTCGCCCGTGTTCTGCACGGCGAAGACGCCCCACGCGCCGGCCAACGCTCGGCGCAGCGTCGCCTCGTCATCCAGATCGCCCTTGACGATATCGATTCCTTGATGCGCCAGCGCCGCGGCCCGCTCGCTTTCCGGCTTGCGCGTCAGGCCGCGCAGATGGAAACCTGAGCCCCGCAGCGCTTGCGCCACCGCTCCCCCTTGTTGGCCTGTCACTCCCGTGATGAGAATCGTTCGATCGTTTGGCATGGTTTATCCTTGATTGCCTCCTTTACTTTCCGAACTATATCCCTGATTGATCAGGCGCGGGCGTGGACGCGAGCCTGGAACAGTGCGGCGAACGCCGGCCGTACGTCGACGAAGATCACCGCCCACAGTACGGCTATAAAGAGGGCCAGCGGAAGTCCACTCGGGGCCATCAGAACGTGAAACGAAAGAATGTCAACGATGACCGGCGCCAGCATGGCCTCCGCCAATGGCACGTAACGGTTGGCCAGCAGAAGCACCCCGGCGACAAGTTGGAAGGCGAAGATCACCCATAGATAGTGCGTGGCATACAGCGCGCCCATGAACTGTCCAGCGATCCCTACCGGCGGCGGTAGAGGAATGAAGTTCAGGAAGCCGTTCAGGCCGAAAACTAGAAAAGTCACGCCCGCCAGATAGCGGGCGATTGCAGACACGGTTCGCATAAGGTTTCCTTTCGGCGACGATTATGAATCATCGCGTCCATCATATTGAACTCAATATAGTTGATGGAGTATACTTTAAGAGGATTCAGGTTTTTTATGGCTCAAAATATCCACGGACCGGAGCACGCCTGGCTTGTGATGATGAAGGCGATGCGTGCGTTGACGCGCTACGCTGCCGCGGGGATTGAAGAGACGGGACTCGGCCTCTCGGATTTCGGCGTGCTGGAAGCACTGCTTCACAAAGGGCCATTGCCGGTCAATACAATAGGCCCGATTGTCGATCTGACACCAGGTTCAATCAGTATCGCGGTGGACCGCCTCTTCGCCAAAGGCCTGGTCAGCCGGGTAGAGAGCGGCGAAGACCGGCGGGTTCGTATCGTTGCGCTCACACAGCGCGGCAGGGATCTCATTGCTCCAGCCTTTCGAAAGCATGCCGGGCAGATGAGGAGAGTGTTCTCGGAGTTGAGTCCGGAGGAACTTCTCAGCTTCGAAGTGGCGCTTAAGAGAATCGGCAAGCGCGCTGCCGCGCTGATGGAGCAGAAGGGCTAGAGGTTGTGGGCGGAAGCCGATGCGCTTGCATGCACAGCGGCGTCCGCCGATGAACTATTTTCCGTAGGCCTGGGCGACCTGGCCAACAAGCTTGGCCCAGCCCATGTCCATGGCGCCGTAAACCTCGCCGGCCTCGGGCCGCGCATTGTCCTTGAGGATTTCCACCATCAAGGTCGCGTAGTCCGAGAGAACTACGCCTGCCTGCAGCATGCGCAGAAGCCCCGCTTGACGCTTGGTCTCACTGAACGTGCCCGAGGCATCGACGGCTACATATGCGTCCAGCCCCCTACCCACCGCGGTCATTGCCGGAAAAGCTGCGCAGACTTCGAGCGAGATGCCGGCGAAGATCAGTTTCTTGCGGCCGGTCGCCTCGATGGCGCGAGCCACCCGCGGGTCGTCGAACGCGTTGACCGATGAACGGTCGATGATCTCGATGCCCGGCAGCGCTTCGACGAGTTCCGGAAACGTCGGGCCCCACATGCTGTCGCGCGCCGTCGTGGTGACGACGATCGGCAGCTTCAGCGCTTTGGCCGCTTTGGCCAGAGCCACTACGTTGTGTTTCAATTCGCCGGTGGAATAGTCACGGACCCCCGTCATGAGGCCGACCTGATGATCGACGAGGACGAGTGCCGCGTTTCCAGAGGTGAGAGGATCGTAGGGGCGGATTTGATTCGTCATTGGTTTCTCCTATTGGGGTGAAACTGGCTACATGTTGCAGCTGGGCTGCTCCTTTTTAATTTCCTTTACGTTCCGTTTTAATAATAGAGTTGATGAAGCGTAAAGTCAATTGACTTTACGCTACGTTCTGTTAAAACATGAAACATGAAGAAAAAAGCGCTTCCGGCTGTCCGTAAAGGCCGGCCTCCCAGCGAAATGGCGGCGTCGCATGCCGTCATCATGGATGCCGTCTATACCCTGCTTGAGGAAAAGTCGGTGCGCGACTTGACCATTGAGGCGGTTGCCAAACGGGCCGGCGTCGGAAAGCCGACCCTCTATAAATGGTGGCCGACCAAGGCGACTTTGGTGTTGGCGATGCTCTGTGAGCGGATGGCCCCAAAATTGGAGAAGCCGACCGTCCTGACCGCGGAACAGTCCCTACGGTTCCGAGTGCGGAGCTTGATCGACGCGTTCAACGGGCCGTTTGGAAAAATCGTGGCCGGGTTAATCGCCGAGGGCCAGAGCGAACCGGCCGTACTCCAGGAGTTCTTTGACCGATGGGTTAGTCCTCGACGGAATGCTACGATTGCGGATCTGCAGCGAGGCAAAGATACCGGGGAACTGGAATCGCACACAGACCCCGAACTCCTGAATGATGCGATTTTTGGCGCGATCTACTATCGCAGGTTGTTGCGCTCCGGTCCATTAACCAGACGATTCGGCGAGGAATTGGTCGAGCAGGTCATCCGCGTGCATCGCTCGGAGAATGCCCGTAAGTGATGGACCCGGAGACATGCCGGGTGGCGACCGATCAGTAGCCCCGGTGGCGTCCGCCAACAGACGTGCGACCTATCGTGCTCTCGGTGCCGGTTTCGTTTCAGCCCGTATCAGCAAGGCTGCGCTCAAGGAACTGGCGAGCGCGAGTCCGGCGGCAACCCACAACACCAGGCGATAGCCAGCCACAAAAGCTTCGTCGATCGCTCGGCGCGCGAGCGAGTTGTCCGTTTCGGCGGCGGCAAGCCTGGAACGCTGCCCTTCGACGTGAGCCCTCTCCGCGGGAGAAATGCCGAAATCGCTCATCTTCCGATCCAATGCACTCTGGAACACTCCGGAGAGAAGCGCGCCGAACGCCGCTACGGCTAACAGAGCCGCGATGCGAGATACGGCATTATTCACTCCGGACGCGGCGCCGGCATGGTTTTGATCGACGGAATTCATTACCGTCGTTGTGAGCGGGGCCACGCTCACAGCCATTCCAAGTCCCAGCACGAGGAGCGCCGGAAAGAACATCGTCCAGTACGTTCCTCCGATGCTGGGCCGCGTGAATAACGCGAAGCCGGCGGCGGCGATCAAAGGCCCGATCACCAAGGGAGCCCTCGCGCCATACCGATCGAGCAGTCCACCGGACCAGCGCGACAGCAGAAACATCAGCAGGATGAACGGCAGCAGAGCGGCGCCAGCCTCGGTCGGAGTGTACCCTTGCACCTGGATCAAATCCAGTGGGAAGAAGAACAGCACGCCGCTCAAAGCGGCGTAGAGAAAGAGGGTCAGCAGATTCGCCCCACTAAAATTGCGCGACCGGAACAGGCTGAGAGGGAGCATCGGCGACGTGGAGTGTTTTTCCCACCACAAAAGCCCGGCCAGGAAGGTTGCGCCCATGAGGCCGATCGCAGGCCTTGCGTTGATCAACGCAAAGACGATTCCGCCCAACCCGAGTACGGCCATCAGGCCCCCAGCCCAGTCGAACCGACGCCGTTGATCGCCTCCGGAGCTCTCGGGGACTTTCCAAATGACGAGTAACAGGACCGCGAGCCCAACAGGCACATTGATGAAGAACACCCATCGCCAGGAACCGTACTGGGTGAACCATCCGCCCAGCACCGGACCGATTGCGGCGGTAATGGAGGTGAACCCGGACCAGGTTCCGATCGCGCGTCCTCGGTCGCTCTCAGAAAAATTCGCGCTGATTATGGCAAGACTGCCGGGGACGAGTAATGCACCTCCGACTCCCTGTACGCCTCTGGCAAGAATCAACGATCGAATGTCGGGCGAGAATCCGCACACAGCGGAGGCAATCGAAAAGAGCGCAACGCCCACGGCGAAGACTTTGCGCCGCCCATACAAGTCCCCAAGCGCGCCGCCGATGAGCAGCAACGCTGCCAGAAACAACGCATACGATTCGACCACCCATTGAACGTCCGACAGCGTGGCGTGCAGTGCCGATTGCAAAGCGGGAAGCGCCACGTTTACGACGGTCCCGTCAATGAACGCCATGCTCGAACCGAGGATGGTCGCAGCCAGAATCCATGGTCCGTTCACACCGGCCGGCTGGGCGCATCGATTACCGCGAATCGCGGCTTCGTCGCAGGGCGGCCTGGCGATAGTGGCCATCCATCTATTCTCCGCCGGATCGCTCAGCGCTGCGTGTAGATTCTACCCGGGCACCGTCTGTCAGGCGACCAGGCGTACTGCTCTCTGCACGAACATCAAGGCACCGAGTCGCCCGACGCTCCGTAAATCGATGGCACCTTGGCACCCATTGGGCGGAGGTAGGCGGAAAGTTGTTCGCGGTGATGGATCTCGTCGAGATGTTCCGGCCCAAACCACTGGTGCTGCCTGTTATCAACCATACTTTGTCCATAAATACCTCCCTTTGTTGCCTAGTTAACAGGCCGTTTGAGCTCTGCCCTCAACCGGGATGGTGTCGTCCCTTCCCACGTCCGGAAAGCTCGATAAAAGGAATTCGAATCCTCGTAGCCGAGCAGGTACGCCACCTCCGCGGCATCGATATCCGGCCGGTTCAGATACTCGCGCGCCAGTTCCTGCCGCGCCTCCAGAAGCAAGTTTCGAAAGCTCGTCCCGTCGGCGTCGATCCGCCTCTGCAGGGTCCGATCGCCTAGCCCAAGCTCACGCGCCACGGCCGAGACGTCGGGACGGGCCCCGGCCAGCAGGCGTTTCAGAATCCATTTCACCTGCTCGCTGATGGAATGCTGCGCACGTTGCTCTTTCAAAGCTTTGTCGAGTTGTGGGTCCAGCATTTCAAGCAACTCGGCATTGTGGGTGAGGAACGGCCGGTCGAGATCGGCCGTATGCAGGACGAGGACATTCCGGCGCGCTCCGAATTTGACCGGGCATCTGAAATAAGCTTCATGGACCCTGGTCGCTTCGGCTTGGCGCTTGAGCTCCACCCTTTTCGGGTTCACTGGATGCCCCGTACCGCGGCGGCCGAGTTCAACGAATGACGCAAAGGCGGCGTCTATCAGGAGGGGTGGCGTTTCCTCCTGCGCGTGTGGCCACACCGGATCTATTAAGCATTCGTCCTTGGCGATCTTGATTTGGAGTTCCTCGGGCGTACACAATTGCTTGAAGCGGACAAGACGCGCGAGAGCGTCGCGGTAATCGCGGGCATAGTAGGCGGCCATCGTTGACGGCGGCCGATTTCCAACGTCGATCTGCGTGGCAAGTTTCAGACCCGCGGCGGGATCGGAAGATAGCTCACCCACCGCCCGCCAAAGCGCGAAGAACTGCGCAGTGGTGACGAGGTTCTTCTTCCCGTCATAGACTGTCACGGGCACCCGAGCCTGGCTCAGCACGGCTGCCGGCGTGAGTCCGATTTTACCGAGCCCTATCCAAAAGGCGTTCGCGGCTTTGAAACGGTCTGGTACGTTGACGGTCATCTTTCTCTCACTGCTCAGTTTCGCCGATTAGCCGATGATCGCTTTGGGTTCCAGATACTCCTGCAGTCCGAAGATCCCGCCTTCCCGGCCAATTCCCGATTGTTTGAACCCGCCGAAGGGAGCAAACGGATCGTGCCCTATTGTATTGATGAGGACCCGGCCGGCAGCAAGTTTGCGCGCCACACGGTTCGCGCGTTCCGGGTCGGCCGAGCTTACGTAAGCGATAAGCCCGAATTCCGTGTCGTTGGCGATTTCAATGGCTTCCGCTTCCGTCTTGTACGTCAATATCGACAAGACCGGTCCGAAGATCTCTTCCTTCGCGATGCGCATGTCGCGGGTCACATTGGCGAACACGGTGGGCTTCACGAAATTCCCGCTCTCCAATCCGGAAGGATGACCTTCGCCGCCGATAACCACCTCCGCGCCTTCCTCGATGCCCGACTGGATGTATTCCTGAACGCGCTTGTACTGCTTTACGCTCGCCAATGGGCCGAGAGTCACATCCTCGTTTCTCGGGTCGCCCATCTTGATCTGTTCGACGGCCGCTCTCACCAATCGCTTCACTTCGTCCAGCCGGTCTTCCGGCACGATCAGGCGCGAAGCCGCAATGCAGGCCTGGCCATTGTTCAGGTAACAGGCTGCGACGGCCATCGGAATGGCAGTGGAGAAATCGGCGTCGTCCAGAATGATGTTCGGCGACTTGCCGCCGAGTTCCAGCGTCAAGCGCTTCATGGTGCCCAGGGAGTTCTTCGCGACCAGCTTTCCGATCTGCGTCGAACCGGTGAACGCGATCTTTTGAATGTCGGGACTTCTCGTCAACTCCGTCCCGACGACCTCACCGAGGCCCGTCACGAAATTGATGACGCCAGGAGGCAAACCGGCTTCATGAAAAGCGTCCATCAACACTTCCGTTTGCATCGCGCTCATCTCGCTGGGCTTGATGACCACAGTGCAGCCGGCAGCGATTGCCGGAGCCACCTTGATCGCGATCGAACCGGCGCTCGAATTCCATGGCGTAAATATGCCCACCACGCCCACCGGTTCCATGACGACTTTGGACGTCCCGGCAGTTCGTGCCAGATCGAAGTCCTGGAGAACTTCTTTGAAGTGCAGGAAAATGTTCGCCGCGAGATTGTTCGAGCCCTTCGCGCGGTCTTGCGGGGCGCCGTATTCCAGAACCGTCGCGTCAACCAGTTGATCCATTCGCCTGGCAACGGCATCGTGCAGTCGCTGCAAGCAGTCCATGCGGTATTCCTTGCTGCTCTGCGAAAAGGTATTGAACGCCTCTTTGGCCGCGCCGATGGCCTGCCGGGTGTCGATTTCATCCGCCATGGTCACCTTGCCGATAACCGTGTTGTCGGTCGGGTTCACCAGGTCAACGACCTGGGTTCCATGGGGTGTGACGAACTTCCCGTTGATGTAGGCGCGATCAAAGGCTCTAACCGGAGCTGTGGTTTCGTTTCCGTTCATTTGCGTTCACCCTTATGACATTCAGCAATCTTTCCCAACGTCGCCGAGTCTCTCTGTCCCCGGCTACAATTTCATTCTGGCCGAATCACGCACGAGAGTAACTAGCAAGAGACGCCACTCCTCTTGCAAAATATGCCAAATGGCACCCTGCCTTTTGAATGCGTCGCGTGGGATCAACCGATCACGGGTCAACCGAATCACTACTTTCCCCGCCTGGCCGCGACCGGGAGAACGAAACTCCCCGCCCAAATCCGCCCATCCCAGGATCGTCCTGACCAAGTGGCTCGATAGAAGGACACAAGAAAGTGATTCCTCCATTTCTCTTGGTAGCTTAGGAATGTGGGGAGGGCGCCGTTGCCGAATTCGTCCAGTCGTCCAACGAACAGTCTCTGGCGGCCGTTACGCTCACCCACGTTTCGCAATCTGCTGGCCGCGAATGTGGTCTCCGATATCGGCACCTTCATGCAGAGCGTGGGCGCCGCATGGTTGATGGTGTCGGTCAACGCCGGGCCGATGCATGTGGCGCTCATCCAGACGGCATCGGCGCTGCCGTTCTTCGTGCTGGCCCTACCGGCGGGGGCGGTCGGCGACATTCTCGATCGGCGCAGAATCATCCTGAGTACGGAGACCTGGATGATCACGGTGGCATCGCTGGTTGCCGGGTTGACGCTGGCTGGGCTCATGTCGCCGCTGCTCCTCCTGATTCTGACGTTCGCATTGTCTTCCGGCGATGCCTTCGAATCCCCCACATGGCGCGCGGTACTGCCCGAGTTGGTGGAAAAGGAAGACCTGCCGGCGGCGTCCGCACTCAACGGCATCGAGTTTAATTTTGCGCGCGCCGTCGGACCTGCGCTTGCCGGGGCGGTGGTGGCGCTTGCAGGGGTTGGGATCGCGTTCCTGATCAACGCGGTTTCATTCGTTGGCGTGATTCTGGTCATCCTCCGCTGGAAGCGGCCGGTGATCAAACGCGCTACGCCGCCTGAGACCGTGGCGGGGGCTACGCGCGCAGCCATCCGATACGTGCGCTACTCACCGGGAGTTCTCCGGGTGCTGGTGCGGTCGGGAACGGGCATGTTCTTCGCAAGCGCGCTGCTGGCATTACTGCCCTCGCTGGCCCATCGCATCAGCGGCAGCCCCGTCGGGTATGGAGTGCTGCTCGGCGGCTTCGGCGCCGGCGCGGTGCTGGGTGCACTGGTGCTTCAGCGCGCGCGAGATCGCTGGTCCGCCGACGTCATTGTGTCGGTCGGGATTGCCGCTTTCGGACTGGT
>Ga0075019_10001477_pt1 | contig 13339 bp, 5 predicted proteins | sample ColStrG_CSR_2013_FD_71473 | JGI IMG/M metagenome (GOLD analysis project Ga0075019, IMG submission 71473) | Freshwater sediment microbial communities in response to fracking from Pennsylvania, USA - Cold Stream Run_MetaG_CSR_2013 | ecosystem: Environmental > Aquatic > Freshwater > Creek >...
ATCGCATCCAGCGTCCGACCCACTGCCTGCCCACCGTCGGCTGCGTCACGGCTGGCCTTGACGGCAATGCCTTCGGTTACTTTGGCGTTGTCGCTGTTTTGCGCGATGGACGCACTCATGAGTTCGACGGCCGCGGTCGTCTGCTCGACGTTGGCAGACTGCTGGCTGGCCGCCTGGGCGAGCGATTGGGCGGTGGCGCTGACCTGGTCGGCGGCGCCGTTGAGCGCCTCGGACGCTGCATGCACTTCGCTCAGCACGCGCGTCAGGTTGTCTGCCGTGGCATTGGCACTGTCGCGCACGCTGGCAAACAAGCCCGAGTATTCGCCTTGCATGCGGTGCGACAGGTCGCCACGCGCAAACGACGCTAGCAGCGAGGACACGTCGGCCAGGCCTTTTTCGGTGCTGTCCATCAACTGGTTCATGCCGTTTGCCAGCGTGGCCATGAAGCCGTCCATGGCGTCGGTTTTGAGGCGACCGTTGAAGTCTCCCAGCGCAGCGGCTTCTATGGCCTTTGCCACGCCGTGTTCCACCCCAACCTCGGCTGTGCGGTCCACCCACTCGACGACGGTTCCAGCCCGATTCCCCTGGGTGTCAAAAACCGGCGTTGCGGCGAGCGCGAAATGCAGTTCGCCGACGCGAATCTGGCTTTTGTGCGCAGCGCGCAAGCTGTCGAGCATGGCGCGCTGGTGCGCCGGTTGTTTGTGGAAGATATCGATATTGCTGCCCAGAAGCGACTGCGCATCGAACTGCGGAAGGATACGGCGAAGTTCGGCTTCATTGCGGCGCATCAGCTGTGTCACCGTCTTGTTCATGTACACAATGTGGTGCTTGGCGTCGGCAATCATGACGCTGGTGCTGCAGTTGTCCAGCGCGTCGACAATGCGCAAGTTGGCAGCCGCTGTGTCGGCCGATTCCTTCATGGTCTGGCGCGCAGCCCGCGCCACCAGGGTAATGCGCTTTTTATCGCCCGGCAGGTCTTCCATTTCGTTGCGAAAGTCGCCCCGGGAATATTCGTCCATCAGGTCCACCAGCCGGAACTTGACGGCAATATGCGACTGCACCAGGGCGTTGATGGAGCGCGCCATTTCCGAAAACTGGCCCTTGAGCGTTTGCACCGGCATGGTGTGGCCGATCTGGCCTTCGTCGTGCATGCGGGCCATGGTTTTCTGCTCTAGCGTGAAATTGCCCAGCTCCTGCGTGAGCGCGTCGTATTCGCGCTGCAGAGTGCCCGCGTGCGCCAGCTGCCGGCTGATGGTGTTGACGGTTGTCAGTGCGTAGGCCGTATAGGCAATCAGCATGGCCAGAAATACCCAGGCAAGCGTTATGGAACCTGCGCCCGGCACCATGGCGTAGATCGCCAGCGCAAGCGCTGTTGTAGGCACCAGGACAATGGCCAGCAGGTGGGAGCGAAACGGCATTTTTGTCTCCTTAATCAGTGGCACACAGCTTCCGATCGGTCGTGGCCTGGTGGTCCATTGCCGCGCGTACCCTCCAGGTTCCGAGTGACTGCTAGCGTCGGTTCATAATATTTTTAGCCCATTCTCCGGCGCTGATTTCCTGGAGTGTTTGACCTAGAACAAAGGAATTCTGAATCCGCTCCATGGCGTAGCGCGCGCATACGTGACAGCAATTTCGCAGGCAGTGTGCCCAGACTTGCTGACGATTGGCTTAAGCCGGCGTAAGGAAGTGACGCCGGCCGAACGCTCACGCGCGTTTCATCGCGCTGAGGTACTTGATAACTTCCGAAGACGCCGTGGCAAAAGGCGATCCAAGTTCTATCATCCTGGATGCGTTGACAAAATTGCGCTGATTGATGGTGCGCGCCACTTCGCCCGCCTCGGTATGAAAGCGCTGATGGCCGCGCAACAACTCGGTAAATTGCGGATGGCGACCGAAGCGCGTTTTCATGGGACCATGAATCCACTTGCCCAGTTCGCAGCAATCGTCGCGCGCGATGGTTTCGGCGTCGAGCTGCTCCTGGCGGTTAATCGCGGCTCTGAACTTGGTTTTCCACTGTCCGTGCGCAGCGATCACCTTGTCCACGTCCAATCCGCTGGTGTCTATCGCCGTTTCGCGTGCTGACTGGACCGGCGCGGCAGACGGGTAGGGACTGACGAGCCGAGGCGGCTGCGCTACGCGTGCACGCACGCCCGGTGCGTGGCGGTCTGACAGGTGCGATTCGTCGCCGGTTTTGAAGAACGCGACGCTTTGCTGCAGTTGCTCGGCCTGGCCGGAAAGTTCTTCGCTGGTAGCAGCCAACTGTTCGCTGGCCGCGGCGTTTTGTTGGGTCGCCTTGGTGAGCTGCCCCATGGCGCCGCCGATCTGGATGACGGACTCGCTTTGCTCGGCACTCGACGCCGCGATTTCCTGCACCAACTCACTGGTCTTTTGGATTCGGGGGACGATTTCGTCGAGCAGCTTGCCGGCGCGCTCTGCCGTTGTGACGCTGTTCGTCGCGAGTTCACCGATCTCTTTGGCGGCTTCCTGGCTTCGTTCGGCGAGTTTGCGCACTTCCGCGGCGACCACCGCAAAGCCCTTGCCATGCTCGCCGGCGCGGGCGGCTTCGATGGCAGCGTTCAGGGCCAGCAAATTGGTCTGGTAGGCGATGTCATCGACGATGCCGATCTTGGCTGCAATCTGCTTCATCGCGACCACGGTCTGCCCCACGGCTTGGCCACCGTCGGTTGCCTCCGTGCTTGCCGTTGTCGCCATGCCGTCGGTCACCTTGGCGTTGTCCGAATTCTGGCTGATGGACGCCGACATGACGTCGATCTGGCTGCTGGTTTCCTCGACACTGGCGGCTTGTTCGCTGGCCGCCTGGCTGAGCGATTGCGCGGTCGCCGATACCTGGCTTGCGGCCCCCGTGAGCGCATCGGATGCCGCCCGGACTTCCCGCATGACCCGGGTCAGGTTCTCTGCCGTGCTGTTGCCACTTTGCTTTACGGTTCCGAACAAGCCCAGGTAGTCGTGCTGAATGCGGTGCGTCAAGTCGCCTTGCGCAAACGCCGACAGCAATTGGGCAATATCGGTCAGGCCCTGCTCGCTGGTTTGCATCAACTGGTTCATTCCCTGCGTCATGGCCGCAAAAAAGCCGGTCTTGCCGTCGGCTGTGAGACGCGCGCTGAAATCTCCCTGCGTCGCGGCCGTGACCAGCGCGTCGAGCTGCTGCTCCGACGCGATTTCTTCGGTGCGGTCTATCCACTGCGTGATGCGTCCTATGGGCGTACCGCTTGCGTCCAGCACGGGCCGTGCCAGCAAACGCAGCTTGCGTCCCGCCAAGTCCATGTCCACCGTCTCGCCGGATTGCACCGCCTGGTCGAAACGCAGGGCATCGTCGGTGTTCTTGAACAGGGTGCTCAGTTTGTTGCCATAAAAGGCATCGGTGTCAAAGCCCGGTCCGCCGAACAGTTTCAGCAATTCCTTGGCCGGCGGCGTGGCGTGCACCAACAGCGCCTGGGCGTTGGATACCGTCACGCACACGGGAAGACTGTCCAGCGACATGCGGATACGCATATTGAAGGTCGCCGCTTCGGCGGCTTCCTGCAAGGATTTCTGCACCTTGTCCATGGCTGCGCTGATGCGCGCCTTTTGACCCGGCAGGCGGTCCATGGAGACGTCCAGCCGACCCTCGGAATAGCCGGCTGCAAGGTCTACCGTTTTCATGGTCAGCGCCATGCTGTCGTGGATCAGCCGGTTGACGTTTGCAGCCATGACGCCATAGCCGCCGGGTAGCGCTGTGGCGTCGATCGCATAGTCCATGACCCCCAAAGCTTGCTGGCGCGCCATTTCGTTTTGGGCCGCCTGGAACTGCTGTAAAACCGACTGCATGCTTTGCATCGCTGCGATCAGCTGGCCGGTTTCATCGCTGCTGTGTGGCACCAAACTGGCATCCAGCTGGCCGTTTGCCATGGCATTGGCGGCACGCACGGCTTGCGCCAGCGGGCGGGTAATTCCGCGCACCAGGTAGGCGCCAAAAAGCGCTGCAGCGATCAGGCCCAGAACGATGGCTGTAATGGACCAGAAGCGCGTGCTTTGGTATTGCATCCTGGACGCGTCAAAGGCGCGCTGCGCCTCCTCGTCCTGGTATTTGAGCAAAGCGTCTATCCCTTCGCCCACGGGAGCGTACAACGGTTGAATTTTTTCCAGCACCAGGCGGTTCGCCTCCTTGAGATCGTTCGCGCGCAGCGCTGCAATCGTCGGGATCAGGCCTTGCTGCACGAACAATTTGCGATTTGCCGCGAAAGTCTTGGCGAGCGCTGCTTCATTGTCCGATTGCGGCAGGCTGGAGAATGCTTCCCAGGTCTTGGTGATGTGCGCAATATTCGCTTCGACTGTCGCCGTGTTGGACTGTATGACGTCGGCGCTCGGTGTGACCAGGGCGGTCGCCAGGGCCAGGCGGTTGCGCACCAGCAAGGTCTGGATTTCGCCGATCATCGCCGTCTTGCGCAAGTTCTCTTCGTAGATCTGGCGTACGGCGTCGTTGGATTTGCTGATTGCGTATAGCCCGAAAGCGCCTATGGCAACCAAAATGGCAGACAAAACGACCAGAAGCACCGACAAGCGGCCTCCTATTTTCATGTTTTGAAAGTTCACGGACGCCTCTTGCAGTAATCAGACCGTGGAAACATATCCACGCTTCGCATGATACGGTCAAACTTTTACAGGTCGTACAGAATCCACGCCCATTTTCGCCAAGCTAAGAAGCACCTAGGTAAACGCTACACCGTCGGCAAAACGCTTGCGGTCTCGCGCCAATCTCAGCCAGGGCGTGCGCATGCACATTGCCAGGCCCCCTACACGCTATCGGTTTCTGATGCGACAGTCCTATATACAGGCCTGTGTATGCGGCATTTCAATCCCTAATTTTGGATATGATTTCAACGAGTTTTCATAGCCTTGGTACAGGATGTGAATTCGTTTTTTGGAGATCCCTACGTGCGCTTTATTTCCAGCCTGAAAATTCGAACCCGGTTTGCGATCATGGGCCTTGTGGGTTTGATCATGACTGCGGTTCCCATGGCTTTGTATGTGCATGGAGCGTGGTCCGAATTGAAAACCTCGCGTTTGGAGTCGCAAGGCATCGCACCCAGCCGGGCGCTGGTGAAAGTCATTCAGCTGACGCAGCAGCACCGGGGCTTGAGCGCTCTGGTCCTGGGCGGCAATGCCGCTTCGCAAACGGCCCGGTCGGGCAAACAGCTCGAGGTCGACCAGGCGATTGAAACGCTGGCGGCTATGCTCGCCGCAAGCCCCGTGGACGCCAAATTGACGGCAGCCATCGAAAAAGGTCGCCAGGACTGGAGCAGCCTGGAAGGCAAAGTGTCCGGCGGGGACATGAAGACCGGTGAGAGTTTTGCTGCGCATACTGCGCTGCTCAACCATTGGCTGCGCACCGTGGATACGCTGGCCGACGCCTACGGACTGTCGCTGGATCCGGAGTACGCAAGTTACGAGCTGGTGCGTGCCGTGCTCTACGAAGCGCCTCACCTGAGCGAACAGCTGGGCAGGGCGCGTGGCAAGGGCGCTGGCATGCTGAGCAGCAAGGTGGCGTCCGACGATGACCGACGCGCCCTCAGCCTGTACCTGGGTATGGCAGCGCAAAGCCTGGACGATATGGTCACCGCGTTCAGCAAAGTGACGGCCGTAGACACGGCCTTGAAAAGCACGCTGGAAGAACCCATCGCCCAGGCCCAGGGACTGGCAAAGGAAGCCATAGAGTTGGCCAATACCCAGGTGCTCAAGAGCGATACCCTCAGCTTCTCCGGGCCGGACTATTTCGCTGTTTTTACCAAAGCAGTCGAAGCCCAGTTCAAAGTGGTCGATACGGCCATGCAAGAACTGAGCGCGGTGCTCGACGAGCGCATGGCTCGCCAGCAGCGGCATCTGGTTCTGGTCTCGCTGGCATTGACACTGCTTGCTGCGCTGGGCTATGTCGTTGGCCTTGTCGCCACGCGATCGGTGACGCAGGAACTCGGCGGTGAACCGGCCGATGTCAAAAGCATAGCCGAGTCGATTTCCCAAGGCGACTTGAGCAGTTCCATCCGGGTTGCCGCGGGGATGGAGGCCAGCCTCATGGGAACGATGGCGCGTATGCAGCAGTCCATCCAGAATATTGTGGCGTCGGTGCGCCAGGGTTCTGAAGGTGTAGCGACAGCCAGTGCCGAAATAGCGCAAGGCAACCAGGACTTGTCGGCCAGAACAGAAAGCCAGGCGAGTGCGCTGGAACAAACCGCAGCGTCCATGGAGGAACTGAGTTCCCAGGTAAATCACAACGCCGACAACGCGCGCCAGGCCAACCAACTGGCGTCCAGCGCCTCGGTCGTCGCCGTGCGTGGCGGTGAGGTTGTGGGCCGGGTCGTAGACACCATGAAAGAAATCAACGACGCGTCGCGCAAGATTTCCGAGATCATCAGCGTGATTGACGGGATTGCCTTTCAAACGAATATCCTGGCCCTGAATGCGGCCGTCGAAGCCGCGCGCGCCGGCGAACAGGGCCGCGGGTTCGCCGTGGTCGCATCCGAGGTCCGGTCCCTGGCGGGGCGAAGCGCGGACGCGGCCAAGGAAATCAAGAGTCTGATCAACGCCAGCGTTGAAAAAGTCGGACACGGAACAGCCTTGGTCGACGAAGCCGGTACGACGATGACGGAAGTCGTCAGCTCGATTCGTCGGGTCAGCGACCTGGTGGGCGAAATCAGTTCGGCCAGCGGCGAACAGGCGGCAGGCGTTGCGCAGGTCGGTGAAGCGGTCAGCCAGATGGACCAGGCGACGCAACAAAATGCCGCCTTGGTCGAGCAAATGACCGCAGCGGCCAGCAGTTTGCGCACGCAGGCAGGCGAATTGGTCGATACCGTCGCCACCTTCAAGCTGGGGGCGGGCGACGCTGTGGTTCGAAGCACGGTCCGCTCCGCTGCGCGTGCGGCTGCACCGCGTGTGGGCGCCGAACGGCGCGCCGCGCCCAAGGTTGACGCCACTCCCAAACCGCGGCCGGTCGCGCCCAAGCCGGTGCCGCTTGCGCGACCCCTTGCGCCAGCCAAGCCGGTGGCAAGCGCCGCTGAGGAAGACTGGGAAACTTTTTAGGCCTGCAGCAATTCCTGGCACGCCAGCGCGGCGTTGGAAAAGTCCAGCGCCGCCATCGCCGCCTTCAGCGCGGCCAGACGATCGCCGGCCTGGGCCGGGTAGTCTTTTAGCAGCGCTTCAAACACTTCCAGGGCCTGCATATCCGAGGCCAGCAGCAGCCCCTGCAAGCGCAGCAGTTCGGCGTTGACGTCGGGCTGCGATGGGGGAGTGGGTGGATGGCTGCTCTCGGCATGCTCTGCATTGCGCAGTTCAGCGTCGGCCATGGTCAAAAAACGGTGCAGCTGGTCCAGCGTTTGGCGCAATGCGTCGTCAAATGCTGTGTGTGTTGCTTCCGTAGGAATGGCGTTGCTTTTGAGCTGGAACTCCAGGTCCCGGGCGACGCCACTGAGCTTTTGTGCGCCCAGAGTTGCCGTCAATCCCTTCAGGCCGTGGCAGAGGTGCAAGGCGTCGGTGATCTGGCCTTGGGCGAGCATGGCGCGCAAGTTCGGCGGGTTCTCCTGCACCTGCTGGCCAAAATTCCGCAAGGCACGGGTGTAGACCGCCAGATTATTTCCAAACCTGCCCAGTGCCGATTGCACGTCCAGGTATTCGTGTCGAAAGGCATGTGCGCCCAGTCGGTCGGCTGCAAGCGCGGGCTCGACAGTAACGGGCTGGACCTCGAAGCGCGTGACTTCCAGCAGGATGTTGACGAGCTGCGTCAGCTCAAAGGGTTTGCTGACGTGGCGGTTCATTCCCGCAGCAATCGACGCCTCGATATCCGCTTGCATCGCATTGGCCGTCATGGCAATGACGGGCAAGGCGTCCATGCCGAGTTCTGAACGAATGGCCCGCGTCGCGCTATAGCCATCCATGACGGGCATTTGCACGTCCATCAGTACGGCGGTGAAGTCTTGGCGCGCGTCGCGCAAAGTATCCAGCGCAATTTGACCGTTTTCCGCCAGAGTCACGTGAGCGCCTTCCTCGCACAGCAGCTCCTGGGCAATCTGCTGGTTGATCACATTGTCTTCGACGACCAGCAAACGCATGCCGTTCAGGCGCAAGCTGCGACTACCGCTATGCGCCGATGCGCGGGCAAAGTCGCTCGATTCAACCGGTCTTTGAAAGGCATCGACGACCATGGCCGCTGTCACGGGCTTGACCAGAAAGCCATCGATCAAGGCGCGTTCCTGCGGTGATCGCTGCGACAACATTTCGGGACTGTTGGCCGATACCATCAAAATCTTGAGCGGAGCGTTCGCGGCTTGCGCCAGCGCGCGCAATTGTGCGGCGGTTTGCCAGCCGTTCATTTCCGGCATTTCCCAGTCCACGATCACGTGCTCAATACGCAGCGCCGAGGGAGCCAGCGAGGCCTGGTAGGCACGCAGCGCTTCTGCACCGCTGGCGGCAAGCTCTGCTGTCCAGGCCAATTTTTTGCAGACCGAGCGCAAGAGCTCGCGCGCCAGCTTGTTGTCGTCTATCACCAGCACATGGCAGGTCGCGCCGGGGCCGTTTGCCAGGGGTGACGGCGCCGGTTCCATGGCCGGCAGGATGGGGCAATCGATTTCGAAATCAAACGTGCTTCCCTTGCCGACTTCGCTTTGGAGCCTGAGCTTGCCGCCCATCAGTTCTACGATGCGCGTGCTGATTGCCAGGCCCAGGCCGGTGCCGCCAAAACGCCGCGAGGTGGAGACCTCGGCCTGCGCAAATCCATCAAAAATTCTTTGCTGATTCTCGGGTGCGATTCCGATGCCGGTATCTTGCACCGAGAAGGCGAGCCGGACCAGCGCGTCTTGCACGCGCACCGGGCGCACGCTGAGCGTGACCGTGCCGGAGTTGGTGAATTTGATGGCGTTGCCGCCCAAGTTGACCAGGACCTGTTTGAGGCGAACGGAATCGACCCGAATGGTGTTGGGCGTATCGGGCGCCAGGTCAAACACCAGTTCCAGGTCTTTGCCAGTCGCCAGCGCGCCCAGGATGCTCGACAGTTCGCCCAATAGTTGGTCGAGTTGGACGGGGCCGGAATCGAGGGTCATTTTGCCCGCTTCGATTTTGGAAAAGTCCAGAATGTCGTCGAGCAGGACCAGAAGTGAGCGCGCTGCGGACTCGCTCTTCTTGGCGTAGTCCTGCTGCTGGGTGGTGAGTTGGCTGCGCAGCAGCAAGGTATGCATTCCCAGGATGGCGTTCATGGGCGTGCGGATTTCGTGACTCATCACAGCCAAAAACTGGCTTTTGGCAAGCGTCGCGTTTTCTGCCAGCGACTTGGCTTGCTCCAAAGCGAGTTCCTGGCGCCTGCGCACCTCAATTTCAGCGCTCAGCTCGGCGGTTTTGCTTTGCACTTCATGCTCAACGCGCTCCTGCTGGCTGCTCGCCACCAGCAAAAAACTGGACAAAATACTGCTCGCCAGCAAGGCCAGTATCAGGACGAGCAGGGCGCTATCCCCGTTCTCACCCACCATATCGCGATGGGGCATGAAAAATACGAAGTTCCAATCCCTGTCGGCAAGGCGTATGCGTTTTTGCGTGTAGACGCCTTGGCGGTCGATATAGCTGGGAGTGTCAAACCGGGCCAGCGGCGTCTCGCTGCTATGCCACAGCGAGGTCTCTCCCGCGGCCGATCTTTCACGAATCTCCCAGGCGACACCCGGGAAATGCGACAGGCCCTGGCTTAGCTGGTTCAGCTGCAAATCGGCGTGTATCAAGCCGGCACCGGCGCGCGTCTCGATAGGCGCAACCACCAAGATCGGCCCCGGTCCAGGGGCTGCCGGGTTCGCAGCTGCCGCTAGCAGGCTCGCCCGCACGGTGTGGGCTTTCAAGGCGTCCTGCTCCAACTGGGCTTGCGCTGGCTCTGCCAGGGCATTGGCGCCGGGAGTATTGGCTTGCGCGTTTACCTGCGCGCGCACGGGCGCTTGCTTGGGCGCTGCGCTCGCAGCAGCGTCCGTGGAGCGACGCACGGGCGTCCAGCGGATATCGCGGATCGCTGGCAGGGTCGATTGCAACTGCGTTGCCAGGCGCAAAAATTCTGCCCCGGGTAGTTCGTTACGCACGCTGTAGCTGGTGGCGAGTTGCGCGATCGCTCCAATCTGAATCTGGTTCAGGGAGACCGCTTCAATTTCAATCGGGTCAATGATCGCGTTGAAGCTTCGCACCAGCTGGTGCTCCTCGGCGTCGCGAACAAAGTAATAGGCGAGCGTGAAAAGCAAGAAAGCCAGAAACAGGGGCGGGCCCACGCTCAGCCTGCGGCGTCTCCAGGAGAGGTTGGGCGCAAGGACCAGCAGGCTCAGCGGGGTGAATATCTGCACGCCAAAAGCATCGCCCAACCACCAGGTAACAAAGCTCTGCGGAATTTGCGCTGGCGCGATAAAACCGTGCAGGTACAGCGCCAGGTTGCCCACCGCTGCGGCAATCAGCGACGAACCCACACCCACCAGCGTGAACGTGATGATGCGGTGCGTTCCGTCCAGTTGCAAATCCGGCAGCCGCCGGTTGAGCCAGGCTCCGCCAACGATTGCCTGTATGCACGACCCCGTGGCAATTTCCACGGCCAGTCCGTTCAGATGGAACGATCCGCCCACGCTGGCATTCAGAACGGCAGAGCCCAGTAACAGGCCCACAACGCAATAGCGCCCACCCCAGAGTGCCGTGACCGCAAAGGCAAGGCCGGCTGCGGGCCATATTGCCGATACAAATCCCGGAGGCAGCGCGAGCGCAAGCGCCAGCTTGCCGAGAATAAAGTATCCGCCTGCTATGCCCGCATTGCGCAATATCCAGACGCGAACGCTAGTCCCCATGATGTAACCGCAGGCTATTCTTTTGAGCAAACATACATAGTCGCTGCCCCGCAGCTATTTGCACTGGGGCTTGGGCACTTTCTATGCGGCGATGAAACAGTGCCGCAGTGTATCCCGGTTCAATGCGACCCGCCGGCGCGCGGCGAGAGCGCGGGGGTGCTTGCGGCGCTATGGATTGCGGGCTAGCGCGCGCAGCGCTTGCTGGTTTTTACCCGGGCGCAGCCGCAGCGTTTAGGCTTACGATAGGGGCGCAAACTTTCTACAGGAGCGCAGCATGACCCAACCGGCATGTCCCTTTGTGTGGCACGATTTGATGACCACCGATACGGCTGCAGCCAAGGCGTTTTACGCCCGGGTTTTTGGCTGGACCATGCAAGCGTTTCCTGGCCAAGCCAACTACACCGTCGTCACGGCAGGGACTGTTGGCGTGGGTGGCATCATGCCCATTCCCGAGCAGGCGCGCGAACGCGGCGCTCCGCCCTCCTGGCAGGGCTACGTCGCGGTGCCCGACGTCGACGCCTGGGCTGTGCGCATTCAGGCCAAGGGTGGAAAAATCATTCAGGCGGCGCAGGACATTCCCGAAGTCGGACGCTTTGCCGTAGTCGCCGATGTGCACGCTGCGGTTTTTATTATTTTTAAAGCAAACCGCGAGCCGCCCATGGCGAATCCCACGCCCCGGGCGCCGGGAACGGTAGGCTGGAACGAGCTGCACGCCGCCGATGGGCTGGCGGCGTTTGACTGGTACGCCGACGTATTTGGCTGGTCGCAGGTCAGCGACATTGATATGGGGCCCATGGGGGTTTACCGGCTGTTCGCAACCGGCGCAGCCGACGCCGCTGGCGGCATGATGACCAAGATGCCGGAAGCGCCGGTTCCCTTCTGGACCTATTATTTCAACGTGGACGCGCTAGATCCCGCCATGGAGCGGGTGACGCAGGGCGGCGGCGCGGTGCGAAATGGCCCCATGGAAGTTCCCGGCCCCATGTTTGTCGCCAATTGCCAGGACCCGCAGGGAGCCTGGTTTTCCATGGTTGCGCTGCGGCGCTAGCGCCTGCCGTAGCTGGCGCTAGTAGGTGTAGACGCCGCGTCCGGTTTTGCGGCCCAGTTGGCCCGCAGCAACCATTTCCTTGAGCAGAGGGCAGGCGCGGTATTTGCTGTCGCCAAACTCGTTCAGAAATACCTCCATCACGGCCAGGCAGACGTCCAGGCCGACCATGTCTGCCAATGCCAGGGGGCCTATGGGCTGGTTGCAACCCAGTTTCATTCCCGCGTCTATGTCTTCGGCGCTGGCCAGCCCTTCGGCCAGCACAAAAAACGCTTCATTGATCATGGGGATGAGGATTCGGTTGACGACAAAACCAGCGGCGTTCTTCACCGTAATCGGCGTTTTGCCCAGGGCCAGGGCCATGGCCTGAACCGACTGGTGCGTTGCGTCGCTGGTTTGCAGGCCGCGAATGATTTCTACCAGCGCCATCATGGGAACGGGGTTGAAAAAATGCATGCCGATGAAACGGTCTGCGCGCCCCGTGGCCGCCGCCAGACGCGTGATCGAAATGGACGAGGTATTGGAAGCAATAATGACTTCGGGCGCGACCAGCGCGTCGACTTGCTTGAGAATTTTGACCTTCAAGTCATAGTTTTCCGTAGCGGCTTCAATCACCAGTTGCGCTGCCTGCAGGTCGGCGTATTGCACGCTGCCGCGCACCCGTGCCATCGCGGCGTCGCGCAATGCGAGCGTGAGTTTTTCTTTTTTGATCAAGCGGTCCAGGCTGGACGCGATGCCCGCCAGGCCATTGGCCACGGCTGCGTCCGAGACGTCCAGCAGCACCACCTGCAGGCCGGACACGGCACACGCCTGGGCTATGCCGTGCCCCATGGTGCCCGCGCCTATGATGCCTACGGTTTGTATTTGCATGGTGAGGTCCTTGGTAGAGGTAATACAGAGATCTAGCGTCCCAGTTTACCGAATGGGCGCGACCGCCAGCGTAAACGCGCATCAGGGGTCGGACAAAGCCGTGGTTTTTAAGCCCTGCATGGCATAAACGCTTTGCACCACGGAAATGGCGCTATTGCCTCCGCCATAGCCCGCGCCTGTAATGCGGTAAAGCGCGTTTTTCTGGCCCGTCATGCCCAGGTACTGCAGGTAGACGCTGGGTGTGCCGGCGTAATTGACGTCACCCCCGGGGGCGACCAGACCGCCGCCCTTGGCTACGGTCATGCCCGTGGGCGGCACATTGATCCACGTACTCCACGGCAGCGTGGTGGGGTTGGCCAGGGCGTTGCTGCATACCTGCATATTGGGTGCAGTAAGCACCGTGGAACAATTGATCCCGGTTCCACCATTGCCCTGAGCCAGCCACCATTCGCCGTATTCCAGCGCACCTTCGGCCGCTTGCAAGGAGCGCTGCTTTTCGCGCGTGTTCCCCGCAAGGGTCTCGTCCAGCGTCGCGCTTTTGAACATGCTGACACCCAATACCGCCATGATCACCAAAAAAAGC
>Ga0075019_10001480_pt1 | contig 13331 bp, 8 predicted proteins | sample ColStrG_CSR_2013_FD_71473 | JGI IMG/M metagenome (GOLD analysis project Ga0075019, IMG submission 71473) | Freshwater sediment microbial communities in response to fracking from Pennsylvania, USA - Cold Stream Run_MetaG_CSR_2013 | ecosystem: Environmental > Aquatic > Freshwater > Creek >...
TCACGGCACATTGCGTGTGCAGATGGAAGGCCGCAAAGTAAACCATGGGTGTGGGCACGCAACCCACATCGATGACGTGGCAGCCGCTGTTTTGAATGCCGTGCGCGAGTGCCGCGATGAGCTCCGGGCCGGATAGCCGGCCATCGCGGCCGATGGCGATGGTGTGATGGCCGCGCGCGATCGCCTCTGAACCGATGGCATGCCCGATGGCTGTGACGACTTCAGCGGTCAGGGATTTACCCACGATGCCGCGGATGTCATAAGCCTTGAAGATCTCTTTGGGTAATATGTTCATGTTTGTTCCGATGGGATGGCTAGTTGTTCGAATTGACTCCAGACCAGGTCTGGTGTGAGCTGCATCATGCAGTTGAAATGCCCCAACGGGCAAATTCGTTTGAAGCATGGGCTGCATGCGATCTCGATCTTGACCACACGGGCATGTGCCGACAGCGGCGGAGTGAATTGCGGACTGCTCGATCCGAACAAGGCCAGCATGGGCTTGTTCTGCGCGGCGGCCAAATGCATCAGGCCGGAGTCGTTGCTGACTACCACCGTCGCGCAGGATAGCAGCGCGATTGCATCGGCCAGATCGGTTCTGCCGCATAAGTTGACGCAAGCCGCGCCGCTCAATTGATTGATCTGTTCGGCAACGGGCTGATCTTTGCCCGAGCCTATGAGCCAGACCGCGTAACCCTGTTGTCGAAAGCGAGCGGCGAGTTGGGCGTAATAAGCTTCCGGCCAGCGTTTGGCCGGGCCGTATTCGGCTCCCGGACAAAACACCGCAACCGGCTGGGTCAAGGAGAGTCCCAGCTTATGCAAGCTGGCATCGCGCTGTGTGTCGGGAGTAACCAGTTTGGGCTCGGTGAAAGGAAGATGCATGTTTGCATCTCGCGCTTCCGCCAGATAAGCGAATCGCTCCACCATCAAGGGCAACGCAGTTTTGTCGAGTCGGCGCGCATCGTTCAGCAAGCCATGACGAAATTCACCGACGAAACCGGTGCGCAAAGGGATGCGCGCAAAGTATGGAACCAGCGCGGACTTCAGTGAATTGGGCAGCACGATGGACTGATCGTAGCCCGTGCTGCGCAGTTGATGACCAAGTCGGTAGCGTTGCTTAAGGTGTAACGCGCCATGAGGGAATGGGTTGGTAATGACGCTATCGACCTCGGGGAGGATATGCAACAGACCCGTCGTCCAGGGGGGGGCGAGTATGTCGATACGGCAATCCGCATGCCGTTGTTTAAGGCGTGCCAGCATGGGCTGCATCAGCATGGCATCTCCTACCCAGCTGGGCGCGACGACTAAGATTTTGTTCATGGCCAGGCGCGTAGGAAAAACATCCGCATCTCGTTGCGCAGCGATGCAGACACTGAATTAGTGATGGCCTCTGGGCAACTCGCCTTTGAATTTGTAGAGCGTGCCGCAATACGGACAACGCGCTTCGCCGCCATGATTGAGCGGAATGACCACTTTGGGGTGGGCATTCCACAGGCTCGTGCCGGGCATGGGACAAGACAGTGGCAAGTCGCTGGCAGTGACTTCAAGGTAACGCTGGGTGATGTTCTGTTCGCTCACAAATTCCTCCTCAATGGGGCAATTAAACGTAGTCCAGCCAGTCGGCGTGCTTGGGGTGTTTTCCGGCCACACAATCAAAAAATGCCTGCTGTAATTTTGCCGTGATAGGACCGCGCGAGCCTAGTCCGATGATGCGCTGGTCGAGTTCCCGGATAGGCGTGACTTCGGCGGCAGTACCGGTAAAAAATGCCTCTTCTGCGCAATAAATTTCATCGCGGGTGATACGTTTCTCGATGACCTCGATACCCATCTCATTCGCCAGGGTGATCACCGAGTCGCGGGTAATGCCTTCCAGGCACGAAGTCAAATCGGGTGTATAGAGCTTGCCTTTTTTGACTATGAATATATTTTCGCCCGCACCCTCCGCCACATAACCGTCGACATCCAGCAGCAATGCCTCGTCGTAGCCGTCGTTGGCGACTTCCTGATGCGCAAGGATGGAATTGGCATAGGTCGTGACCGACTTCGCGCGGCACATGTTTACATTGACGTGATGCCGGGTGAAGCTGGAGGTCTTGATACGTATGCCTTTTTGCATGCCTTCGTCGCCCAGATACGCGCCCCACGGCCAGGCTGCGATCGCGACGTGGGTGGACAGTGTCTTCGCGGCGATGCCCATGGCTTCAGAGCCATAGAAGCAGATAGGACGGATATAGCAGGATTCAAGGTTGTTGGCACGCACCACTTCGCGATGAGCGGCCATGATGGTCGCTTTGTCGTAAGGCATTTTCATCTGGAAGATGTGTGCTGAATTGAACAGCCTGTCGGTGTGTTCCCGTAAACGGAAGATCGCAGTGCCTTTGGCCGCCTTGTAGGCTCGCACTCCTTCAAATACTCCCATGCCATAATGCAGCGTGTGGGTCAGTACATGCGTGGTGGCATCGCGCCATGGTACGAGTTTGCCATCGTGCCAGATAAAGCCGTCGCGGTCGGACATTGACATGGAGTATCCTTAAGAAAATTTTCAAGGCCGCGATTTTAGCCGTTTCCTCGCACTTAATGAAGCTGAACGGTAAAATTGCCTAGACAATTCGGCATATTTATTTACGTGCCGATTTCGGTATGATGATAAGGCTGCATGAAACTCGCGGGATGCACTAACCCAGGACAGTAGTTTTATCTTATGAAAAATCTGCCTTCCATTACCCAAGAAATGATTGACTCTCCCGAAGAGAAGTTGCGCAAAAGCCTGTTGATATTCGCCTGTTCGTTTATGAATTTGGCGGTGGTGTTGTGGCTGGCGATCTATTGGCTGATGGGTTTGAATTTTTCCGCCAACGTGCCGCTGTATTATCAGCTCGTCTCCGTTGGTTCATTGATCTATTACCTGAGAACCAAACATTTCGAGGTGTTTCGCTTCGTGCAACTCAGCTTGTTTTTGTTCGCGCCTTTTGCGATGCAATGGAGTATGGGAAGTTCGATCACTTCCAGCGGTATGATGTTGTGGGCTTTGCTGGCGCCGATCGGTGCCTTGGTGGTATCTAATTGGCGCGAGTCGGTGCCATGGTTCTTTGCTTATATCGTGATGACCATCATTTCCGGCGTGTTCGATTATTTTTTGGGTGCCGGCAACGAGGGTGGGATGCCGATGAAAACCATAGGCGTATTTTTTGCGCTGAACTTTGTCGCGATGTCCTCCATCATTTATTTCTTAGTGCGCCACTTCGTGATCGAGATGGAAAAGATCAAGGTCCAGCTTGCGCAACAACATCAGTTGCTGGAAGAAGAGCAAAAGAAGTCGGAGCGTGTGTTGTTGAACGTCTTGCCCGGTGCGATCGCGCAGCGTTTAAAGAATGAGCAGGGTTTGATCGCCGATGGTTATGCCGATGTCACGGTGATGTTCGTCGACCTGGTCAACTTTACCCAGCTCACTGAAATGCTCGCACCGACCGAAATGGTGGGATTGTTGAACGAGATATTCTCCGGCTTCGACGTGCTGAGCGAAAAATACGGTGTTGAGAAAATCAAGACCATGGGCGATGCGTATATGGTGGTCGGGGGATTTGATCCCGAGCGGATCGCCTATACCGCCGATATCGCGGACATGGCCATCGAGATGCGAGATTATGTGGCCAATCATCCCGGATTCGCGAAATATCATTTGAGTGTGCACACCGGTATCGCCACCGGACCTGTGGTCGCCGGCGTGATAGGCACGAAACGGTTCATTTATGACCTGTGGGGAGACACCGTCAATATTGCCAGCCGCTTGACCGACGAAGCGACCTTCGGCCTGATACAAGTGGATAAAGTGACTTACAACCGCCTGCACGACAGTTTTGCGTTCGAACCCCGCGCGACAGTGAACATCAAAGGCAAAGGTGAGATGGCCATGTACCGCTTGAATTCAAGATTGGGCTTGGCTACTGTTGCCGTAGACGGAGCTCATTCTGCCTTCGTTGCATCAGTGCCATCATCGTAAAGTACCCCGTGGACTTGCACGAAAACCAATTTCCACAATTGCAGGCTCGCAGTGGTGTCGACATCTGCCTGTGCGATCCGGCAAGGTGATTGGTGGTTGAGCCGCATGGCATGTTGAATCTTGCGCAGGGTACGGTACAAATCCCCAACCTTTAAGGCCAAGTCCGAAGGTACCAAGTTTAACTCGCCAGCCAGCTTCAACAGTGCCAGATTGCCGACATTTCTGGCCAGTTGCGGATGCTGGTGCGCGTGAGCCAGGATCAGGTATTGCACGATGAATTCGATATCGACCATGCCGCCGTGGTCATGTTTGATATCGAACAGTCCGCTGGAGTTAGGGTGTCCGTCATGCATTTTCTGGCGCATGGCTAATACTTCGCTATGCAACATTACGGGGTCGCGTGCCAGACACAAAAGCTCGGTGCGCATGTCTTCAAACGCCGCGCCTATCGTGCGATTTCCCGCGCTGAATCGCGCCCGGGTGAGCGCCTGATGTTCCCATACCCAAGCCTGGTTGCGCTGATAGTCGGAGAACGCATCCATGCTGGTGACCAGCAAGCCGCTCGCACCATTCGGTCGCAGGCGCAAATCGGTTTCATATAATCTCCCAGCCGAGGTATAGCTGCCCATCACTGTGTTGATGCGCTGGGCGAGACGCGCGTAATTTTCCTGCGCGTCGGGATGGCCGTCATCGTAAATAAAGATAAGATCCAGGTCGGATTCGTATCCCAGTTCTTTGCCGCCCAATTTGCCATAGGCGATGATGGCGAAGTTTGCGACCGCGCAATGTTTTTTGCGCATGTTCGCCCAGCATAGATCAAGCACGTGGCGCAGCATCAGATCGGCCAGGTCGCTCAAATGGTCGCTGAGTATTTCCAGTGGCAACAGCCCTTGCAGATCCATCGCGAGCAGATGGAATACCTGTTCCTGCTGGATGTGGCGCAAGTCGTCCATTTGACGTTCCATGTCATTTTCGCAATCAGCCAGGCGAGTGCTGATGTCGGCATCCAGGCGTTGCCAATCCTGAGTTTGGTAAATTTCCCTGGCGTCGAGTAGCTCGTCGAACAAGGCGGGATGCAGAGTCAGATATTCCCCTGCCCAACTGCTCGCCGAGACCAGATTGCAAAGTCGTTGCAGGGCTACCGGATATTCGGTGAGGAAGGCAAGATATGCGGATCTGCGGATGATTCCATCCTGAAGCGAGAGCATTCTGGTGAGCGCGGTATCGGGGTCGCGGTGTTGTGCGCACAGTTTGATGAATTGCGGAACCAGGCGGTCCACGCGTTGCCGGCTGAGTTCGGGTAATTGCAGATAGCGATTGCTGTGGCGAAGTTGTATCAGCCGCTCGGCGCTTGAGCTGCTGTTCTTGTAGCCCAGCTCGTTAAGGTGCGTGGCCAATCCCTCTGGATTAACTCCCTCATGCCATATTGCGACGTTGCCGGGCTGGGCTTCTGTAGTGTGAAAGATATGTTCAAACTGCTGGCTGACCAACTCGCGATGCTTATCCAGTTGTACCAACAGGTCGGGATAACTGGCGTAGCCCATGCCAGATGCGAGCAAGGCGCGGTCTTCGGTGTTGTCGGGAATATCTTGTGTTTGCTGATCGTCCAGGTATTGCAAACGGTGTTCCAGGTTGCGCAGAAAAATGTAAGCGGCTTCCAATCCGGTCACCGCGGTTGCCGGTAAATGAGAGTATTGCGCCAATTGGTGCAATACTGCAACGGTCGGGCGTATGCGCAGTTTGGTGTCGCGTCCGCCGCGTATGAGCTGGAAGACTTGCGCGGTGAATTCGATCTCGCGTATGCCGCCGGGCCCCAGCTTTATATTGTTTTTCCTGTCGCGGCGCTGCACTTCCTGTTTGATTTGCGCGTGCAGTTTGCGCATCGAATCGATTGCGCCGAAGTCCAAATACTTGCGGAAGATGAACGGTTGCGCCAATTTCATCAGCTCGGTTGCCTCGGGCGCAAGCAACGGGGAGATGACGCGTGCCTTGATCCATGCATAGCGTTCCCATTCGCGCCCTTGGCTGATCAGGTATTCTTCCAGCGCAGCGAAGCTCATCACCAGCGGGCCACTGTCTCCGTAAGGGCGCAAGCGCATATCTACGCGGAATACGTAACCGTCGGCAGTCGGCTCGTTAATGATGTTGATCAAACGCCGACCCAGGCGCGAGAAAAATTCGTGATTGCTCAGTGTGCGAGTGTTATCCGGCTCACTCCCGTTGCGTGTTTCACCATCTTCGGCATAGACAAAGATCAAATCGATGTCGGACGACACGTTGAGCTCGCCACCTCCCAATTTACCCATCCCGACAACCAATAGTTGCTGGGGAGTTTTGCTATGTTCCCCCACGGGGATTCCGAACTGGCTTTGCAGGTTATCCATCAAACAGGCTTGAGCTTGTTGCACACATATCTCCGCCAACGAAGTCATGGTGCGCATAACCTCGTTCAGGTCAGCCATGCCGTTCAAGTCGCGCAGGATGAGCTTGACCATGATTTGCTTGCGTAGCACACGAACAGCTTTGGTCAGTTGCGTTTCATTGGATAAGTTCAATTCCGATAGTCTGAGCAAAGCGAGAATCTCGGCGTGATTGCATGGGCTGGAATAGTTCTGTTGCAACCAATCGAGCAAGCCTGGATCGGCCTGTAGTGCGTGCCTGGCGTAACGACTGCATTGCCGGGTTTTTTCCAGTAATGCCGGAAAATCATGGGGTATGGTGGAACGGGTATTCATCGGGATAGGCTTCAAGTTAGAATGCACAACTTATTCATTATAAATTTTCTGTCTATCCGGCAGAGAAGTTTGTTAACCCCTTGTTCATGTGGAATTCTCGTCCCATCCGTTTGCTTTGGAATAGCTTTAACTGGCTGACGCGCCTTGCCATCGTTTGCGCAGCAACGCTGCTGGCGTTGCTGGCGCTCAGCATCATCATGCTGCGTTATTGGTTGCTGCCCGATATCGAGCAATACCACGCAAAAATCACGGATTCATTAACCTACGCAATCGGTCGGCCGGTGACCATAGAAAAAATCGCCGGCGATTGGGATGGTTTGCGACCCCGGTTGAGTCTGGTCAATTTGAACATGCTGGATGAACAGAAACACTCCGCCCTGGTGTTGCCCACCGTGCATGTGAGTGTGTCGTGGTTGTCGCTACTCACGGCCGAGTTGCGTTTTGCCAGCCTGGAAATAGACCGGCCAGAATTGCTTATCCGACGGGATGTGCAAGGCAATATGTTCGTGGGTGGGGTGGCGGTGGCCCAGCAGGGAGGTGGTGGTAACGACCTTACCGATTGGTTGCTGCATCAATCGCGCATGGTTGCCAGAAACGCGCTCATCGTGTGGCTCGACGAGCAACGCGGGGCGCCACCCTTGGTCCTGCAAAATGTCGATGTGCGCATCGAAAGCGTTTTCAATCGGCATCGTTTCGCCTTGCACGCGACCGTACCCTCTGAATTGGCCAGCCCACTCGATGTGCGCGGAGATTTTCACGGGGCAAGTTTCAACGATGTGCAGGGTTGGCGCGGACAGTTGTTCACCCAGTTGCAATATGCCGACATCACGGCTTGGCGGCCTTGGTTGAATATGCCGCGAGAATTAAGCAGGGGTCGCGGCTCGCTGCGCGGCTGGTTGGAAGTCACTGCCGGCAAAGTCTCGCGTCTGCAAGTTGATCTTGCCGTGCGCGATGTGTCGACTAAATTGGCCGACGATGTTCCGGAAATGACGTTGCGCAGCCTTAACGGCCGTGCCACCTGGCACGCCTTGGATACCGGTTTTGAATTGGAAACCAAAAAACTGACCATGCAATTGGAAAACGGAGTGAGCTTGCCCACTACCGATTTATATCTGCGCATTTTGAATGCGCAAGCAAAGCAGCCCGCATCCGGGGAGATACGGGCGAATCTGCTGCAGTTGGAGACGCTGGTGAGCTTGGCCAACTTCGTTCCGATACCGGCCGACCTGCGAGCGGAATTAGATGCTTTCGCGCCGCGTGGGCAAGTGAATAACCTGAAAGCGCAATGGCAGGGCACCCCAGAGTATCTGAGCGGCTTTCGCCTCAAGGGGCAATTTCAGAATATCGCGTTGCGACAAGTGGGTAGGGTGCCCGGTTTTTCGGGGCTGACTGCAGAGATAGATGGCGATCAAACAGGGGGAAGCCTGAGCGTCAAATCGCAACAATTCCATGTTGATGCACCGGGTGTGATGCGCGAACCCTTGGTCTTCCACACCTTGACGGGTAAGGCAAGCTGGGAGCATCAAGACAAGGAACTGGTTGTCGATGTCGAAAGCTTGGCGGTGTCTAATGCCGACGCGGAAGGCAAAGCCCATGGCAGCTACCGCACGTTGAAAGGTACGCCCGGAGTTCTGGATCTAACGGTCAATCTGTCGCGGGCAGATGTTCGCCAGGCCGCACGCTATACCCCTTTGATTGCGATGAATGTGAAGGTGAATGATTGGCTGCATGACGCTTTGCTGGCGGGCACTAGCAACGATTTTCATTTGCGTATCCTGGGTAATTTAAAGGATTTTCCGTTCGATCAAAACCATTTGGGCCAATTCGAATTGAGCGCGCATGTCCAAGATGGCGCAGTGCAGTTTGCCAAGGATTGGCCGGTGATCGAAAAAGCGAGCGGCAGTTTATTGATGAGGGGAAAGAAATTGGAATTGTCGTGTTCCGATGCCATGACTTCAGGCGTCCACTTGCGCAACCTGAGTGTGCAATTGCCTGATATTGCGGCACGTGTTCCCAGCTTGGAATTCAAGACTCAAGCGGAGGATGCGACACGCGATTTCTTGCAATATATCCAGCAAAGTCCGGTTCGCGGTTACACCCAGGGCTTTACCGATTCGATACATGTGCAGGGAAACGGAGCGCTTGATCTGGCCATACAGATCAAGCGCCTGGATCAAGCTGTGGTCGAAGTGCAAGGCACATATCACATCCGCAGCAACGAGGTTGATTTGGGTGGGCATGTGCCTATCATGCGCCAAGTAAACGGTGAGTTGCAGTTCACGCAAACAGGTTTGCAAACGCATCAGCTGACGGCGGAGATGCTCGGCGGTCCCGCACAGATCCAGGTGAAAACGATACCGAATGGCGGGGCTTTGGCTACTTTGAGCGGTACGAGTAATCTGGACGCGTTAAGACTGACCAATCCGCATCCGTTTTTGACTTACCTGAGCGGTAGTGTCCCGTGGAACGCACAAGTCTCGTTTGACAATAAGGCATTGCAGGTGAAAATCAATTCGAGCTTGCAAGGCATGGGTTCAACGTTACCTGCGCCTTTTGACAAGTTAAAAAATGACAGCTTGCCATTGTCAGTAGAGCTGAAGTCGGGTGTGGTGCGAAGCTTGAAAGATCGTGCCGCTAAGGTGCAGGTCAACGTTGCCATCGAAGCGGGTAAATTGCTCAGTGCCAGAGTCATGCAGCAAAGTGTGCGTGGCGTGGATGTCGTTAAACGCGCGGCAATCAATTTCAGCGGCCAGGGTGTGTGGCCGGAGCAAGACGGCATTTGGATAGTCGGAAATTTGCCCGAGCTGTCAATTCAAGGATGGGAGGGGTTGGTGAGCGGTTTCAGCCAAGCCACTGCCGTGCCTATGACTATCGATGGCGCTGATCTGCACATTGCGAAATTGACCGGTTACGGACATACCGTCAAAGATCTGCATATCGTGGCAAGTAAACGCGGCGACGGGTTGGCAGTTCAATTGGGCAGCCAGTCATTGAATGGCGAACTGTTCTGGCAGCCGCATGGCTTTCAAAATGCTGGCAAGTTGGATGCCCGTTTTAAAAACTTGAATTGGACGTCCGATGCGACAACCGAACCTTTGCGGGCAGCTAGTATCAGCGCGGTGCCGGATACTGCTGCGGCTAACGTGTTGCAGCCGGGTAAACTGCCCGCCTTGGAAGTGGCTATAGATCAGCTGCAAATTTCAGGTAAACAAATAGGGCAGCTAGAATTGATTGGCCATCCGGATGGTGACAGTTGGCGCTTGCGGCGTTTGTTATTGACTAATCCAGACGGTTCTTTGAGCGGAGACGGGGTGTGGACCGATGTGTCAGGCAAGGCACAAACCAAGATCAATTTGATGCTTGAGATCACTAATGCCGGTAAAATACTGGATCGTTCGGGTTATCCGAATACTGTCAAAGATGGTAGCGGTAAGCTGGCTGCCAATTTGTCATGGGTAGGCGCGCCGGAGGCATTCAACCTCGGTACATTGGAAGGTACGCTGAAACTGGATACCGGCAAGGGACGATTCCTGAAAATCGATCCGGGTGCAGGGAAGCTGTTGAGTGTACTAAGTTTGCAAGCATTGCCGAAACATATCGCTTTGGATTTTGCCGACGTGTTCAGTGAAGGCTTCCAGTTCGACAATATCAACGGCAATGCCAGTATGCGCAACGGTAGTATGATGACACAAGATTTTCACATTGATGGTTCGGCGGCTAAAGTGTTGATGAAAGGTAGTGTCGATTTAAATCACGAAACACAAGACTTGCGTGTGGAAGTTCTACCGAGTATCGGAAGCGGGATTTCTTTAATCAGCGCGTTTGCAATCAATCCCGTGGTTGGATTATCAGCCTTCGTCGTAGATAAAATATTGGGCAATCCGCTCGATAAGTTGGTATCGTTTGAATACAATATCAGCGGAACCTGGACGGATCCGAGTGTGGTGAAGGTGGGCGAGAAGCCCGTGCCCATCATTGTAGAAATGCCGAATAATGCAGCCGAGCCTGTCAATATACCTGCGACCGGCAAGACCAACCAACCAACTTCACCCTAGAAAGTTCATCATGTCTGAAGGTAATTCTACACAGCAACGCCTCGCCGCTCAGGTTAATGCATTCAAAGTGGCCGCCATACAAATGGCATCCGGTCCCAATGTTTCGGGTAATTTGAGCGAGGCGCGCCGATTGATAGCCAAGGCCGTTGAGCAGGGTGCCCGTCTGGTCGTGTTGCCGGAATTCTTTGCCATCATGGGGATGAATGACCGGGATAAGGTGAAAGTTCGCGAACATTTGGGGCAGGGCCCGATACAGGATTTTCTAAGTGAGACCGCGCGGCATTTCAAGATATGGCTGGTCGGTGGCTCTATTCCGTTGGCGGGAAATTCTCCGGACAAAGTGCTTAACAGTTGTTTGGCGTTCGACGAGCATGGCAAGCAAGTGGCCCGTTACGACAAGATACACTTGTTCAATCTGGAACTCGGGAATGAAAATTACCACGAGGCCAGGACGATAGAAGCGGGCAATCAAGTGGTGGTGGTGGATAGCCCGTTTGGCCGGATCGGTATAGGTATTTGTTATGACCTGCGCTTCCCTGAGCTGTTTCGAGCAATGAAAAATGTAGACATCATCGTCTTGCCATCGGCATTTACCGAGACGACCGGCAAGATGCACTGGGAGTTGCTGGTACGCGCGCGGGCAGTGGAAAATTTGGCCTATGTGATCGCATCGGCTCAAGGCGGCTACCACGTCAATGGTCGTGAGACACATGGCAACAGCATGGTGGTAGACCCTTGGGGACGTGTGCTGGATCGATTGCCGCGCGGCTCGGGTGTCGTGGTGGCAGACGTGAATCCTGCTTATCAGGCCAGTTTGCGCGCCAGTCTGCCCGCCTTGTCGCATCGCACATTGTATTGATCATCGGTGGACACTTTGAAATCAGTTGCGCCACTTGGCACTTTATTTACTACCGCGCAGCAAACCCTGCTGTCTCCTTACGCCCTTGATGCCGGAAGCATAGAACGGGTGTTCGCCGAGATGATGGCGCATCGTCTTGACTACGCTGACTTGTATTTTCAATACAGTCGTGCAGAAAGCTGGTCGCTGGAAGAAGGCATCGTCAAATCCGGCAGCTTTAGTATCGACCAAGGTGTCGGTGTTCGTGCGGTCAGCGGCGAAAAAACTGCTTTTGCCTATTCCGACGACATCAGCCTGAATGCATTGGAGAGTGCCGCCAAAGCCACTCGCGCCATTGCACGGCAAGGTGGAACCCAGTCAGTGCCGATGATGAGGCAAGGCTCTCGGCGCGATATCTATTTGCCGCATGACCCCATTGCCAGCCTGAAGGATTCAGATAAGGTCACACTTTTGGAGCGACTGGAAGGCTATGCCCGCGCATTGGACACCCGCGTGGTGCAAGTGATGGCGAGTCTGGCCGGTGAATATGAAGTGGTGATGGTGGCGCGCAGTGATGGCCTTATGAATGCCGATATACGGCCATTGGTGCGGCTGTCCGTGCAGGTGATCATCGAAAGCGGCAGTCGGCGGGAGCAAGGTTCGTCAGGTGGCGGCGGGCGATTTGACTATGGCTATTTTGATGACGAAGTTCTACGCCGTTATGCTGCCGAGGCTGTGCATCAGGCAGCGATCAACCTTGATGCTGCGCCAGCGCCTGCTGGGAATATGACTGTGGTATTGGGCAACGGTTGGCCGGGTATTTTATTGCACGAAGCGATCGGACATGGCCTGGAGGGAGACTTCAATCGCAAAGGCAGCTCGGCATTTTCGGGACGCATCGGCGAGCGTGTTGCAGCAGCAGGTGTGACCGTGGTCGATGACGGGACTATTGTTAATCGGCGCGGCTCGTTACAGATGGATGATGAAGGCAATGCTACACAACGCACCGTGCTGATCGAGAACGGCGTACTCAAAGGTTACTTGCAGGATAGTTTGAATGCACGTCTGATGGGGGTGTCTGTTACAGGGAACGCGCGCCGTGAGTCCTATGCACATATCCCGATGCCGCGTATGACCAATACCACCATGCTTAACGGTGACAAGACCCGTGACGAGATCATTGCTTCGGTCAAACACGGTTTGTATGCGGCGAATTTCGGCGGTGGGCAAGTTGATATCACCAGTGGCAAGTTCGTCTTCTCCACCACGGAGGCATACCTTATCGAGAACGGTAAAATAACGACTCCGGTAAAAGGCGCGACGCTGATCGGCAACGGCCCGGATGTGCTGACAAGAATCTCCATGATAGGCAACGACACTTCTCTTGATTCGGGTGTTGGTACCTGCGGTAAAGAAGGTCAGAGCGTACCCGTTGGCGTGGGTCAGCCCACGTTAAGAATAGATGGGCTGACCGTTGGTGGAACCGCCTGATCCAGCTTTGCTGGCTGATTTGTTAAGCAGATATTACAAATAGTAGTTGACGGGCAAGAATGAATCCCTATAATGCGCACCTCTTCGCAGCTGGGGGACTGGTGAATGCGACTGCTCTTTAATAAGATAAACGAACAATTGACGAGTGTAGGTACTTGGTTTTTTTGGAGTTTTGTATCTTTCGGGATATGGAACGACTTTAAAAATAAGTAGTA
>Ga0075019_10001481_pt1 | contig 13329 bp, 12 predicted proteins | sample ColStrG_CSR_2013_FD_71473 | JGI IMG/M metagenome (GOLD analysis project Ga0075019, IMG submission 71473) | Freshwater sediment microbial communities in response to fracking from Pennsylvania, USA - Cold Stream Run_MetaG_CSR_2013 | ecosystem: Environmental > Aquatic > Freshwater > Creek >...
CCGCGCGCCTCGCCATGGTCCGCCCGATGAGGACCCCGATCCGGACCCACGCCCCGCCGCCGCCGAAGCCCAATGGCTGGGTGATCGGCGTGATGATCGAGACGCCGGACGCGCCGGGCGCCCAGCGGCACTTCTTCGCCGTGGACCGGGCCGACCGGGCCGAGGCCGAGTGGAAGGCCGTCGACGCCGCCGCCCTGATCGGCGCGGTGGCCACCAGCCCGGTGAAGGGGCTGGAGCCGGTGCACGCGGTCAGCGAGATCACCGCCGCGGCCATGCGCAACCTGGCTCTGGGCGCAGGCCAGGTGAAGCTGCTGGGCACGCGGTGGCCCCGGCGCTGGGTCAGCGCAGGGGCCGTCTAGGCGCTAGAGCAGGTCGCCGCCGGCGGCCGAGGCCGTGGTGCCGTACTTTTCATAGGCCTTGATCACGTTGCGGCCCACGGTCCAGCGATGCACCTCGTCCGGTCCGTCCACCAGCCGCTGGGAGCGGATGTGGGTGTACCAGCGGGCGAGCGGCGTGTCGTGACTGTAGCCCAGGGCCCCGTGCAGCTGGATGGCCGTGTCCACCACCTTGTGCACCATGTGGGCGAGGAAGACCTTGGCGATGGAGTTCTCCTGCCGCAGGTCCAGGCCCTTCTCCGCCTTGTACGCGATGTGCAGCAGCATCAGCCGGGCCATGTAGAGCTCGCTGGCGCAGTCGGCCAGCATCCACTGCACTCCCTGTCGCTCGGACAGCTTCCGGCCGAAGGTGGAGCGCTGGAGCACATGGGCCGTCGCCAGGTCCAGCGCCCGCTGGGCCATGGCCACATTGTGCATGCCGTGCCGCAGTCGGCCATAGGCGAGGCGGTGCTGGCCCATGTTGAAACCCTCACCCTCGCCGCCCAGCAGGTTTTCCGCAGGGACCACCAGGTCCTTGATCTCGATCTCGGAATGGCCGCCGCCCAGGGCCTTGGACAGGGGACCCTCCGAGGCCATGGTGGGGATGTCGCGCTTGATGATGTAGCCGGGGTTCGGCAGTTCGACGATGAAGGTGGAATAGCGCTTGTGCCGCGGGGCGTCGGGGTCGGTCATGGCCATGACCACGGCGATGTCGGCGACGCTGGCCGCGGACGAGAACCACTTCTCCCCGTTCAGGACATAGTTTTCGTTGCCGTCCTTCACCGCCCGGGTCTGCATGCCCGTGGCGTCGGCCCCGGCGGCCTTCTCGGTCATGGAGTAGCAGACCCGCTTCTCTCCGTTCAGCAGGGGCTTGAGGTACTTTTCCTTCTGGAACTCCGTCCCGTGGGCCAGCAGGGTCAGCATGGTGGCGTCGTCGGGCCCCTGGCTGTTCATCGCCAGCGCGCCGAGATAGCTCTCCCCCAGCTCCATCTGGACCAGGGCGTTGGCCAGCGGGCCCAACCCCATGCCGCCATAGTCCTTGGGGATGAACGGACACCACAGGCCCTGGGACCGGGCCTTGGCGCGGAGCTCGGCCAGGACCTCGGGATAGGGTCGGCCGTCGGCCAGGGCCTGTTCGGCGGGGCGGCATTCGTCGGCCACGAACCGGCGCACCCGCTCGCGGACGGCTTTGGCCTCTTCGGGAATTTCAAAGTCGATGGACATGGCGGCGTTTCCTTCTGCGCGTTTCCTCAACCCCCGGCCGCGTCCTCTGCGGGACGCTGGCGCAGGGCCTGGACGCGAAGGTGAGGCCACCGGCGCCCGGCGTAAAGCCGGACGCAGGGGAAGGCGCCGCCCGCGCCTGTCGATCAGGGCTTGCCGAGCAGGGTCAGCGCCACGTCGGTCATGGCCTTGACGCCCGTCGCCAGGGTCAGGTCCGGGACCGGCGCGAAGTGGCTGTTGTGCGGACCCGGCAGCTCATGCCCCGCCGCCCGCGCCCTGGCCAGGGCGTCGGCGTCCATGGCGCCAAGGCTGAAATAGGCCAGCGGGATTTGGTGGCCTTCCAGCCCGAACACGCCCACATCCTCGCTGGGCATCACCTTCTCCGACACCGACACCTTGTCCGGGCCGAGGGAGCGGGCCAGCGCCGCCCGCACGCGGTTGGCCAGCTTCGGATCATTGTAGGTGGGCGGGGCGCTCTCGGTCTCGTTGATGGTGACGATCGGCGCGCGGTCCGGGGGCAGACCCGCGGAGACGGCGAGGCCGGCGGCCATGTTGCGCAGGCCGTCCAGGATCACCTGCCGGCTGTGGTCGGTGAAGTAGCGGGTGGTCAGCTGCAGCTTCACTTCGTCGGGAATGATGTTGCGCTTGGACCCGCCATGGATCGAGCCGACCGTGACCACCGCCGGTTCCAGCGGGTCGTTCTCCCGGCTGACGAGGGTCTGCATCTGGTTGATGAACTGGGCGGCCAGCACGATCGGGTCGCGGCCCGCCTGCGGCTCCGCCCCATGGCCGCCGATCCCGCGGATGGTGATGTCGACGGAGGTGGTGCCGGCCTGGGCCTCGCCGATGGCGATGGCGGCGGTCCCGGCGGCCAGGCCGTTGGTGTCGTGCAGGCCGACGATCATGTCGGGCCGACCGAAGCGTTCGTAGATGTGGTCCGCCAGCATGGCGCGGGCCCCGTCAACGGTCTCTTCCGACGGCTGGCCCACCAGCAGCAGGGTGCCATGCCAGCGACCCCGGGCCGCGGCCATGGCCCGGGCGACGCCGATCAGCACGGTGGAGTGGATGTCATGTCCGCAGGCGTGCATCACCCCCACGTCCAGCCCGGTGGTCGGCGACTTGGTCATCACATGGCTGGCATAGGGCAGGCCGGTCTCCTCGATGATCGGCAGGGCGTCCATGTCGGCGCGGATCAGCAGGGTCGGCCCCGGCCCGTTCTTCAGCACCCCTACCACCCCATAGGCGTGGGAGCCGTCGGGATAGACGCCCACATGGTCGGTCACGGCATAGCCCGCCCGGCGCAGCTCCTCGGCCACGACGGTGGAGGCCGTCTCCTCGTGGTGGGACAGGCCGGGATGGGAATGAAGGGTCTTGTAGATCTCCACCAGTCCCGGCCCGGCCGGCGCGGCCGGCTCCGCCGCCCCAGCGGCGACGGGCAGGGCGAGGGCGGCGGCGCAGGCCGCCCCGAGCAACAGATCACAACGGGGCATGGGCGACTCCGGAGGCCAGAAGGACAGGGTGAACCCATCGTCGCGCCCGGCGCAGCCGATGGCAAGGCGCGCGGCGCCGCCGTCAGCCCAGCAGCGCCTCGAGCCCGTAGACCCGCGCCGCGGTTCCCGCATAGAGCGCCCGCTTCTCCGCCGCAGAGGCCCCGGCGGTGATGCGCTTGAAGGCGTTCCACAGGGTGGCGTAGCTGGCGCCCCACTTGTCCACGGGATAGTTGCTCTCGAACATGCCCCGCTCCGCGCCGAAGGCCTCGATGCAGGTCTCCACATAGGGCGCCCAGAGCCTGGCCAGCGCCTCCGAAGACAGGCCCGCCTCCGGCCCCTGTTCGGGCATGCCGCAGAAGGCCATGGCCAGGCCGCCCAGCTTCACCGACACATTGGGGCAGGCGGCCAGGGCCTGGATCGACGCCTTCCACCGGGGGAAGGTGTCGCAGAGCGTCCCGCGATAGCCGGCGATGTTCAGGGGCGTGCCGCAGTGGTCCAGCACGATGGGCGTCTCCGGGAACGTGCGGGCCAGCGCCAGCACGTCCCCCAGCTGCGGCTCCAGCACCCAGGCGTCGAAGGTCAGGCCCAGCGACGCCAGGTGGCGGAAGCCCGCATGGAAGGCGTCGCTGGCCAGCAGCCCCGGTCCGGCGTGGAAGGGCGGGCCGAGCACATCGGGATCGGCGTCCCAGGCGCCCTGGTGGCGGATGCCGCGGAAGCGTCCGCCCCCGGCTGCGATCAGGGCCTCCAGCACCGGCCTTGCGCCGTCCCCCAGGGTCATGTCCGCATGGCCGACGATGGCGGCGCAGGCGCGAAAGTCCCCATAGATGCCGCTGGCGCTCTGGGCCGCGACGCCGTTGACGAACTCCACCTCGCCCACCACCCGCAGCTCCGGCGCGGCGGCGGCGCGATAGAAGGCGCCGCACTCCATGAACACGGTGCCGATGACGTTGTGGCCGCTGGTCGCGTCGGCGCGCAGCTCCTGGAAGGTGTAGTAGGGGGTGCGGGCCACGGCCTCGATGAAGGGATGCGCCGGCGTCGGGAAGGCCGCCAGCAAGGGCGTCAGGTCCCACAGGTGGTGGTGCGGATCGATGATCGGCAGGTCGGGCTCGAGGATCACTTCAGGCATGGCGCTTCCCGGGTCTCGTTCTTGTCGCCGCCCAGCTTATGGGGGGGCTGCGATCAGACAAGCGGGAATTTCGGCAGGCCTCAGTGTTCCCCGTCAAAGCCCACGAACACCGCGGCCTCGTCCACTGACTTGCGGCGGGACACTACGGCGTTGGCGGGGAAGCTGTCGTCCGGCCAGCCCATGGCCACGCAGATCATGATCACCTGGTCCTCGGCGATGCGGGCGTGCTCGCGCACCACCGGGGACTGCATGATGCCCTGGCTGTTGATGACGCAGCCCAGACCCCGGGACCAGGCGGCGTTGACCAGGGCGTTGGTCACCGCGCCGCAGTCGAAGGGACCGATGTCGCTGCCGTGGATCGCGCGGTCATAGGTGACGACGATGGACACCGGCGCGTCGAACTGGCGAAAGCCGCGCAGGACCCAGTCCGTCCGCTTTTCCTTGTTGTCCCGCTCGATGCCCATGGCCCCGAACAGCTGCTTGGCGATCTCCACCTGCCGCTCCCGATGCACGCCGGCGTATTCGCCCTGGGTGCGGAACTCGCGGGAATGGGGCACGCCGGCCAGGTTTCGTTCCGTATTGCCGGCGCGGATCCGGTCCAGGGTCTCGCCCGCCACCACGTAGAAGTTCCAGGGCTGGGTGTTGAGGGACGAGGGCGCGCGCATGGCCAGGGCCAGCACCTCGCGGATCAGGTCCGGCGGCACGGGATCGGGCTTGAAGCCGCGGATGCTGCGGCGGCCCAGCACCACCTCGTCATAGGTCAGGGTCGGGGTCATGGTCAGTCCTTCCAGCCGCAGGTCTGGCCCTTGTTCTGCACGGTCAGCCAGGCGTTCAGCGGCGCGAAATATTCCGCCATGGCGCTGGCGTCGATGGTCTTCTCGCCGGTGAAGGCCTCCAGCGCCTCGGGCCAGGGGCGGGACTGGCCCATTTCCAGCATCCTGGCGAACTGGGCGCCGACCTTCTTGTTCCCATAGACGGAACAGCGGTTCAGCGGCCCCGTCCACCCCGCCTGGCGGCAGGCCGCGCGATAGAACTGGTACTCGTAGATCCGCGCCAGGAAATAGCGGGCATAGGGCACCGAAGTGGCCACGTGGTTCTTCGCCCCCGGATCGAAGGCGTCATCGGGCCGCGACCCCGGCGGGACCAGGCCCTGGTACTGCTTCACCAGCGCCCACCAGGCGTCGTTGTAATGCTCCGGCGTCACCTGGCCGGAGAACACCTCCCAGCGCCACTTGTCCACCAGAAGGCCGAAGGGCAGGAACGCCACCCCGTCCATGGCCACCCGCAGCAGGTAGGGGATATCCGCCTCCGGTCCCGGAACCGTGTCGATCAGACCCAGCTGCTTCAGATAGCCGGGGGTCAGGGCGTTCAGCCCGGCGAAGTCGCCGATGGCCTCGTGGAAGCCGTCATTGGCGCCGTTCTCGAACAGGAAGGGCTGGTCCTTGTAGGCCCGCTGATAGAGGTTGTGGCCCAGCTCGTGGTGGACGGTGAAGAAGTCGTCGGCGTTCACGTGGACGCAGGCCTTGAGGCGGATGTCCTCCTTGTTGTCCACGTCCCAGGCCGAGGCGTGGCACTGCACCTCCCGGTCCCTCGGGCGCACGATCATGGACCGCTCCCAGAAGGTCTGGGGCCAGGGCGCGAAGCCCAGGGAGATGTAGAAATTCTCCGCCGTCCTGACCATCTTCACCGGGTCATAGCCGTGGGATTCCAGGGCCTTGGTCAGGTCATAGCCCATGCCCGGGCTGTTGGCCGGGGCGACCACGTCATAGATGTTGCCCCACTGCTGGCCCCACATGTTGCCGGTCAGATCCTCGCGGATCGGCCCGGTCTTCGGCTGGACCTGGTCGCCATAGCGGGCGTTCAGCTTGGCCCGCACATAGCAGTGCAGGTTCTGGTAGAGGGGCTTCACCTGGCCCCACAGCCGGTCGGTCAGGGCGGCGAATTCGTCCGGCGTCATGTCATAGCCGGAGCGCCACAGGGCGCCGGAATCCGCATAGCCCACATTGCGGGCCCCCTCGTTGGCCAGGGCCGTCAGCCGGACATAGTCCCCCTTCATCGGCGGCGACACGCGGCGCCACTTTTCCCAGATCTCCTTCGCCCGGGCCGGGTCGCGGGTGGTGGCCAGCGCGTCCTCGAGGTCCTCGAGATGCAGGGTCTTGCCGTCGACCACCGCCGTTCCGGACGAGTAGAGGGTGGAGAGCCGGGCCTCGATATCCGCCATCTCCTGCGCCGCGCCCGGGCGGTCGGGCGCCGCCAGCACCAGGCCGTTCTTCAGCAGCATCAGCTTTCGCCGGGTGACCGGATCGGTGGCGACCCCGTCGAAGCGCGCCGCCTCCTTGGCGTACCGCGTGGACAGGTCGGCGAACTCCGCGCCGGCCTTGGCGGTGAGGAAGTTGGTGTCCGGGGTGATGTAGGTCTCCTGCACCCAGTCGGCCTTCTGGGCGTAGACGCTCTCCTCGGCCAGGGCCTTTTCCGCGGCGGCGACGAAGGCGACCGCCTCGGCGGAGGTGGGCTTCGCCGGCGCGGCGGTCTGGGCGTGCGCCCCGGAGGCGATCAACAGCGCCGCGGCGGCGGCGGACAGGAACAGACGGGTCAAGGGGATCTCCGGACAGGACGGGCAGGGCGCAGGCGCCGCAGTCGATGCGTTTGCGCGGCGATCGTCAAGGCGCCATGCAGCACCCGCCGGCGCGGCAACCCGCTTGCCGCGGCCGGCGCATCGCCGCACAGTGCATCCATTGCCGGGGGGGAGAGTCATGCGGGTCGGACAATGGGCGGCGGCGGTTGCGGCCGTGATCACGGTGGTGGCGACCGGACCGGCTCCGGGCCGCGCCGAGACGGCGGCGGCGACGCCCCCGTCGGGGCCGAGCGTCAGCATCCGCACCCCCGCCGCCGCCAGCCGCGCGCCCCTCGACGGGCGGGTGATCCTGCTGCTGAGCCGGGACCTGACCCGGGAGCCCAGGAGCCATGTGGCGCCCAATGCGCCCCTGGACGCGCCCTACATGTTCGGCGAGACCGTGGACGGTCTGGCCCCCGGGGCGGAGGTGACGCTCGACGACCGGTCGTTCGGCTGGCCCGCGCGCAAGCTGTCCGCCCTGCCGGAGGGGGACTATCTGGTCCAGGCGGTGCTGAACCGCTACGAGACCTTCCACCTGGCGGACGGCCGCGTGCTGAAGCTGCCCCCGGACCAGGGGGAGGGCCAGCAATGGCAGCTCAAGCCCGGCAACCTCTATTCCCAGCCGGTGAAGGTGCATGTCGACCCGGCCCATCCCCAGCGGATCGCCCTGGTGCTGGATCAGGTGATCCCGCCGATCCCGAGCAAGCCGGACACCGAGTTCGTCCGTCACGTCCGCATCAGGAGCGCGCTGCTGTCGAAGTTCTGGGGCCGGGACGTCTATATCGGCGCCCATGTGCTGCTGCCCGCGGGCTTCGACCAGCACAAGGATGCGCACTTTCCGCTGATGGTCTTCCACGGCCACTTCCCGGACGACATTTCCGGGTTCCGCACCACGCCGCCGGACCCGAACCTGAAGCCGGTCTATTCCCCCCGCTTCCATCTCGAGGGCTATAACCGCATCGAGCAGCAGGAGGCCTACGCCTTCTACCAGAAATGGATCGCGAAGGACTTTCCCCGGTTCCTGGTGGTGGAGATCGCCCATCCCACCCCGTATTTCGACGACAGCTATGCCGTGAACTCCGCCAATCTCGGCCCCTATGGCGACGCCATCAACAAGGAGCTGATCCCCGAGATCGAGAAGCGGTTCCGGGGCCTCGCCCAGGGCTGGGCGCGCTTCACCTATGGCGGCTCCACCGGCGGCTGGGAGGCGCTGGCCACCCAGGTCTTCTATCCGGACATGTACAACGGCGCCTTCGCCGCCTGTCCGGACCCCATCGACTTCAGGGCCTACACCCTCATCAACCTCTATGACGACGACAACGCCTACGCCCTGAAGGGCGAGGCCTCCAGCGTCGAGCGGCCGGGCTTCCGCAACTATCTGGGGGAGGTCACCGGCACCCAGCGGGACATGAACTACATGGAGCTGGTTCAGGGCGACCACGGCCGCTCGGGCCAGCAGTACGACATCTGGACGGCGGTCTTCAGCCCGCCCGGCGCGGACGGCTATCCCAAGCCGGTGATCGACAAGCTGACGGGCAAGATCGACCACGAGGTCGCGGCCTACTGGCGCGAGCACTACGACCTGTCGGCGATCATCGCCCGGGACTGGCCGACCCTGGCTCCGAAGCTGCAGGGCAAGATTCACGTCTATGTGGGCAATGGCGACAACTACTACCTGACCGACAGCGTCTATTTCGCCCAGGAGCGGCTCGAATCCCTCAAGCCCGCCTATGGGGGCGAGGTGGCCTATGGCGACCGGGCCGAGCACTGCTGGAACGGCGATCCGACCCAGCCCAACGCCTATTCCCGCCTGCACTACAATTTCCAGTACCTGCCGAAGATCCTCGCCCGGATCGCGGCGACCGCGCCGGCCGGCGCGGACCTGACCAGCTGGCGCTACTGAACCGCCGCCGAACACCCCAGACCGACCCGGGACCAGGAGACTCAAGGATGCGCGACCTCAAGGGCAAGACGGCATTCATCACCGGCGGGGCCAGCGGCATCGGGCTGGCCATGGCCCACGCCTTCGGCGAGGCGGGCATGTCGGTCATGCTGGCCGACATCGAGGCCGAAGCCCTGGAAGCCGCCGTCCGCGGGCTGGAGGAGCGGCAGATCCGCGCCGCCTCGGTGCTGTGCGACGTCTCCGTCCGCAGTGCGGTCGAGGCGGCGGCCCAGCGCACGATCGAAGCCTTCGGAAAGGTCCATGTGGTCTGCAACAACGCCGGCGTCGGCGGCGGCGGGGCCATCAGCGACGTGAAGCCGGCGGACTGGGACTGGGTGGTCGAGGTCAATCTGATGGGCGTGGTCTACGGCATGGAGACCTTCCTGCCCCTGATCCGCAGCCACGGGGAGGGGGGCTTCGTGGTCAACACCGCCTCCATGGCCGGCATGGTCTCCCCCCCGGGGATGGAGCCCTACTGCGCCACCAAGTTCGCCGTGGTGGCCTTGTCCGAGGGCTGGCGCGCCCAGCTGGCGCCGGAGAACATCGGCGTGGGGGTGCTCTGCCCCGGCTTCGTGCGCACCAATATCGACAAGTCCGCCCGCAACCGCCCCGACCGCTTCGGCGGGCCGGGAGAGGTGGAGCTGGGCGTGGCCTCGGCGCTGGTCCAGGGGGGCATCGACCCCGCCCGGGTGGGGGAGCGGGTGCGCGAGGCGATCCTGAACGACGAGCTCTACATCTTCACCCACCCCAACATGCGCGGCGCGGTGGAGGACAGATTCGCCCGGATCCTGGCCGGCTTCGACGCCGCCGAGGCCAGCCCGGCCCTGAAGGGCGTCGAATCGGCGGTCCCGGATCTGACAACCGGACTCGGCGGCTGAGGCCGGTGCAGACTTATCAAAGGCAAGTTGAGCGCAGGGCGGCGTTTTTCGAGGTTCAGGGTTGATTTGACCTGAAAGCCTCTTGATGAGCCGGGTTTCGAGGTTCAGGATTTCCCTGGATACGGTGCGGGGCGGGAAATCATCCTGCTTACAGCGGCCGGTCCCTGGCGGCGCCGCGCACCCACGCGGCGTCCGGGTCGCGGAGGAAACCATGGGCGCAATCAACGGCGGAGCTGCGCGCGCGCGCGGCCAGAAGGTGTTTTCAGCGGCCGGGGCGGGGGCCTTCATCCTCGCCGTGGCGGCCATGACCTGGGCGGCGATCGGCTGGATCGCCCTGGAGATGGCCCAGCGCGCCAACCTCTAGGCGGTTCCGGCGGGCGCGTCGGCCTGCGGCGCGGCGTCGGTCCGGTGCGCCTGGGAGGCGTTGATCCGCCCCATGATATAGGCGCCCGCCGTGGTCGGCGGGTAGACCGTCGTGCGGCCCGGCCCCGGGTCCAGCGCCGCCGCATCCACCGGCGCCGTATAGTCGGGATCATAGAAGGTGGCGATGGACAGCCGCTCCCGCCCCGAGCGGTTGGTGACCCGGTGCAGGGTGGAGCGGTAGCGGTCGTTGGACCACCGGGCCAGCAGGTCGCCGATGTTCACCACCAACGCGCCGGGCACGGGCGGCGCCGCGATCCAGGTCCCGGCCGACCGGTCCTGCACCTCCAGCCCTCCCACGTCGTCCTGCCACAGCAGCGTCACGCAGCCATAGTCGGTGTGCGGCGCCACGCCGAACAGCTCCCCCTCGCTGTCGCCCTCGCGTTTTGGCGGGTGCGGCGGATAATAGACGCACTGGGTGCGTTGCAGCGGCTTGTCGTACTTGTCGGCGAAGAAGGCCGCCTCCGCACCGAGGGACAGGGCCACGGCCCGGAGGAAGTCCTGGCCGCAGGCGGCGATGGCGTCGAAATAGCGGGTCAGGGCCCGGCGGAACTCCGGATCCCCCTCCGGCCACTGGTTGGGGCCGCGCAGGGGCTGGCCGGCCAGCACCGCCGGGTCGTCCCGGGGCAGCTCCAGCCCGATCTGGAAATACTCCTTGTAATCGGGGTTCGCGGCTCCGGCCATCTTGGTGCGGCCGATGGCGTTGAAGCCCCGCACCGACTCCTTCGGCGCGGCCTTCAGCTTCTGGTCCAGGGGCTGGCGGAAGAAGGCCATGGCCGCGCGGGCGGCGTCGGCGATGATCCGGTCGTCGACCCCGTGGTTGCGGATGTAGCAGAAGCCGGACACGGCGAAGGCCTGCCCCACCTGCTCGGCCACCTGTGCGGTGCGGCGGGGCTCCCGGCGCCGCAGGCCGTCGATGTCGATCACCGGTATGTAGTCAAGGTCCGGCATGGCGCCTGCCTGCAGCTGGGCTGCGCCCCCGCGGCGCAGGTGTGGCAAGGACCCTAGCGCAGTCTTTCGCCCGGGTCTCGGCCTGCTAGACTGGCGTCCCGCCGTCGAGACAGAATGCGCCCATGCCACCGCCCGCCGAGATCGATCTGCAGATCTGTTATCTGGGCCAGGGGCCCGTCGTCTGGTCGGGGAGCGCCGCCGACTTCGGCCTGCAGGACCGGGAGGGGGGCCTGCACGCCGGAACGCCGCACCCGGGCGGGAGGCTCTTCGAGCTGAGGCTCGAGGTGCGGCGCGGGTCCGATGGCCGGCCGGTCCTGTCCGGGGCCTTCGCCCACGGTCCGCCGTCCGGGCGGTTCCTCTATCTCAGCTGGCGCAACGCCGATGGCGCCTATGCCCGCCGGCTGAAGCTGTCCCTGCCGGAGATCGACGGCGCCTGGCTCGGGGACGCCGGTGTCCGCTCGATCGTCGGCGCTGTGGATGACTGCGCGCCCCGGGCGACGAAGACCGGCGTCAACATCGGCGGGGCGCACCCGGTCACGTGGCGGACATCCTGACGCAGCAAGGATTCCAGGAGGTTGGGTAGAGCCCTACTCAAATCGTTAGGAGTCTATTAACCATGTCGAGCGGTTGTGTCCGCCGCTCGATCAGGGGATCAGCAACACCCGACCCACCGCCGCCCGGCTTTCGATATAGGCATGGGCGGCGGCGGCCTCGGACAGGGGGAATTCCCGGTCGATGACCACCTGGAAGGCGCCCTGTGCGGCGTCGTCGATCAGGGTCTGGATCATGTCATGGGCGCGGTCGGTCATGATCTCCGCCCCCAGGAACACGCCGCTGAGGGAGCGGTTGCCGCCCATCAGGCTGCCCACGTCCACGGTCATGGGCTCGCGTCCCGCCTGGCCGACCATGGACACCCGGCCGCGATAGCCCAGGGACAGGATCGAGCCCTGCAGGGTCGGCCCGCCGACACTGTCCACCACCAGATTGACCCCCTTGTTACCAGTCAGCCTCATCACGCTTTCCGGCACCGACTGGGTGCGGTAGTTGACGCCGTGGTCGAGGCCGTAGGCCTTGAGCCGGGCCAGCCGCTCGTCGCTGGAGGCGGTGGCCAGCACCGTGGCGCCGGCGCGCTTGGCCAGCTGGATGGCCGCCAGTCCGACTCCGCTGGCGCCCGCCTGGACGAGCACGGTCTCCCCCGCCTTCAGCCGGCCGAACTCGAACAGGCAGTCATGGGCTGTGCCAAAGGCCACCGGGATCACCGAGGCCAGCCGCGGGTCGAACCCGTCCGGGATCGGCCAGCAGTTGCGCGCGGGCACGGGGCGAAGCTCCGCATGGCTGCCGAAGCCGTCCACCGTGGCGACCCACTGGCCGACCGCCAGGTGCGTCACCTCGGCGCCCACCTCGATGATCTGGCCCGCCGCCTGATAGCCGACGATGTGCGGATGGCGCACCAGCGGCCCCCGCCAGCGGTTGAGAGTGTCGCCGCCCTCGATGCTGACGGCGGCGACGCGGATGATGACGCCCTTGGGATGGCAGACGGGGTCGGGAACCTCCTCGTACTTCAGGACGTCGGGGGATCCGTTCTCGTAATAGACGGCGGCCTTCATCTCGGGGTCCTTCCCTGGCTTGCGCCCCGTTCTGTGCGCGGGGACGTCGCCGCCAGCCTAGGTCAGTCCACGATCCTGTCCAGCGCCGCCAGCGTGTCCGCATCCAGTTTCAGGTCGGCGGCGGCCAGGTTCTCCGCCAGGTGGCCGAGGGACGAGGTGCCGGGGATCAAAAGGATGTTGGGGCTGCGGTGCAGCAGCCAGGCCAGGGCCAGCTGCATCGGCGTGACGCCGAGACGCGCGGCGACCACGTCCAGCTGGGCGTCCTGCAGGGGTGAGAAGCCCCCCAGGGGGAAATACGGGACATAGGCGATCCCGTCCTTGGCCAGCTGGTCGATCAGGGCGTCGTCGGTGCGGTGGGCGATGTTGTAGTGGTTCTGCACGCACACGATCGGGCAGATGGCGCGGCCTTCGGCGATCTGGGTCGGCGTGACGTTGGACAGGCCGATGTGGCGGATCAGCCCCTTGGCCTGCAGCTCCGCCAGCACGGTCAGCGGCGCGGCGATGGAGCCCTCCGCCGGGCCGTGGACGCTGAACATGGCCCGCAGGTTCACCACGTCGAGGACGTCGAGCTTCAGGTTGCGCAGATTGTCGTGCACGGCCTCGGTCAGGGCCTCCGGGGAAAAGGCCGGGTTCCATGAGGCGTCCGCGCCGCGGCGCGGACGCCTCATGGAACCCGGCCTTTTCCCCGGAGGCCCTGACCGAGGCC
>Ga0075019_10001482_pt1 | contig 13327 bp, 15 predicted proteins | sample ColStrG_CSR_2013_FD_71473 | JGI IMG/M metagenome (GOLD analysis project Ga0075019, IMG submission 71473) | Freshwater sediment microbial communities in response to fracking from Pennsylvania, USA - Cold Stream Run_MetaG_CSR_2013 | ecosystem: Environmental > Aquatic > Freshwater > Creek >...
CTGCCGAACACCAAGATCGAGTTGCTGGAGCCTTTGGGTCAGAGTTCGCCGATTGCGAAATTTCTGGAGAAAAATCCGGATGGCGGCATCCATCACCTTTGCTACGAGGTCGATGATATTCTGGCCGCGCGCGACCGTTTGACGGCCAAAGGTGCACGCGTGCTGGGTGATGGAGCGCCAAAAATTGGCGCGCATGGCAAGCCGGTGCTGTTCTTGCACCCTAAGGATTTTAACGGCACTCTGGTGGAGCTGGAACAGGTCTGAATCTGTTGACCGGGGCCAATTCCCATTTTTTTCGAGGACGAATATGACCGTGACCATGGGAATTGCCACCTATTTTATTATGTGGTGGATCGTGCTGTTTGCAGTGTTGCCGTTCGGGGTGCACGCGCAGGGTGAGGAAGGACCGGTGGTGGATGGCAGCGATCCAGGCGCTCCGACAAGGCCAATGATGCTGGTCAAGGCGGCGTGGACGACCGGGATTTCGGCACTGCTGTTTGTCGCGCTGGTTGCGTATATGCAATATGCTGGCTGAATAAAAAGTTGGCACGAATAATCTCAGCCAAATGCGCCAATTGACTTGACGCGATGAAGCGTTGCGTTTACGCAATCAGCAGCCTTGGAGCGAGATTCCGCATTGCGGGAGCGCGTAGCTCAGCCGGTAGAGCATCTGACTTTTAATCAGAGGGTCTCGGGTTCGAATCCCGACGCGCTCACCAAGGTTTTTAAATATTTTGTGGTGGCCGGGCAATTCTCCGCCCAGGGATGAATTCGGCGCTCGCGTGTAGGGGGAGTCGGGTTTGTGGATTGTTAAACACAATCGTAAACCAATCCGCTTCATGTAAACTTAAGGGACACAGCGTAAATTAGTGACCAATTAACACGATTGGTGGACCAAATTGTCCTATGCTTCTGCCTCCGATGCTGTATTCACCCATATTCTCAACGAGAATACGCGCATTCTTGCGATTGATGATGACCCGATTCAACTTGAATTTGCTTCGGTATATTTGGCCACGCCAACAGCGAGTGTCGATATTGTCGAGAACGGCGCTGCGGGGCTGAAAATGCTCGAAGATACCCCTTACGACATTTTGCTGTGCGACATTGATATGCCTGTTATGAACGGGTTTGATGTGGTCAAGGCGGTTCGCGCGCATCCAAAACTCAAAAATTTACCGATTATCGTGATTACCGGCCGTGAGGACATCGTGTCTATCGATACGGCCTATAATGTGGGGGCGACCTCATTTGTCACCAAGCCGGTTAATTGGCGGCTGCTTTCCTATCATGTGCGCTACGTTTTGCGCGCTAACACTCAGCGGTTCAGTGTGTAATCATGTTTGAAGGTATGGTGAAATTCTTCCGGAATTTTGCACACAACCGACGCGGCAATGTAGCGTTGATTTTCGCGCTGGCCTTGCCGGTCATTGGTGTCGCGACAGCCTCGGTTATTGATTTTGAACGCGCCCAGGCGGCAAAGCAGCGGTTGCAAACAGCAGCCGACTCAGCGGCGCTTGGTGCGGCCAAGGAATTGCGACTTGCCAACTCAACCCCCAGCCAGGTTTCAGCGGTGGCGCAACAAATAGCGCTCGCCACGCTCGAGGCAAAGGATTCCGCAGCGGTTGTGACGGCGACCGTGTTGAGTACGAATGACGGCGTGCAAGTACAAATAGATGAAGTGATGCCTTCGTCCTTCACGCGCATTTCGGCGCTTTCCAATCCGCACCTGCATGCATCAGCTGTGGCGCGTCTTTCTGGCGGCACGACCGTGTGCCTGCTGGCCCTAGACCCGACAATGCCGGGCGCTTTGGGTCTGGATACGGCCATTTTGTCATCGCCCGGCTGTGGTACTTATGTCGATTCCAATTCGGCCAACGCGCTTACGGCCACAGGAATTTCGATGATCAAATCGGCGATGATCTGTAGTGGCGGCGGCGTGTCTGCGTCAAGCAAGGCTCTTACGCCTCAAGCTTTGCTGGATTGTCCACCCCTGAGTGATCCTTTGGCTTTACGGCCCGCTCCAACCTTTAGCGGCTGTGACTACACCAATTTGGTGCTGAATAGCGGGCCTCAAACATTGATCCCCGGCACCTATTGCGGCGGTATAACCTCCGGAAATGGCTCTAAAGTGATGATGTCAAATGGAACTTACATTATCAAGGACGGCCCACTGAAATTAGACAAAAAATCTTCGCTGACAATGCTCAATGCCGGAGTTTACCTCACAGGAGCAGGAGCCATTCTGGCCTTCGACAATACGACGACGTTGAACTTGTCGGCACCTATATCGGGAAATATGGCGGGCATTATCTTCTTTGAAGACCGTGCCGCGCCTTTGGGGCAGCAGCATTATATCTCCAGTCGTGCAGCGGACAAGATTGAGGGCACGGTGTATTTGTCGCGCAATTCGTTGGTGATTGGTGAAAAGCCTACATTAGGCTCGTTGTTGGCGTTCGCTTGCCAGGTTATTCCCGGATATAAAGGACAATGTCCGCCTGAGGGGGGTGGTCTTGCCACTACATCAGCTTGGACGGTGATCATTGCCAAGCAGATACTCATCAATGCCGGCGTGGATTTGGTCCTGAACGCCAATTATGGCGTCTCCTCGGTTCCAGCTCCGCCAGAATTCTTCTCTAAGGCGGCATCCTCTCCGCGTCTGGTGCAATAGGCCGAGGCCGTGACAGAGGATGAATGGTCCGGTCATCGTGCAAGCGCACGGGCAACAGGCTCAGAGCCGGGCATCCCGATTTTCGTAAAATTATTGTTCAGGCCGCCACTGCGGCCTTCCTCATGCGGGTAATTTCTTCGGCGGCCACGGGCCTTGAAAATAGAAAGCCCTGCATGAAATGCACGCCGCAGGCCTTCACAAAGCGCTGCTGCTCGACCGTTTCCACACCTTCGGCCGCTACCTTCAGACCCAGCGCCCTCGCCAGCGCCACCATAGCCTGGACGATGGCCGCTGATTGCACTTTATCGACGTTGGCAATGAAGGAGCGATCGATTTTGACTTTGTCGAGCGGCAATTTGCACAAATAAGCCAGGCTGGAAAAGCCGGTGCCGAAATCGTCAAGAGCGATGGTGCAGCCAAGTTGACGCAAGCGTGAGAGGTTGCGTTCCGCTATGTCAAAATTTTCGAGGAACGTGCTTTCAACCAGTTCGAGCTCCAGACGGTCGAACGGAAGACCAGCCGCATTGACAATATGCTCAATAGTTTCGGCGAAGTGCGGCGAGCGCAATTGCATTGCCGACACATTAACGGCAACGCGCAAGCCCGGCCAATTCAGGGTGTCGAGGCAGGCTCGTAACAAAACCATTGAGCCAATATCAACTATGGCACCGGTTTGCTCAGCTACGGCCAGAAAAAGATTGAGCGGCACGGGACCATCTCCCGCCGTCCATCGCACCAGAGCTTCGACAGAGCCCATCGTGACGCCGTCTGCGAGCATTTGTGGTTGATAGACAACATTAAATTCGTCATTGCGCAGACCTTCAAGAATTTGCGCGTGCATGAAATATATCCTCAAATCATTGAGATAGTATTTTTGACGAAAAGTTCTATCTAATTGCTTACCAATTATATTGGTTCGACTATATATCCCATCAATTTTTCATCGTGGTAAATTCACAATAATAAAATCGACTTAATTAGACTTACGTTTATTGTCCTGTTTATTAAAAATCATGCCGTCCAGCGGCAGGCCTGCCGAGGCGATGGCCTCATTGGTGGTCAGTTTCCGGCATGGGCTATTCCAGACAACAGCTGCATTGAACATGACGCTGGCCGCTCCGGCAATCGCCGGTGTCCGGAACAGCAGGCTGGAAATAGCTGCAATCGAGACTGACCTGATAGCACGGATAGTAAAATCTATTTTTTCCAAATGTATGAACCATACAGTATTTTGATAATATTGATATTATTTTTATTGCTTCAATAGATTCAATTTTATGAAGTTTATAAATTTTGAATATTTTATCATTGCTAAATTCTTGAATCGTTGAAGTGGGTTACGATTAAATATTGAGCTTATTGCTTTTTTTTGAGCACGAAACTCGTGACATGAGGATCAGAGGTTGCAAAAAGGGTTTGTAAAAAGTGGGCTTTGATGACGATGGCGTGAAACATTCATAAAGCTGACACATGAAGCACATTAAAGAATGGTTCCATTCAATTTTGTTATGCGCTTTTGCGGCGCTGACCTTGGAGCCAGAATTTTGATGTCAGAGTCCCAGACCCGTCAACAGACTAAAAAGAATTTGAGCGACGCGGTGCATCGCGCCGAGGGCCTATCCAAAGTGGGTGTGCTTGAGCGCATGTTCACCACCGTGTTCCGCGGTCTGGTTTATCCGCAAATCTGGGAAGATCCGAACATCGATCTTGAGGCGATGCAGGTGCAGCCGGGCCAGCATATTGTGGCGATCGCCTCTGGCGGCTGCAATGTGTTGAGCTATCTGACCGCTGATCCGGCAAAAATCACTGCGCTTGACCTCAATGGCGCGCATATCAGCCTGAACAAGCTCAAGCTGTGCGCGGCACAAAATCTGCCGGATTACGCGGCGTTTCACAGGTTTTTTGGCGAGGCGAACAGCAAAGATAATGTTGCGGCTTACCAGACCCACTTGCGCGCAAAACTTGATGAAGCAACGCGTAATTTTTGGGATTCGCGCAATCATTTTGGCCGCAAGCGCATCAGCCTTTTCGCCAATAATATTTATGAATTTGGTCTGCTCGGCAATTTCATTGGCTTGACGCATTGGCTGGCCAGGCTTTATGGCCGCGACCCGCGCGAAATGCTCAAGGCGGGCAATATGGCCCAGCAGCGTGATATTTATGAACGCGTTCTGGCTCCTATTTTCGATCAGAAATTCGTGCGCTGGCTGGTCAATCAACCGGCGTCGTTGTTTGGCCTGGGCATTCCGCCGGCGCAATATCACGCGCTGGCCGGATCCGGCGTGGGGGGTATTAATGGTGTTCTGAAGGCCCGTCTGGAGCGTTTGGCTTGCGATTTTGATATTCAGGACAATTATTTCGCTTGGCAGGCCTTTGGGCGTTCCTATTCGACTGTGCCGAATTCTTCGCGCCCGCCCTACCTGATGCGGCAAAATTTCGAGGCCGTGCGGTCGCGCGCCGACCGGGTCGATGTGCTTCACCAGTCGTTCACGGTGTTTCTGGCGCAAAACAGCGATGCCTCGCTCGACCGCTACGTGCTGCTCGACGCACAGGATTGGATGAACGACGCCGACCTGACCGAATTGTGGAGTGAAATCACCCGCACAGCTCGACCCGGTGCCCGCGTGATTTTCCGCACCGCCGCCGAGCCAAGCCTGTTGCCGGGCCGCGTTCCGGACGAAATCCTGTCGAAGTGGGATTATGACGAAGCGGCCTGCAAGACGTGGACCGCGCGCGACCGTTCGTCGATCTATGGCGGGTTTCACCTCTATACATTGAAAGCGGCCTGAGATGGCGACTCCTGCGAGCGAGGGCGCGGAAGCTGCCGTATTGATGAACCAGATGTATCGTTATCAGCGCTATATTTATGATTTTACCCGCAAGCCCTATCTGCTGGGCCGCGATCTGATGATCAAGGGGCTGGATGTTCCGGTGGGCGGGAGCGTGCTGGAGATTGGTTGTGGCACGGGTCGCAACCTGATCAAGGCGGCGCAGCTCTATCCGCAATGCAAGGCTTACGGGCTGGATATTTCCGCCGAGATGCTTGTGACGGCGCGCCAGTCGATTGCGCGCGCCAGTCTGGGCGAGCGGGTGAAAGTGGTGCAGGCCGATGCGACGGATTTTGACGCGCAGAGCCTGTTCGGCCGCCAAGCGTTTGAGCGAATTTTTATCTCCTATTCGCTTTCGATGATTCCGGTGTGGAAGCAAGTGCTGGCCGAGGCCGCTAAAAATCTGACTGAAGGCAGCAATCTGCATATCGTTGATTTTGGCACCTGCGAGGACTTGCCGAAATGGTTCAAGGCGATGCTTTATGCGTGGTTGAAGAAATTCAGCGTATTTCCGCGCGAAGATTTGATTGATGTGGCGTCCGAGATCGCCCAGGCTCAAGGTCTGACCTGTGTAGCCTCCCGTCCGCTCAAGGGCTATGCTACAATGGTGGTGCTGAGCCGGTAGTTAGCCCCGCGCCAGTGTCCGGCGCAGATAGGCGGAGAGTATGTCGATCAAAGCCACGGTGATGACGATCATGATCAGCAGGAATGCGACATGGGTCCATTCCAGCGTGCGGATTTCTTCATAGAGCGTCAGGCCGATGCCACCGGCGCCGACGATGCCGATGATCGTGGCCGAGCGTGTGTCGGATTCAAAATAATACAACAATTGGCCGGTGATGACCGGAATAGCCTGCGGGATGATGCCAAAACGCAGGGCCGTTGTGCCGGTGCCACCAGAGGAGAGCACACCTTCGACCGGCTTCTGGTCTGTGGCTTCAATGGTTTCAGAAAAAACCTTGCCAAGCGTGCCAATGTTCGAGACCAGCAGCGCCAAAGCGCCCGCAAACGGACCCAGACCCACCGCACGCACGAAAATCAACGCCCAAATAAAGCGGTCGATGGTGCGGATCATGTCGAACAGACGGCGCAGAATGATGTGCAGGATTTGACTCCCCGTCACATTGCGCGCGGCGAGCAGCGCCAGCGGGAGGGCGATGAGCGCCGAGCCAAAAACGCCGATCAACGCCAAGCCCAGAGTTTGCGCCAAAGCGTCCATATAGAGCCAAAAATGTTCCCAACTGCCGGGCGAGGGCGGCATCATCCGGGCAAGAATAGCGCCAAAACGAACAAGGCCATTGATGAACCGCAGGGGCGTGAATCCGAGAAAACCATATCCCAAAAGCAGCGCGACCAACATCGCCGCCGCTATGGCGATATGCCGATACCGCTCCTGCGTCTGCGCGCGAAACATGACGGAGTGTTCTGCCTGAATTTTGGCGAGATTGGGGAAAAGTTCCGGCCGTCGCAGCTTCATCGTGTGGTGCCCGGTTCGGGAAGAAATTTGGCGCGCGCATAGCTCATGCTGATTTCAATGGCAAAAACGGTCAGCATCAACATGACCAGAATGGCGGAAATGTCGCTGTAATAAAATTTGCGAATGGCTTCGAGCAGTTTGAAACCGATGCCGCCCGCGCCGACATAGCCGAGCACGCTGGCCTCGCGCACATTGATCTCAAAGCGCAGCACGGTGTAGCTGGCGAGACCGGCGATGATCTGCGGCAAAACTGCAAAACGGATGGCGTGCAGCTTCGAGCCGCCGGAGGCCAGAATGCCGTCCATCGGTTTGGGGTCGATGTTTTCCACCAGCTCAAAGAATTGTTTGCCGAGCGCGCCTGAGGTGTGCAGCGCTAGCGCCAGCACCCCTGCCATCGGGCCAAGACCGAAGGCTTCAACAAAAATCAGCGCAAACACCAGATCAGGGACAGTGCGGAGAATTTCCATGGCGCGGCGGGCGGCTGCGCGTGTCAACGGGTTTTGTGTGATGTTGGTGCTGGCCACAAAGCACAGGACAAAGGCGACGGCCGCGCCCGTCAGCGTGCCGACATAGGACATGACGATTGTCTCAAGCAGCAGCAGGCTCCAGCCCTTGAGGTTCCAGAACCATTCAACCGGATCACTGATCACCCATGCGCCATTTTCGAGATGGGCGAGATGATTGAAATAATCCAGCAATTCACCGCGCCGTTCCCACAGCTTGACCGGGTTCAGTTCGGTGACGTCAGCGGAAAGGACCAGTGCGATAACAAACGCGATGAACATCGCCGCCAGACGCAAATTCTTCGCAGCCTGCGCCTCGGCATAAGCACGCTGCATCGGCGCAAGTTGCGCGTCCGGAAGGGTTTGGAGCGGGGAGTTGGTCATCGTCTCACATAAAAGACCACCCCGGATTTTGGTCCGGGGTGGCGGGGAAAGGCTTATTTCTTGCGGAGGCTGTCGACGAACTTCACCAGTTCGACAGTCGGCAGATAGTCTTCATGCTTGATGGGCTGCCAAGGCTGGTTCTTGCCGTCCGAGAGCTTGGCGAAAGCAGCCGGATCGTTCTTTGCCGCGTCGAGGAATGCGGTCTTGATGGCATCCTTGAGTTCCTGCGGCATGTCGGAGAGGATGGCGGTCGGGCCGTTGATGATCATCGGCGACTTGAAGATGATGCGGAAATCCTCTTCCTTCACCATGCCTTTTTTGGCCATGCGCGACAGGTTCGAGTCGTGGTCGGCGTTCCACCAGTTGGCCGCGACGTCAACAGTGCCCTGCGATAAAGCTGTCACGGCGTTTTCATGGCTGCCAGCGTAAACGACATGTTCAAAATATTTGTCGGTGTCGATGCCCATCTGGTTCAGGGCAAAACGCGGCATATTGTTGCCCGAGGTCGAGTTCGGATCGACGAGGCCGAGGTTCTTGCCCTTCAGGTCTTCAATCTTCTGGAAAGAAGAGTCTTTCTTGACATAGAACACTGAAAAATAGCCCTTCGAGCCATCCGAATTCACGTCGATCACGATCGGTTCAATCTTTGCGCCAAGCATGGTGGCGCGGGCATAGGAGGCCGGGCCATAATAGGCGATGTTGATGTTGCCCGCGCGCTGGCCTTCGATCACGGCAGCGTAGTCATTGGCAATACGCAGGGTGACTTTGGTGCCGAGCTGCTTGGACAGGTAATTTACAAATGGCGTCCAGCGGTCCGCGGTGCCCGAGGCGTTTTCGTCGGGAATGACGCCGAAGGTCAGTTCCGGATATTTGGCTTTCCAGTCTTCAGCGAAAGCGGGCGCCGTGAAGGCGAGCGCTGCGGTCATGGCAGCAAGAAAAATACGACGTGTTGTCATTTTCGACCCCTGATAAAATATCTGTGCGAACTGCCGATGCGGACGTCCGGACAGCGTTTCATGCGTAAGAAGGCAGAGCCGCCGAACTATTCGGCTGATTTGCCGTTCCAGGCCCCGTGACGTCGCCTGCTTCAATGCCATACATCTCGCGTGCCTTGCTCTCGGTGAGAGCTTCGGGCACGTCATCAAAGACGATACGGCCCTGCGACATGCCGATCAGACGGTCGCAATAGGTGCGGGCCAAATCGAGCGAGTGCAGGTTGCAGAGGACGGTAATTCCAAAATGGCGGTTAATCCGGCGCAGCGCATCCATCACGACCTGTGTATTGCGCGGATCGAGCGAGGCAATCGGTTCGTCGGCGAGGATGAGGTCGGGCTCCTGCATCATGGCGCGGGCAATGGCGACGCGCTGTTGTTCGCCGCCCGACAAAGTTTCGGCGCGCTGCGCCGCCAGATGGGCAATGTCGAACTGTGCGAGAGTGGAGAAAGCCAGCGCGCGCTCTTCTGCAGTCCAGAGGTTAAGCAGGCTGTGCCAGGTCGGCACGTGGTTGAGACGACCCATCAAAACGTTGGTCATCACATCAAGGCGGCCGGCAAGGTTAAACTGTTGAAATATCATGGCACAATTGGCACGCCAAGATGCAAGATCACGGCCGCGCAGCCCGGAAACCGGCCCACCTTTCCAAGAAATCCGGCCGGAATTGGCATCGCTGAGGCGGTTGATTGCACGTAAAAGCGTTGATTTTCCAGCGCCGGAGCGACCAATGACGCCGACAAATGTGCCTGTTTCGACCTTGAGGTCGATATTGGACAGGACAGTCTTTTCACCAAAATTTTTGTTTAGATTTTCTATCAGAAGCATGCCGAACCTCGTTGTTCAAGGTCTTAGTGCGGCTGCATGAAAACGGTATGACAGGTTATTTTTGATGGGTATAAAGGATGCTTCAGCCTTGATATTTCTCAATAAATTCCTCGATCGTCAGTGTCCGGAAATCCGGCAGCGCGGCCTTGAGGGCTGCATCGCTCCAGTCCCACCAGTTCAGCGCTATCAATTTTTCGGCGATGTGCGGGCAGAAACGCAATTTCACCGGTTTGGCGGGGACGCCCGCTACGATGGTATAGGGCGCGACATCTTTAGTGACGACCGCACCGGCGGCGACGACCGCACCCGTGCTGATTGTTCTCCGGGAAAGAATAATCGCGCCGTGGCCAATCCAGACATCGTGGCCTATTTTTACGGCGCGCTGACGCCGCCAGTTGAAAAATTCTTCGTCGTCCGCGACATTTTCCATATATTTTTCATTACGATAGGTGAAATGGCTCTGGCTGGCGCGGTGCATGGGATGGTCGCCGGGGTTGATTCTGGTCATGGCGGCGATGGAACAAAATTTGCCGATTTGGGTGTAGGCAATGTCGGAGTCGTTGACCACATAGGAATAATCATCCATGTGGCTCTCGTGAATTTTGGTGCGCTCGCCCACTTCGGTGAAGCGTCCGAAGGTGGATTTGCTGATTTCGGCGGTGGGGTGAATGAGCGGGTTGGGGCCGAGTTTCATGACGGGTTCTGCCTCGTAAAACGTTGCAATAAAGTGAATGAAGATTGTGAATCCAACTGTCTGAAAAGACAGATGGAATCGAACTCAAACTTTGTGTCGGCAAGCGGCGCAAAACGGGCACTCAACGCCGCCAAAACCTTGGCACGCAGGGCCGGATCGGCGATTTCGCCGGTGAGGGTGAGGTGAAAGCGGAAGTCATTGAAAATATAAGGATAACCGTAATTTTCAAGCTGGTGGCGCTGACGTTCGGTCAAAGGCGCTTTCAGGCGCTTTTGCATCTCGGCATCGTTCAGAGGGGCGCGAAACGGCTCCAGACTACGCACAATTTCCGCAACAATGTCGCGCAGTTTTTGGTATTCCATTTCGTTTAAATCGGGCACAAGTGCCAAAAACGACCCGATTTCCGTGCATTTCAGTGCAAATGCGGACCAAAAAAAAGACCGGAAAAGCAAATTTTGCACCGCTTCGCACAAAAGCGTCTCGGTTTGGCCCTCGGCCAGACGAAACGGCGCCTTCAAAGTGGCGTGAAAACCATAGCGCCGTGGCTCCTCGGTCAGGCGCGCCCAAAGCTCGGGCGTGAGGTTTTCGGGCGGTATCGAGGTAATTTTCTGGCCGGTGGCGGCGTCATAGCCGATGGTGCGGCTGCCAAAATCCCAAAGGGGAGAGCCGGGTCGAGGGGCGGCATAAAGGGCATAACGGGTGGACATTGATGCTCCTTTGGCAATAATCAAATGCTGCATTTTATAGGGCCCCTCATCCTTCGAGAGCCTCATGATGAGGAGAGTGTTTTCCTTCGAGAGCCGCAGAAGAAGGTTAGGATAAGAGCCCTCATCCTAACCTTCTCTCAGAGGGAGAAGGAATTCTCATTTTCATCATCCTTCGAGAGCCTCAGGATGAGGGCCGCTTCCGGTTAAAACGCGATCTGCCCGGCACTCCAGACCCGGCGGACGATCGGGGTGGGGCCGATCATCTTTATGCGTATGATGTCGCTGCGAAGGCCGGGTTTAAGGCGAGCGCGATCGGCGAGGCCGACCATATCGGCGACTTTCCATGTGACCATGCCAAATGCTTTGGGCAGGCTCAAGCCTTCCGCATTGAGGATTTGCACCGCCTGCAACAGGCTGGAGGGGACATAGTCGGAGGAGAGGCCGTCGAGCAAGTCCAGTTTCACCAGTTCGCGCATGGAGACGCCGCCCGAATGCGAGCCACCGCGCACTATGTTCGGCGCGCCGCCGATGGTGGCAAGCCCGCGATGTTTGGCTGCTTTGGCGGCCAAAACTGTGGTGGGAAATTCGGAAATGTGGCAACCGGCCTCAATCGCCATTTCAACATGGTCTTCCTCGGTGTCGTCATGACTGGCCATGACAATGCCGCTGTTGGCGAACATATCGACCAGCAAAGGCCAGTTTTTTGACGAGGATGTGGTGCCAATTTCGCGGCGACCGTGGATTTCATGTTCAATTTGCGCCGCTGTGAGGCCGGTGCCAGTGAGATAGGTGCGAAGATGCGCGGCGTCGCGCCACTGGCGCTGGCCGGGGGTGTGGTCCATCAGCGAGACGAGCTTGAGATAGTCCTTGCCGCGCTGCGGCTCGACCAGAGCCACGAGGTCGGGGTCGCTTAATTCGCACCGCAAATGCAGATAATGGTCGATGCGGAACAGGTCCTGCTCGCGGCCCATGCCGATGGAGGCGATTTCATCGGCGAAAATGGCCTTGCGCTCGTCATTGCCGTTTTCATGGCCACCGGCGCAGACCGCGTCAAACACGGTGGTGACTCCGGCGGCGGCCATTTGCGCGTCATGAACGAGGGCGGCGGCGAGCGGATTGGGCCAGCGCACGCGCGGGCGCGGCATCAGGTGCTTTTCAAGATTGTCGGTGTGCATTTCGACAATGCCAGGGGCGACAAGGTCTTCCTTGCAATCAATCGCCTCGCTGAGTTTGGAGCGGCCCTGATCAATCGAGATGATGCCTTTGGAATCAAACACCAAAGTGCCATTCAGCGTTTCCTCTTCGAGGATGAGGGTGGCATTGGTGAGAATGGTGGGGATGGGCATATCAGGTCTCGCTCAAGGACAATAAAAAGGAGATGAACCGGCTGGCCGCTTGTTGCGGGGTGCCGGTGTTGTGGAGTTCAAAATGCGGCAGCGCCAGTTCAAACAGGGCGTCGGAACGGGTCAGGCGGCGGGCGCGGTCATCGGCGCTCTCGCGGCCACGCTGCGCCAGCCGCTCGGCCAGCAGTTCACGCGGGGCGGAAACCAGCACAATCTGGACGCGGGCGAAACGGCTCATCGCGTCGGTTAATATGGTGCGCGAGCCATTGACCACCACAATATGGCCGGCGTTGATCTCGGCCTTGATGCGGGCGGGCAGGCCGTAATGCAGCCCATGCGCTGCCCAGTGCAGGCAGAACTCGCCAGTGGCAAGGCGGCGGGTGAATTCGGCTTCCGTCACCGGCTCGATGATTTCATGTCCCGCATCAGGATCGCGGGTGATGATTCGGCGCGGAAAGGTGAATTTCGGATTTTGGGCCAGCGCTTCGCGCGCCAAATCAATCAGCGTGTCCTTGCCAACGCCGGAAGGGCCAACGACGAGGACGAGCGCGCCTTCAGCCATGCGCTTCACCGTTCGACAGCGGCTGCACCTGAATGACACGGTCTGCGACGGAGTCGCGCACATCCTCGTCGTGGAAAATGCCGAGAATGGCGGTGCCGCGCGCCTTGCGTTCCTCAATCAGGCTGACCACGGCGGCGCGGTTGGTGGCATCCAGCGAGGCGGTGGGTTCATCAAGCAGCAGAACCGGATGATCACCACTGAGGCCATGCGCGATGTTGACTCGCTGCTGTTCGCCGCCCGAAAAGGTGGAGGGCGGCAGCGACCACAGTTTTTGCGGCAAATTCAGCCGGTGCAGAAGGTCGCGGGCGCGGGCCAGCGCTTCAGGTTCGGAAATGCCGCG
>Ga0075019_10001483_pt1 | contig 13311 bp, 9 predicted proteins | sample ColStrG_CSR_2013_FD_71473 | JGI IMG/M metagenome (GOLD analysis project Ga0075019, IMG submission 71473) | Freshwater sediment microbial communities in response to fracking from Pennsylvania, USA - Cold Stream Run_MetaG_CSR_2013 | ecosystem: Environmental > Aquatic > Freshwater > Creek >...
CCTGGGACGTCGCGGGCAACCTGCTGACGATCCGCTCCTCCAACACCGGGGGAACTTCCGTCAACTACGCCTACGACGCGCTGAATCGGCTTTCGACCACCACGGATAACCGGCTCGCCTCCGGCGTGACCACGTATACGTACGATGCGGCAGGCAACCTGTCGAACTATCTCTACCCGAACGGCGTCCAGCACAGCTACACGTACAACAGCCTCAATCGGTTGACGAACCTGGCCGTCGGCCAGGGCGTCACCGCATTGGCCAGGCATGCCTACACGCTGGGGCCGAGCGGGAACCGCACCGCCGTCACCGAACTGGGCGGCCGGCAAGTGAACTACACCTACGACGCGCTGTACCGGCTAACCGGGGAAACCATCGCCGGTGGCGCGGTCAATGGCGCCATCGGCTACACCTACGATGCGGTGGGCAATCGGCTCACGCGCACCTCGACCGTCGCGCCGGTCCCAGCGGCCACGTATGCGTACGACAACAACGATCGACTGACCACCGACACCTATGACAGCAATGGCAACACAATCGCCTCCGGCGCGAACACGTATGCCTACGACTTCGAGAACCACCTGAAGTCCATGAACGGCGCCGGCGTGACCATCACTTCCGATGGAGACGGGAATCGGGTGGTGGAAACGGCGGGCGGAAGCACGACAACGTACCTGGTGGATGACCGGAACCTGACTGGGTACGCACAGGTGTTGGAGGAGGTAACGGGAGGTGTTGCCCAACGAGTCTATACCTACGGCCTCAACCGCATCAGCCAGAGCCAGGCTTCCGGTACCAGCTTCTATGGGTATGACGGGCATGGGAACGTCCGGTTGCTAACGGACACCACGGGCGCGGTCACGGATCGGTACGACTACGATGCCTTTGGCAACCTGATCAGCCAGACGGGCAGCACGCCGAACGTTTATCTCTATTCCGGCGAGCAGCTCGATCCAAATGTCGGCTTCTACTATCTACGGGCACGCTACTACAAGACTGACGGCGGGCGGTTTACGAGTGCCGACCCATTCCTGGGGTCGGTTTTCGAGCCAGCATCACTTCACAAGTATGCCTATGCGCAAAATAATCCGGTAGACAATTCCGACCCATCTGGCCGATTGACATTGACGGAAGCTGTAGCCGTTTCAGCAGTAGTAGGCATTCTGTCGAGCTCTATTACGTACGTGGTAACCAAGAGTCTACCGAAGGCGATCGCAGCCGGAGTTGTGGCAACTGCAGCTACATTCTTTTTCGCCGCGCCGTCGCCGGTGCTGTTGTCTACAGCCGGGGCAACAGGGATTTTCCGAGCTGGCCCCTTCATTGTGACTGCTGGACAACTTGAGCACATCTTTGAGCGGCACTCCTTCATTGAAGGTTTCCTGAATAATGCCAGCTACTTCTACCCTGGCGAAGAGGTGTTGTCGCTCATCAAGGCAGCCGACGCGGTTGCCCCCCTTATTAGAGGCGGTCGCTTGGTGTACATTGTTGATGCCGGCACGACAATCGGTTTTGATGCCTATCAGATGGGTCCGACCGTGTTTTACACGGTTGTCACGGATGCGATCGGCCAGGTCATCACCATTTTCCCTGGCATCCCGACCCGACTTATATTCCCCTGAGAACAGGGGCGCAGTCTAGCACGAAGGCATTGGTGGGCAGCGGCGCAGGCTGTCCCCCGATTCGCGCTAGTCGCCTTCGAACCGTATCTCGGCTCCACGTTCACGTGCTCCCTGGACGATTTTCAGCATGTCGGTCAGCAGGTCGCGAAGGAATTCTGTCCGGATCTTTTCCGATTGCCCTTCGTCGATCACGTTTAGCTCTGTGGTCCCTTGTACGTCTGATAGCTGCTGCGCAATTGTTGAGTGCAAGACCTGAAGGCCACTATCCCGAAACCGGGCATGCGCGTAGCAATCAATTTCCTGCCCAGTACGGTGACGGATTTCCTCAAACATCGGCAGCAAGAACGAATAGTACGGACCATAACCCGCAGATAGGTCTTCCAAGGAGAATTTTGAGAGAAGCACTTCCCGATTACCGGGAGCCATGCCCACCACGGTCTTGGAGAGATTCTCACATCGATTCCCAATTCGACGCTCCACGGCAGGGTTTCCAGAGCGGGAGATTGACGGCCCCAGCTTCGTGAAACCTGCATTCAGTTGAATAGGGAAGATTCTACAAATCCGTGACTCAAAGTGGGAAGCGCGCGGAAGACGGCGCTAGCGCGCCGGGCAGAAGGGGTGACACGTCACCCTCCGAGGGTTGGCGTATGCTAACGGCGCGTTAGCATATGCGAACGCCTTTGCTGCCAACTAGTTGCAGGAAAAAACAATCGTTCTCGCCGGCGCGCCGTTTGCAAATGCGAACGTGTTGATTCTGTGGGATGGGCGGAGTTTTGCGCGGTTTTCAAAATCGGTGTAGTATCCCATTAAGCCCACCTGTTGGCGAGCAAGGAAAGCAGGATTTTACCCGGCGGCCCTCGGCAGAGCGGCTGCGGCCGGAAGCAGGACGGTCCCGAGTGGGGCCGGACCTGAAAGAGAACGGCGCGAGCCTTTATGGACGCGACCCAACAAAAGGGTTCGCCGAAGCAGTTGCGTGGCCGTCGCTGGGGACCAAGCTCAGCGAGGCGGAGTATGCGCAATCTGAGAAGTCAGCAGCCCGGCGCGGATAGACGTTGGGCGAGTGGTGCCGCCAGGTCCTGCTGGCCGCGGTCGGGAGTCCCGCTCAAAGACCAGAGTACGAGGCGATACTCAGCAAGATCCTCGCCCTCCGCACCGCCGCGCCACGGCAGGCGCTATGATCTTGTCGCTTAGGCGATGCGGCAGCACCTTCGGCGAGCAAGCTACGCTGTAGAAAAGGCTGAGCGGCCTACCGCAAGCAGGATGGGCTCGGCCTCTATGGCCGTAGCACAGGGGCGGCCTCTTTCCGAGTGGCCATCTCGACGGAACGTTCGCAGGGCCAGCGCACAGCTGGGCGAAAGCGGTGATGCGGCAATCGTTGTCGGGAAGAGGGCCCGCACCTTTGAAAAGCGCTAAACTAGGAAGTCGTTCGGCGGTGGAACAGCCGAGAGACTATGTGGCGTCTCGACATCGCCATAGCCTGGAACCAACAAGGCCCGGGCGGCTCAACTGGATTGAGGTTCAAAACATGGACGCATCGGTCGATATTGGAGTTCTTACAGCCAAGCCGGAGGAATGGGAGCCACTTGTGCGATTGCTGATCGACGGTCTACCCACATCTTCCGGAACCGTTATCGCGGAGGTGCCGAACAAATTCGGCGGCAGCCTAGTAGTTGCTGTTCCCCCTCCAACCGGTGCTGGCTCCGAAGCAGAGAGTGCAGCCCATGATCTAATTCAGAACCATCAGCCCCAGTGGATCGGCGCTGTTGGGATGTGCGGTGCTGTCCCAGACGCCGACTGGACCCTGGGTGACGTCGTACTCGCAACCAGCGTCTACGACTTCAGGAACTATAAGACCTACCCTCAGGGAGAACGGCGATACAGCAACTCGGGTGGTCCGATGGCCGACCCCATTAAGCGCCTAGGCGACAACCTGGGCGGTGTTTTGAAGTCTTCGATGGCAGGCTGGAACGCCAAGCACGGTCTGGCGAAACACCCACCCGTGAGCTTTGCAAAAAGGAAATTTATTCCACCGCCGGAGTGGCAGGAGAAGACACGGAAAGCACTAAAGTCGCACTTTGGAGCTAACGGCCAGTGGGATGGTCCTAAGCTCTTAAAAGGACCGTTTTTCTGCGATAGCGGCATGCATCGAGATCCCGAATATATAAGAGGTTGGCTGCGAAGCGCCGCTGACATGGTCGGCATTGAGATGGAGCTCGGTGGAATCTTGAAAGCAAGCAGACCGAAAGGCTGTGCCGAATACCCGGTGCTTTGCCTCAAAGCCATCAGCGATATTGTGGGTTATGAAAGGGATCCCGATTGGATACGCTTTGCTTGCCAGAGTGCAGCTTCCTGTTTTGTTGCTCTGCTTAAGATCATCCCGCGAGATTTTATAGTCCCTAGGTCTCTCCGTCCGCAAGATCACCCCGCACTCAATCCTGGCGCCATCGCGGTCGCCCCCGAGTCGATAGCTTCGAGGGCGCTAGGCGGCGCGGCGGGTATCGATGGTGGCGCTTTCGAGGTTGCTCCGGACGCCGCCCCGAACGCCTCGGAAACTCTGCCGGCCGGGAACAAGGTGTCAACGTTCTTATACCGGCGTTGGCCCCGGGCGGTTAGACTCGACGTCCCCCGGGCTGTGCCGGTGAAACCGGGTGACGAGTTTCGAAAAGACCTTCCCTTGATTGAGCTCGGCCCGGTTGTTTTGGACGAAGCAGCCTTAATTCTCCCACTGGGCGACGTCGCGCGAAGCGACTCTATATCCTGGACGTTCGCCGGAGAATGGGAACCGCATCCTTTTTGGGAGGATGTCCGCCGAGTTGCAGGAAACACACGGGAGCCTGGCCCGGATGACCGAGAGAGAGGTAAGCACGTTCGATTGGCCTCTGCAGGCTCCGCACGGGAGACGGGAGGAGCGAATTTCGTGTGGCAGAAGATCTCGTGGCAACAAAGCGTGGACACGAATCACAGTGTCAATGAAGTGCAATATGGTGGAGTTCCGGTTAAGTGCTGGTTTGCGGAGCGTGACCTGATTCTTCCACCGCTCGATTCAGACACAGAGCGACACGACCCCCCCTTGGCCAACCGGCTTGCCGTTAACCTCGCTGTCATTCTGAAGACACCTGATAAAGGAAATTGGGTCGTGTTCCAGTACCGGCCGCCGAACAAGACGGATTTTGCGCATCGACTCGAGCCAGGCGCTTCGGAGTCGGTTCATGGTGATCGAGTTTGGCAGCCCCATGAACGGGATATCGTTGACGGACACCCAGACGTGTTCCGGACGGCCGAACGGTGCCTCTGGCAGGAACTCGGGGTCGCAGTGCACGGTTCGACCCCAGGGTCCTTGCCCGGTTTTGAACTCGACCTCCATTTCTTCGCAGTCATTCTCAATAAGAGCGAACTCTCGCCGAGGCTAGTTGGCTGCGCGATCCTGGAAGGCGGGCTCGACGACTTCAAGAGGTCAATCGTAGAGAGCGGGAAGGGAATGATAGAGCACCGGGAATTCTTGACGCGCAGAGTCGGGGACGCCGCCGAATGGGAACATATCCATCTTGCGGAAGCCAATCCAAAAGCACTGGCTGGGGTTCTCAAGAGCAGTCGGGCAACCAGCCGGCATGTCCTGGGCCCCGAAGGCAGGGCACGCCTAATTTACTATTTGAAACACGAATTTCCCGATTGCGCGTCCGCGGAACTCACCAAATACTATAGCCGGGCGCCGCCTGACTGGGTGCGTAGGTACCAGTAGATCGCCTCTGCACGGATTCGGCTTCTGACGACCTGTTGTGGAGGCGGGACTCGAAGGGCGCGAGATCCGAGATCCGACCCGGCGGCTACGAGCGCCCGTCCGTACAATGCCCGCTCCATCGGTTTCATTTCTTCGCCCGCTGCCTACCAGTAAATGTGCCTCCATACGGGTTTGGTCGGATAAACGCGCTACTCGGAAAGAAAGAGGCATCTCCGAGGCCGGTCTGCCGGATTACTCCTGGTGAACGCGCCTTAGGACCGAGGATGTGGATCCAGCGATCCCCCGGACAGACGCCCGTGAGTCCTTCCCCTCAGCCCGTTTTCTGAGCCACATCTGGGCTCCTAGCCTCCCGCGCACCAAGGTAGAGGGCGCACTACCGGGCACAATCGCGAGGCTGGATGGCCGCTGGTACATCGTGGGTGTTCGCGTTGAATCTGGTGGCCCGATCCGACGTCAACTGTGGATCCTCAGTGTCGAAGTTCACTTCTCCGATCACCTGGGCCGGTAGGGCCCCCAATTCTCGGCACCAAGTTCTAAAAGCGTCAATGAAGGGGAGCCAATTCCTTTCGCTCGAACGTCTTGCCCGCAGTTCGTTGACGGCATCACCACGCCTGAAGTGCGCAACTGGCCGACGTTTCGTGCGTTCCCCGTCTCTCTGTTTCGTCGCCGTCCTTTTTGAACTGCCAGCCCAATCCCTATTCCACGTTTACCGAAGACCGTTTCTCCGCGTCTCCAGTTCCGCCCTGGCTCTTGGTTAACTCGCGAGAGAATTTGTCCGATCCGAGCCGGACACTTTTCCAGCAGTTGGCGTATATAGTTAACGGAAGCCCACCAGACAGCGCTTCGACCGCAAGGCGGTAGATCGTTGTGGGTGGTCTCGAAGGAGACCGCTCATGCCCGATCACGATCCGGCGATCGACAACGCCATCCGCGAAATCGCCAATCTTCTCGCCACGGCCTACCTGCGCATCCGGTTTCCGGACCGCACCAGCCAAGTTGACTCTCCGGAGACGGAGAGCCCTCATGTGACTGAAGGTTAACGCCATGAGAGAAGAAGAGACGATCAACACCACGGCGCTGCCGGAGCAGATCGAAGGCCTGCGCCACATGACCGTGGGGCAGCTCAAGGACAGGTACTTCGAAGTCTTCGGTGAGCAGAGCCGGTCCAATCACAAGCAGTTTCTGTTCCGGCGCATCGCCTGGCGCATCCAGGCGAACGCCGAGGGCGGCCTCTCCGAACGCGCCCGCCGGCGAGCGCTGGAGATTGCCAACGACGCCGACCTCCGCATCCGAGCGCCGAAGAACTTTCTGAAGGAAGCGCTGGACGAAACGCGCACTGTCGAGTCGCGCGTTTCGCCGACGACTGACCCGCGTCTTCCCCTGCCGGGCACGCTCCTGGTTCGCCGTCTCCAGGGCAAGGACGTCGTCGTCCGGGTCCGCGAGGACGGTTTCGAGTGCGACGGCAGACTGTACCACTCTCTGAGCGCTGCCGTACGCGTGGCAACGGGCACCCGGTGGAACGGCTTCGCTTTCTTCGGGTTGGGCGACAAGCCGGGGAGGCAACGTGGCGAGTACAAGTAACGGAACACCGAAACCGGTCCGCTGCGCCATCTACACGCGGAAATCCACGGAGGAAGGACTCAACCAGGATTTCAACTCTTTGGACGCCCAGCGCGACGCGGCGGAGGCATACATTCGTAGCCAGGCCGGTGAAGGTTGGACCCCGCTGCTGGCGCAGTACGACGATGGCGGCTACACGGGTGCCAACATGGATCGGCCCGCGCTGCGACGTCTGATGGCCGACTCCCAGGCGGGCAAGGTCGACTGCGTGGTCGTCTACAAAGTGGACCGCCTTAGCCGGTCGATCCGCGACTTCGCCAAGATCATGGAGATCTTCGAGAAGCACGGTACGACCTTCGTCTCCGTCACCCAGCAGTTCAACACGACGACGTCCCTGGGGCGTCTGACGCTCAACATCCTCTTATCCTTCGCACAGTTCGAGCGGGAGATAATCTCGGAGCGCACGCGGGACAAGCAGTCGGCTGCGCGGAAGAGGGGCAAGTGGACCGGGGGCCACCTCATCCTCGGCTACGATCTCGACTCGGCCAGCAGTCGGCTGGTGATCAACGGCGATGAGGCGGAACGGGTGCGCTCCATCTTCCAGTGGTATCTGGCGGGAGAATCGGTGTTCAGCATCACGGCAAAGGCTGCCAAATCAGGCTGGCACAACAAGCAGTGGACCACGCGGGGCGGCAAGACCTACGGCGGCAACCCCTTGCACCGGGCACACATCTACAACCTGCTGGCCAACGTCCTATATACGGGGAGGATTGCGGTCGACGGCGAACTTTACCGGGGCGAGCACGACGCCATCATCGACGAGCAGACCTTCGATCTGGTCCAGGCGCGGCTGAAACAAAACTCCACCAACGGCGACCACCGCCACCGTACCAGAATGGAATCCCTTCTTCGCGGGCTGATTTACTGCGCCGGTTGCGGTTCAGCGATGTACCAGACGTACTCCTCAAGCAAGGAACGGCGCTATCGATACTACGTCTGCTCGCGTGCGCAACAACAGACTGAGAACTACTGCGTGACCCGGTCGGTTTCGGCGCCCGCCGTTGAGGACGCGGTGGTCGAAAGCATCCGCCGCGTCAGCGTGAATGAGCGAGTACTGCAGGAGACCGCCCACGTCATTCGTCACCGCTTGACCGAAGAGATCACACGGCTCCGGGAGGACCTGAACGGCGTGCAGCTTCGCGTGAAAAATCTAAAGTCACAGGTGGCGCGTCTCCGCAAGCCGGACGCCAGTCGCGAGGCCGAATTGAGGGAACAGATCGGTATCGGCGAGGCCCGCGCACGCGAACTCAAGCGCGAAATCTTGGTCCGCGAACGTGGACGCGTCAGCGGAGAGGAACTTCGAAAGACCATGGAGCCCTTCGAGTCCTTGTGGAAAGCCATGAACGTCCAGGAGCAGAGCCTCCTCCTGCGCCAACTGGTCGACAAGGTCGGTTACGACAGCCGCACGGGCAAGGTAACAGTCAGCTTCAAATCGGCCAGCATCAAAGAACTCTGCCAGAGGTGAGAAATCGATGAGCACGGTGGATGTAGAGATCATCATTCAGCCAAAAGGCCGCGGGAAGTCTTGTCGCAACACTCGGGCCGCGCAGGAGGCCCCGACCCCTCGCATTCCCCGTATCACCCACCTGATGGCCCTTGCCATCAAGTTCCAGGACATGGTCGACCGCGGCGTGGTCCGCGATTACGCCGACCTCGCCCGGCTCGGCTACGTCACACGCGCGCGCCTGACTCAGATAATGAATCTGTTGCTGCTGTCCCCTGACATCCAGGCTGAAATCGTCGCCTGGTCGGACCAGGCGGAAGATCATCCTGAAATAGCCGAGCGCCATCTTCGCAGGTTGACGCAGATCCCGGCATGGCGACTGCAACGACAGCTCTGGAACGAACTACGCTCCGCTCCAGTCGCTCAGCGCTGAACGGATGTTCGACACACAGTCGTCGGCATCGCGACAGACGTGCGGGCCCAAAAATCGCAGCACCTGCCAGCCTTCCGTCTGAAGGTAGTTCGACTGCCGCGTATCGTGGATGCGCTGGCGCAGAGCGGAGTGGAACTCCAGGCCATCAGCGTAAATGAGGACCCGGCGCGGCGTCGTGTAGGCGAAATCCGCTCGCGTCACGAGCCTGCCTTGCGCGTTGTAGACCTCGTGCTGTTTCAAAGGTTCAGGGAGGCCGGCCGCCCGAATGGCTTGAAGGAGCCGCAACTCCAGCGGCGATTCGCAGCCTTCGCGGCGCGCCTGGTCCCACTCGGGTCCCTGGCCACGGGGTACCGGAGCCACTGTGGTCAGCGTTTCCATCTCGCTGGCACCAGCTGCCTGCAAGTAAGGCAACGCCAGTCTCCAGTTGAGGATTCCGTGCACTCGCTGGTTGCGGTAGCTCCGTAGGCAGCGGTAACAGGATGCCGGACAATTGTGACCTTCAAGATGCCGGACAGCGGCGGCGGCTACCTGTCCAAACTCCTGGACGAATGAATCAATGATTCCGGAGCCGCCCAGAACCTTATCGACCCAAAGGACCTCGAGCGCACGGCTTCGCCCGTCCGCATCCTTTGCGGTCTGTACGATCACATCGAGATTGTCATCATCTAACTCGAAGTATTTTCGCGCGCCTTCAAGCAAAGCAGTCCCGATCGACCATGCCCATGCGACTCCATCTTCGCCTTGCTCTTCTATTCCCGCTACGACTAGCCGCACGGTATCGGCCGCCGTCTGCTGACCCAGAGAGACCAGGCGCGGCTCACCGTTACAGCGTCGGGCGTGAGGATCCTGATCGGCACGCGGATCGCGCGCCGGGCGGCGGCCGCGTCGGGCATTTTCCTGGGCAGGTGGCTGGACAACCGGCCGGACCATCTCGCCACAGTTCGGGCACATGCGGAAGCCCTCGGGTTGGGTTCCACCCCCGGCACCATCCCCATCGCCGGGTGTTCCAAGTGGACCGTGGTTGATCCACCAGATGTTTTCCTGTCGGCGCACTTCGAGTCGCCATGCCCCGATGGCCCAACTCCGTGCCGGGACGTCACGCTGGGGATGAGGCCGGACATCATAGCTGCCCTGCTGGCGTTCTTCCTCGCTGTCCGGTTCCACTTCTTCAAGCCAGGCCTGGAATGCGGCCGCATCCCACGCTTCTAGATTTGCCGCCGAGAGCTCCGCGTTGCAGCGGCGGCAGTTGTTGTTGGACGACTGCGCCAAGCCACACACTGGACATTCGGTGTAGGTAAACCGTTCGGGTCCTCGTCCGGTTCCCAGCGCGCCGGGACGGTGGAGCGCCAGGCCGCGAACCGCCCACCGGTGACCTCGGGCATAGACTGTCTGCCCAGGACAGAACTCACGCTGTGCTTGGAGGCGCCCTGCAAACACCACATCCGCGTCGAGGCCAAGCGACAACGAACCCGGGTCGCCAGGGAACGCGTAGCCGGGCAATAGCCCCGCCTCGGCCAGCACGCTGGGCAAATAGGCGTACCGGTGGTCTTCGCGCAGTTTTTGGGCCAGGCGACGATAGGAAGATTCGGTGATCTCCTCGGCACGGTTCAATCCGACTCGCTGGCCGAGATCACTCATGCGCTGCACTGCGTCCGCAATTAGTGCACCTCGCTGTCTGAGAGCCGTCCGCACCTTATCGGGGAAAGCCCCGGTAACCTCTTGAAGCCAGCCATCCGATACACCCTCGATGCCACCGAATATGCCTGCCGCATGCTGCCGCGCAGCCGGGGCTGCCTGTTCGAGCCGCCGAATGAGCTGTGCAACATTTGATTCGATCAACTCGCCCCGATCGGTCAACATCGGTTCGAGATTGTTTGCATAGTCGAGGGCCGCTTCCTCCAAGACCAGGCTATTCACGTGCCTTTCGATCGCAGAGAGGTTTTCCAGATTGAATCGTGGCGGTGGAATCGCGCCGGAGATCACCTCGTCGGGATGGTCGAAGAAATAGCCGTCGTGCGGAGTGCCGCGCGCGAATCCCGCGATGATCCCTGTGCGGGTTTCGCGGCCGGTGCGCCCGGCTCGCTGCGCATAATTGGCTGGACTGGGCGGCACATTGCGCATAGCTACGCCTTCCAGGTCTCCGATGTTAACGCCAAGTTCCAGCGTGGGCGTGCATACGAGGACGTTCGGGCGTGGCGGGCTCTGCTTGAACCCTTCTTCCGCCTCGATCCGCGCCTCTTCCGTAACAGCAGCCGAATGTTCGCCAGGAAGCAGTGTGGGCGCGTAAGCCTCGGCAATCAGCCGAGCATTGAGATTGCCGTCCGCTACTGGACCAGCGTAGGGCAGCATCACACCAGCGCAACGGGGCCGTGCGCAACCTGAATTCGGCGTTCCGTTGGCCTCGATGCGCCCGCACACAACACATCTCGCGTAGGCGCGCGCTACGGAAGCCTCGATAGCACCGTCACGCAGGAGAATACCTTCAACCTCCTGGGCATTCCGGCCGATCCGGCCGCGAACCAAAAACCGTCCGCCATCCAGCATCCACTGGATGACCGCGTCGAGCGATAGCTCCGTCGCCTGACTGTCGAGAGTCTGCCGCCAGACGCTCTGTGGTCCCGCCGGCATTCCGGTCCGATTCCAGCAACTGAACAGCTTGTAAGTCTGTTTGAGGTCTGATGCCTGGCCGACCTCGCGGTACGCAACCGGGATGCCGACTTCGCGTCCCGGAGTAATGTTGTACTCGCGCGCCACCGGATCGTTTCCGCGCAGGTACCGCTGCATCGCCTCGTGTGCGACCGCGCGACGGGTGCGGAAGAAATCCAATAGCCGTTTGACACCCAGACATGCTTGGTCGAAATCCAGGCGGCAGTCGCGGGTGATGCGCGCAAACTCCTCACCCCGCAGTTCTTCTTCGAACTGGGAATAGCGAATCTCCACGAGCCCGAGCCGCTCCAAGCTTTGGCGCACGTTGGGGGCGATAACGAACTCGTGCAGGAGGTCGCCATCCAGCTTCCGCCGCCGCCGCTCCCTCTCGTCTCGGGAACAGCGCGCGGAGAAGTCGCCAGCCTCGACATACCTCTGGTAGATCCGTTCCTCCAGCCAGCGCAGATCATGCGGCTCGGGCGACGCCGCCAGCGAAGAGTGGATGAAGCGGCGCAATCGGAGCAGGCGTTCCGCTCCCTCCATGAATCTCGCCTGGTGAGCCGCATCCTGCCGGCTGTCCGTGAATATCAACAATTTTCGGCGCTCCGCAGGCAGTTCGCGCAACAAGGTCCGAGAAACGTGCGTCAGCGCCGACGAGTTCCCTAAACTGACGGGCGTGATGACGTCGAACCGCCCGTACCGGCTGCGGCAAACCGGGCAATTCGTGCCGCGACCTTTCAAGAGGCGCACCGGACGCAGTGCCGTTTCGCAACCGCAGGCGCGCTCGTCCGGATCGGAGGTCAGCAACAAGCACTGCGGGCAGAGCCAGTGTGTCACCCCAGGCGGCTCTACGGCTGGGGGTTCCGCCGCATTGCCGTTCCCTTCGGCACCGTCGCTTTCTTCCCCCTCCTCGGGCGAATCCTCCGGGTCGACCTCCACGACCCCGGGCGGGTCGTAAACGAACGTCGTCTTCGGAGTGGATCTCCGCCCTTGCCAAGGGGCCAACGCCGTGGCCCCGCCAGCATAGTCTTCCTCGCGGCCAACAAAAAAGTCCCACCCGCACGTGCGGCACAGGGCCAGGGGGAGCGACCGGCTCCCGCAGGCATCACACGTGCCCACGCCCGAATCGAGCAACTTCCCGCATAACGTGTTGGTGCAGCGCCAGAACCGCGCTAGGCCGCGCAGGAACCGGTGGACGCGCGGCCGCAGCCGCAATGGATGCGTCCGTTCCAGGCAGGGACCGGCGAGCAGCGCCGCCTGGATTTCGCGTCCCAATGCGTCGCGCGCCACGCCCGCACGTTCCGGCCTCGTTGCGAGTCTCTCCACAACGCCCGACAACGGTAACGGATCCTTCAGCCAATGCAGTAGATGGTAGGGCAGTGCTGTGGAAGCCCAGCATGCCTCCAGACTCGCCGCGTTCGACCCCGTCAGTTTCCGGATCAATGCAAGCACACGCTCCGGCGCATCGGGGGAGAATGTGGACAGATCGTCCGCGGTGATCTCGGGCGCCGGACCAAGAACCAGGCCCGCGGGCAGTTCCGGGGCAGCCGTTTGCTCCCGAATGACCGCGTCCGCCGGCGTCTCCTGTCCCGTCAGATGCGTGAAGAACTCAGCCACGCCAGTGCGCGGATCGCCATCGCCGGATTGGAGCGTAGCCGACGTGCCAATGAACTGGGGGTTGGCGTCGCCCAGGGCTGCCCGGAGGCGGCGCAACAGGCACGCCACGTCAGTGCCAGTGTTCCCTTATACGTGTGGACCTCATCCAGGACCACGAAGCGCACGGCATGATTTCGGAAGATCGCCCTTCCGT
>Ga0075019_10001484_pt1 | contig 13310 bp, 13 predicted proteins | sample ColStrG_CSR_2013_FD_71473 | JGI IMG/M metagenome (GOLD analysis project Ga0075019, IMG submission 71473) | Freshwater sediment microbial communities in response to fracking from Pennsylvania, USA - Cold Stream Run_MetaG_CSR_2013 | ecosystem: Environmental > Aquatic > Freshwater > Creek >...
GAGCGTGGGATTCCTTCCTTAAAAATATTTATATCAACCACAAAATCTAAATATTTATCCGTTATGATTATAGGATTAATTTCCTCTGAATATTTAATTCTGCTTTCAATCAGTTTTTTAAAATCGAGTTCAATAAGCTCGGTCATATAGTCTTTAAATTGATTACAAAAGGGATAGGAAATAAAGGGCAAAGGAACTAACCCTTAATATATCCCAAAATAATTCAAAATGAAGGACCGATATGGAAAAAGGGTGTTTTAACGGTTCTTTTAAATTCGTTTATTTGGAAATTCTAGGTCCTAAGCATTTTTTTCTTTTATGAAAATCGATTTAGTTACCCATAACGATCTACAGCAATGTAAACAGGAACTATTGGCCGGCATTCAGGATCTTCAGGAAGGCTGGCCTCGAGCCCTAAAACCTGGATAAATTTGCCGAGGCCCCGGATGTATTAAAATTACAACTAGTCACTCTGCAAAATTTACAGGTACACCCAAGGCTTTTCTTTACAAAAGTGGGCGGGATTCCGGTTTACCGGTAGGAGGAAATCGTAAAATTACTGGAAGGTGGGTAGGTAGGAAGGAAATGAATCTGGACATAGCCAACTCACGTTCGATGAACTGGTCTATCGGTGGACATATGATACAATAGTACAAACCCTTCATGTCGTAGTTTTGTTGGCCTTATGGATACCACATAGGTGGACACGAAGGCAATTCCCCTTTTCCCATTACCCCAAAGAAAACCCTGGCCCTTAGCCGAATCCATTCCACGGCTACATTTCGTAAAATTATGCGGGTTCTGACCTCTTTAAGACTTATTCAGTACTTTCCTTCTGATTATCCTAGCAAAAGGAGTCGGGTAGGGTGGCTACCGGGAATGGGGCCATAAGGGTTAATTAATCGTATAGCAACCCATTTTGAAGGTACGTAGACATTTCGCAGCTACTATTTTTAAAAAATTGCGTTTGATTATCAATGGGTTACAAAACAGAGTTTTGGGATGAAAATTTAAACGTTTTGCTAAAATTTTTACTTAGTAAACAATAATTAAGTACGTAAAACACTTTTGAATCCTATTCGTACAAGGAGTTTCTTCATAATCCCAGATCCATATAACAGATCATAATACTTTTTTTCATTCATGGAGGCGAGCGGCGTTACAATGAAGAAATTTTCCGGTACGGCCTTATTTATGGTGCTGACGATAAGCCTTATCCTGGGGATCCTCTGTTCCTCTCTGATTCTGATGTCCTATTATTATAGACTTCAATATCAAAAAAAGGAAAGATGGAGTCTACTGGAACGAAATTTAAATTCCTCGATCACCCTGAGCCTGCATTCCGATCCAAAATCATACCAGGAAGGGGAACCCTTTTCGCTTTTCCGGGAGGGATCGGACTCGGTTCGAATCCAGCAACGTCCATGGGGCCTGTATACCATTTCACAATGTCAATCCTTTATCCAAAAGGACTCGCTGTCCAAAGTGTTCCTGGTCGGCAATACCCTGGATAGTGAGAAATCCGCAGCCCTATATATGATAGACGAAAATAGGCCCGTTGGGGTAAGTGGGAATACCTCCATTTCCGGGGATGTATTTGTCCCTAAAGCGGGAATCAAGGATGCTTATGTCAGTGATATTGCCTATACGGGTGATAAGGCTATTGTAAAAGGGAGGATTAAAAATAGTAACCGGTCCTTACCCTCCCTGGATAGTACCCAACTAGAAAATTTTCTCTCTTTTTTAAAAAACAAGAAAGGTCCCGCAATAACTCTCCACGCAAAGGATTCGGTGATCCAATCTTTTTTTTCGCCAACCAAGGTTATTTACCTAGGGAAACGGGTAGTGACGTTATCTGGAAACTATATTCAGGGAAATGTGATCCTACTATCCGATACCCTGTTGAATCTGGACTCTACGGTTCATTGTAAAGATGCCCTCATTGTGGCTAAATCCCTGGTTTTATTACATGGTTTTCGAGGATCCGGTCAGTTTTTTGCAAAGGACTCCATCCATATAGGTCAAAATGCCACGCTGGAATACCCGTCTACCTTGGGGGTATTTTCCCTAGACAAACGCGCACTTCCCACTAAACTAGTAGTGGAAAAAAACTGCCTGGTAGAGGGCACCATTTTTTCCTATTCCAGCCCACGGACCACGCCGCCAGGCTTTGTGGATCTTGGAAAAAACATTCATATAATGGGTCACTTATATGTTCGAGGCGTAGTTCGATTCTTTTCAGGAGGTAACATTCGTGGAGGGATTTTCGTAGATAGAGTACTATATACCTCAGGAAATGCGAGTTATGAGAATTACCTGATTAACCTACAATTAGATTCAAAAACTATCTCTAAAAATTATCTTACCAGTCCTATTTTCCCCTTTGCCTCCACAGACAAAAAGGTGTTGAAATGGCTGGAAAAGAAATAGATTCATGTTATGAAGAATAAAGCCCTTACGTATCTCCTTACGGCCATTGCCGTACTAGTGTGGGGCGGAATCCTCTACCAGATTATAAAAGGACTTGGAGGAGGTAAGGATATAATACCAGAAAATACCGCACTCCGTCAGAGATCTACCGATTTTAATGATTATGCCCTTCCGCAGGATACCGCCCACCTGTCCCTTAAATACCCAGATCCTTTTCGGCCCGTGGAAACCAGACCGGAAACGGATATAAAGGGAGATTCAGCCCTATCTAGAACCCCAAAAAAAGCGATTCCGCCAAGACAGGATATTAATTGGGGGTTTCTTACCTATTCGGGATTTATCAAATCCCAACAATCCAGAAGTATAATTGCCCTATTAACCATCAGGGGAAATCAGCATCAGTTAGGAGAAGGCGAAATGGCCGACGGCGTGAAACTTATCAAAAATGAAAAGGATTCCATCAAAGTTTCCTACGAAGGCAAAACAAAGTTTATTAAGATGCATAATCCATACCCATGATGAAACAGCCCCTTCCGATTTCATTCCTATTCCTATTATCTACCTGTATGCAATCGGTCGTGGCGCAGAAGGCGTATAATTGGGGGGATACAAAAATTCACTTATTGGACTCCGGACGCCAAATCGTTGCGGAAATTCTTCCCCTGAAAAAAAGGTTTGCCCCAAAACCCAGCCGACTTTATTATTGGTACGCCAATAATAGAATCCAAAAAACACAGGGAGGCTATTCTGGTAAAATTCTCCAAGGTAACTATACGGAATATTGGCCTAATAAGAATGTAAAAGAGCAGGGGGAGTTCTACCACGGGCTGAAAAATAAGGAATGGAAATATTGGAATGAATATGGGTTTTTATGGAAGCGGATAACCTGGACAGAAGGGGAGAAGAACGGCCCCTTCGAAACCTACGACGCCACCGGTAACGTATTGACCAAGGGCTTCTTTGACCATGACCGAATTACAGGCCGTTGGCTTCAATACGGAAAAAATGATTCCATTTCTCGCGTGCATTACAAAGAAGGCAAAATCCTTCCCGAAAAAGGGCCTGGCTCATTTTGGCATTCGCTGAACCTATTTAAACGCCACAAGGAGGATTCCACGGAGGCAAGCCCCCATTAATAGCATAGCTGGTAGCAAGAGAGGTATAATGAAAAGGAGGATAGATTTTAAGGATTTCCGCGCAAAATTTTCGGAAGTCCTACGTAAGGCCATAAGTAATAACCTCGAAAAATCCTTGGGTGAAAAGACCCCTTGTTCCAATCTCCTCCACCAGGAATTTGTTGGGACCAAATGAATCGATCTATGAACATACGCCGCAACTATGGTAGGAAGGGTCATCAGCGATGGACCCTTTCCAGAGCGTTCTCCGGATCCACCATCCTAGAGGTCGTGGTGTCCATGGTCCTAATTACGGTAGTGTTTGCGCTTGCCATGGGGATCTTTTCCGGTGTGCAGCGCCTGGCCGTTTCAGCCAAGAAAATGGAGGTAGAGGCCTTGCTGCAGGCAGATTTGATCCAGGCGGAACAGGCCCGGGATACCCTTTCAACCGAGTACCAACGGCAGGGATATAAGATTGTTCGCACCTGGAGTCCTTATCCAGATCGGCCTCGAGTTATGATTTTATGGATAAAGGGGTTTGATACGTCTTCTATACCGGTCGCAGAAATTAAAATAGTGGAATATGAATAAAGGACGGTCAACTCGTTTTTATAGATCTCAGGTGAAGGCCTTTACCTTACTGGAAATAACCCTTGCCATGTTGATTTCCGCTATCGTTTTGGGGATTGCCTATTCGGCTTTTTCCATCGTGACGAAATCACTTACCCGCTTTGAAAAAAGAAATGAGGCGCTGGCTACCCTAAACCGATTAGATGAATTATTAAGAAAGGACTTTTACCGATCGGACTATATAGGAGTGGATAGTTTGGGGATCCGATTTGTCCGGGACAGTACCAAAGTGATCCGTTATTGCCTAATACCCCATTTCTTGATTCGTAAATTTGATAGGGTGGATAGCTTTCCCGTCGAAATTCCCTCCTTTACCCCATCCTTTGAAGGCACTGAGTTGCAGGCCGAGGAAATCTCCGGCCACTCCCGAGAGGACTTTCGGGTGGACGGCCTATCCGTAAAGGTTCTCCTTGATTCCGATACTATACCGTACCGGTACACCAAAGTATATAGTGCCCAGGACTTAATCCACCGATAATCGAATGCCTTCTATCGATCTAAGTCAATACCCCCTACAGAAAAAGATCTCCAGCAAACCCAAAGCGGGGTCGGGGAAAAGCCTTATGGAGATCCTGAACACCGATATCTCTTTTGGCTCCAAAGAGTTGCCCGATAAAAAAAAGCAATATCTCTATTTGGAGCTTAGCGCCTTATTAATGGCCGGCATTGATTTAAAAAGTAGTTTTGAGCTCTTGTCCGCCGATTATCAAAAGGAGAAAGACAGAGCCTTTTTCTCCGAAATACAAAAATCGGTACTCAGCGGAAAGACTTTTTCCAACGCCTTGGAAGAAACCGGACGATTTTCCCTCTATGAAGTTTTCAGCTTACAAATAGGCGAAGAGTCCGGGAAATTAATTGAAGTCTTACAGGATTTGGCTAAGTTTTATTCCGCCAAGATAAAACAGCAAAGAAAAATAACCTCTGCCTTAACCTACCCGGTCATTGTCCTTTCTACTTCTTTTGGGGCAGTATTTTTTATGTTAAAATTTGTGGTGCCCATGTTTGGGGATGTGTTTAAACGCTTTGGTGGCCATTTACCCTGGATTACCGAACGCATCCTAGAAATCTCACAAGCCCTGGAGCATGGATTCTGGTGGGGAATGCTCATACTAGTCAGTCTAAGCATTACTTTGTATACGTTTCGGAATACCGAAGTGTATAGAAGGATCGTTTCCAAAGCCTTCTTACGAGTCCCGATCCTAGGAACTTTGATACAGAAAATATACCTGGCGAGGTTTTGTAATTCCATGCGACTTTTGATCAGTGCCAAATTGCCCCTATTAAATGCCATCGGATTGATCCGGAAAATGATACGGTATTACCCTTTGGAAATCACCTTAAAAGAGATAGAGAAGGATATTCGAAGAGGGAAATCCTTGTACGAGTCTTTACAATCCTTTCCTATTTATCCACCAAAATTGGTGCAATTAATTAAAGTAGGGGAGGAGACCAATCAATTGGACTACTTCTTTGGACTGATTTCCGAGCAGTACGTCGAAGAGGTAGAATACCGGACCTCTACCTTATCAAGCCTCCTGGAACCCCTCATTATTATTGTTATGGGATTGATCGTAGGACTCATTCTCATATCGATGTATTTGCCCCTCTTCCAAATGAGCAATAGCTTTTAACCTTAAAATGGAAATATTTAAAGAATACTGTAACCCAAAGCCCAGGAAAAGACTATAAAGTAAAAAGCCTAGGAAAACGCAATGGTTCAAACCCCTATGAAACGATGAAACCGCTTAATTATAACCCTAAATTTAAGGCCTATACCCTTACCGAAATCCTTGTGGTACTCTGTATTATAGGCATATTGGTGTTGCTAGCCTTACCGAATTTATTGCCCCTGATTACCAAAGCAAAATCTACCGAGGCCAAAGTGCAACTGGAGCATATTCATACGCTGGAAAAGAATTACTATTATGAAAAATCGAAATATACCAAGGATTTGGGGGAGCTAGGCTTTATTCAGGAACCCCTATCGACCGATGGCAAGGATGGAAGAGCAAATTATCGGATAGAAATCGTCCAGGCTAACAGCACCGGCTTTACCGCAAGAGCCACCGCGGTGGTGGATTTTAATGGGAATGGCACCTTTAACGTCTGGGAGGTGGATCAGAATAAAACGATCAAAGAAGTGACCCCGGATTAATGGGCTGGCTCAATCTCCTGCTCATCCTGGTATCCGTTTCGATGGCGATTCAGGATTTGAAAACCTATAGCCTTTATGGGTTTTATTTCCCCATACTCATCACCTTAGGGATTTTGCGACGGATTTTTTTTCATCACGAATCCCTATTGGCCATCGCTGAATCCATCGCCATCAACACCCTTTTCCTAGGCACGCAATGGATTTTCCTAAGTCTTTATTTTTCTATGAAAGGGAACCAATGGGTCTGGGTAGGCAATTCCCTTTTGGGATTAGGGGATATATTCTTTTTGCTTAGCCTGGGTTGCATGTTTACCCCGTTGAATTTCCTAAGTTTTTACGTCCTAAGTCTCCTGGTAAGCATTCTTCTTTTTTATTGGTTTCTTTCTCCTAGACCCAAGGATTCTCAAAAGGTTCCCCTTGCCGGGCTTCAGGCCCTTTGCCTTGTGGCCCTATTACTTGCCTTTTCCCTTCGCCCAGACCTGGAAACGGGGCTAGAAAACATCCTCCCGCAATGCCTCACTCCATGAGCCAAGAAGAAATTCAGATCCCTGCGGACACCCTTTTGGTGCTGACGAAAAACCAAGCCTGGCATTACCGGATCATTCCCAAAGAAAAGCTGGGCAACCAGTTATACCTCTATGGAGAAGAAGAACCATTATTTTCGGATCTGAAAGCGGAATTGGAAATCCTAACCGGACTGGAAATCCATCTCGAGACTTTACCCTCCCCGCAAATCACGCGCCTATTGTCCAAATATTATATCCGGGAAAACGGAACCCAGGGGATGATTCATATCCAAATGGACCAACAGGCCGATGATTTCCTTTTAAACCTGATTTCTGAAACCAAAAGCCTAAAAAGCAGTGATATTCATATCGAGATTTACGAGCATAAATGCCGGGTGCGTATCCGGATTGATGGATTACTCGTCGAACGGTATGTGATTAAACGGGAGGATTACCCGGCGCTGATCAACAAGATTAAAATCATGTCCAATTTGGACATTTCTGAAAAACGGTTGCCCCAGGACGGACGGATAAATTATAAACACCGGACCGAAAAATTTGATATCCGGGTCTCCATCCTCCCTACCTTGCACGGGGAAAAAGCCGTTTTACGATTACTCAATAATGATGCAACGGATATCGACCTGAATACCCTAGGTTTCTCTCCTTTCGATTTGGCCAATTACCTCGAAGGCGTCCGGAGGCGGGATGGCATTCTCTTGATTTCGGGTCCTACCGGATCCGGCAAGACGACCACGCTCTATGCCACCTTAAAACTACTCAACCAGGAAAGTCGGAATATTACCACCGTCGAGGATCCTGTGGAGTACACCCTGGAAGGCGTCAACCAGGTACAGTTAAAAGAATCCATTGGTCTGGGTTTTGCCGCCGCCCTGAAAACGTTTCTTCGCCAGGATCCGAACGTGATCATGCTCGGCGAAATTCGGGATACCGATACGGCGAATATGGCCATCCGGATGGCATTGACAGGCCACCTTGTGCTATCTACCATCCATACCAATTCCGCCTGGGGCACCGTATCGAGGTTAATGGATATGGGTATTCCTGCCTTTTTGGTGGCCAATACCCTCAATACTACCGTTGCGCAACGGTTAATCCGCCTCCTTTGCCCCGCATGCAAAATTCAAAAACCCTTTCAAAAGGACCAGTACCCGCGACAATTTATCCCCTTTTACCCCGTCGAAAAACAATACTTTCCCGGTGGTTGTGAGGAATGCTATTATACGGGGTATAAAGGAAGAAAGGCTGTTTATGAAGTCATCCCCATTGACCAGGAATTGGCCCAGGAAATAAAGAATGGGAACCTTTCTGTTCAGGAACCGTTGAAGGATAGAAAAATCAAAACCCTGGCAGAGAATGCTTTTGAGATTTTTAGCCAGGGACAAACCAGTTTAGAGGAAATTTACCCTCTACTACTAAATTATTAAGGCGCTCATGTTAAAACGGATTATTCGTATAATTCCCTTTTTACTCCTTCTTAACTATTTCAAGTCCCAGGCACAGGAAGCAGACCGCTTTCAATCGCTAAGGGACCGACTCGAAATTTTGTCGGTACAAGTCCCTGGACTAAAAAACAAAGTGCAGCTGGCCTTAAACGGAGTAAGCATCCAGGAATTCCTGACGGCTCTGGCCAAATCCAACGGCCTCAGCATCAATATTGACCCAAAACTCAGCTATAAAGTGGTCAATAATTTTAACAATGTGACCGCGAGCAACGTTCTTATCTTTTTAGCCAAAAATTTTGATTTGGATATAAGCCTTATCGGCAACATCATTAATATTGCCCCTTACCAAAATCCCAATTTGGGAGTGCGTCCCCTGAAGGTTTTCATGGTCGCTTTCAACCCGCAGGAAAACACCTTAAGCCTGGAATTGGAAAATGATAGCCTGTATGCGGTGGCCAGAAAAATCACCCAGGCCAGCGGAGGCAATATTCTCGTGCCACCGAGCCTGATGAATAAAAAGGTGACGGCCTTTATTTCTCATGTCGCTTTCCCCATCGCACTGGAGAAACTGGCCTATGCCAATGATCTTAAACTGGTTCGGACGAGCGATAATTTCTTTTTATTCCAGCCGCTGGAGGACAACGAGGAACTCTTTGTTAACGGAGATCGGGTGACCTCCGTCCGTAAAATTTATAAAACCAATCCGCCTTTGGCTTCCGGAAATCTCGGCTTACTGAGCCGGACCATCAATGGGCAGAAGGTAATTTCCCTGGATGCAACGAATGCAGCGATCCAGGACCTGGTAAAAGCCGCTGCCCAGGAGATGGGAAAGAATTATTTTCTGTATTCCGAGTTAAAAGGGACCATCACCTCACATGTGAACGATATTACTTTTGATAGCTTTTTGGGATCCCTTTTTCAAGGAACGGACTATACCTTCCGGGTGGAAAATGGGATTTATCTCCTGGGGGATCGGAAACTGGAGGGGTTGAGAACGAACAGCATCATCGCCCTCCAAAACCGGTCAATTGATACCGTACAGGCCATGATTCCGGCAGAATGGAAGAAAGGCGTCGAAATCAAAGAATTTCGGGAGCAAAACACGCTATTATTGTCCGGCTCCGGCCCTCAGATCCATGAACTGGAGGAATATATAAAGAAGTTGGATCAGTTGGTTCCCATGATCATGATCGAAGTGACCCTGGTTGATATTAACAAAAATAATACCACCTCTACCGGCATAAAACTAGGCAGCGCCGATAGTGTAAAGACGGGCGGTACAGTCCTTCCAGGGACCAACTATACATTTGGTGCCCCCTCGATCAATAATTTTCTTAGTAAGCTGGGAAATTTGACCTCCTTGAACCTGGGTCAGGTGAATTCAAAATTTTATGCGACCATCAATGCCCTCCAATCAAAAACCAATGCCGATATCCATTCTGTTCCTCGTTTAACCACTCTAAATGGTCATACTGCAACCCTAAGCATCGGGTCCACCCAATATTATCAGATACAAACCCAAAATGTAATTCCTTCGGTTTCCTCGCCCACCAGTATTTTTACGCAGCAGTATAATAAGGTGGATGCCAATTTGGTAATCAATATTAAGCCTGTCGTGGCAGGCAATGATCAAATCACCCTCGGGATAAAAATCGAAATCACGGATTTTGTCGGAACACCTCCCACCAATGCTCCCCCTCCCACCTCCACCAGTAAGTTTGAATCCATTATCCGTGCCCATGATGGGGACATGATCGTATTGGGAGGACTGGAAAGAGCCGAGGAAGATGACAATTCTTCCGGAACGCCTATCTTATCCCAGATTCCGGTATTGAAATGGGTTTTTAGTTCCAAAACCAAATCGCATATCAAAAAGGTCACCCTGGTATTTATAAAGGCTACCATCATCCGATGAAGCCACAATGAAGAGATAATTCCTAGAAACGATGTTGGACACCTTATGGAGAAAGCAAGAGGCCTTGGGCATCCATCTTGAACTGATGGGTGAAAATGCGTATAGGATTCATGCCTGCGAGCTGCATCTTAAGGGAAAAGAGCTCCAGATTACCAAGAAGCTGACCGATCTCCAGAGCCTGGATACTCTTCGCCAAAAATGCCCCAACGTTAACCATATAGCCCTTACCCTTACGGGAAAGGGAATCCTCTATAAGCAGGTGGATGCACTGGACGAAATTAATTCCCAAAATTTTTCCCAGATGCTGCCCAATGCCGAATTCCAGGACTTCTATACCCAGAATTTTCAGCAATCGGATAAATCCTTTGTGGCCATTATGCGAAAATCCGACGTAGCAGGGGTGTTGGAAAACCTTAACGAATGGAGGTTCGCTCCAGTGATCATCAGCTTGGGCCCTTTTACCCTTTCTCCCGTGATGCCTCAATTCAATTTTTATTCCGGGGAGGTCATCTTCTACAAAAATAAGATCCGAAGAAGCGAGGCAGGGCTATGGGAATCGTTTGAATACCAATCGGATTTAAGGAGTCCTTTTCCCTTGAAAATTTCCGCGGAACCCCTGGACGAGAAATTGGTCCTGGCCTATAGCACAGCCTTTCAATGGCTGCTATCTTACAAGGTATCCCTCGTTAGGATCGAGGAACCACGGGCTCTTGAAGCCCTACAACATGTCGAACAAAGCCAAAAATTAAAAGGCTATGGCGTCCTGTACGGCTTGGGGCTTTTTTTACTGTTATTTCTCAATTTTATAGGCTATTCCCACCTATTATCCGAAAACGAAGAATTATCGGGTAAAATCAATCGAAACCAAATCAGCCTGCATTCTTATGCCGAGGTGCAAAGGCAAACAAAGGAAAAGGAAGCCTTATTACAAGACCTCGGGTGGGAGGGAGGAGGTCACAAGGCGTGGTACATAGATCAAATCGCCACCGTATTACCCGACGATATTCGCCTGAAAGGGGTTTCTGTTAACCCCATGGAGAACACCACGAACCAAAAAACTGAACTGTTTCGCAGCCGGGAAATTTTGGTTTCAGGCCTATCCCCTAAAATCCTATCCGTCAATGAATGGATTTCCAGAATGAAGGAATTGAAATGGGTAAAAAATATCCAATTAGAAAATTATGTCTTTAACCAGGAGATGAACTCCGGACAGTTTAGTCTCCATATATATTATTGAGGGATATGCTGCAGCGAATAATTACTAATAAAAATTATCAGTTTTTGGCCATGGGCATCTTCCTGCTATATTTATCCTACGCGCTAGCCTTCAAATTAACCATAGAGGCCTTCACCAAAAACCAGGATCTAAAAGAAAAAGGAAAAGAAAATTCCGATATCCGGTTTAACCCCGAATTCGAACTACGGAAAAGTAACAACCTGGATCTCGTTCTAAAAAGATTTCGTCTCGATTCAACCGATTTTCGTAATAAGACCCTATCCCAAATAAGCTATCTGGCCGATCAAGGGAACGTCAAATTATCCGAAGTGCCCAACCTCGATCCCCAATGGTCTACCAAAAACTATTTTGCCGAACGATTGGATTTCGAGGGCGATTATTATCACCTGCTCGGGTTTTTAGATGCACTGGAATCCGCCAATTTGGGATATCCTCGATCTATCGCCTTTATCTCGAAAAGAAAAACACTTGGTCCAACGCAAGAAAATAAATTGATTTTGCGCATCTATTTTGAGATAGCGAAATAGGGTAGTTTATAGGAATAGAAACCTGGATAGGTTCTCGACGAAGCTTCCCGCTGTCTAAAGTATTTAGAATTCATTGTACCATCCCCGATCCTCCTGAATAGGGTTTTCTCCTAAAAACAGGGGACTGGAAACCGACCGCCCCAACTTCTGGTTAAATAAAATTCATTGCGGGTAATGAATCCCCAAAGAGAATTAATTTGCGGAATACTGTATATTCATAATAAATTCCCTGGCTCACGCTCAGACAGAAAATTTACCGAAATGGATACTATGATAGCAAAGCGGGGCCTTACACTTTTATGGGTTATTTCTTTTGTCCTCTGTTCCAAATTGAAGGCGCAGGTAACTTTTTCCGTAGCAAAACATTTTTTCCCTGGACAGGTGGTGAAAAAGGTGGGCCCGACCGAGGATGGCAGTATATGGGTGATAAAAGGGTCGGATAATAGGGGGGTAGGCCTTGTCAGTGTTTCGGGTCAGGAGACCGATTTCTCCCTTCCTTTTGATGCGAGTACTACCGCTTCTTTTAATGATATAGCGGGATACAGTAACCAGCAATGTTATATTGGCACCCAAGGGGATTATATCCTTCGGTACAATGCGGGTACATTTCAGCATTTAGGCCCGGCTCAACAAGTAAATTCGGCCAATATCTATTCCATAGTGGCCTCCTATAATCCTGCCTATAGAGAGACCTTTTCCCGTTATCCTATTTCAAGGTTTAACTATTTTCCTTTTAAAAAATTGATCTATGCGAGTGGAGACCAATTTTATTCCAGCACAGATTCCACTTTATCTAATTTTTATACCATTCTGGATACTACTTTTGTTTTTTTCCAAGGTTCCCATTGGCATATCCGGGATGCCTCAGTCCGACAATGGACCGTAGATTATAGTATTAATAATCCTGACCCATATAATTGCTACAGTGCTTACAACGCGGAAACCTTTAACTTTATGGGGTATGGTTATGATACCCTTCGATACCCAAACTATATCAGTGCTATATACGGAAGAAGTTACCCTGCCGAAACGCCGTACACTGGACAAGTGAATTCGGCTTTTGCCACTAGTACCATTGCCAATGTTAGTTCGTCTGTTTTGCCTTATTTTTTTTATGGAACGGATTCTGGTATGTTTAGAACGAATGACATCTGCGGTATGCCTCCTTTTACCTACTTGAAGGGGAAAAAAGTGAATATCATTACCGATATTTCCCCATTTGCCAGCATTGAAGGAACCGGCACCTACAATAATCCTTATATCGAAGAATACATTCTTACCGGGACGGATGATGGACTCTATTATGCTAATTTTTTTTCGCAGATAAAA
>Ga0075019_10001487_pt1 | contig 13309 bp, 8 predicted proteins | sample ColStrG_CSR_2013_FD_71473 | JGI IMG/M metagenome (GOLD analysis project Ga0075019, IMG submission 71473) | Freshwater sediment microbial communities in response to fracking from Pennsylvania, USA - Cold Stream Run_MetaG_CSR_2013 | ecosystem: Environmental > Aquatic > Freshwater > Creek >...
ACATCCGGGCATACATGCCTAACGGAGGGCAATAGTCGTGACATTCGATATGCAGCGCACCCAGGAACAGGTTCGTTCTCGGCTCTTATTCGTTGTCCGGCATTGGCATTGCGCGTGCACTATCAGCTCGCGGGGCGGCAGGCATGTGTGGCCGAGACGGACACCGCAGCCAACCACTACGGGCAATTGAGAGCCGAAAACCCGCGGCACCATCTCCGTTTTTTGTGGCCCGTGTCTGCCCCTCGCGCATTTGTCGGATCTCTGGATTAGGAGAGCGATTATGAAAACCCTTGACACACTACCGGGCGAATCGAACACGAGCATCATCTCGTCGATCATTAACTTAGTCTGTCCACAATGCGGGGGAAGAATGTCGGAATTCCAATGTGAAGGGAGATGCCGCAGGAATTGGCTTGCTGAATGGGAATGGGCGAATCACGCGACGAGAAGCTCTACGTCCCGTGTTTTGGGCCATCGCGCTCGGTCGATGCGTTGACCTGGCGTGCGATCACGTTCGCAATCCCGGCTCGCTGGATAGGCTTCGATTTCATATGTCAGCCACTCCCTCGATCGCTGGAGGTTCGTGTCTCCTTTCATCTGGTTCTACGGGGTTGTTCGCCAGCATGGTGCGTCAGAGCGCCAAGCGGACTGGGATGCCGATCGTGCTATCCATCGAGCAGATTGCGGCACTGCTTGGCATCCTGAAGGAGTCGACGCGCACGATGGTATTCCTCGCCGTGTTCAAGGGCCTTCGGGTTGGGGAGTTGCTAGGCCTCAAGTGGAAGGACATCGATTTTCAGAAGATTTCTCCCAAGAGTCTCCTCGCAGCGCCCAAGTAGGTTCTCCCTGTAATAGACTCCCTGATCAGGGAATCTTAATTCCCTGATACCTCCCTGTTAATTCCCTGTTCCGATTTCCGCTCAGTGGGATGTTTCTCCCGCAGAATGTGCAATTAGAGAGCAGAAATGCGATCTTGGAGGGCCAAAATTTTGCAAATTCCCTGTTATTTTCCCTGTTAGCAGGGAATTTGGCCGGAGAATGGTTAGCGCAAGACTGCGCGCTCCGCCACGCAGTCTGGACTGCAGAGAAATTCCGCGGGCTCTTACCCAAAAATTAGCGAAACCTGCCCGTATTTCGCGATATTCCTCAGCGTAAGTCTCGCAAAAAAGAGTCCTAACCATCGAATGAATCATCTGTGGTTATTAGATTATGGCGTCCGGGAGCAAACCCATGGCAGCCAGTCCAAACTTCACAACACCGCTTCCTTCGAACCCTGGCGTGCTTAATCTTGAGCAGGTGGAGGATCTCCTCAAGCTGCAAAAAGCCGCTCAGAAAATCAGCTCAATCCTTGACCTCGACCAACTCGTGGACAAAGTCGTGAACGAGATCGCCCGTTCCTTCGGATGTCTGGACTCGGACATCTACCTGCACAACGAAGCGCGAGGCGAACTGTCGCTAGCGTGCGCCCATGGCTGCACCGGCTGCGAGATGCACGGCCCCGGCCACAGCCTGAAGATCGGGAAAGGCATGGTCGGGTACGTAGCATCCACTGGCCAGATGCATTACGCGCCCGATGTGCGCCGGGATTCCCATTACATTGGCTGTGAAGAATCCACGCTCTCAGAGGTTGCGATTCCCCTTCATGTGGAAGGGCAATTGGTGGGCGTATTCACCGCCTCCCACAACGAACTGGACGCCTTCAGCCCCTGCCAGTTGCGGCTGCTCCAAGCCCTGTGCAGCGATGTGGCCGTGGCCGTCCACAATGCTCGCCGATTTCAACAGGAGCAGCGGCAAAGGGAGCAGATGAGTAGTGAGGCTCGGGAGGCCCGCCTCATCCAACAAGCGCTTCTCCCCAAGACCTCGCCCTGCATTCCTGGCTTCACCGTATCCGGGCTTTCCATTCCCGTGGGCGCCGTAGGCGGTGACTGGTACGACTTCATCCCCATGGACAACGGCCGTTGGGGGCTGGTGCTGGCCGACGTTTCCGGCAAGGGAACCGCTGCGGCGCTGCTCATGTCCGCTACTCGTGGCATCTTGCGATCGCTGGTCGAGGCCGCTTGCACTCCGGGTGAAGTGCTGGCGAAGCTGAATCGCGTTCTGGTCGAGGACTTTCCCGCCGGCCGCTTTGTGACCATGGTGTATGCCGTGCTTGATCCTGCGAAGCGGACTCTGACCTTCGCCAATGCCGGTCACCCGCCGCCGCTCCTGATGACCGGCACTTCAGCCCAGTCCCTCGACGTAGACCGAGGAATTCCCCTGGGACTGGGACGAGGTGATTTCTCGGAGGTCGAAATAAAGCTTCCCGTTGGTTCTCGCTTGGTGCTTTACAGCGACGGTATTACCGAGGCGGAGAATCAGGCGGACGAAGAATATGGATCAGCGCGTCTTCAGAGACATTTTTTGCGAGCCGATGCCTCCGCCGAGAGCCTGCTCGATGACGTACGCTCGTTCGCCGACGGTTCGGGTCTGCGCGATGACGCCAGCGTCGTCTTAGTGAAGAGTTAACCGAGTCATAAGTAAGAAGGACCCAGCAGTACGAAGCCGCTGTGCGTGCGTCTCTCAAATGACGAAGCCATCGACACAATGCTAAACCGTGAATCCGCCCGCCGAAAGGCCGCCAATGGCGGCCCCTTTAGAAAGAAAACTTCAGGGCAAACTGTATCTGCCGCGGTGGCCGAGCAGCCGTTAAGCTTTGGTATTGTGAAGTCCTGAGGATGGTCGAGTTGTTCCCGCTCTGCGGCCCGCTAAGCGCGAATAGAAAATTTGTGTGATTCGGGAGATTGAAAAACTCCGCGCGGAATTCCAGATTTGTCTTCTCGGAAGTATGGAAGAACTTGAATACCGAGAAGTCCCAACTCTTGTATCCCGGCGCCTCGATGGTATTGCGGCCGACATTGCCGAAGGAACCTAAAGGCGGATTGTCGAACGCGCAACCGTTGAACCATGCGGACGGCGTGTGAATCTTGTCGGGAGCAAGACCGCCCTGCGACACCAGTGTCTGGCACCCTGGATTGGAGTTTCCCGGAACGATTCCCGCCCGGTTGGGGTCTGCGATTCGGTCCGGGCGTTGGGAGACGCCGCCCGCGCCGCCGTCAGCATTGGCGAAGTTGCCTTGATTGTCGAGTACTGTGAACCAGTTGCCGCTGGAGATCGAGAGGATATTCGCAATCTGCCATCCGCCGATCACCTGGTTCGCAACCCCGGTCGCGTTCCCCAGGAAGTGTTTGCCATGGCCGAAGGGCAGTTCGTAGATCGAATTCAACACAAAGCGGTTGCGCACATCGAAATCAGAATTGCCGTATTCCGCCTGCGGGTTGCGGAAGTAGCGGAAGTCGCTGTTGTTCTGCGTAGGACCCAGGTTCGCGTTGGAAGCGATATCCAGCGAGTGCGCGTAAGTGTAGGAAGCTTGGAACTGCAGGCCCTTGGAGAAGCGCTTTTCGAAACTTGCCTGCAGCGAATGGTAGTTGGACCTGCCGGTGGAGCGGAACCAATCGATGCCCGTGTCGAACACCGGCGCGCAGTTGTCGGGGAGCGGGGGATTCTGGACCGGCGGGAGGGTACAGGGGCCTGAGCCTCCGATCAAGGTCGCAAACACAGGCCGCCGTGGCGCGGTTGGGTCACTCGAATTCGGGTCGGGCGCCGCCTGGTTGCCGTTGAAGAACGTATATAACTTCGTCCCCTTGGAACCCGCATAGGTCAACGTGAACACGCTGTTCGCGGGTAGTTCCCGTTCCACGCTCAAGTGCCACTGCTGCATATAGGGCGTACGCAGATTTTTATCGATGGAGAAAAAGATGGGAGTGTTGAGATCCCCCAGTCCCGGGAAGCCGCCGGACAGAGCGGGAATCAGAGTCAGGCGGCAATCTCCCGCTGAGGCATTGGCCGTCGGCGTGCCACAAGGCGAAACGAACGATTCGTTCCTGAAGAACGGAGGATTGAATCCGGGACTCGGATTCGAGTACGGCCCGTTCTCCTGGCCCCCGTAGAAAATTCCGTAGCCCGTTCGCAAAACGGTCTTCGGCGTAAACTGCCATGCCAGGCCGATCCGCGGAGCAAAGTTATTCAGGTCCGAGTTGATCAGGCCACGGCTGCCCGTGGCACTTATCTTGACGTACTGCGCGATGTAGGGCGTGAGCTGCGCCGTCTGTCCTTTGGGCACAATGATCGTAGGATTGGTGGGATTGCTGAGGTCGAAATTCCCCACGTCGTTGAGGCGGTCCGACACGGTGCCGAACAGTTCGTAGCGCAGCCCTAGATTCAATACCAGCGTGGGCGTGACCTTCCAATCATCCTGCGCGTAAAACGCATAGGTGTTGCGGAAGTAATCCACGTTGTGCAGGTTGTTGAGGCCGCCGCCGCTGGCAAGCCCTGCCATGAAGGAAGCAAAGCCGGTCCCGCCGCTGCCGACGGCTGCTGGATTGTCGGTCAATGTCGGACTGAAGGAAAGCGTCCCGCGAGCGTAAGCGGGTTGGAAAATTGTGAATTCCTCGCGCCGAATCTCCGTGCCAAACTTCCAGGTGTTGCGGCCGCGCACCCACGTCAGATTTTCCGAAAGAGTATAGGAATTTTGGAGCTCGACCGAAGGCAGGTACGTGGGACTGCCCAACGTGGCGACATCGCTAAAAGTCAGTTGCGGCAGCCCGCCAATGCCCGGCGAAAAAGGAACGCCTGGGAAATTGACGTTGGGCTGTGCCGATACGTTGGTGTTGGCGTTGAGTTCCAGCCGATGGGCATTCACCCGGTTGTATCCCAGCCGGAATTCGTTGATCAACTCGGGCTTGAAAATGTGCGTCCAACTGGCGGCAACGCTGCGGTAGGAGAAATCCTCCTGGCCGCTGAAGAATCCGCCGCCATCGGCCAACCCGCCGAAGGTCCCGGGAATCGAGCTGGGCTGATGTTCGAAGCTGAAGCGGAAGAAGGTATTGTCATTGTCAGAGATTTTGTGGTCGACGCGGACGTCAAAATTGTTGCGCGTTTCTTTGCGCACAGGATTGGCGAGGAAGTTGCTTCCGCTTGAGTTGATCGGTCCGGCCGTCGGATACAACGCTGCCAGTCTCAGCGCCAATGGATCCAGCGAACCACCGCCCGTCACCACTGGCGTCGCGGGAATCATGTTCAGAGGATTCCCGGCTCCGTCGTATTGGAAAGGCACTCCGCAATTGGCTTTCGCCAGCTTGGCATCGAAAATCTCGCCCTTATACGTCGGTGTGCCGTTACAATCCGTGCCGGTTACGGTCGTGTAGTCAATCAGGCTTGAGAAATCTCCCGTCCGCCACGCCGTCGGCGGCACGAATGCGGTCTGGGTCTGCGCCTGGCGTACCCGGTATCCTTCGTAATCGACGAAGAAGAACGTGCGTCCGCGGCCGTCATACCAGTGGGGCAGCACGACGGGTCCGCCGAATGTCGCGCCAAACTGGTTCTGCTGGTACTGCGGGGCAGGTTTCCCCGGGGCGTCAAAGTAATTGCGCCCATCGAGCTTGTTGTTGCGCAGGAACTCCCACGCCGAGCCGTGAAGCTGGTTGGTCCCCGACTTGATGACCGCATTCACGATGGCTCCATTGCCGCGCCCGAATTCCGCGCCGTAGGCGTTGGTTTGCACCTTGAATTCCTGCAGGGCTTCGACGGGAGGCTGAATCACGAAGTTCGTTTCGTTAAGCAGGTCGGGCAGATTCGAGTTGTTGTCCACGCCATCCAGCAGGAAATTGTTCTGCAGCGACCGTGCTCCATTGGCGCTGAATCCGTATCCGCCCTCATCGCGCGCGCCCGGTTCGCTCGGCGCCGTTCCCGTGCTGAGCAACGCCAACTGGGCAAAGTTTCGCCCGTTGAGCGGAAGGTTGCTGACCCGCTTCTGGTCAACGACTTGTCCCAACTCCGAAGTCTCGGTTTCGAGCAGCGGCGCCGCCCCCGTGACCAGCATTTCTTCGCTTATCTGCCCGACCTGCAGGGTCATGTTGATGGCGACGCGGCCTTGCACGTTCAACTCCACAAGCTCTGACACCGCCTTTTTGAACCCCGCCTTCTCCACCGTGACCCGATAGCGTCCAATGTGCAGCGGACTCGCCACATACTCCCCCTCGCCGCTGGTGGAAAGAGTCATTTGCACCCCACGATCCACGTCTTCCACCGTGACCTTTGCGCCCGGAATCACTGCGCCGCTGGGATCGCGCACCTGTCCAACGATGGTTCCGGCATCCTTTTGCGCCCATAACGGTGGGGCAGCGTAAATGGCTGCCAGAAGATACAGCGCCACTAGAGTCAGTCGGGTTCGAAAGGAAAGGGGCATGGCGAGCCTCCGTAACATTTAGTTGCGAATGAGATTGTGAAATATTACGAACGATTACTTTTACTTCCGTTTAATATACTTTGTCAACCCGAATATTCCTTCCTCCGAGCGATTCACGATAGGTGGGCTCAATCCGCGGTGCAGAGAGAGCGCGAGCAGACGTGCAGATGCACCAGAAGGGGCTCCACATTCCCCGGGAGTAACCGGAAACTGTCAGCACCCTTAATGCACGGGCACGCCAGTTGTCCTTAGGGGTGAAGGGTCTTCCATAATCTCCGCGATTCAGCCATCCGGCCTTTAGCTCCGCAAAGATTCATTCTTGGTCTCAGGGAGCAGCGCAATTGCGAGGATCACTAACAGATAGGCTCCTGTTGCAAAGATGGCTATGGCCTGCCTGAGTTCAATACGCGCACCGAGGAAGCCGACCAGGGCGGGAAACAGAGCGCCGAGCCCCCGTCCCACGTTGTAGGAAAAGCCTTGACCCGAAGCGCGGAATCGACTGGGAAAAAGTTCGCTGAAATACGCACCGATTGGGCTGAAAGATCCCGATGCGAAGAAACCTAACGGGAAACCCAGCGCCAGAGTAAGGTGATTACTGATAGTGAGGAAGGTGTAAGCCCAAACCGCAAGCAATGAGTTCACAGAAAACAGCAGCAGAGTCCATTTGCGGCCTAGCCGATCAGTCAAATGTGCGCTTACCAAATAGCCACAGAGAGATCCGAAAATGGTTACGCAAAGATAGCCGCCCGTGCTCAGAATCGAAAGGCCGCGAACCGTCTCAAGGTAAGTAGGAAGCCAGGTCGTGATTGCATAGTATCCGCCTTGCAATCCGACCGACATGAGGGAAGTCAGGGCAGTGATGCGGAGGATCTCAGGATTGAAGATTTCCAGGAACTGTACTTTCGCTCCAGAATGCCGCGCGTTCTCGCGGGCATGCCTCGAAAGTTCGGGCTCGGGCACGTGCCACCGGATGTAAAACACCAGAAGAGCCGGCAAGATGCCGATCCAAAACATCACTCGCCATGCCAACGCGGAAGGAAGCAGGGAGAACAGCGCCGCGTACGCGAACGCGGCCAATCCCCACCCGATGGCCCAGCCAGCCTGCACGGTTCCCACAGCTTTGCCGCGATGCTGGGGTCGAATAGCTTCTCCCATCAAGACAGAACCCACGGCCCATTCGCCGCCAAATCCCAGCCCCTGCAAACCACGGGTCACCAGCAATTGCCAATAGGAGTTGGTGAATCCGCTTAAGAAGGTAAAAAGGGCGAACCAGAGGATGGTAATTTGTAAGACTTGCGTGCGTCCGTAGCGATCCGCCGCGATGCCCGCCAGCCACCCGCCCACGGCTGAGATCAGCAGCGTAACAGTTCCCAGCAGGCCCGCTTGACCGTGGCTGAGGTGCCACTGAACAATCAAGGTGGGAATTGCGAAGCTGTACATCATTACATCCATGCCGTCGAGCAACCAACCGCCAAACGTGGCGATCAGAGTGCTCCGCTCCGGCGATGTCAGTCCCGCAATCCAAAATTTGAGCGGCACACTGGAACCAACCTTGTGCTTGGGCGCTTCAGCCAATTAACCAAACCCCTGCGTCGCGATTTGCCGGCGAGCCACGGCTCGTCGGGAATTCGTATGAATCTATATCTGCTACTCTGATTGCCGTCAAAGTGGCCATTCCTCGGTTGACCGGCCGAACCTAATATTGCTATGCGGATTGCCATCGATACCGGTGGAACGTTCACGGACTGCGTCTACGTGCAGGGCGGCGTTCCCAAGGTTCTGAAACTTTTCTCGACCCCCACCGACCCCGGAAATGCCGTGTTGCAGGCGGTGCGTCAGGTCTCCCCGGTGACCAGCCCGGAGGTTCGACACGGCACTACCGTAGGAACCAATATTCTTCTCGAGCGCAAAGGTTCGCGCGTGGCATTCGTGACCACTGCGGGTTTTGAAGATACCATCGCCATCGGCCGACAAGCCAGAGCCGATCTGTATAGCTGGTGCCCACAACTTCCCTCCGTGCTCGTTCCCACAGAATTGCGTTTCGGGGTCAACGAGCGAACGGCTCCTGACGGCAGCATCCTGGCTCAACCCTCCGAGGCGGAACTGAGTGAGTTATGCAACCGTGTCGAGAGATCGGGTGCGGAGGCTATCGCTGTCTCGTTGCTGTTTGCATTTGCCAATCCCCAAAACGAGCGGCTCGTACAGCAGGTTCTCTCACGGCTGGGTCTGCCGATTTCCGTTTCCCATGTTGTGTTGCCAGAATTCCGCGAGTATGAGCGCGGGGCAACGGTGGCGCTGAATGCTTACTTGGCGCCCAAAGTGGGCCGGTACATCCGTGAACTCGAGAATGGTGTCGGTCGTGCCTACGAAAATAGTCGCGTTCAAGTCATGCAATCCACGGGAGGGATTCTTTCCGCGCGTTCTGCGGCGGAACAACCGGTTCGGACTGTGCTGTCCGGTCCCGCCGGCGGTGTCATCGGCGCATACCACGTAGCCCGCATCGCCGGTTTCGACAAGGTCATCACCTTCGACATGGGCGGCACTTCTACTGATGTTGCCTTGGTGAGCGCCGATGAGGGGGGACCCAGGATCACCAGCGAATCCATCGTTTCGCAGATACCCGTGAGTGTCCCGATGCTCGACATTCACACGGTCGGAGCCGGGGGCGGCTCTCTGGCTCGCTTCGATGGTGGCGGCATCCTGCATGTTGGACCTGAATCGGCCGGCGCCGATCCTGGGCCCATCTGCTATGGCCGAGGAACACAACCGACAGTTACTGATGCGAACCTGGTGCTTGGGCGTTTGGATCCGGAGCTGTTTCTGGGTGGCGAAGTCAGGCTGGATGATGCGCGTACCCGGCAGTATATGGAGGATGCGGGACGGCCCATCGGGTCGGCCGAGCAGTTCGCTACTGGCATCCTCTTATTAGCGGAGAGCACGATGGAGAAAGCGCTGCGTGTCATCTCGGTGGAGCGTGGATACGATCCGCGAGATTTTACGCTGGTGGCTTTTGGCGGAGCAGGGCCGTTGCATGCCTGTTCCCTCGCCCGGGCGCTCCGCATTCCTCGCGTCATTGTGCCCCAGATGCCTGGAGCGCTGTCTGCCTTCGGCATCTTACTCGCGGATGCGACTCGCGATTACTCGCAGACCGTAATGTCGCGGCCCGATGAAAGGCTGCTGGAGCCCAAGTTCCAAGAACTCGCGGAGGGCGGCCTGCGGGAGTTGCAGTCGGAAGGCTTGACTGGCGAGGCGACTTTCTCCGCCGACCTGCGCTACGTCGGACAAGGGTACGAGTTGAACGTGCCGTATAACTCGGAGATGCTCAACGGCTTTCATCGCGCTCACCAGCGACGTTACGGCTATGCGGACGAACGCAGAATGGTGGAGGTTGTAAGTATCCGCGTCCGGATCACGGCGAAATCGGAGCGCATCCATCTGCCGCAAGCCGAGTTGCGCCGCGGCGATGGCTCCCAGGCAATCTTAAAGACTCGGCGCGTGCTGTTTGATCGGCAGGAATTTGAGACTCGAGTCTATGACCGCAAGCTTCTCGCCGCGGGCGACGAGTTCCAGGGACCTGCGGTGATAGCCGAATACAGCGCCACGTCGGTCATCCCTCCGCAGTGCGGGGCGCGAGTGGATGCCTTCGGCAACATTGTTATCACGGAGGACCGTGGAAGACTTTGAGCACATAGTCGACCCCATCGAGCTTGCGCTGTTTCAAGGCGCAACTCATTCAGTGGCCGAGCAGATGGGTGCGACGCTGCGCCGCACTTCGTTTTCCCCGAACATTAAAGAGCGCCGCGACTACTCCTGCGCGGTTTTCGACAGTCTGGGCAATGTCATCGCCATGGGAGATCACATGCCCGTGCATCTCGGAGCGATGCCGATGTCGGTGCAATCGGCGATCAGTGCCCTTGCACTTGGCAGGGGCGATATCGCTTTATTGAACGATCCTTTTGCTGGCGGAACCCACCTGCCGGATCTGACCATGGTTCTCCCGGTTTTTGGAGACGCGGAACTGCCAGTGTTTTATGTGGCGGCACGAGCTCATCATGCCGACGTTGGCGGGTGCTATCCAGGGTCCATGGGCCTATGCCAGGAGATTTACCAGGAAGGTCTGCGCATTCCGCCGGTGCGTATTGTCAAAGGCGGAGCCGTGGACCGCGAGATTCTCAGTCTGGTACTCCACAATGTTCGCACGCCGGTGGAACGCGAGGGGGATTTGACTTCTCAGATCGGCGCCTGTCGAGTCGGAGAAGCACGCCTGCAGGAATTGATTACGAAGTATGGCGTGGAGTCGATCGGCAGGCTCAGGGGCGAACTCCTTGCATACTCGGAACGGCTGACGCGCGCCGAATTGGGCCGGATGCCGGCCGGAGAATTTATCGCCGAAGATTACCTCGATGACGACGGCCACAGTGAGACGCCAGTGAAGATCAGAGTCTCGATCACAATCGATCCTCGTCAACAGTCCGCTCGGATCGACTTCGTCGGATCCAGCCCACAGGCCGCAAGCAGCATCAATGCGGTTTACGCGATCACATACTCGGCCGCGTACTACGTCTTCCGATGCTTGCTCTCACCCGATGCTCCGGCCACGAGCGGATTGATGCGGCCCATTCAACTGCTTGCTCCTGAAGGAACGATTGTCAATGCCCGCCCGCCTGCACCCGTCGCTGCCGGAAATGTCGAAACCTCGCAGCGAATTGTAGACGTGCTCATGCGCGCTCTGGCGCAAGCGATCCCGGACCGCGTCCCCGCCGCCAGCTCCGGCACGATGAACAACCTCACGATTGGCGGAATCGATCCCAGAAGCAACCTGCCTTTCGCCTATTACGAAACGGTAGCCGGAGGAATGGGCGCAGGTCCGGGAGGGAACGGGATCTCCGGCGTCCACACTCACATGACCAATTCCTTGAATACGCCTGTCGAAGCCCTAGAATACGCTTATCCCGTTCGCGTCAAACGGTACAGCTATCGGCCGAAGTCTGGTGGATGGGGCAAGTGGCGTGGAGGAGATGGCATTGTGCGGGAGATCGAACTGCTGGGAGATGCTCAAGTGACTCTCTTGGCCGACCGCCGCCGCTTTCCGCCTTACGGACTGTCGGGCGGCGAGCCCGGCGCAACTGGCCGCACGGTGCTAATTACTATAGCAGGGGAAAAGGAACTGCCGGGTAAATGCAGTGTCGCGGTTCAACGAGGTGACATCATTCGCATCGAGACCCCGGGCGGCGGCGGCTGGGGTTTGCCGAGCGATCGCAATCCATAAGAGCGAAGCCGGGCGCGGTAAACTTCGCACTCATCAAGCAAGCAAAGTTTTACTTTACTGCCAGCAGGACCCTGGTGGGACCGGTCCGCGCCGCCTTCAATTCCTTGCTTCTACAAAATGCGCGAAACATACCTGGTTTCCACGAAAGTAGTCGCGCTCGATTAAATTAGTATAGGCATTCACGGAGCTCCCCCCACATGAACAGAATTTCGGGCTTTCGGTGTAGACGTCTCGTTGCAGTACTGATCGCACTTTACCTTTCCGCCGCAACCGGGCATCCGGCAACAGCCCAAGCCGCTGACGGCGTTCATACCTCCGTCCCGCAGGTGCATGCGCTCAAGGTGACACTGCTCTCTACGATGCTGGTTGGCGATGTTAAGGGGCGCGGGGAGTGGGGGTTTTCTGCGCTCGTCGAAGCAGACGGTCATCGCGTTCTGCTGGACACCGGCGCTCATCCGGACACGGTGTTGCAAAATGCGCAGGACTTGAAGATTGATTTGTCCGACGTGAAGGAAGTGATTCTTACCCACAATCACTGGGATCACGTCAGCGGGCTCATCACGCTACGCAAGGAAATGAGGAAGACAAATCCGGCAGCATTGTCGGTGGTTCACGTCGCGCGCGGCATTTTTTACAGCAGACCTGGACCGGATGGGGAAATCAACACGATGATCGCTTTAAAGAAAGAGTATGAAGCAACCGGAGGGAAGTTCATCGAACACGATGCGGCCTCAGAACTTTTCCCTGGCTGGTGGTTGACTGGTCCGGTGCCTCGGAAGTTCCCAGAGCATAACTGGAGCACTACCGGGAAAGTGCAGACGCCACTTGGACTGGTTGAGGACACTATTCCCGAAGATCAATCGCTGGTGCTCAATACGGCGGAAGGACTAGTCGTGATCACGGGCTGCGGCCACGCCGGCATCATCAACATCCTAACGTTTGCACGCGAAGAATTTCCTAACGAGCCGGTAGAGGCTGTCATCGGCGGGCTGCATCTGTTTCCAGCGACCGATGATCAACTGAACTGGACGGCCGACAAGATGAAGGCCTTTAAAGTTGCTCATCTGATCGGCGCGCACTGCACCGGCATCGAGGCGGTGTATCGCATCCGGGAGCGACTTGCGCTGCTGCGGGCTGCGGCTGTGGTGGGCACGGTAGGGTCGACGTTTATCCTGGGCGAAGGAATTCATCCCGGACAACTCGCGAAATAACGTTGAAATCGTCCGTGCTTCATCACATGGCGGAATATCCACCATCCACCGGGAAGATCGACCCAGTCACCCAACTTGATTCGTCGCTCGCCAGATAAACCGCAAGACCAGCGATATCTTCAGGACGACCGAGCCTACCGATGGGGTGCGCAGCCGTTCGTTCGCGACGAAATGCCGCGGGGTCGGCAGCTTGTCCGACGAGATGCGCAGTCAATTCCGTCTCGACGAATGACGGACAAATCGCGTTCACCCGGATATTTTCATGTCCGTGGTCAATCGCCATACATTTCGTTAGTTGAACCACCGCGCCCTTCGAGGGAGCGTAGACGGCGCGATTGCGAGCGCCGACAATTCCGAGCACGGACGCCATGTTCACGATGGAACCGCCTCCGGCCCCTCTCATGTGCGGCAGAACTGCCCGCGAGAGCAACCACAAAGAGCGCACGTTCAGATTGAAAGTTTGGTCCCACTGCTCTTCGGTGATCTGCTCTACCGTTCCCACATGCAGGACGCCGGCATTGTTCACCAGAAAATTCAATCCGCCAA
>Ga0075019_10001490_pt1 | contig 13301 bp, 8 predicted proteins | sample ColStrG_CSR_2013_FD_71473 | JGI IMG/M metagenome (GOLD analysis project Ga0075019, IMG submission 71473) | Freshwater sediment microbial communities in response to fracking from Pennsylvania, USA - Cold Stream Run_MetaG_CSR_2013 | ecosystem: Environmental > Aquatic > Freshwater > Creek >...
GCGGAAACGGGCGGCGACGAGGATTTCCTCGACCCACACCTTGTGAGCGCCGCCGACGGAATCAATTCGAAGAATCGAAACAAATAAGTGGACGTGTTCGCGCCCGATCTGGTCGCCGCGCCATCCGCGCGGCGACGCGGAGTTGAATTCTCAGCGCCTCATCTGCAATAGCAAGTGGAGTCTGAACAACGGGCGCTCGCCTGTAACGCTGATAGGCGATAGCGCGCATACCGCGCACTCGGCTGTCGGCTGGGGCGCCAAGCTCGCCATCGGCGACGCCATCGAGCTTGCCCGCCAGTTCGACCTCCGCCTCCGCGCTGCCCTATCTGCCCCAAAGTTAGATGCCGCGCGCGATGGACCGCGCCGACAGGGAGCGGGTGAGTGGCGATTTCGTCGTGGCGACCCGGCCTGCGAGGGCGGCGGGCGTCGATTGGTTGGGCTGCATTGTGCGCACCGTTATATCCTGTCGAGCCTCCTGTCGTCGCTCACTATTGATCGCGACAGGGAATACGCCGGCTCGCACGAGAATCGCGCACGTTATCTATTGGAGGGTTCGCGCGCCGTACGGGCGGCATGGCTGCAGGATCGGACGATCTCCGCGCGACTCTCATGCCATGATCCGACAACGGGCGGAAATTTGCTCGAAGACGCATTGATTTCCGCCAGAATGTTTCAAAAAGCGTGCGCCGATCTCGTCGATCGTTCTTCAGGTCTGGTGTCGAAAGCGGAGCGGCCGGTCTACGGGCGTTTGTTTCAAACGCCGCTCTCCGATCTCATCCGCAACGAGAGCGCGACGGCGACCACCGCGGTCGGCGCCATATCACAATCCGATCACGCCAACTCGATCATCGCGGCGGGCCGCGCCGATTTGTGCGCCATCGCTCGCCCGCATCTGGCCGACGCCGCCTAGACCTTGCATGAGGCCGCACGCATGGGGGTCAAGTCAGCGCCGTGGACTCAACAATATTATTCCGCCTAGCGGACCGAGTCTCTAAATAATTGGGGTACAGTTTTTTGAGTTTGGCGCGTGCAGCGCTGGTCGTGAATTGCCAACCGGCTTTGGCACAATGCGTGTTTCGATGGGCTTCGCAAGCGGCTACCTCTCTTTCGAAGGTCTGTTTGCCGGGAATGCGGCGATCCAGACATTGGGTGCTCAGGACGGCGAGTTCGGAGTCAGCCAAGTCGAGCCCGCGTCCGCGTTTGGGCGTGTAGTGCGACACGAACCGCTTGGCGAGGCGGCGAGCTTCCTCGGGCGGGAAGGCTACGCAGAGCGAGGCGGGCGTGTGCGTGCTCAGGTTGTCTTGAACGAGGACAATTTGCGAAGCTCATCGCCATGCGTCGCGGCTGAATCGTAACGCAAACAACGGTCCCCGCCTTCACGCAACAGCCATCAATCTGTCGAGAGGGCGAAATCTCGCCCGCCTAAAGTCGATCTCTCCGCCGGGGAGACGGTGGAACATCTGAGGGGATGGCTCACATGAGGATCTTGCTTCTTGGCGCGCTCGGCGCCGCTGCGACATTGGGCGTCGCGCCCGCTTACGCCGGCGCGAGCTGCGCGCTGGGCAACGGCGTCCAGCACGTCGTTCACCTGCAATTCGACAACGTGCATCTGCGTCGCGACAATCCCAACGTGCCGTCCGACCTCGAGCAGATGCCCAACCTGCTCAACTTCCTGCAGAAAAACGGGACTGTGCTCGCCAACCACCACACGCCGCTGATCTCGCACACCGCCGGAGACATCACGACCGGCCTCACCGGCGTCTACGGCGAAAAGTTCGGCTTCGGCGTCTCCAACAGCTTCGGTTACTTCGACCCCACCGGTACGCCGAAGTTCAACGCGGCGTTCGGCTACTGGACCGATCTCATCAACGAGGGCACGACGGCCTCGCCGGTCAACGTGCCGCTGATGGTCGATCAGCGTGGCAAGGTGCATCCGGCCCCGTGGGTTCCCTATACACGCGCAGGCTGCGACGTCGGCGCTTTCTCGACCGCCAACATCGAATTTGAGAACGTCACCAGCGACGTCGACAACGTCTTCGGCCCGACCTCGCCACAGCACGCGGCCAACCTCGCCAACCATAGCAAGGCCGTCGCTGACTACGAGGGCATTGCGATCCACTGCGCGCAGGGCAGCAAGTTCTGCGCCGCCTCCGCGGGTTCGCGCCCCGATGTGCTCAACGACGAGCCCGGTGGTTACACCGGCTTTAACGCCCTTTACGGCAACGCCTATGTGGCGCCCGTCATCAATGGCGGCAAAGGTTACGTACTGGACCTCAACGGCGCCCACATCGCCGACTCGTCCACGCCGCCCAACGACGGTTTCCCCGGCTTTAACCCGACGCCCTCGCAGTCGCTGGGTTACGCCGCGCAGATGCTGGAGGCCGGCGTGCCCGTCGTGTATTTCTACATGGAAGACGCGCACGACAACCACAACTATCCCGGCGCCCCGAAGGCCACCCTTGACGGCGCCTACGGCCCCGGCGAGGCCGACTATGTCTTCCAGCTCAAGCAGTTCGACATCGCTTTCGGCAAGTTTTTCGCGCGCCTGAAGGCCGACGGCATCACGCCCGCCAACACGGTGTTCCTTGTCACTTCCGACGAGAACGATCATTTCGCCGGCTCCGTCGCCGCCGCCACGCCTGCGGGCTGCGACGGCGTCAACACGCCGTGCGCCTATCCGGTCGGCAAAAAGGGTGAGGTCGACGCCGACCTGAGCCTGGTCTACGCCTCCGAGTTCGGAAACACGACCCCGTTCGCGGTTCACAGCGACGACGCGCCGACGGTCTATATCAACGGTAATCCGTCGCAGACCAGCCCGCTCGTGCGCACGCTGGAGCAGCAGGCCGCCAAGCTCGTCGGCTACGACCCCATCGTCGGAGGCGATGCGCCGATCACCAAGGCGCTGGCCGATCAGACCGAGATGGCGCTTCTGCACATGCTGCCGCACGATCACGCGCGCTGGCCGAACTTCACGCTGTTCGGCAATCCCGACTATTTCCTGTCGGCTGGCGGCAAGACGACGCCGCTCTGCACGCCAACGGCTGACGCCGCGAGTTGCTTTACCCAGAACCGCGCCTTCGTCTGGAACCACGGCGATTTCCAGAAGGATATCGTCGTGACCTGGGCGGGCGTCGTCGGGCCGGGCGTGCGTAATCTCGGACGCACGGGCGAAGTGTTCACGGACCACACCGACCTGCGTCCGACGCTGATGAGCCTTGTCGGACTTAAGGATGATTACGCGCACGACGGCCGCGTCGTGGTCGAGATCATCAAGGACCGCGCACTGCCGTTTGCGCTGCGTGAGCGCGGTGAGTTGCTGGCGCAACTCGGCGCGGCCTACAAGATGATCAACGCTCCGACGGGGCCGCTGGGACTTGCGACGCTCAAGCGCCTGTCCACCGCCGCGCTCGGCGGCGACGACGCTGCTTACACCCGTGAAGAGGCGCAGATCGCCGACATCGCCACTCGCCGTGATACAATTGCGCAGGCGATGAACCAAATCCTCGAAAATGCGGCGTTCCACAATACACCAGTCGACGAAGAGCAAGCCGAACGCCTGATCGACGGGGCTTACGACCTGCTTTTGCGCGTTCGATAATCTCAACGGACATACAGCTGGGCCGCTTCTCCCGGAGCGGCCCCTTCCTTTGATAGCTCCACGCTCCGCGCCACAGAGCGGACGGTCGCGCCAGACCGGAAGCTTAGAAAAATGCAACACCCGCAGGACGGGGGAAGCCGGGTCGTCATGCTGACGACAATCCGCGCTCGTTACTGCGCAAGTCAGAGCGCTGACACCCACGATCACTTCGTCGAATGAGCTATCGGCAATCCGGCACGATCGACGCAGGCGACGGAGCGTTTGCAACAGCCAAACAGATCTTCGGTTTGGCCAACGGCGTAACGATCCGCACACAGCATCGGACGCAAGAAACCTTGAGCGTGCTCCTGTTGACGGCGCTCTTAGATGCAGCCGACCTAATAGCGTAATTGCAATACTCAGCTGAAATTCGAATAAGCGACCGAGACCAGATCGCTTATTTCTTTCTGTCGCAATTCCGAAAACTGATTGTCATCTTGCAAGACTATTGACGGTTTCCGTCTGCCTTGGGGAAGGCGCTAGATAAAAAAGGGGAACATTCAATGTCTAGAAATCTGAAACTGGCGCTGAGCCTGTCGGCCGCCATCATCGCCAGTCCTGTGGTCGCAAAGGAAGGGTATGATGACGCCGCGAAGGTCGCGCGGCTCAACCACGTCTACTTAATCATGATGGAAAATCACGGGTATGGCCAGATCATCGGCAACCCGAACGCCCCCTTCATAAACGATTGGGCGAACAAGGCCAATCTGGCTCAGAACTATTTCGGTGTCGGACACCCGAGCCTGACCAATTATCTGGAGATCGTCGGCGGCTCGAACTTCGGCGTGCGTAGCGACAATTACCCGGATTGGCATAGCGCCACCTGCCATCCAAATCTGTCGACCGGCGCCCCGAACCTCGACGGCCCGACGAGCAGCGGTCTCGTCTGCCCCATCGCCGGAACGGGAACAGACGCGGCGACGCCCGCCGTCGATTGCTCCAACGAATATGCTTCGCCCGCGTGCGGCAACGACATCGACGGGGTCAAGAGCTACGCCGCCGCCGCCAACATCGACGGCCGCACCATTGCCGATCAATTGTCGCGCGCCGGCCTCAGCCTCAAGGACTATCAGGAGAGCCTTCCGCTCAGCGGCCCGGACGCGGTAAACATCAGCGACGGACAGTACAGCAACCTCACCGACTTTACCAAGATCACGCCGACGCTGACGCCGCCGCTGACCAGCGCGGGCATCGTTGCGGCCTACGCGGTCAAGCACAACCCGTTCCTGTATTTCGCCAACAATCAGACCGGTCACGGCTCGGTCCCTTACAGCAAAATTGCGCCCTTCGACGGTAAGGACGGTCTGTGGGCGGATCTGGCCGCCGGCAAGTCGCCGGTGTTCTCCTACATCGTGCCCAACCAGTGCAACGACCAGCACGGACGCGGCAACGCCGGTCCGTTCTGCAACTACGATCCCACCAGCAACGGCACGCAGGCGGGTCTCAATCCGGCGCTGATCCAGCTCGGCGACATTACGCTCAACAAAATGGTCACAGCGATCAAGGCGTCGCCGTCGTGGTCGCAGGGCCGCAACGCCATCTTCGTAGTTTGGGACGAGAACGACTATTCCACTCAACCCAACACTAACCAGGTGGTGATGATCGTCGACGCCAATTTCGGTCCGCATGGCGTGAAGAGCGGCGTCTATTACAACCATTTCTCGCTGCTGAAGACGCTTGAAGGCGCGCTGGGGCTGCCTTGCCTCAACCACGCCTGCGACAAGAACACGGAAGCGATGACCGACCTGATCGGCCAGAGCGACCGCCGCTAAAACACTTCGTCAACAAAGGGGCGGAGCGCGAGAGCGTTGCGCCCTTTTTCTTTGCCGATGTCCGGGCTTCGCCGCAAATGCGCCAGCCGACGGTCTCGCAAAAAAGGGGGCCGCGCATGGGCGGCCCCCTCGGCTTCAATCAAGTAGGGAGAGACGTCAGGCCTGCAAAGTCACAAGACCGCCCATCGCCGGGTCCGAGACGCTGTCGCGGCCGGTTTCGACGTGTCCCGCCAGACGGTATGAGAAGGCCGCGTCTTCCGCCACCGTTACGACGAGGTCGTACCAGCCGCCGAAGCGGCCTAGCGAAAACTCTACATCGGCCTGACCGAAGTTTGCTCCCAGCGAGCGCGTGACAAGCGCGCCCGTATAGGCGTCGAGCACGGTCACGCTGGCATGGTGCGAGCCGGCATTGTGCAGCGAAAGCCTGATCTCGCCCTCGCCTTTCTCATATTGGGCGCGCACCTGCAGCGCGACGCCCGCGACCATGCCCTTGAAGAAGCGGACGAACCCGTTGGGGCCATAGACCTTTAGGTCATAGGTTCCCGACACTTTCCAGCTTCCCGTCAACGTCTTGCCCGGCTCGACGGTGTACATGCGAACCTGATCGGTCGCATTGCCCGAACGCACATGGAACACCGCCGCCGCCTTGCCGGAGTTGAGGAAGGTCAGCACGATCGTGGTGTTGGCGGCGTCCAAGCTGGCGTAGGCGTCGAGTTCGTAGGGGAGCGCGCGCGCGGGGCGCACGCCCTTTTCCTGTTTCGGCACGCCGACGATCACGTTGTTAGCCGTGACCGAGACGCTTGACGGCTTGACCACGCCCGACAATTCGCCGACCGGCGGCAAGTATCCGTCGGTCGAGGGCAGCCGCGCCTTCTCGTCTTGATCGAAGTCGAAATTCGGGTTCTTGAAGTTGAACACCGACGTCAGATCGCCGCACACCGCGCGCCGCCAGGGCGAGAGGTTGCGCTCGTAGACGCCAAACCGCTTTTCGATGAACTGTATCAACGAGGTATGGTCGAACACCTGGCTGTTCACGTAGCCGCCTTTGCTCCACGGCGAGATCACTACGCAGGGGACTCGCGACCCCAGGCCGATCGGGCCGTTCGGCGTGTCGTTGGTGAGGATCTCGTTGCGATAGTCAACGGTTGAGCCGCCGGTGTTGGGCGACGCCGGATAGGAAGGCGTGGTCGGCGGCGAGGGCGGAACGACATGGTCGAAGCTGCCGTCGGCCTCGTCATAGTTGACGATGAACACAGTCTTGGCGAAGACGTCAGGCTTTGAGGTCAGGATGTCCAGCACTTGACTGATGTACCAGGCCCCGTAGTTGTTGGGCGCGTTGGAATGTTCGGTGTAGCCCTCCGGCGCGACGACCCACGAAACTTGCGGCAGCTTGTCGTTGGCGACGTCGGCTTTGAATTGCGCGAACTGGCTCAGCGCCCAGGTCTTCCAGGCCGATGCTGGCGCGGAGGCGGAGGGCTGACTGGAGACGAGGCTGGTTCCCGTGCAAGCATTGTCAAACAAAGGCGAGCCCGGCGTGGACGTCGCATATTGGTTGAAATAGAGCAGAGTGTTGTCGCCGTAATTGCCGTCAAATTTGGACGCAACGGCCCCGTCGCCAAAGTCCGGCGCGAAGGTCGAGCCGGCGAGATCCTGATAGACCTTCCAGGTGACGCCCGCTTTGGTGAGAACCTCGGGAAGGGTCTCCCAGGCAAGATAGTGGCCGTTGCTGAGTCCGTTGAAGGTGATCGGCCCCGCGCCGTGACCGTCCGTGCCCGCTGCGCCCAAATAGTCGACGTTGCCGATGCTACCAGTCCACATATAGCAGCGGTTCGGATTGGTCGGCCCCATGATCGAGCAATGATAGGCGTCCAGCACCGTAAAGGCGTCGGCCAGCGCGAAATGATAGGGAATGTCCTCGCGCACGAAATAATTCATGGCGATCGGGCTGTTCTGCACTACCCAGCCGTCATATTGTCCAAAGTTCCAAGCCAGATGAATGTGGTTCCAGCCGTGATTGGTGCCGCCAAAATAGGTGAGGCCGAGGCTGTTGGAGGGCGGCGTCAGCTTGGAGGGGTCGATGCGGAACGGCGGCACGACGGGCGCGCCATTGGCGGGGCCGCCCACGCTGGCGGCCGGCACGCCGTAGCTTGCGTAAGTCGTCCCGGCGGGCTGGAGAAACACGGGGGCCTTGACGCTTCCGGTCCCCGAGGCGAGCGGCAGGTTAATATCGACCGCGCGCGGGTCGGCGAAGCCGCGCACGCCGCGCAGCGTGCCGAAGTGATGATCGAAGGGGCGGTTTTCCTGCATCAGGATGACGATGTGTTCAACGTCATTGATGGTGCCCGTGCGATGGTTCGCAGGGATGGCCAGCGCTTTCGAGATGCCGGCGCTCAGGCTCATAGCGAGGGCGCTGCCGCCCATTTGCAAGAAATGACGGCGATGGATATCGTTCATGTGTTCGTCTCCCCTGGATCAGCTTTGTTGGCTGATGGATTGATCGCAACCGGTCTTCGGTCCCCTGACCGGCGATCAGCCTGCCGACGCTAGAGAGATGTCGTTGCGGCGTGATGAAGCTAAGGCGAAGCTATGATGACGGTCGGTGAGTTGAGGGAAGCAGACGACGACTCCGCCATCTTCGAGCTGCGCGAGCTGACGCGCGCCGGCCGCAATACGGAAGCGCTGGCGGCGGCGCGGGCGATGCTGAGGCGGGCGCCGCTACAGCGCGACGCGCTCTATGGGGCGGCCGTAAATCTGCGCAGGCTCGGCAGAACGATGGAGGCGATCGAGACCCTAGACGTCCTTGAGGCCGCCCATCCCGGTTACGGCCGCGGGTTCGAAGAGCGAGGCCTGTGTCAGATCGCGCTGGACGAGTCGACGGCAGCGCGGATCAGTTTCGAACGCGCCGTCGCGCTAAATCCGGCGCTTGCCGCAAGTTGGGAGATGCTGACGCATTTGTCGGGCCCGGCGCAGGCGTCGGTGGCGACGCAGCATCTCGAACAGCTCCGGCGCTTGCCGCCCGCCATCGTCGAGGCGGGCGGTTGGTTCAGCGACGGCGATTATACGGCCGCGCAGACGCGGCTCGAGGCTTTCGTCGCTAGCGACGGGCGTCATGTCGAGGCGCTGCGGCTGCTAGGGCGGGTTGCGCAGCGGCGCGGGGCGCTGGAGCGCGCCGAAAGCCTGCTGCGCGAGGCCGTCGAAAGCGCGCCGACTTACGTCGCCGCGAGACTAGATTTGGTGCGCGTCTTGATCGAGCGACAGAAATATGCGGCGGCTTTGGACGTCGACGACGCCGAGGCTTCAGATGGGGAGACGCAATTTCTTCGCGCCACCGCGCTCGCAGGCCTGGCCCGCCATGAAGAAGCGGTGGCCCTGTTTCGCGAACTCGCATACGGGGCGCCGACGAACAATCAGGTCTGGATCGTTCTGGGCCATTCGCTGAAGGCGCTCGGACGCACGCGTGAAGCGATTCACGCTTATCGCCACGCGACGCGCGGTGGGGCGCATGTCGGAGACGCCTATTGGAGCCTCGCCAATCTAAAGACGTACCAGTTCGCCGACGCCGAAGTAGAACGGATGCGGGTGCTGGAGGCCTGGCCAGGATTTCCCGAACGCGCTGAACTTTGCTTCGCGATCGGCAAATCATTGGAGGATCGAGCCGATTATGCGCAATCCTGGGCGTTTTACGAGCGCGCAAACGCACTGGCGCGCGAGAAGCGGCGTTACCGCCCCGAAACTACCAAGGAGGATGCGCTGCGGTTGCGGCAACTATTCACGGCGGAATTCTTCGCCGAACGCGTGGGCGTTGGCGACTCGGCCGCCGATCCCATCTTCATAGTTGGATTGCCGCGTTCGGGCTCGACCCTGCTGGAACAAATCTTGGCATCCCACCGCCAAGTCGATGGAACGCAAGAACTTTACGAAATTCCGCGTATCGTGGCGGAGTGGAGCGCGAATAAGGGCGCGCGCTATCCGCAGAATCTGGCCGATCTCGACCCGCAATGCTTTGAACGTCTCGGGAAACGGTATCTCGACGAGGTTGAGCCATATCGGAGCGGCCGTCCCCGGTTCGTCGACAAGATGCCGAACAACTTCTGGCACATTGGCTTAATTCACCTGATGCTTCCGAACGCCAAAATCATTGAAATTAGACGTCATCCTCTTGCGGTATGCGTCGGAAACTACCGACAACACTATGCAAGAGGGCAACATTTTAGCTATGCCATCGACGACCTTGCGGGCTACTATCGAACCTATGCGGAGGTGATGCGCCATTGGAGCGAAACCTTGGTGGGGCGCGTTCTCACAGTGGCTTACGAAGATGTGGTTGAGGCGCTTGAGTCGAGCGTAAGGCGAATTCTAACGTTTTGTGAACTCGAGTTCGATCCCGCTTGTTTGGATTTCCACCACAACAAGCGCATTGTGAATACGCCGAGTTCCGAACAGGTGCGTCAGCCCCTGTTTCGCGATGGCCTGTCGAGTTGGAGACGTTTCGAACCTTGGCTCGAGCCGTTACGAGCGGCTCTTGGTGATGAAGTTCGCTATTGGGAAAATCGTCGAGCCTGTCAGCGACCCATCAGTCGTCTTTCGTTCTAGTTGGGTGGCGATGTGAGAACGAAAAGGGACTGCGAGCGCCTGAAAGGGTAGCTGCATCTGTCAGCGCGCGGCGCCACTATCGCGCCTGCGGCGATTGAGAGGCGTTCTATTTTAGCTGGCCGTCGACCTAAGCAGAGCACATCAACTCGCCTATCTGAACGCGCGCTGCGGATGGACGATCAATTTGCCCGCCGACCGTAATCACTCGGCGCCGTCACGGGGGTGGTTGAAATCGGGCAGACGCGTCATCTCCAGTTTGTGCAAGCAAATGAGAATCGGCGTTAACGGGCCGACGCAGCTATGACGATGCCTGGCGACCCCTCCTTCGATAGGCTCGGGACGCAAGACGACCAAATAACGGAACGCGACGATCCCCTCCTACCAGCGGCGCACGAAACGGGCCGACGCCTTGATCGCCGGGGCATATCTTTCGGGCGCCACCACGCAAAGGGTGCGCAGCACAGGATCTTGATGAAGGTGGACTTGCCCGCGCCGTTATGGCCAAGCAGGCCGACGACCTCACCGGGGAAAAGGCTGATGCTGACGTGTTCGACGGCCTCGATGCCGCCGAACGCGATGGAGATTTCGCGCATCTCGACGAGCGGCGCGGCCGTCTCGTCGGCGCCGGGCCGCTTGTGCGAAGGTGGGGTCATGGCGGTCTGCCTTATTTCATCTTGGTTCGATAGATGAAGTCGAGCCAGACCGCGAAGCAGAGCGCCACGCCCAGCGTCATCTGGAGAACGGGCGTATCGAAGCCGAGCAGGACCATTCCGGTCTGAATGGATTGTATGATCAGCGCGCCGAAGAACGCGCCGAAGATCGTGCCCGTGCCGCCCGCCAGCGAGGCGCCGCCGATTGCGGCGGCGGCGTTGAGGCGTTCAGTGGCGATGACGGCGCAAATCGCCGCCAGCGGGCCGATGATTGCGAAGGCCGCGATCGTGATCTTCCTGTTGTCGACGCCCGCGAGCACCGCAGCTTCGGGATTGCCGCCGATGGCGTAGACGTAGCGACCCAACCTTGTCCGGTTGGAGACGAAGGTCATGACCAGACCGACGGCCAGAGCGATCAGCGCCGGCGCCGCAAAGTCTTGGGAAATTTGGATGTCCGCGAGCGACGTCGTGCTGTTCCGGGCGCCGGCGTATTGCCTGAGCCATATCCTGCGCCGTCAGCGCCGCGTCCACGCCCGACGCCATGCCGTCGTTCTCGGACATGACGGCGTCGATCTTGGTCAGGCGCCGCTCCATGTTCTTTTGGGCGTTGTATGGATTCCATTTGTCGGTGAAGGTCTCGCAGACGTTCTTGATCGTACCGGCGTCGATGAGCGGCTTCAGGGTCTCCATCATGCCGCTGTAGAGGAAGGCCGCGCTCGGATCGTCGGGATTGCCCTTGAAGACGGCTTCGTCCGTCGTCCCGCGCTTCTCCCGCTTTGTGCCTCACGACACGGCGATTTCTTGTCCTTCGCCAGCGCGTACCCGCCGCAAGTCGTCGCGAGGAAGGCGCGGCCATAGTCGCAGCTATAGTGCGTTTCATTCGGTTCCTCCCGGTTAGTCCGCCTATTCGCGCCGACACAAATGCGCGACCAACGTCGGACGCCTTCGACCGCAGGCAGCCTGGGTTTCGATCTGACGAACCCGTTATTGACAAGCCAAGCTGCCAAATGCGTTCATGCGCAATCAAAGATCCGTGCGAGCGCTTTTTTTCCAGGACGCTCGCCTCGGCGCCGGCGATGGAAGCGGGCGCGCAACGGAGATGAATCCCGGGTTCGACGATTGCTACGGCGAGGGCGGCGTGGGCGAGTGGCCCAGGGTGAGCAGAGCGCTTCCTGGCATGCTCTTGCTATTGCGCCGGATGCGCAATATCAATTGCAAAGCTAAGTTCAAGCGTTTTCTCGCGGGTGAGGAAACCGATTTGGGGCCATGTCATGGCGAGATGATGTTACCTTCCTCGATGCTGAAATATGGTTCGGCGAGATGGGTTTAGGATTTTATCAATGCTCCAAACGAGCACGCCTTCCGATTACGAGGATCTGATCCGCGTCATCCATGATCGCTTTGAAGAGATGAGCAAGTCCTATCAACGGATTGCGGTTTATCTCACGCAAAATCCAAACGACGTCGCCGTGTTGTCCGTCAACGCTATTGCAGAGCGATGCAGCGTTCACGCCTCCAACGTCGTGCGCTTCGCGCAGGCGCTGGGTTACGACGGCTTCAAGACGCTACAAGGTCTGTTTCAGAAGCGGTTGTCGACGGCGGCGCCGGGATTCGAGGCGCGGGTGAAGGCGCTTGAGCACGAGCTTGGGTCGCGCAAGGATCGCAGCGAGTCGGGCTTCCTGCGCGATCTGGTCGTGCGCGACATCGCGTCGCTTCAGGACCTGCTGCTCGACATCGCGGAGGCCGACCTCAAGAAGGCGGTGATGCTGCTGGAGAAGGCGGAAGTCGTCTATCTGATCGGCCAGTTGCGCTCGATGCCCGTCGTCGATCTGCTGCGCTATATCCTGACGATGCTCGGCAAGCGATGCGTGCTGCTCGACCCCGCCGGCGGGCTGGCGACGCATATGGCGAGGGCGATTCGCAAGACTGATGTGCTGTTAGCTGTGTCGTTTCGCTTCTATGCGACGGAGGTCGTCAACATTGTCGATGAGACCGCCGCACGCAAAATTCCCATCATCGCCATTTCGGACAGCACATTGTCGCCGCTCGCCAAGGCGGCCAGCGTGCTGCTGGCCGTGCCGGAGCACCAATATACGTTCTCGCGTTCGCTGGCGGCGCCCATGTGTCTAGCTCAGGCGCTGACGATCGCTCTGGCCGCGCGGCTTCAGAAAAACCCTGTCAATCCGCGCATTCCCACGGTTACCGAACAATAGGCCGTCAGTTAACGGCGCGCCAGGCGCCCGTGCGGCTGGACTCGTGGATGGCCTCAACGAGGGTCTGGATGCGCAGGCCCGCGCGGAAATTGAACGGCTCGGCGCGGCGGCCGGCGATGGCGTCCAGATAGCCTGCAACTTCGATGGCTTTCAAATCGTTGAAACCGATCTGATGACCCGCCGCCACGCAGAAAAGGCCATAGGGCGGATGTTCGGGCGACGCCTCGATGCGGCGGAAGCCCTGACGGCCGCGCACATCGGCGCTGGAGAAGAAGTGCAGTTCGTTGAACCGCTCCTGACTGAAGGAAAGCGCGCCCTTGGTCCCATAGACCTCGAATTCGTGCTGCATCTTGCGGCCCGTCGCGATCCAACTGCCCTCGATAGAGCCGGTTGCGCCGCTGGCGAACCGCAGAAACGCGCGGCCGACGTCGTCGAC
>Ga0075019_10001491_pt1 | contig 13300 bp, 13 predicted proteins | sample ColStrG_CSR_2013_FD_71473 | JGI IMG/M metagenome (GOLD analysis project Ga0075019, IMG submission 71473) | Freshwater sediment microbial communities in response to fracking from Pennsylvania, USA - Cold Stream Run_MetaG_CSR_2013 | ecosystem: Environmental > Aquatic > Freshwater > Creek >...
GGCTACAAATACCTAAACTCAGGCCCGGGTGGCTTGGCAGGAGCATTTATTCACGAAAAACATGCGAAGCGACCTGATCTTCCACGGTTGGCCGGTTGGTGGGGCCACCATGATAAAGAGCGATTTCAAATGCGAAAAGGCTACAAACCAATGGAAGGCGCGGACGGTTGGCAGGTATCCAATTTTCCGGTTTTGGCGGGCGCTGCGCAATTGGCTTCATTAAAAATTTTTGATGATGCGGGAATAACTAATCTTCGCAAGAAAAGTTTCTTGCTAACTGGCTATTTGGAATTTCTTTTGAAATCAATAGATGACTTCGAAGAATATTTTCAAATCATCACCCCGGCAGCAAAAAACAGCAGAGGATGCCAGTTGTCGTTGCTAATGAAAAAAAACGGAAAAAACATTTTTGATAAAATCACAAAGGCCGGCGTGATGGCGGATTGGCGTGAACCCGATGTAATCCGTCTGGCCCCGGTGCCGTTATACAATACTTTTGAAGAAGTATTTTCATTTTCAACGATTTTCAAAAATGTCCTTCGATAAAAATCAATCTATGGCCATCGCCGGTGGAGGACTGGTAGGTTCTTTGCTTTCTATTTACCTAGCACAACGTGGGCATCGGGTTTCGGTTTTCGAAAGAAGGCCGGATATGCGCAAGCGAACCCTCAATGCCGGCCGGTCAATTAATCTGGCCTTGAGTAATCGCGGGCTTCGCGCGTTAGACGAAGTTGGACTCACCACCGAGATAAAAACGGCGGCGATCCCCATGCATGGTCGCATGATCCATGACCGGCAGGGTAAGCTTACCTATCAACCTTACGGAAAAGAAGGTCAATTCATCAATTCTATTTCCCGCAGCAATTTGAATATGGTGTTGATGGACAAAGCGGAGTCACTGGGAGTTAAATTTCATTTCGAGAACCGTATTAACGCCGTTGATTTTGAAGCGACCAGACTACTGATCCAAACTCCAGGGTCCGGTCCCGATGACGACCGAGACGAAAATCCAGTATTCGACGCGATCATTGGGGCGGACGGTGCGTTCTCTGCCGTGAGAGGTTCCATGCAAATCACTGATCGGTTTGATTACTCGCAGCATTACATCGCGCATGCCTATAAAGAGCTTCATATTCCACCAACTCAACGTGGCGCCTTTCAAATGGAAAAAAATGCACTGCACATTTGGCCCCGTGAAAGTTTCATGCTCATCGCTCTTCCCAATCCGGATGGAAGTTTTACTTGCACCTTGTTTTTTCCTTTCGAAGGACCACTTTCATTCCACTCTCTGCGTACGGAAGGCGATATCAAAAAATTTCTGAAAGTGACCTTTCCTGATGCGTTCGCTTTGATGCCTGACGCGGTAGAAATCTTTATGAGCAATCCCCCCTCCTCGTTGGTTACTGTTAAGTCTTTCCCATGGACCAAAAACAAAACGTTATTGATTGGCGATGCCGCACACGCCATCGTTCCATTCTTCGGGCAAGGGATGAATGCAGGTTTTGAAGACTGTCGTGAATTAAATCAAATGCTCGATAACGCCAGTGATTGGCCAAGCCTTTTCAGTACGTTTCAAAAATTACGGAAACCTGACACCGATGCCATTGCCCAACTCGCCTTGGATAATTTCATTGAGATGCGTGATTTAGTAGCGGATGCCAATTTTCTGTTAAGAAAAAAAATCGAGGCCAGATTAAATCAGTTGTTTCCTGAGAAATGGATTCCATTGTATTCGATGGTAACCTTTCACGATAACATCCGCTATTCCGATGCTTTCGCAACCGGGCAAAAACAAAAAAGAATTATGGATGAAGTAATGCAACAATTTAACCTGGAAACAACGTGGGAGCAATTGGATTTTGAACACATCGTGGGTAAATTGTAACGATGTCAAAAATCTCGGAAACAGACCTCCTTCTCAATGCCGATGGCAGCGTCTATCATTTAAACTTACTTCCCAAACATATTAACGACACGATTATTGCTGTCGGTGACCCGAGCCGTGTTTATATGGTGAGTCAGTTTTTCGACGACGTGGAATTTGAAATGAACAAGCGGGAGTTTATCACTCATGTGGGAAAATTCAAAGGAAAAAAAATTACCGTCATCAGCACCGGGATCGGCACAGACAATGTTGAAATATTCTTTTCCGAGTTGGATGCCCTGGTTAACATCGATTTGAAGACACGAGAACCTAAACCCCGCAAGAAAAAACTTAAAGTAATTCGAATTGGTACTTCCGGTGCGCTACAGGAAGACATTGCACTCGGTTCATCCTTGGTTTCCGATTTTGCCATTGGCTTCGATAACTTAATGAACTTCTATGATTTGCCAATGAATGATGAAGAGGCCGGTCTGGCTCATGACATTCAAAAGAAAACTGGACTGCCTTTTATGCCCTATGTTGTCAGGGGATCGGAAAGTTTATTAAAACAAATTGGATTCGACATGCGTGTGGGCAACACCGTTACCTGTCCGGGATTTTATGCCCCGCAAGGAAGGGAACTAAGAGCCCCCGTTCGATTTCCACGTTTATTAGAAGACTTGAACTATTACCACAAAGGTGGTTTTTGGCTTACTAATTTTGAAATGGAAACGGCTGGTTACTATGCGATGGCCAGATTATTAGGCCATGAAGCACTGAGCGTAAATGCAATTCTTGCCAATCGTGTGAAAAACAAATTTGTCAAGAATCCAAACAAGGTTATTGAAAACCTGATCGAGAAAGTTTTGGAAAGAGTGTGAACGGCTAACCTACATCGCATCAACGATTACGTTAACGACTCACATCTTAAGCAGTGGCCATGCTGTCCATCCGCATAATGTGCTTGCCTGCATTGAATGGGTCATCATTATAAAACCCGGAAAGAATGCGGTGCGCAATCTGTTCAATCACTAATTCATCGTCTGATTTTTTTTCCTTGCCTTGCCAGAACACACGTTGTGGGTGCCTTTTCATATCCTCCACATAGGCTTTTGCATGAAGGTATTGTTCTTGTGTGAAGGTGATGGTGAAGCAGGTTTTTACTTTTTGAGTTTCCATAGCCTTTGATTTGCAATAGTTGTGCCTGAAATTTCTTCCAACTTTCGAAAATAAAAGCGATCCGGTCAACACCCATGTTCGGTGCCGGACAAGAATGTCCGTAGATGAGAAAATTTTACGTTTTCAGGAAACTTCTGACCACAGGAATCTGTTTGCTACCAAACATCATCGAAATCTTACTATGAATTACCTCATCACAGGCTCCTTGGGCCACATCAGCAAGCCCGTCGTGCAAAAGCTTAAATCGAGCGGGCACTCCGTCACTGTTATCACCAGCAATGCCAGCAAAGTAAAAGACATCCAAGCGTTGGGTGCTATTGCCGCTGTTGGCTCCGTGGAAGATCTCAACTTCTTGAAGAAAGCGTTTTCGGGTGCACAGGCAGCCTATTTGATGATTCCTCCAAACTGGGGACTTACGGGAGGTTGGATAGACTATCAAAAAAGAGTGATCCAAAATTATATTGAAGCAGTGAAGGCAAACAACATTAAACATATTATTTTCCTAAGCAGCGTTGGCGCCCATATGGGAAAGGAGACGGGACCCGTTGATGGGTTATCGGCGGCGGAATGGCAACTAAATCAGTTGAAGGATATAAACCTGTTGATCCTGCGTCCTTCTTATTTCTTTTACAACCTATTGGGAATGATTCCCATGATTAAGAATAGGAATATCATGGGATCTAATTTTGGTAGCTCAAAAGAAAAGTTGGTACTCACGGCAACAGCGGATATTGCTGATGTCGTAGCCAGTAAACTGCTTGGTCTTAAATTCAAAGGTCACTCGATAAGTTACATTGCAAGCGACGAAAGACATCCAAGCGAGATCGCGGAAATTCTGGGCAAAGCGGTGGGAAAACCAGGCACTCCCTGGATAGAATTTAAGGATGAAGACGCATTAAATGGAATGCTACAAAATGGTCTTCACAACGAAATCGCCAGTGGTTACGTTGCCATGGGTGCCTCTCTTCGAAACGGAAAAATGCAAGCGGACTACTGGAAAAATAGACCGACTCTTGGCAAGGTAAAGTTGGAAGACTTCGTCAAAGAATTTGTGGTGGTTTACAACGCGTAAATCCATTTATCATAGGAAGGGGGCCTGCTGGCTGAGGCCCTCATTTTTAAAGTGGAATGAAATATTCAAGGCGATCTGATTCAATATTTTGTTGGGTTACTAGTCTCCCCTTCATGGCGGGAGCTTTGATGCCATCACCAAATGATCTCGTTGAAGTAAACACTCTGGCCTCATCCCAAAGATGGGCATCGATAAATAATTGAAGTGTCTGGGCACCCCCCTCTACCATCAGCGATTGAATATTTTTTTTAAAAAGATCATGGACGAGCTCTTGCAGGAAGTTATTTTCATCGAGCCTTACCAGTAAAAGATTTCGGTGTTCTTCCGTTTTGAGAATGTTATAACAAATCGTTTTCTCCTTTGTGTCAAACAATTTAAGATGATCATCCAATCGTAAAAAGCGATCAAGAACAATCCGAATTGGATTACGGCCTGTCCAATCACGAACCGTCAAAGACGGGTTATCATGTGAGGCCGTGCGTGTACCGACTAAAACGGCATCTTCCTCGCTCCGCCAACGGTGAACAAATTGGCGCGAAAATTCATTACTGATCCATTTCGATTCAAAATTCTTTTGGGCAATAAATCCGTCCGCCGTTTGTGCCCACTTTAAAATAATAAACGGACGGTGTTTCTCAATAAAGGTGAAAAAACGTTTATTTACCTCTTGGCCTTCCGCTTCTAAAACGTTAACAGCCACTTCAATTCCGGCTTCTTTCAATTTCTTGATTCCCTGAACCAGTGGATTGGTATCGAGATTGGCAATCACCACTTTTTTTACATGATGCTTAATTAGCAAATCAACACAGGGCGCCGTTTTGCCAAAGTGTGAGCATGGTTCTAGATTCACGTATACAGTGCTTTCTCTCAAAAGTGACTGATCCTTCACTGCCTGAACAGCATTTACTTCGGCATGGGCTTCGCCAAATTTCTGGTGCCACCCTTCACCAATTATTTTATCGTTATGGACAATCACGCAACCCACCCGGGGATTGGTGCTAACCTTTCCGGTTCCCAATTGGGCAAGCTCCAGTGCACGGCGCATGAAAAGTACATCCCGAGTCATTAGCATTTATTATCATTGCAAAGATGAAAACGAAGTCGGCCAATTCCAAAACGGTTTTCCAGGGGATCAAGACAACCTTGACACTTGGCGATGCCGATGAAGTACTGGCCATTGCCGTGGCTTTAATGGAAAAATATTATGGCTTGACCCTCACCGATATTCTTTCTGAAAAGGAAATTGAATTTCAGGATCTCACACCGATCCTGGCACGATTGAATCAATATGAACCATTGCAATACGTGATGGGCGAAGCCGAATTCTTTGGCCGAAAATTTAATGTTAACCCATCGGTGCTGATTCCACGACCTGAAACAGAATTGCTGGTGCGAGAGGTTTTGAAAATGAAATTAAATTCTCCTCGTCTATTAGATATTGGAACCGGCAGTGGGTGTATCGCCATCACCTTGAGTCTGGAGATCCCAAGCTCAACTGCTTATGCCATTGACCTGAGTGAAAAGACGTTGGAAACAGCGAAGGCTAACTCAAGTAAATTTGGTGCGCGCGTGATCTTCTATCAGAATGATTTTTTAAATGACACCATTCCACTGGAGCCCGTCGATCTGATTGTCAGTAATCCTCCTTATGTGCGCAATTCAGAAAAGGAATTGATGAAATCCAATGTTTTAAACTTCGAACCTCACCAAGCCTTGTTTGTTCCTAATGATGATCCTTTACTTTTTTATAAGGCCATGGCTTCCAAAGGCAAGGCCTTATTGAAATCCACAGGAAAAATTATTATGGAGATCAATGAAAAATTTGGTGCCGACGTGAAATGTCTATTTGAATCATCCGGGTTCACCGAAGTAAAAGTCATCAAGGATCTTAATAATAAGGATAGAGTTGTCACGGCTCAAAAGAGCAGCTAGCTGCGCGCGGCCTCTTTCGCAACACGTTGTCATTGGGTATTCGTAAACCCAAATACATACGACAAGCCCATGAATTGGGAATTCAGGAAAAAGCATGCCAAAGAAATGAAACCCAAAGCCTTTGTCAGAGAGTGGTACGACTCATCCATATTGACGAATTTACACTTTCGCTTCACGGTGAAATCATCAGGTTGTCTGAAACGAATGCCAACGTTGAAATGAAATACCAAGCGTTAACTATTGAAGGGAAGCCTGTCGATGAATATGTCTTCAAACAAGATTATTATTTCAGGGTGGGCGACCACCGCCATCACTCTTGGGATTCAAGATATTGGGATTTGTTCCTGAAGATCACCTCGTGGGCAAAGCACTTTTTATTTGCATGTCAATTGACCATCACGCCGATCTTCTAAACAAAGTAAGATGGACTAGATTATTGAATCTAATTGATTAGCAAGAGGAACTAATCAGGTTCAAAAAAACAAACCGAACCGCCTACCCACGTTTTATCCTTATTGAATTTTACCCCAATCATTTCACCACGACTGAGCCGGGCAAGATTGGTGAGGAGCATTGGTCGGGGTTGATTCTCTTCCCAAATAAATAAAAGTCTGATCTCAGCCTTCACCAACCCATCAGGAGCTTGTATTACGGGCTCATATTGCACTTTTCTTTGCAGTAAATAATTTCTCCTTTCCGCCGGGGAGATAGAATCAAGATCGCTTTTCTGAAGGTGGAAGATCACCCCGCTTCCAGAAAAGGAGAACAACGGCTTGAGCACATAGTTTTCCAAATCTTCTGGGAGCGATGAGTATTCACTCAGAAATTTGCATTCCGGAATGAAGTTACTCTTAATTAACGGCATGGTGTATTTACTGATGCGAAAAAACCAGTTGGGATGGCCAGCCCACTCCACGTCGACATCTTCCGTTAGATTGAAATCCAGTTTCAGGTCGGTCCGTTTTACCAACTCGTCAAATATTACTCTGTTATAAATGCGTTTAATTGGGATTTCCTTTCCATTACTGCGGTAGAAAAGACTTCTGCCTTGCCGCCGGATGTTGCCAATATGAACTGGCGCTATCCCGCAGATCCTTTCGGTAATGATAAAATCAATCGCGGTATTTTGGGTTAGCGGATCAATCTCCAGCAAAATAACGTTTTCAGGGTCGTGGCCATTTAGCAATGTATTTTTGAGCTTTGATTGATACTGGTCTACAGTCATCCCAAAATGATTGTTAAATTCCGGAGGGCAATAAAAATGTTCCTTGAATTTAGATGCCAGAAAATCCTGCCAACCAAACAAGGAAGGGAAACCCTGCATCTCAATTAATTGTGGCTGTAAATTTCCAAGCTGGTCTTTCACAACCGCAAAATCCAGGGCAAGGAATAAAGAGTGGTCCGTCTCATTAGGAACAATGAGCTTTTCAGGAATTGCGCCTTCGGTAAGTTCCTTGAAATCATCACGCACTAAAAAATCAATAATCTGAGACGATGCCGCTATCAATTTGTGTTTAAATTCCTTATTAACAAAAATCGGGCTCTCGGCTATCCGAAAAGTGATGTGGTGATGGAAGGCCTCATTGAGGTCCGTTAGAAACCTTTCGTACTTCTTTTCAGAAAACGAGGCGTTAAATTTTTTGCGGATTTCACCAATCATACCTCGGTTTGGGAATACTCCACCGCCGTGGAGTGCAGGAAATTAGGAATGATGGTTTTATAAGTCAGTTTGATCTTATCCGGCTCATTGAGCATTTGCAGCATTTGCATATATTTTTTCTCGCCATATTTCTCCGTGACCATCTTTCTTTTATCGTCCAGAAGCAGGTAGCGGTGCATTCCGTCGCTGTCTACCTCGGGATGAAATTGCGTACCCATGATTGACTCATTGAATCGAATTGCCATTACCGCTCGTTCAAAGGGAATTAAGGGGCGTTCTTTCTCCAGGCACAATATCGTTCCCCCGCCCGACCAGATTTTTGCCTGGTTTGGTTGAATGAGCTGATAATCCCTGGAATCCACAACATAAAAAGGGTCGGCCAAATGATTAAACATCAGTTCTTTGGTGCCTTCTTTGGTTTTGTGCACCGGCATCACCCCAAATGCGGTGCTCTTTCGTTTTGTCACTTTTCCATACCCATAGTATCGACAAAAGATTTGAAACGAATGGCAGATTAGGAAAACAGATTTTCGCTGGAATGGAGTTTCCCGATTATGCTTCAAAATGGCGTCCATTAATCCAAAATAATTCTGTTCCCATCGCGATCCAGCGCTGATAATTGGACTTCCAGGTCCGCCAGAAGAAATAAAGACATCAAAGCTCAAATCCGCCATCTGCAGATGCTGACGCACATCAAAGACCTGATAGGAAACCGGAAAATTAACTTCCCTTTTAAATTGGTCAACCAACTCGCGAATGCACCTCATCCCTTCGTTGGGTTCCCCATCGTATAAATCAAGAATAGCAATTTTCATCGTTTCAATTATTTCAAGAAGGACAAAGATAACCGTCAAAAATTTAGTGACAAGGATTGAAATTTTTTGATGGCCTTACTCACTGCCTTAAAATCAAAATTATGTATCTTGTATTAACATAACGCTGTCTATGAGATTGTCCTTCCCGTTTTTCTTTGTTTTGAGCCTGTATTGCAATGCGCAACAACAAACCTTAGACCTGGCAAACTCGACGGTTGGTTCCATTGGCTATGTCAGGTTCAATAACTACGCTTCTTTGGGTCAAAAGAATGAAGATAAATTGGATTACTCAGAAATCAGAGGCAATTGTTTTTGGAATAAAGACTGGAGCCCCGCCGTATTGATTCTAAAAAACGGAAAAGGAGTTAAACTAAAAAAGGTTAAGTTGAATTTCTACACCAATAACGTTCACTACCTTGATGACAACGGAAGCGAATTGGTCGCACAAAACTCCTTAAAAAATATTATTTTTTTCGATCGAAAAGACACTTCAAAACTTATCGCTGTTTTTGAAGGGTTGGCCGGATTTAAAATAAAAGACGTTGACGTTTATGCCCAAATACTCTCTGATGGGCAGACTAAGTTTTTAAGAAGAACCCAAGTCACGCTGATTAAAAAAGATAACGATCCAATGCTTGGCCATCCCGACCTCAAGTTTGAATCCGAAACCCATTATTATATTGAAGACAATGGAAATGTAAAACGCCTTAAGAATATTAATAAGGAGAATGTATTTTCCATCATAAAGACCTCCGAGGAGGACGAAGTTTGGTTAAAATCAAACAAAAACAAATTAAAAAATGAAGCGGAAGTTATCGCCTTCTTTACTTACCGCAACGCACCTAAATAATAAGAATCTTTTGTCCTATTTTGCTACTGGCCATAAGAACTGACCATGGTGCTAAGGCTTCTGTTCGCTGGCTATTCTACTCTAATAAAAATATTCTCCCATTATTCATCGGTTCAAGAACGTCTAACCAACGATTTATGTACAATGACTTATATCTATCGATTCCTGAATGCTATCCACTTTATCAAATCTTAGTGCTTTAACGCTCGGCCTGGCGCTCCTGGTTGCGCTTTTAATTGGGATGGCTAAAACCGGTGTGCATGGAGCCGGAATGCTGTCGGTTCCTTTATTAGCCATAGCGTTCGGAGGCAAGGCGTCAAGCGGATTGATGCTACCTATGCTGCTAGTAGCCGATGTTTTTGGCGTATGGTATTATCATCGGCACGCCTCCTTCAAGCATTTAAAAATTCTATTTCCTTGGGCGGCCGCTGGCATCATCGCCGGAAGTATTGCAGGAAATTATATTTCCGATGAAGTTTTCAGGATTATCATGGTCACCACAATTTTCAGCAGTCTGGCGGTAATGATTTGGATGGAAATGGGAGGAAGAGAAAAAATTCCCGATAACGTTTTTCTGGGCGTTGGCGCTGGTTTTCTAGGGGGGTTTACTTCAATGATTGGTAATCTGGCCGGTACGGTAATGGCGGTCTATTTTCTAAGCATGCGGCTTCCAAAAAATAATTTTATAGGTACGGCCGCATGGTTTTTCCTCGTGATCAACTGGTTCAAGGTGCCTTTCCATATTTGGGTGTGGCATACAATCAACAAAGATTCATGGCTCCTGGCACTTGTTCTGGTTCCCATCATTTTGGGTGGCGCTTACCTTGGCATTGTTCTGGTCAAGAAAATGAACGATCGTACGTATCGGTGGTTCATCGTAGGGATGACGTTAGTGGCTGCTATGGTGATGTTGTTTAAATAATGGCCCGTCAAATTTATCCTATAAAAAGACTAATTTATCTTTTTCTTTGTACTTTTGTATTTCATTAGCAAAAGAAAACATGTCATTCAATGCACCTCACACCTTTCATATCCCCGTGATGGGTTTAGCCTTCACGATTGATACTCCAATTAAAGTGGCTCGATTCGGAATTAATTCAGTCGTCTCTATTGTCGAAGATAACCTGATTGAAAAAATGCGGTATTACTATTACACACAATTGGGTGAACCGTATAACCCCATTACCCAGGAAGAGCCTGATTATCGCGCCAAGCGGGTGACCGACTACCTGAACCTGACCGATCGCATCGTAAAGGAACAGATCCTTAGAATGAAGAATTCAGAGTTTGAAGCTGGCTCCGATATTCGCCAGTATTTTGAAATGCTTCCCGATCATAGTGATTTGAAACGCATTTACAAGCAGCTGGATAAAGTGACTGACCCGGTGGATAGACTGCAATTGGAAGATTGGCTGCGGCAAGAAATTGCCCCTGGCAGTATTGATGTGAATATCATGACCAAACTCGACAAAAATAATTTAGATGAACAAGGAAATATCATTGAAGACGGCTCTGATGCGGTGACCGCTTTGCGCGGTTATGCCAATAGTAATCTTACGAACTCATCGGTGATTCTTTCGGCGGGCATGAACCCGCGGTTATTCAATTTCATGGAAAAACTAAATGTGTTTGATTCCGACAGCCAGGGAAATTTTACAAAACAAATTGTCATCAAGGTATCCGATTACCGTTCGGCCTTGATTCAAGGAAAAATGTTAGCTAAGAAAGGACTATGGGTAAGTGAATTTCGGATTGAATCTGGCCTGAACTGCGGCGGTCATGCGTTTGCATCGGACGGCTACTTGCTCGGCCCAATTCTTGAAGAATTTAAAACAAAAAAGGAAGAACTCATCGGCACCCTGTTTGGTATGTACAAGCAGGCGTTACAAACCAAAGGAAAGCCTGTTCGGGAAAAACCACACGCCTTGAAAATAACGGTCCAAGGTGGAATTGGCACGAACGAAGAAGATGAATTTCTGCATCATTATTACGGAGTAGATAGCACCGGTTGGGGTACTCCATTTTTATTAGTGCCAGAAGCGACCACCGTTGACGAAGATACCCTGCAATTATTAAGCAAAGCAACAGAACAAGACGTTGTACTGAGTAAAAATTCACCTTTGGGGGTTCGGTTTTATTACCTGAAAGGCACCAGTGCGGAAAAAGAAAAATTGGAGAGAATTGAGCAAGGTATGCCTGGCAGTCCGTGTTCTGAAGAATTTTTGGTCTCCAATACCGAATTTGGACCCGAGCCCCTTTGCACCGCATCGCACAAATATCAAAAGCAAAAATTAGAACAACTTCAGTCGCTTAGCCTGCCAAGTAACGACTATGATCGCCAACGGCAAGAGGTATGGGACAAAGAGTGCCTGTGTGTTGGTCTTAGTAATGCGGCTGTCAAAAGTTATAAGCTTAAATCATTCTCAAAAAGAAAAGCCGTCAATATCTGCCCAGGACCAAACATCGCTTACTTCTCCGAAATCGTCTCCTTGAAAAAAATGATCGATCATATCTATGGGAGAACAAACATACTCCAAGACAAAGAGCGCCCCCATATGTTTATCAAAGAACTTGCACTGTATTTTGAATATTGGAATGAATTACTGGTCGAGTTGAAAGGGGTCGCTGATACCAAACGCAAAACATATGTAGAGAATTTTTACCAAAATCTGGAACAAGGCATTTCCTATTATCGTCAACTGACTTCTTCTATGAATGATGAATTTGTAGAGTTAAAAAATAAAATTGAGTCCGGTCTAGATGAAGTTGAATATCAGATGAAAAGTAGGTTTGATCGCTATCAAATGAATAGTTTGACTGAAGCCTGAGATAATTGATTCCCTCCTACATTCCAAATTATTGCTCCAGCCTTGAAAAATTTGTAACTAGGCCTCAATAATTAGTTTACCCATATGTTTTCAAAGGCTTGTGAATACGCGATCCGCGCCTCGCTTTATATTTCCATCAAAAGCATCGATGGTTCTAAGTTGGGAATAAAGGAAATAGCTCAAGAGATTGATTCTCCTGCCCATTTCACTGCAAAAATTCTACAAACCTTGACACGAGAAGGGATCATCTCATCCATAAAAGGACCCAATGGTGGCTTTTTTTTAGATCCAAAAGCAAAACCGGTTCCCCTGAACGCGATCGTCAAAGCTATTGATGGCGATAATATTCTTCACTCTTGTTCCTTGGGACTAAAAGAATGTTCTGACCACTTCCCCTGCCCGATTCACAACGATATTAAATTGTACAAAGAGCGATTACGCAAGATCATGAAAGAAAGAACGTTGCAGCAATTGGGTAGCGATCTGGCCAGGGGTAAGACATTCTTAAAGAATTATAAGATAAAATTATCCCGCTGACCACTCGGCAAACGAATCACGGGTCTCCCAAAGTTTCAACGACACAAGTAGAATTTCTTGTGGTAATTGAACTACAATCTTCATCATCAAAAATTGCAGTATATTCTCCGCGGTCGGTTCAACGTCAAAAATGACAAGTTCTTCTTTTGAATAATTATTCACTGATTTGGCCAGGTAAAACTTGGAAAGGAGCAGTTTGTGGTCAAGTAAACTTATAGCACAATCCTGAACGATGGATTTTAAAACTTTGAAGTCCATCACCATGCCAAGTCCCTGAATAAAATCGTGACATTGTCCGTTTCGCTTTACCGTAACCTGCAGTTGGTAGGAATGTCCATGGATTTGAGCACAACTACCTGGATAGTGATCAATAGCGTGGGCCGCTTCGAACCGGAATATTTTGCTGATCGTGATCATGAACCGGGTACAATGTCGTCGTTTTTCACACCTAATACTTCCTTGGAACGCTTGTCGTTTTTTATCAAACATTTAAAAATGGGGTGGATAACCAAACTGAACCCAGCTAAAATCGTTACGCCAGAAATTAAAAAAATTATAAAGTA
>Ga0075019_10001496_pt1 | contig 13288 bp, 10 predicted proteins | sample ColStrG_CSR_2013_FD_71473 | JGI IMG/M metagenome (GOLD analysis project Ga0075019, IMG submission 71473) | Freshwater sediment microbial communities in response to fracking from Pennsylvania, USA - Cold Stream Run_MetaG_CSR_2013 | ecosystem: Environmental > Aquatic > Freshwater > Creek >...
GAATTTGGCGCGACAGAACAAGGAGATCTTCGCCCAATTCCGGGAGGTCGTAAAAACCTAGTGCTCCACCATATTCATGGAGCTTTGCCTTTAGATTGCTTTGGTTTTCTACTTGGATTTCATTTATTGCCTCTGCGAGCAAGCCAAATTTTCTATTCTCAATCAGTTCTTCGAGAGGCGATAAATACTCGGGAAAGTCGATGGTGAAGGTAGTTCCCTTGCCAAGTGAAGATTCCACTTTGAGAGAGGCTTTATGAAGTTCAACTACCTTTGCAACAACGGCTAGTCCTAGCCCCGTACCAGGAACGTGCTCAGCAACTGCATTTGAGGCACGATAGAAACGTTCTGAGAGTCGCGAGATTTCATCAGCCGGTATTCCAATTCCATGGTCAGTAATAGCAAGATGAATTCGGTTGCGAGAGTTGCTATTGATAATTCGCGTGAGCTTAACCTCGATTGCACTTTCCCGAGGACTAAATTTTATGGCGTTTGCTAGGAGATTTATTGCCGCCTGAGACAAAAGTCCTACATCTCCTGATACTCGAGTTTCGGGAGCTTCATCAATATTAAGCGAAACCTTAAGTGCTTTCTTATCAATCTCTGACTGCAGAATAAAAATGGCATCTTGGGTAACTCCAAGGAGATCTACCTCTTTCAGAGAATGTTGCTTATTCGGTGAATCGAGAAGAGAGAGGGCAAGAAGACTCTGAACTAAAGAGAGCAAGATATTGGCATTTCGATCCAGGACCTTAAATATCTCATCCAATTGAGAGTTTCCATCGAATTCGACAGTAGTTGCCAGGACATCAACATAGCCAATGATGCTAGTGAGTGGAGTGCGCAACTCATGACTAATGTTCGAAATGAACTCATTTTTTGAGGCGTTAAGTGATTCGAGTTCGTAAACCATGAGGTTGGTGGCAGCCAACTCTTCTGCGAGCAATTCCAATCGTCTGCTCTCAGCCGCATTCAGATTTTTACTCCGTCGATATTGCTTTACGGAGGTTCGACCAATCCAACCTAACCACCACACGGAGAGCGTCATAAACAGAATTAGAAATAAGAGAGTGAGGAAATCTCCTGCACGAGATGACTTTGCGCTTGCAGTTAATTGATTATCAACGGCGAGTTGATAAGAAGTAACTAGGAGTCGCGCTTGTGCTATCAAAGTCTCGATTTCGGGATTTAAGACCGGCAATAATTGCTTTCTCTCACTATCAGTCAGTACTCCCGGTTGTGCGTGATCCACCACGGAGTCGATAACGAAAATAGCTTGTAAATATCCGCTAGGGGCTTCCTCGCCCACTGATTTCCCGTCAGTATTGATCACAGCCAGTCTTTGGGCCAAAAGGGCTCTGGCTATCTGAACTTCTCGACGAGGTATCTGTTGATCAAGCCATTGCGCTAACCGAACGGTATAAACCAAAGTTTCGCGTTGAGTAAAGATAATTGAAGCTGCGGGAGCTTCTGCTGAAGTTAATGTTTTTGATTCGGTAATAGATGCTTTGTTAGTCAAAATAATTGAGAGACTCAATGTGAGAAAAGAGAGAAAGGCAATAAATGCCAGTATTCGTTGACCAGACGTGACTCTAAATTTCATCACATTATGTTCAAGTACTGGCTCTTTTTTCATCTGCCTAGCCTTGGCTACTTAACCGTAATCGTGTCGAGCGACCAATTCCAGGAATTGAGGTTTTTAGATAGTGGGGTTTTATCCGGAAAAATAATACGTATCGGTCCACCCTGGTCGTATGGGATCGGTCCACCAAATCGGGCGATCGCTAAATCTCCCTGCGAATCCGTGAAATTCTGTGCTTTATCCGTGTAAATGTAATCATTAAGAGCATGAGTGTTTAGAACTGCAGATCCAGGAATGTTCGCACTCTTAAAAATCTTTGCGAGTGAAACGACGGTGAAGGTTTGTCGCGTTTTGACAAAAGGTTCGTATACGGAAATTGTTGAAGTTCCCAATTTCTTAAGGGAGTTGAAACTAAATTTAACGACCTTAAATCGATTGGTCACAGTGAGTACTACGTCATTGGGGCCCGGTGGGTCGACTGGAACGCTAGCTCCGTAGGGATTCTTTGTAGTTGTGGGTTTAGGGGTCGCTGCTTCTGCGGTGCTCAGGATTGTTATGCACAGCAGTAGAGAGAGTCCCATTACAAATTTGCGTCGATGTGTTGTCATTTCTTCCTTAGCTGTCCGCGCCGATATGAGTTGATACTTTTTCTTTCAACGCTTGTGCGCGAAAGGGTTTAACGAGATATGAATTTGCACCGAGTTGAAGAGCTTTCTCAATATCGGCATCCATAGATTTAGCTGTGATCATGATTATTGGAACCTGTCCAAGTTCGGAGTCGCTCCGCGCCCGAACTGCCTCCAAGATCTCGAAACCTGAGAGATGCGGCATCATGATGTCGAGGAGAACTAGATCGGGCTGAAAACTTGCGACTCTCTCCAAAAACTCAACTCCCGATTCGAGGGCGAGAACTTCGAAACTCTCATTAGTCAGTATTAATGAGATTAAATTGCGAATATCAGCATTGTCATCCACTACCAGAATCCGCTTTGTGCGGGTCGAGAGGGTGGGTGAATCGGTATTCATCCATGAATTATAGGCATTTAACGCTCAAACTCAGAATTTTCGCCCTAGGAAAGTTTTAGACTCAATATATAGGGTTCCTGAATAAGCGTGAGTTATGCGTGAGTTTTCCTGAAAGTCAGGCTTCCTGCCCCTCCAAAGGTGGTGCCTCGAGTTCTGAGCGGAGCCAGAAGTCGTAGGTAGGGCCTAAGTGAGATAAGTAGAGTTGTGGAGGCTTATCTAATTACCCAGTCGTACAGGAACAATTACTAGCTCTAAGGAGTCCTTGTGAGAACGGCAATTATTAGTGGAGCAGAGAGTGGAATAGGTGCGGCTGTTGCAGCGCAATTTAGGGCAACGGGAATCAAGGTTTACTCTCTAGATCTTGCGGCGAGCGCAGATTTCCAAGTTGATATTTCTAACAGCGAGCAGGTGAATACCGCTGTAGCTCAGATTGGATCTGTTGACATACTTATTAATTCGGCTGGAATTACTGGTCCAAATACTCCCCTTGCTCAAACATCCGATGCAGAGTGGAATCGAACTTTTGCAATAAATGTAAATGGCACCTTCAATACCTGTCGGGCTGTGGTCCCAGGAATGGTTGAAAGAGGATGGGGGCGAATTGTAAATATCGCTAGCATTGCCGGCAAAGAGGGCAATCCAAATCTAAGCGCATATTCAGCATCGAAAGCCGCAGTGATCGGACTCACCAAATCATTGGGGAAGGAACTTGCAACTACAGGTGTGCTTGTTAATGCGATCACACCTGCCTTTATACAAACTCCCATGAATGTCAACACCACCGAAGAAACCTTGCAATATATGATTTCAAAGATTCCAATGAATCGAGTAGGTCAGGTGGAAGAAGTGGCTGCACTCATTTCGTGGCTCGCTTCAGACGAGTGTTCATTCTCCACTGGCGCGGTCTTCGATATTAGCGGGGGCCGAGCTACGTACTAAGATCGAACCACTATGAAGCTTCCCTTCTCGCTCCGTGCTGCATCGTTAATCGTGGCAGTAATTGTTGTCTCACTTGTACTCGGTGGTGCAGCCTCATACTTATTTCTTCAAAAGAGTCCCGCAGAAATAAAATTTGCCCCTATTGTTAAACAGTCCGATCTTCCCTTCCATCCAATCGAAACTTTTGCGCAATCTTTAAAAACATCTCTTCCTGCTGATACAACTCCGTTTGTAAATTCGACATGCCCCGCTCTCTCCTCAACATGGGTCAAAGATGAGAATGCCAAACCCGGTGTAAAGATGACCGCGGCAGGTTGGAAAACTCTAGATCTTTCTGCTGCTGAAGGTAGCGCCCTATGGCTAAACCAAACCGCCGTCTCTTGTGGAGCAACCGTTGATATTCATGCCGCTCTCTACACATCTAACAGCACTCCGATAACCAGTGTTCCACGCACATTTGCCGCTTGGCGCATTGGTTATTACAACGGTGCTGGGGCGCGCGAAGTCTGGCGTTCATCGCCCATCAAATTAAAAAAGCGAGATGCAACAATCTCGAGAGAAGCTACACGGTATACCGAGGCTAATTGGCCAACGACCACATCTTTCACGGTGGGAAACGATTGGACTCCAGGTTTTTACCTTATTATCGCCTTCTCTGCCTTTGGTCAGATTGAAAACGCTGCCCCACTTATTGTCCGCAGCCCCGTCGGATCTTCAAAACTAGTGATGATGCAATCATTTTTAACTTGGCAGATGTACAACAGCTTTGGAGGTCGCTCCGGTTACCTCGGACCTGGCAAAGATGGAATTTCTGATTCAGATGAGAGAAGCCGTTTGGTCTCCTTCGATCGCCCAATTCTTGGCAGCGGCTCCTACGCCATTCAACGCGACGCGATTCCATTTATTCAATTTGTAGAGAAGCAAGGACTCAACGTAGACGAAGAGTCGGATTTAGATATCAATCAATGGCCGAGTATCACCTCCAAATATGCTGGAGTAATTGTTGGCGGTCACGCAGAATATTTCACCAATCGCATGTTCAAGACTTTTATTGCGGCCAGAAACAACGGAACCAACATCGCGATATTGGGTGGCAATACCGCATATTGGCAGACTCGTCTCGAGCCTTCTAAATATGGTCCGGATCGCCATGTAATTATGTATAGGACCGCTACCGAAGATCCCAATCACAATTTGGATCAGGTTACGATTGAATTTGGTAACGAGAGAATTAATACACCACCGAGTTTGATCTCGGGTGAGCAGACCAGTGGCGTCCATGTTTATGGCACTCTCAACCCGGTAAAGATTCCTTTATGGTTGCATGTTTCAAATAAGACTCCTATCGCCGGACTCTCATCAGATTCAGAAGTCGAATCAGTGACTCCCAATGCCGCTGAGCCACCTAACGTTCACATCTTGTATAGCGGGGTCCTCGACTGGCGCGATGTGGCGAGCCATAAGAACATAACTAAGACTCCAGTAGGACAAGTCGATTGGATCACCTTCCCATCAGGGAGTGCCGTCTTTAATGCGGGTATGAGCACCTGGAGTTGCCAGCTTAGTGAAGCCTGTGTTGATCTACCCTTCAAGCCCGCTGCTCGTGACCTGATTCAGTCGATCACCCTTCAAGTTCTGACCTTGTGGCAGACCCCGCGAGTGGGAAATTCGCTCAAGTAGGACTCAAATAGATTGCAACTCTCTTTCTTTTATCGTCCAAAGTTGGCGTAAAACACATACTTGATAGGGATAGCACTCGCTTTTTGCCTGTGTAATCACTGAGCCATTTGCCAAGATTTCCCCATCAGATAGGGGAAATCAATGAGCGCATTAGACCTTGCCAGATGGCAATTCGGTATTACCACCGTCTACCACTTCATCTTTGTGCCAATCACCATCGGTTCTGGCTTCTTAGTAGCTGGGCTGCAAACCGCGTGGTTCCGCACAAATAAGGACAAGTACCTCCGGGCTACTAAATTCTTTGGAAAGCTCTTCCTAATTAACTTCGCCATTGGCGTAGTCACTGGAATCGTCCAAGAGTTCCAATTCGGAATGAACTGGTCCTCCTACAGTCGTTTCGTTGGAGATATCTTCGGTGCACCACTTGCTATGGAAGGTTTACTTGCCTTCTTCTTGGAGAGCACATTCCTTGGCATGTGGATCTTTGGCTGGGATCGCCTTCCAAAGAAACTGCACTTGGCATCCATCTGGCTGGCAGCCACTGGAACGCTTCTCTCCGCTTACTTCATTCTGGCCGCCAACGCATTTATGCAACATCCAGTTGGTTATATCCTCAATGGAACTCGTGGACGCGCCGAACTCACCAGCATCTTCAAGGTATTAGGTAACTCAACTGCAGTTACTGCTTTCTTCCACACGATTCCATCGGCATTCCTAACGGCGGGAGCACTCTTCGCAGCGGTCGGAGCCTGGATGCTCTTCCATAACAAGGATGCCGAGGTTGCCAAGCCCGCCCTAAAAATTGGTTTGATCACAGTGTTGATCTCATTTGTTCTTGTCGCAGTGTCCGGAGATACAACGGCACGACTCATGACAACGCAACAACCAATGAAGATGGCGGCGGCAGAGGCTGTATACAACACCAAGACAAATGTCCCATTCTCACTTCTTACAATCGGAACTCTCAATGGAAGCAAATCTGTATTCCAGATTGGTCTTCCCTCTGTCCTCTCATTCATGGCTACTGGCAATGTCAATGGAACGGTTGAAGGTGTAAATAACCTCGAGAAGAGTTACGAACAGAAGTACGGTCCTGGTAACTACACGCCGAATATTCCTTTTGCATACTGGAGTTTCCGCTTGATGATCGGTTTCGGCGCTCTTGCAGCGTTGATCTCATTCCTTGCACTCCTCTTTATTCGGCAAGGTCGATTCCCACGTAAGCGTTGGTTTGTTCGCAGCATGATCGTGCTGCCATTCCTTCCAATCTTGGCCAACTCATTCGGTTGGATCTTTACAGAGAGTGCTCGTCAACCTTGGGTTGTCTTTGGACTCTTTAAGACTTCAGCTGGCGTAAGCCCAGGAGTGAGCGCCGCAAGCGTTCTCTTCACAATGGTTGTATTCACCCTGCTCTATGGAGTACTCGCAGTTATCGAATTTGGTCTGATGCTTCGCACCATCAAGGTTGGACCGGAGAAGACGGTTGAACGCGATGAAAACTCCAAGACACTCACGATGGCTTACTAGGCTGCTAAGGAGAAATTGAAATGTCACTTAATTCATTCTGGTTCGTCATCATCGCAGTCCTCTGGATTGGTTACTTCATTCTTGAGGGATTCGACTTCGGCGTAGGAATATTGTTACCCGTTGTCGCTAAGAATCAAGCAGAACGTCGAGCAGTACTCACCACGCTTGGACCACTATGGGATGGAAACGAGGTATGGCTCCTCGTCGCGGGAGGAGCTACCTTCGCTGCATTCCCTGAGTGGTATGCCACATTATTTAGTGGTTTTTATCTACCGCTATTCTTGATTCTGCTCTCACTTATCGTCCGAGGTGTTGCCTTTGAATATCGCAGCAAGTACGGCAGTGATAAGTGGCGCTCACGTTGGGATCTAGCGATAACAATCGCCAGCTTCTTACCTGCTCTTCTCTGGGGTGTTGCCTTCGCAAATATTGTTCGCGGAGTTCCACTAACAAAAGAGCCTGCGGGATATATTCAATACTCGGGCGGATTCTGGAACCTTCTTAATCCTTATGCACTGCTCGGTGGTTTGACTACCCTCGCACTCTTCGTCTCTCATGGAGCCTTCTTCTTGGCTCTTAAGACTGATGGTGAGATTCGCGTTCGTGCCAACAAACTTGGACAGCGCGTTGGATTGGTGACCGCCCTGCTCGCAGTGCTCTTCCTAGGATGGACCTTGTTGGGTCTAACCTCTAAGGGCGGAGTTATCGCAGGTTCTGTTGTAGTGGTTGTTGCTTGGCTTACCGCACTAGCCGCAAATGCAAAAGGTCGCGAAGGCTATGCCTTCCTCTTCTCAGCAATTGCCACAGCAGCGGTTGTCATCACTTTGTTCACTGGCCTCTATCCAAATGTGATGCCAAACATCACCGCAGGTGGCCCAGGCCTCAACATCTTCAACGCGTCCAGCACCCACTACACCCTCGGTGTTATGACTTGGGTTGCAGTAGTTATGACCCCAATCGTCCTCCTCTACCAAGGTTGGTCGTACTGGGTATTCCGCAAGCGGATTAATCCAAACCAGATCTCTACCCCAGAGGTTGGAGTATTGGATACCGTCCACTAGTGAAACCATTTGACCCCCGGCTGCTGCGGTACTCCCGAAGCAGCCGGGGTTTTATTTTCGCCCTAGTGTTGATCGCTACCTTAGGTGCCCTTTTAACCATCACACAGGCGCTCTTACTTGTGGATTTGATCTGCAAGTTCTTCCAACATAAACACACCTTTGCCTCTGTTCATGTCGAGGTTCTTACTCTCGCCCTCGTCTTTCTGGCAAGGGCGTTGCTGGCATATGTCAACGATCGGCTTGCAACGCGGGCGAGCAGCAAGATGCGAAATGAGCTTCGCTCCCAAGTGATGGCAAAGACGTTGGAAAATGGTGGGGCAGATTCACAGGAGCAAGGAACCGCAGGACTCGCAGTACTTGTCACAAAGGGAATAAATAATCTTGATGGATATTTTGCCAAGTTCTTACCACAGTTATTTATCGCAGTTGTTGTCCCAATTTTAGTTGGCGTTACCATCACATTTCGCGATTGGAAATCTGGACTAATAATCCTGTTGACGATTCCCCTCATTCCAATCTTTGGAATTTTGATTGGTCGGTTTACTGCCAGTGCAACAGAGAAGAAATGGCAGACCCTAGGTTTGCTCAGCGGATACTTTCTAGATCTACTAAGTGGATTAAAAACTCTTAAAGTCTATGGGCGGGAGAAGCTGCAAAGTAAGAAGTTGCATGAAGTGGGCGAGAAATATCGCATCGAGACTATGCAGGTCCTGCGGATATCTTTTCTCTCCTCACTCGCCTTGGAATTAATTGCCACACTTTCGGTTGCGCTTCTTGCGGTTACTATCGGGCTTCGATTGGTCAACGGGTCAATGCCACTCTCCGTTGGGTTATTAGTCCTCGTACTTGCTCCAGAGGTGTACTGGCCGATTCGCCAAGTTTCCGCATACTTTCACGCAGCAGCCGATGGAGTTGCGGCATTTAATCAACTCTTTGCGATCCTAGAGAAGCCCTCACGAACTGGCGACGTTAAATTAGTAGACATCAGTGGCATCGCATGGAGTGATCTCGTCATAAGTTATCAAGATAGAAATCAGATCCGCATACCCGCCGGCACACTCGAGCGAGGTCAGGTGCATGCATTGGTAGGGCCTTCAGGGTCTGGAAAATCCACATTGGCTGCGGTTTTGCTGGGTTTCGTTCAACCTATCTCTGGTGAAGTAATTGTCAGCTCATCAATCGGTGAAACGAAGTTAACAGCCCTTGATATGCCTTCATGGCGCTCCCAACTAGCGTGGCAGCCGCAGGAGCCAAAATTTCCTATTGGCACAGTCGCAGATATTTTGCGTCACGCAAAACCTGGAGCAAGTGATTCTGAGTTAACGAAAGCTCTAAGCATCGTCGATCTGGAACTCGATGATCTTCCAGGTGAATTGCAGACAGAGTTAGGCACTGTGCAGCAAAAGCTCTCAATCGGGCAGTTGCGCAAGGTTGCACTCGCCCGTGCGATCCTAAAGTGCGCCCCCATCATCATCCTGGATGAACCCACGGCATCTGTTGATGACATCTCTGAGGCAACAATCGCAAAACTTCTTTCGGCTCAAGCCGCTGCTGGAGCAATGATCCTTGTAATTTCCCACCGTGAATTACTTATTGATACCTCCACCGCAATAACTCGTATTGGAGTGAGTGCATGAGAACCGTTACGCGAATCTTCCGTCAGTACTGGCGTGAGTTGGTCGGAGCCGTACTTCTAGGAGGAGCCTCGCTGGGATCAGCGGTTGGTCTTTTGGCTACAAGCGCCTGGCTTATCTCTATGGCGTCTACCAGGCCTCCCGTATTGGTACTCGAAGTTGCCATTGTAAGCGTCCGATTCTTTGGGCTCTCCCGTGGCGTGCTCAAATATGCAAGCCGTATCCTGGAACATAATGGTGCACTTAAAGTGCAAACCGCGCTGCGCGTCAAGATTTATGAGAGATTTAGTCGATTATTGCCAACTGATTATGCAGAACTCCATCGCGGCAATCTGCTTAGCCAAATCATCAATGATGTAGAACTCGCTCAAGACTTGTGGCTACGAATTGCGTCACCGTGGATTGCCGCGCTCATCTCCGGTAGCGCTGGTGTCACCATCATCCATTGGTTGCTTCCAACGTGTGGTGAGGTCATCGCTCTCATATTTTTAACTGCCGCATTCCTAGTTCCACTCCTTGCAATGTTGGCTTCCAGTAAGGCAGATACACGCAACTATGAGAGCGCGCTCTTCGATCAAATTATGCAGATTGCTGAATCTGCCCCTGAATCTTTGGTCTTTGATTTTGGCGATGAGCTGCTCTCTCAGATCGATAGAGCGCAGAGCAAGATTGCAAAAGTCGAAGCCAGGAATGCTCTCCGCTCTGGATTTACGGCTGCCCTGTATTACGTAACCCTTGGATCTGCGGTTGTTATCTCGCTCTGGTTTGCCGCCGACGCCGCCTTGTCGCATCACTTAGCGGGAATTAATGTCGCGGTTATTGCGCTAGTTCCATTGGCAATGTTCGATGGATTGAGCACACTTCCTTCGGCCTTCTCGCAGTTGCGTCAAGTTCTCGGCGCGATTAACAATATCGAGCCGCTCATGCGACAAATTACTGCGCCTACTTATGTTGAAACTGCGTTGCCACAGAGCGCCGTTCTGGAATTTCGACAACTGCTTCCCATTATCGACGGAGCGCGGACCCATGAAATATCTGCCAGGGTGGAACCTGGGCAGACGCTACTCATCACCGGTAGATCTGGTTCAGGTAAGTCCTCCATCATCAATGCAGTACTTGGCTTTCTTCCTTACAAAGGTGAGATCAGATTAAATAACGAAGCGCTACAACCTGAAAACCTCAACGCATTCTCCACCTTGTTACAAGATGACTATCTTTTCGGTACATCTATTCGCGAGAATCTCAAGATAGGAAATCCCGAAGCTTCAGATACGCAATTGCTTGATGCGCTTAACATCGTTGAGCTAAGTGACTTTGTCGCTGCCCTCCCCGAAGCGCTAGATACCATGATCGGAGCCCAGGGTTACAACTTTTCGGGCGGTGAGAAACAACGCTTGAAGTTGGCTCGACTGCTGCTACGCGAGACACCAATTTTCATTCTTGATGAACCTTACGAATTCTTAGATTCGCAGATGGTGGAGCGAATCTCAATGAAGGTAGCCGAAAAACTTAAAGAGAAGACGGTGATTATCGTCTCGCACCTACCCCTCCCAATTCGGTCAACCACCATCGTTCTCTGATTAACGCTAAAGTCTCCATATGACTTTAACTCGCACCCTTGGACCTTATGAAGTAACCGCTGTAGGGCTCGGATGTATGCCTCTTTCCATGGCAACCGACCGCAATAAGTGGATTCTCGATGACCGCGATGCAGCAATCGGCGTAGTTCACGCGGCATTAGATGCTGGTGTTCAACTACTTGATACCGCTGATATCTACGCTCCAGCCTGGAATGCCATGGGCCACAACGAGCGAATCGTTGGCGAAGCTTTTAGAACCTGGGTTGCCACCCCCGAGCAGAAATCAAAGATTGTTATCGCGACAAAAGGTGGAATCACTAGGGCAAAAGGCGATAATTGGTGGGGCATACCGGGACGTAACGCATCTAAACATTACTTATACAGGGCCGTGGAAGCTTCCGCTGCCAAGATGGGGCTCACCAAGATTCCGCTCTGGCAACACCATCGCCTGGATCCTTCAATAACTTTCGAAGAGCAGTTTGAAAATGTATTGACACTCAAAGATCATGGCTATGTAGGTGCAATCGGGTTAAGCAATGTCAATGCTGAGCAATTGCGTCGCGCAATTGCAATCGGTGGAACTCCCGCACAAGGTGGAGTTGTATCTGTACAAAATGAATTTAGTCCTCGATATCGTTTATGGTCTGAAGTTATCGATATCTGCACCGAAAATGGGATTGCATATCTTCCATGGTCTCCACTTGGTGGAGGTTCTAACTTCCAAAAGATCGCGACCGGGGAACTTGGCGCATTTGATCGAATTGCTGCCAGCAAAGGTATCTCGCCATACGCCCTCACCATCGCTTGGCATCTCAATCAATTTCCGACATCGATTCCAATTCCAGGTGCATCGAAAGCTGCTTCGATCTTAGATTCACTATCAGGCGCCTCGATTACATTAACCCCTGCCGAGATCGTAGAACTCAATGCAAGCTGCCCAGCGGATGGTGCGCTACAAGAAGAGTTAGTAGATCAACCAGCCTTTAGGGATTAATTCACTCAGTTGGATATTTAACGCCAACCTGAGCGCGCAAAGCATCCATCACCTTCATGATTTCTACTGTCTCGGTGATACTCATGATTGGGCTCTCGGATAAGCCAGCCGCAACACATTCTTCAAGATGCAAGCCTTGGTACTGCCGCCCAATACCCGCAATCTTCTCGTTATAGCTCTGAATTACTTCCCCACCCTGGTTGTAAACCCGGAAAGAGGTTTGGTTGTAGAAGGGCTTATCAATTTCGATACGTCCAAAGGTTCCAACAACGACTCCAGTTACTGGACCGGCAGCTGACATGCATGTCGTTAGCGTTGCTTGTGCTCCATTGTTGTATTCAAAGATTATCGATGTGGTCTCATCAACCTTGTCACTGGTGAGGGTTGACTTTGCAACTGCCTTATCAGGCAAACCCAATACACGAACTGCAAAAGAGACCGGATAAATTCCAAGATCTAAAAGTGCCCCACCGCCAAGGTCTGGCTCCCACAACCTTGTGACATGTGGCAGATACTGGCTGTGGTCTGCCGTTACCAACTTAATCTCACCAAGGATTCCAGAATTAATCACTTCAAAGATGGCATCCATGGATGGCAGGAATCGGGTCCACATCGCCTCAAGAACAAAGAGGTTCTTGCTCGCTGCCAGATCTTTAATCTCTTGCGCTTCGCGAGCGTTGATTGTGAATGGCTTCTCTAAGAGGAGATGCTTGCCGGCTTTGAGCGCGAGGAGTGCATGTTGATGATGCCAAGGGTGGGGGGTAGAAACATAGACAACATCTACCTCGGGATCATTTACGAGGGCTTCGTAACCTTGATGGCGATTTGGAATACCGAATTTATCCGCAAACTCGTTGGCCTTTGCTAAGTCACGCGCACCAACTGCCTGAATCGTTATCCCTGCAATTCTGAAATCACCGGCGACCGCTGTAGCTATTCCGCCCGCACTTAAGAAACCCCAACGTAGTCCACTCATATGCCCAACGCCTTCTTTCCTAATTCAACAGCTGCAAAATGTGCAGCTTCAGGTGTAATCCCAAACTCACTTACAAGACGATTGTAAGCGTTATCCATCGTCAAAGTGCTCCCTGCCAGGGAACCATTGCTGGCAAGCGTGGCCACCCCATCGGAAACCTTTACATCAAGTTCGCCTATTTTGTAGTTCCCATCAGCTCCACCCGCGGCAGACATAGCATCGGTAATTAAGATGATGCGGTTTGGTGCCACATTGAGAAGCAGTTCCACTGCAGAGTGATTTACGTGTACCC
>Ga0075019_10001497_pt1 | contig 13287 bp, 8 predicted proteins | sample ColStrG_CSR_2013_FD_71473 | JGI IMG/M metagenome (GOLD analysis project Ga0075019, IMG submission 71473) | Freshwater sediment microbial communities in response to fracking from Pennsylvania, USA - Cold Stream Run_MetaG_CSR_2013 | ecosystem: Environmental > Aquatic > Freshwater > Creek >...
GCCTTCTTCGCGAACGAGGGCCTCTTCACCCTACGGGGGGCCTACGAAGCCGCGAGACACTCCCGATGAGGACAACCAGCGACTGGAGAGCCGTGTGCGGGAGAACCGCACGCACGGTTCGGAGGGAGGGGAGGGGTAAAAGCCTTCCCTACCCCTATCGAGGGGCGGCAGCGGCCGAGGCTCCCAACTTCGTTATCGATGGCCATCCGGCCTGGATCGCGCTAAATCGACCCTTTAACTCCAGCGGGATAGCTGATGGACCAGCGCTTCGATGTCGTTGTGGTTGGGGGCGGGCACGCCGGTTGCGAAGCCGCGGCCGCTGCTGCCCGTGCCGGTGCGCGCACCATTCTGCTGACTCATAGGCTGGAAACCATCGGCGAAATGTCTTGCAACCCGTCGATCGGCGGGATTGGCAAAGGCCATCTGGTGCGGGAGGTGGACGCTCTCGACGGGTTGATGGGCAAGGCGGCCGATGCGGCCGGCATCCATTTCAAGCTGCTGAACCGCAGCAAGGGGCCGGCGGTGCGCGGTCCGCGCGCGCAGGCGGACCGCGCGCTGTATCGCCGAGCGATGCGCCGGTTGCTGGACGAAACGCCACGGCTGACCCTTCGGGCCGCTGCCGTCGAAGACCTGGAAATCGGGGCTGACGGGCGTTTGGCCGCGGTCATCGCCGCCGATGGCACCCGCATCCGCACCGCCGCCGCGGTGCTGACCACCGGGACCTTTCTGCGCGGTGTGATCCATGTGGGCGATGTCCAGACCGAGGCCGGGCGTGTGGGGGAGGCGCCCTCGATCGGTTTGGCGCGCACGCTGGCGGGCCTTGGGTTGCCGATGGGGCGGTTGAAGACGGGGACTCCGGCGCGGCTGGACCGGCGGACCATCGACTGGGATGGGCTGGCCGCCGATCCGGGCGACGCCGAACCGGAGCCATTCAGCACGTTGACCAGCCGCCTGCCCAACCGCCAGGTCGAATGCCGCGTCACGGCCACGACGCCGGCCACCCATGCGATCATCCGGGAAAATCTGCACCGCTCGGCGATCCATGCCGGCAACATCACCGGTGTCGGGCCACGCTACTGCCCGTCGATCGAGGACAAGGTCGTCCGCTTCGCCGCGCGGCAAAGCCACAACATCTTCCTGGAACCCGAGGGGCTGGACGACAACACGATCTATCCGAACGGCATCTCCACGAGTCTGCCCGAGGCCGTGCAGCGGGCGATGCTCGCGACGATTCCGGGGTTGGAGCATGCCAGGATGCTGCGCCCGGCTTATGCGGTGGAATACGATTACGTCGATCCCCGCGCGCTGACCCCTGGATTGGAACTTCGGTCGTTGCCCGGCCTGTTCCTCGCGGGCCAGATCAACGGCACCACGGGATACGAAGAAGCCGCCGCGCAGGGTCTGTTCGCCGGGATCAACGCCGCGCGGCTGGCGGGCGGCTGCGAGCCGGTTCGGCTGGACCGGTCCGAGGCCTATATCGGTGTGCTGGTTGACGATTTGACCACCCAGGGCGTCAGCGAACCCTACCGCATGTTCACGTCCCGCGCGGAATTCCGGCTGAGTTTGCGGGCCGACAACGCGGATTTGCGGTTGACCGGCAAAGGTATCGGCTGGGGCTGCGTCGGATCAGAGCGGGCTGCTGCGTTCACCGCGCACGAGCGCGCCGTTGCCCAGGCGATCGAACGTGCTCGGGTCGAAGGACACCCCGCCGCAGAATGGACCCGGCTGGGCTTCGCACCCCGTGCCGACGGGCGCTGGCGATCCGTGCTGGACATGGCGGCGATCGACACCGTCCCCTGGGATGCGCTGGCCGCCGCTGTGCCGTGGCTGGCCGAACTGCCGCCCCGCGCCGCCGCACAGGTGCATGCCGAGGCGCGCTATGCCGGCTACCTGCAACGCCAGGACGCCGATATCCGTCGTTTCCGCAAGGAGGAAGCGGTGTCGCTGGACGGTGTCGACTTCGCGGAAATCGGCAGCCTGTCGGCCGAGGTGACCGACAAGCTCACCCGTTTTCGCCCGGAATCCCTTGGCGCGGCGGCGCGGTTGCAGGGCATGACGCCAACCGCTTTGGCTTCGATTGCCGCGCATCTGCGCAAGAAGCGGCCCGAGTCGGTCGCCTGAGCGCGATGGCAGACGGAGTCAAACCGCGCGGCGAAGGTGCCACGCCGGGCATGGTGCAGTGGTTCGCGTCGAAGGAACAACACCCGGACGCGCTGCTGTTCTTCCGCATGGGCGATTTTTACGAACTGTTTTTCGAAGACGCCGAGGCGGCGGCAGCCGCGCTCGATATCGCGCTGACCCATCGCGGGGAACACGCGGGACAGCCGATCCCGATGTGCGGGGTGCCGGTGCATGCGTCCGAATCCTACCTTGCCCGTCTGATCCGCCGGGGCTTCCGCGTCGCCGTGGTCGAGCAGATGGAGGACCCGAAGACCCGGACCACGCGCGGTCCGATCCGGCGCGAAGTGGTCCGCCTGGTCACTCCCGGCACCTTGACCGAAGATGCCTTGCTTGAGGCCGGCCGTCCCAATCTGCTGCTGGGGCTGGCGCGGGACCGCGACGCGTTGGGCGCCGCCTGGTTGGACGTATCGACGGGTCTTTTCGAGACTGCTTCGGTGACCGATTTGCCTGCTTTGCTCGGGCGGCTCGAACCCGCCGAAATCCTGGCTCCGGCCGATCTGGCATTGGGCGACTGGGATGCCAGGCGCGGGCCGGAAACCGCATCGTCTCCACCGAACATCGCACGCCGCCGGCTGGCCGAGGCGTTTGGTGCTGCCAGTCTCGATGCTTTTGGGACGTTCAGCGATGGCGAAGCGGTCGCTGCAGCGCTGGCGGTCGATTATGTGCGCACGACGCAGGTCGGCAATCTGCCCCGCCTCAGCCATCCGGCGCCGCAAGGGCTTAGCGGGGTGATGCTGATGGACGCGGCGACGCGGGCCAGCCTGGAAATTCAGCGCTCCCGCGATGGGGGTGCTCAGCACACCATTCTCGCAGCGGTCCAGAAGACACTGACCCCTGCCGGTGCGCGGCTTCTGGCGGGTTGGCTTTCGGCGCCGCTGACCGATCCCGCCGGGATCACTGAGCGGCAGGACGCCTGGTCCTGGCTGCTGGCCAATCCGGATGCCGCCACGCGGTTACGCGCAGCCCTGCGCGCCACGCCGGATATTGCCCGAGCGCTGGCACGCCTGTCTTTGAACAGGGGTGGGCCGAGGGATATGGCTGCGTTGCGGGATGGCATGAAAGCCGCGGCCGAGGCCCATGCGGCGTTGCAGGGGCCCTTGCCGGTGGCGCTTGAGACCGCTCGGGGGGCGCTGCCGATCGGCTTGCCGCTCGGGGACCAACTGACCGCGGCGCTCGCCGATCCGCCGCCGCACCGGCTGGACGATGGGGGTGCGATCCAGGCGGGCTATGACGGGGAGCTGGATGCGCATCGCACGCTGCGCGACGATTCGCGCCGGGTGCTGACGACGTTGCAGCTCGACTACGCCCAGCGGTTCGGGGTTGCTTCGCTGAAGATCAAGCACCACGCCCAGCTGGGCTACATTATCGAGGCACCGGCGGCGGCGGTGGAGAAGCTGCGTGGTTTCCCGGAGTTGACCCTGCGGCAGGGCATGGCGAACGGAGCGCGGTTCACAGAACCGGCTTTGTCCGATCTGGACCGCCGCATATCGGAGGCCGGCGAGCGGGCCGCCGCCCGCGAACGTTTCGTGTTCGGGCATCTGGTCCGCGTCGCATTGGAACAGGCCAATGCGCTGGCCGACGGCGCGGATGCGCTGGCGTTTCTCGATGCCGCGCAATCCGCCGCGCGTTTGGCCGAGCCTGGCACCTGGTGCCGCCCTGTCGTCACCGACAGCGATGAGTTCCAGGTGCGCGCGGGCCGTCATCCGGTGGTCGAAGCGGCTTTGGCCGGCAAGGCGGCCTTCGTCCCGAACCGCTGCGACCTGTCCCCGGACCGGCGGGTTTTGCTGCTGACGGGCCCGAACATGGCCGGCAAGTCGACGTTCCTGCGGCAAAACGCGTTGATCGCGGTGCTGGCCCAGGCCGGGCTGCCGGTGCCGGCGGAGTCCGCTCGGCTTGGTGCGGTCGACCGCCTGTTCAGCCGGGTCGGCGCGGCGGACGATCTGGCGCGGGGGCGGTCGACGTTCATGGTGGAAATGACGGAGACCGCTGCCATCCTGCACCAGGCGGGGCCGCGGTCGCTGGTGGTGGTGGATGAGATCGGGCGGGGCACCGCGACGCTCGACGGGCTTGCGATCGCCTGGGCGGTGCTCGAGGCGCTGCATTCGACGATCCGGTGCCGGACGATTTTTGCCACGCATTTCCACGAGCTCGCGGGTCTCGCCGAACGTCTGCCGCGGCTCCGCCCGCACACGATGCGGGTGAAGGAATGGAAGGGCACGGTTGTTTTCCTGCATGAGGTCGCGGAAGGGGCGGCCGGGCGATCCTGGGGCGTGCATGTCGCGGAACTCGCGGGGGTTCCGGCGCCGGTGGTGCGGCGGGCGGCAGCGTTGCTGACGGCGTTGGAAAAGCATGGCGGGCCGCTGGGGGCCGGTGCGCCCCTGGGGGCGCTGCCGTTGTTCGCGGCGACCGAACCGGCGCCCACCGCACCCCCGACTGCGCCGGCCGATGCCTTCGCGGCGGCATTTTCGGCCATCGACCCGGACCGAATGACACCAAAAGACGCTTTAGACGCGCTTTATCGTCTGAAAGCCTTGTTCCCTATTCCCGACGCCGCCCGGTGATACTACGGTTTCGTACATGTTAACTCCGATCGCCGTTCCGGCCGCCCCCGAGGTGGCCCCCACCGTGTTGTCTCAGGCTCTCGCGAAGCTGGCCGCCGAGGGGAGGGGTACGATCCCGCGCGACGACGCCGTCGCCGCGTTCCGTCGCCACCTTGCCCGGATCCAGGCTTATGTTCGGGACGGATTCGAGCAGGACCAGCTCACGGGTCTGCAGGCCGCGCGTCTGCTGGCGGGATTGATCGATGGTGTTATCGACGTCCTCTACGCCCATGCGACCAACGAGTTGGGCTTCAACGAGCCGGCCAATCTGAGCATTGGGGCGACTGGCGGGTACGGGCGCGGTGTGCTGGCGCCGTTCAGCGACATCGATCTGCTTTTCCTCACCGCCGAGGATCCATCGAGCCAATCGCTGCGTGTCGTGGAGTATATGCTCTACTTCCTGTGGGATCTTGGCCTGAAGGTCGGTCATGCGACACGCTCGATCGAGGACTGCCTAGTAGAGGGCGCCAAGGATACCACGATCCGGACCGCGCTGCTCGATGCCCGGCATGTCACCGGCAACGCACCGCTGTTCGCATCGTTCCACCGCCGGTTCCGTGCCGCCTGCAAGGCGGCGGGAGCGACCGATTACATCCTGGCCAAGCAGGCTGAACGCCACGCGCGGCATCGCAAGTTCGGCGAAAGCGCCTTCATGGTGGAGCCGAACATCAAGGAAGGCCGCGGCGGGCTGCGGGATATCCAGACGCTTTACTGGATTTCCCGCTACGTGTTCGATACGCAGACCATGGGTGCGCTGGCCGACGTTGGCGGCGTGCTGACCCATACCGAGGCTCGGCATGGGCGGCGTGCGTGGGAGTTTCTTTGGACGGTTCGCTTTCACCTGCATTACGTCGCGGGGCGCGCGGAAGAACGTTTGACCTTCGATGTGCAGCCGGTGGTTGGGGCGCGCATGGGGTATCAGCGGCACGGACGGCAGGATGGGGTCGAGCGTTTCATGCGCCACTACTTTCTGAACGCGCGCGAAATTGCCCGGCTTACCCGTATCATGGAGCCCGCCATTCTTCGCGCCGCGCTCGGCCCCCCGGCGATCGAGGCCGAGACGGACAAGGCGTTGCTCGCGTCCGGGTTCGTGCTGGCCGAGGGGAAGCTGATGCCCGTCGGGGGCAGGGATTTCGATACCGAGCCATTGCAGATGCTGCGTATTTTGCGGGTGGCGCGCGACCGCAATCTGGAACTGCATCCGCTGGCCATCCGGTCATTGATTCAGAACGAACGGCGCGCGATCGCGCTGCGCGACGATCCGCTGGCGGCGGATGCCTTCATGGACCTTCTGTGCGGGCGCCAGCCGGCGCTGCGCGGGCACGCGGGCCATCCGGACGGCGCGCGTTGGCTGAACGTGCTCAACGAAACCGGCTTCATTGGGCGCTTTCTGCCGGACTGGGCGCGGATCGTCGGGCAGATGCAGTTCGACACCTACCATATTTTCACCGTCGACGAGCACACGATCGAGGCGGTGAAGGTTCTGAACAGCCTGGAACGCGGGGAACTGGCGGAGATCGCACCGGTCGCGTCGAGCCTTGTTGAGCAGTTGCACTCCCGCCGCGCGCTTTATCTGGCGATGTTGCTGCATGACATCTGCAAGGGGCGTGGTGGCGATCATTCCGAGCTAGGGGCGGAAGTCGCGCTTTACATTGGGCCGGCGTTGGGACTTTCGGCCGAGGAGACCGAAACCGTCTCCTGGCTGGTGCTGCACCATCTGTTGTTGAGCACGACGGCGTTCAAGCGGGACATCGACGATCCCAAAACGATCTTGGATTTGGCGGAAACGATCCAGTCGCCGGAACGGTTGCGGTTGCTGCTGGTGCTGACGGTCGCTGACATGCGGGCGGTGTCGGCGAAGGTTTGGAACGGGTGGAAGGCGACACTGCTGCGGGATCTTTATTCCCGGGTGGCGGAAGTTTTGGCTGGCGGCTTGGCCACCACGGAGCGGGACGTGCGCGTTCAACGCGCCAAACAGGCGGCCGCGGCCCTGCTGCTGGGTTGGAATGAGGCGGATATCGCGCAGTTTTGGGACTTCGGGTATCCGAGCTACTGGCTGTCGTTCGATCCGGAAACCCATGCGCGGCACGCGAGTTTGCTGCGGGAAGCGGAGAAACGTCAGGCACCGCTGACGGTCGATACCCAGGCGCTGCCGGCCCGATCGGTGACCGAGGTCACGGTTTATTGCGCCGACCACGCGGGTCTGTTCAGCCGAATTTCCGGGGCGCTGGCCGTGGCGGGTGCGTCGATCGTCGACGCGCGCATCCATACGATGACCAACGGCATGGCGCTGGACACGTTCTGGATTCAGGACGCCTCCGGCGGGACTTTCGATGCGCCGCACCGGCTCGCCCGGCTTTCGGCACTGATCGAGCAGGCGTTGTCCGGGCGTTTGCGGCTGAATACCGAAATCAAGAAACTGTCGAAAATGGTCCTGGGCCGCCGCACGCAGGCGATTCACGCGCCGCCCCGGGTGGTGATCGACAACAAGGCGTCGAACACCCATACGGTGCTGGAGGTCAATGGCCGCGACCGTCCGGGGCTTTTGCACGACGTGACGGCGGCGATCAGCGAGCAAGGGCTGCAGATCGCATCGGCGCATGTCACCACTTACGGCGTGCGGGCGGTGGACGTGTTCTATGTGAAGGATGTCTTCGGTCTGAAGATCGAGAACGAGCGCAAGCTGTCCCAATTGCGGGAAGCGCTGCTGAAGGCGCTGGCGAATCCGGACGAGGTTGCCGTGCCAACGCCGGCGCCGAAGCGCCGGCGGGTCGCGGCTTAGGGCTTGTTCGACAATAATCGAATCGGTTGGCAGCGTCGAACAAGCCCTAAGCTTATGTTTTGTGCAGCAACTTTGCTTGCGTGCCGACGCACTTATTTGCCAGCGTTGCCTTCGGGCGCGGCGGGAGCAGCGGGTAGGGGCGCGCAGTTCGGGTCGGTCGTGAGTTGGTTTCCCAGGGCCACGGCGGCGTTCACGGCCTGCGTCAGATCGGACGCAGGGGTGGTTTCGGTGGCGGCGACTTTGGCGACGGCATCGGCCGCGCACGCAACCGCATGAACGGTGGCGGACTGTTGTGCCGCGGTCTGGTCCGTGCAAGCGGCGAGCGAGATGCCGAACGCCAGGAGGACGGCGATGCCGGCGGCGGTTTTACGCGGGTCGGGCGGGACAGGCGCATTGGTAGCGGCTGCGACCGTGTTATCGCGGTAGGCCGCGTAGGCCTTTTCCAGGTCGGTGGCAGCAGACTTGGCGGCGTCTCGCAGCGGGGCGTTTTCAGGCCACAGCAGGCCAACCGCGCTGGCGACGAGCAGTGGGATGGCATTTGTCCACGACAATGTTCCTGACAGCGCCGCGAGCAGCGTCGGCGCGAGCACCATGAAGCCGTGACCGGTCGTCACCTGACCGAGCCAGGTGTTGTTCGAATTGTTCAAGATTTTTGCTCCAATTTGGGGGGTAAGATCCATCGTCGTAATGGCCGGCCCATCGGCCAGATATCTCACGTCATGCCGGCGCGAGCCCGTATCCACGTGTTCCCCAGTCGCAAACTTGAAAGTCGTGGGTGGCGGCATGCGCCGCCATGACGTGGGCGGAAGGCCGGTGCGCCAATGGTTGGCGCGGGTGTCCCGTGGATAGAGGAAAAATTACTCAGGAAAAGTTTCGCGTCAAGCCGAATCTACGTCAGGCGGCGAGAAAACACTCCGTGACACGGCCTTCGCGCGACGCGGCGGGCGGCGTGTCGGACCGGCAGCGATCCATCGCTGCCGGGCAGCGCGGGTGAAAGCGGCAACCCGCCGGCACATTCGACGGATCGGGGTAGTTGTCGCCCAACCCGACATCCGGGATCGGAATGCCTGGCTCCGGGGTCAGGACCGATGCGAGCAGTGCCTTCGTGTAGGGGTGTCTTGGTGCCGCGAACAGCGGCTGCGCTGGTCCATGTTCGACGAACCTGCCGAGATACATGACCGCGACCTCGGTCGCGACATGTTCGACCACCGCGAGGTTATGGCTGATGAAGATGTAGGTCAGCCCGAGGTCTTTTCGTAGATCGGCGAGGAGGTTCAGGATTTGCGCCTGCACCGATACGTCCAGCGCGCTGGTCGGTTCGTCGCACACCACGATTCTGGGACGCAGCACGAGTGCCCGGGCGATCGCGACCCGTTGGCGCTGGCCCCCTGACAGTTGGGCGGGGAAGCGGTCGGCCATGGTATCGGGCAGGCCGACGCGGGCCAGCATATCCATGACCGCGTCGCGTTGTTTCGCGGTGGGCATCGCGCCCTGCGCGGCCAGCGGCAGGCCGACGATTTCGCGCACACGCTGACGGGGGTTCAGCGAGGAAAACGGATCCTGGAAGACCGGCTGGATCAGCCGCGCACGTTCCCGCCGGTCGAGCGCCAGGAGGTTCTTCCCCTCGATCAGAATTTCACCCGCGCTGGGCGGTAACAGCCCGAGGATCAGGCGGCCGAGCGTGGATTTGCCGCAGCCGGACTCGCCGACGATGCCCAAAACGCCGCCGCTTTCCAGGGAAAACGACAACCCGTCGACCGCGCGAACGACGCGGCTTTCCGCGAACAGGCCCGATCGGCTCTCAAAATGACGAAAGACGTTCCTGACATCGATCATGCCGGCGGCCTCGTGCAGATCGTTTCATGATCGTGGGACAAATGGCGTGTTGGGATGTCGCCCTCGCAGGCCGGCGCGGCATGGGCGCAGCGGTCGCGGAAGGCGCATCCGGTAAAGCGGCCGCCAATGCGCGGCACGACGCCAGGGATGCTGCCGAGCGGTTCATCGTGTGGGGTCTTGCCTGGAATGGGCACGCATCTCAGCAGGCCCTGGGTGTAGGGGTGGGCGGGCGCGGCGAACAGTGCCTCGGCGGTGGCGCTTTCCACCACCTGGCCCGCGTACATGACCGACACGCGCTGCGCCATGCGCGCGACGACACCCAGATCGTGGGTGATCAGCAACAATGCCAGTCCCAGTTGCTGCTGCAACGATTTCAGCAGGCGGAGTATCTGTGCCTGGACCGTGACATCGAGCGCGGTTGTGGGTTCGTCGGCGATCAGCAATTCGGGATCGCACATCAACGCCATGGCGATCATGACCCGCTGGCGCAAACCGCCGGAAAGCTGGTGCGGATATTGTGCCAGCCGCATGCCCGGCGCGGTGATACCGACCTTTTCCAGCAGCTCGGCGGCCCGATCCAAGCCTTTCGCTCGGGACACGTGGCGGTGCCGTTCCAGAACCTCCGCCATCTGGGAGCCGATCGTGTAAGCGGGGTTCAGGCTGGTCATCGGTTCCTGAAAAATCATCGCCATCTTGTCGCCGCGGAGACGGGCGATGTGCCGATCGGCCATCCGTGTCAGGTCATGATCCTGGAACCGCATGACACTGGCGGAGCGGCTGGCGCCGCGGGGCAAGAGATTCATGACCGACAGCGCGGTTACGGATTTTCCGCATCCGGATTCGCCGACGACGCAATGGGTTTCTCCCGGCATCACCCGCAGCGACACGCCGCGCACGGCGGCGGTGCCGTCGGGGAAGCCGACGCTGAGATTGGCGATTTCCAAAACCGGTTTCATCGTCGTGCCGACACGCCGAGGAGATCGCGCAGTCCGTCGCCGAGCAGGTTGATCCCGAAGACGAGGATGAAAAGCGCGACGCCCGGGACCATGATGACCCATGGACTGAAGAACATGTAGTCCTTGCCTTCGGCGATCATGAGGCCCCATGACGGCAACGGCGGTGGCACGCCCAGCCCGAGGAAGGACAAGGCTGCTTCCAGCAGAATAGCCAGTGCCATTTCCAGCGTCCCGACGACGACAAGATGCGTCAGGATATTGGGCAGGATTTCCCGGATCAGGATATGCGGGGTCGATGCACCTGCTGCGCGTGCGGCGGCGACGTAGTCGAGGTTGCGGATTTGCATCGTCGTTGTGCGCGCGACGACCGCGAACCGCTCCCACAGCAGAAGCCCAAGCGTCAGCACGACGACTGTCAGCGAACTGCCGATCAGCGCGACCACGGTCAGCGCGACCAGGATGAGCGGGATCGCCAGACGGCAGGTTATCGCGAACATCACGGCATCGTCGGCTCGCCCGCCGAAATAGCCGCCGACGACGCCCAGCGTGGTGCCGATCAGGCCCGACGTCACAACCGTCAGCGTGCCGATCAGCAGCGAAATCCTGGCACCGAAGATCAGACGGGACAGATAATCGCGCCCGAGCTGATCCGTACCGAGCAAATGGTCTGGCGAGCCGCCATCCATCCAGCTTGGCGGGATCATGCGCTGCGACAGGTCCTGCGCGAAGGGATCGTGCGGGGCCAACAGATCGGCGCCCAAGGCGATCGCGAGCACGCCGCCCACGATCAGCAGGCCCAGGCCAGTGGAAACCGAACGGGGGTTCATCCGCCGCGCAGCCTGGGGTCGAGCACCGCGTTCATCATGTCGGCCAGCAGTGTCAGGCCCACGTAGATGATCGCCAGCACGAGCACGACCGCCTGCACGACCGGGAAGTCGTTCTTGCTGATCGATTCCCATGCGAGATAGCCAACGCCGTGCAAAGCGAACACGGTTTCGATGACGATCGACCCGCCGAGCATGAAACCCAATTGGACCGCCGCCACCGACACCACCGGCATCGCCGCGTTGCGCAGCGCATGCTTCAAAACGATCGATCCCGTGCTCAATCCCTTCGCACGCGCCGTGCGGACATAGTCCGATGACAGCGCCTCGATCATACCGGCCCTTGTCAGGCGGAGGAGCGCCGGGATGGCCGAGAATGCCAGGACGATTCCCGGCATGATGTAGCCATCCCAGGTATCGACGCCCGAGATCGGCAGCCATTGCAATTTCAAGCCGAACACGATGATCAGCAACAGGCCCAGCCAGAAGCTTGGCATCGCCTGCCCGATCAGCGCGACCGACCCGATGGCCCGGTCCAGCAGCGTGCCTTCCCGCATTGCCGCGAGGATGCCGAGCGGAATGGCCGTCGCCAGTGCGAATGCGAGCCCGATCAGGCCAAGACAGACGGTTATCGGCAACCGTTCCCTGATCAGGCCGGACACCGGCGCGCGATAAAGATACGACCGCCCAAGATCGCCCGACGCGGCGGCACCGGCCCAGTCCAGGAACTGCACCGGCAAGGGCCGATCGAGGCCGTAATTCTTCCGGATCGTGGCCACGTCTTCCGCCGTTGCGTTCGGCCCGGCGATGGAAACCGCCAGATCCCCGGACAAACGGGTCAGCGCGAAGGCGACAGTCAGGACGGTCAACATGACCATCACCGCCAGAATCGCACGCCGAAACAGGAACTTTCGCATGTGCGAAGCCTAGGGGGCGGCGCGTGGCGGACGCAATACCGAACAGCCTTGGCGGGCAAGAAATCCCGCGTTAAACCGGTGTCTTCGCCGGAAGTCGAATGGAAACCGGCATTGCCCAGGGAGAAACCCACCATGGCGGAAGCCTATATCTGCGACTTCGCCCGCACTCCGATCGGCCGCTATGCCGGTGCGTTGCGGGATGTCCGCACCGACGACCTTGCCGCGCATCCGATCAAGGCGCTGAAGGAGCGTCACGCCGGCATCGATTGGGACGCGCTCGACGATTGCATCATGGGCTGCGCGAACCAGGCTGGGGAGGACAACCGCAACGTCGCGCGCATGGCGGTGCTGCTCGCGGGTCTGCCGACGACGGTGCCAGGCTCGACGATCAACCGGCTCTGCGGTTCGGGCCTGGATGCGGTGGGTTCCGCCGCGCGCGCGATCAAGGCCGGCGATGCCCAGTTCATGCTGGCCGGCGGGGTGGAGAGCATGACCCGCGCGCCGTTCGTGATGGGCAAGGCGACGGAGGCATTCTCCCGTTCCAGCGAAATTTACGACACGACCATTGGCTGGCGGTTCGTCAACGCGCAGATGAAGAAGGTGTATGGCACCGACGCGATGCCCGAGACTGGGGAGAATGTCGCCGAGGAGTTCCAGATCAGCCGCGCCGATCAGGATGCGTTCGCGTATCGCAGCCAGATGCGGAACAAGAAGGCGCAGGACAGCGGGTTCTACACTCGGGAAATCGTTCCGGTGACCATCAAGGGCCGGAAGGGCGACACGGTCGTGGATAAGGACGAGCACCCGCGTCCCGAGACCACCATGGAAATGCTGGCCAAGCTGAAGACCCCTTTCCGCGACCCGGGAACGGTCACGGCCGGCAATGCCTCGGGCGTGAACGACGGCGCCGCGGCGCTGCTGATCGCGTCGGAGGAAGCGGCGAAGCGTCATGGCCTGACGCCGCGCGCGCGCATCGTTTCCATGGTGACGGCGGGCGTGCCGCCGCGGATCATGGGGATCGGTCCGGCGCCCGCGGTGCAGAAGCTGCTGGCGCATATGGGCATGACGATCGGCGACATCGACATTATCGAGCTGAACGAAGCGTTTGCCAGCCAGGGCATCGCGGTGATGCGCCAGTTGGGCCTGCCGGACGACGCCGAGCACGTGAACCCGCATGGCGGCGCGATCGCG
>Ga0075019_10001498_pt1 | contig 13284 bp, 9 predicted proteins | sample ColStrG_CSR_2013_FD_71473 | JGI IMG/M metagenome (GOLD analysis project Ga0075019, IMG submission 71473) | Freshwater sediment microbial communities in response to fracking from Pennsylvania, USA - Cold Stream Run_MetaG_CSR_2013 | ecosystem: Environmental > Aquatic > Freshwater > Creek >...
CCGCGCCACATTTTCCAGACGCCCTTCTTTTTCAGCACTGATCGGCCCACTCAAGGCCAGCAGCTCGCGCGCCAGATTTAATGCCTGCTGGCGCGCAATTTTCGTGGGCAGAATTATTTTCAGACCAGCCAGTGCGCGCGCTTCATCCATGCGCACCAGAAATGTCTGCTGGCGTATCGTCTCTTTGAGCAGTTGCAGACTCGCCGATTTATCCATGCCACTGTCAGCCATCAACTTCTTGATGCCGTTAAACGGCCGCTCATCGATCACGCCATTGCCGCTGGCGATATAAATCAGCAGCCGCATGAAGCCGGTTTCGGCGGTGCCCTGCTCGTACCAGCGCTCATGTTCGGCATGCCGTTCCCGCATTTTTTTATCCATACCGGGATGCACCCGTCGGGCACTGCGCTCTGCCGGTTTAAACCCAACCAGGGCCGCAGTGAGCGGCGAATCATAAATCGCTCTGAACATTTTTTCTGAGCCGGCGTCGCGGGCATCGCGAAACGCATCCCAGGCCGTGCGGATTGCTTCTGAATTTTTCTGTTCTGCCAGCAGCCATGGATTATCAGGTGAGACCTGCCTGCGCTGTGCACGCACGATTTCGGCCAGTGGCTTCATGGCTTTCATGACCGGATTGGCGTCCGAAAACAGCGAGCGTTCCAGACGCGACTGATTCATATTGCGCATCGCGTTGGCACTGATTTCACTGGACATGGCCTGCACTGCCGGCGAGACGAATTTATCGTACATGCTCTGGTTGATTTCAGCGACATGCCGCACCAGTTCGAACGCCTGTTCGCCTTCACGTCCATCCCCCAGCGCCAGAATATCGGCGACCTCGCGCGGTTCAAAGCGGATCATGTGACGGTCATCCGGCACCGTCAAACCGGGTGTATCCGGCGTGGTATCGGTGATGATGGCTTCGTACAGACCGGGCGGCAGCACATCGATCAGATCGAGTGCGCTGACAAATTCGCTGTGTTCGCGATTGGCCACGCCCGAGGAAACAAAGATACCGAGATGGCCGACCTGCTCGTGCAGAAAATAAACAATGGTCTGTTCATTGTCGCGGATCTGATCAACATTCTCGTACAGATCCGGTATCCAGTTGAGCGCCTGCTGGGGCGGCGTGATGTTATCGCCCCAGGAGGCGAAGACGATAATGGGTGAACGGATATTGCGCAGGTCAACTTCGGCGCCATCAATGGTAATTTCACCGCTGGAGAGTCGATTGCCGACAAACAGGTTTTGCGAAATCCATTCCATCTCTTCCTTGTTGAGCAAAAAATGACCGCCCCACCAGCGTTCAAATTCCAGAAAGCGTTCTTTCTCGGTATCGACTTTGGCGTACAGCGCATACAGCTTGCTCCAGTGGGTATTACCGGGATCCATTTTTTCAAAATTGTTGACCAGATGCGCACCGTCGAATTTTCCATTACCCAGGTCACCGGCCAGCGACGCAGCCCAGGTGCCGCCCTGCAGCCCGCCCATATAACGCATCGGATGCTTACCCGCCACGCCGGCCCAATAGGAAATCGGTGAACCGGCCAGCAGGATCGGACCGACCGATTCCGGCTGGAGCGCAGCCAGTATCATCAGCGCCCATCCGCCCTGGCAGTTGCCGATTACGAAGGGTTTGCCGGGGGCACGGGGATGGCGTTCGTTGACTTTGTCGAGGAAGCGTCTCTCGGCCAGGGTGACGCATTCTATGGTCTGTCCGGCCACGGGATGAGGGAAGAACATCACAAAATAACAGGGATGACCGGCGCGCAGGGCGATCCCGATTTCGCTGTCCATTTTGAATCCGCCTATGCCAGGACCATGGCCGGCACGCGGATCGATGACGACAAAAGGACGTTTATCCGTATCGGTTGGCATACAGCCTGCCGGCGGCACGATGGCAGCGAGCGCGTAATTGGCGGGACGTTCGAACTTGCGCGCATCGAGAATGATCTGGTAATCAAACACCAGCACCGGCGGCTTGCCTGATTCTTCGTGCTCGATATATTCATTGCCGCGCACCCGCAGGACATCCCAGAACAGAATGGAGCGCTGGATGGCATCAGTCCAGTATTCCATTGCCGCTGCCGATTGTTGAAAAATGGACGTTGTCGATGACATAAGAGACTCCCATAGCCTGAATCTGGTGAGTGACAGGATTGCAATTCAATATAGCAGCAATTTTTTATTATGGAATGGCAAGGCCTGATTCCCCAAAAACGTTCAGGTAAGGGGCTGCCGGCTTACTTCGGATTGGCTACTTCGAAGATGGAATTTTGATCAAACCGGACGACCACATCTGCCGGTCTGGATGCAGATGCATTCTTGTCGGGAGGCACTCCCGTCAGGATGATGTATTCGCCAAAGACTGAAAAAGTCTCGAACGAACGCTGCAGCGCGATGACGCCAACCCTCGACCTTGAACAGGACCACACTGACCTTCCTGGTCAGCTGGTCCGCGACCAGCGTGGATGGTTTAATCTGAACAGATTCAGAACTCAGTCTGGCATTGCCGTCACTGAGCAGCGCAACCTGAGAATTGACACGCTCGGTGAGCCTGACGGCCGGTTCTGCGGCAATAGCTGCGCAAGAAAGTATGGCGAAGAAAATGAGCGCGACGAGAAGTTTCAATTTATTCCCCTGATAAGGACCAACTGGTCGGGGCTGTTACCATATTTGCCCATCACGCCGCTATGCAGGGTCGCGCAGCACCGCGCATGATGCAGATCAAAGTTTGCGCACATTGACTGTTTTGTCAGGCCCGGATTTTGTGGGCAGACGGTGTCATGCCACGATATCTGCCGGAATTGAAATTGTGGTTCTCAACTAAATGTGAACATGTCCAGGTCCGGCTTCTACGGACAAACGCAGCCCGACCGTTTTGAGTACCGCCAGCAACGTTTTCAGCGTCGGGTTGCCGTTGGCTGAAAGCGCACTATACAGCGACTCACGACTGATGCCCGCTTCTGCGGCAACATAGGCTAAGCCACCATAGGCTTCGGCAACCGTGCGCAGGGCTAATAATCCTGCGGCGCGATCGTTGGGATTATCAAGCGACACCATTGCTACCTTTAAATATTCAAAAGCTAATTCACGATCTGCGCTGAGTTCAGTTACCTCGCGATCATGGTGAGAAACAATCGCCTGTAACTTTTTCACTCCTGCCTCCGCTTCCAATTTTCCCATAAGATTTTTGATTGTCTGATATCTGTTGCCTGAGTATGTTGATCGTTACCACACAACAGAATAACGACCGATTTACCGCAGCGACCGAAGTAACCCGATGTCCTGCGCCGACATGAATATGCAATTCCATGACACCTGAACAGCTTTCCATTTTTTGAGTAAATCCAAGCTTCCCTGAGGTATTTTTATACCGGCGATCCAAGCTGAATGGGGTCACCTGAACTGCTGCTGTGACCGTGGTAATACATGCAATTTGAAATTCCAAAACATAAAAACCCGCCGAGCAAAAAAACAAGCGAAGTAGCACCTAAATCTAATTTATCTCTGGAATCGAAATCTAAAGCTGTAACTAATACGGCACCAGCGGTACCAATTCCGCCAAAAATTCCTCCTGCAATGGCCACGCATTTTGTAAATCTATTTAGACAGATTACCCTTGGTGCGTAAATTCTTTGTAATTCCAATGAAAGAGCTGCATCCGACAATCTCCTTTGTTTCATGTCAGGGGTATCAGTTGGAGTCAGTAAATATGTCCTGCTATTCAGTACCTGATTCATTATGTTCTATCCTTAAAAATTGAAATCCAACTTAATGTGACATCTATGCAGACATAGCGGGGCGAGTGCGTCGCCATTCATCTTCCATCATGTTTGCTTCATCTGAGCTGCTGCTCAAACCACAGCAATACAGGCAATTTGTAATCCCACAACACAAAAATCCGCCAAACAAAAATCCAGCCGTTGCAGCACCCAATTCAAGCTTTTCTCTGTCGCCCATGTCTAAAGTTAAGGCTGCTACAAGGCCTGCAATTCCAATCGAACCAATAACACCACCGACAATAGCCGAATATTTCGCAACTCTGTTCAACAGGACCGCTCGCGGAAAGTTTGTTGCCTGCAAACGTCTCCAACGTAGATGATCCGGCTCCATTCCCGACATCCCCAGCTCTATTCGTCCTGATGGCATTACAGATACCGTATTAACATTCACTGATTGGCTAAACATTTATCCTCCAAATAAAATTAAAAATTATTTATGCATGCGTAATTTAAATATCATTTTAAAAAAGATTCAAGAAAATTGATTTTCAATTAAGTGTTTTTGCTTGAATGGATTAAGGCCCATTTCGAACCTCACTTCTTTCTTCAATATTCATGTTTTATTTCAGGAATAAAAAAACATAAAAAATGAATCAATTGCGAATCCCGACATTCAGTTTGAATTCCTAATTGAATGAACTAAGTAAAATTAATTATTCAATAAAAAAAAATTACGGCTACCATCGCGAGCCAGTCTCAAGGAAAATTGAAGGCCGATGTCGCTCCCCGCTTGATGCCTGAGAATTTTTCAATAATTCAATTTGTTGGAGTTGATATGCATATTTCTTCATTCATTCACAGGACCAGTGAAAATACTGACATCTCCGGTAGTTGCAATGATTCCCTCTCATCTCAATTAATTCGACTTGGTCCACCCGGCCCAAAACAACTGAGATGTTCTGCAAAAACAGTAGCCAGAAATATTTTAGTCAGTCCGATAACTAAAAACCTGGTTGGTGCGGCTATCGCAACAGGAGCAGGGGTCGCCATGGGTTGCCCTTTGCTGGTAAGCGTCCTGCTCGGAATAGGAGTAGGAACATCGTGGATGTGCGGCGCAGGTCTGATCATTTCAGGAGTAGGCCTGGGGATATGGATACTCAGCACTTATGCATCTATTCAGGAAAGAAAGGAAGGACAAAGTGTGGCAGGCCATTGTGCAGAATCTCTTATGATGGGCTTGGCTGGTATTCCTTACTTCATTGTTAACAGCATTTACAATGGCTTAAGGTCATGCTGCAGTAGCGATGATTCTGCTCAAGAAAATGGGCTTCCACAGCAGACATTGCCAGATCATCCTCCTGCAATGTCGTCACGAAAAATTATAAACACCTCATTATCAGAGGAGCAGGAACCGGGTTCGATTGTCCGGTCAGAACCTGAGAAACTTGCCATACTTTCCCAGCCGAATTTGCAGCACCAGTTCGTGGAGACTGCGCCAATGTCACAGGAACGATCACCGGGAGTTGATCATAGAAATCATCCTTTAATTGATACCGGCTTGAAACAGCCGCCTTCCATTGTTCAGTCAGGGGGGCCAACAATGTCCGGTAAATCATCAGGAAATTTTAGCGTTATGCACCATTCTTGTTTTATGCCCAGCCCGGGATTTGTTGGTGGCATTGGAATTGTGCCCCCTTATTCCATTGGATCGATGCAGAACGTGCCACCAAGTGGTTTTGGAACCTTCCTTCCTTCTGCTTTTATGCCCGACTCGGGATTTGGTGGGTCTGGAGCTATCCCCAATACCGGCATTGTCCCCTTTCAAAGCTTGGGATTTGATCGTTTTGGATCCAATCTTCCTTCTGCTTTTATGCCCAGCCCGGGATTTGGTGGCATTGGAATTGTGCCTGCTCCTGAATAATGGAAACCGTGAGCAGTGCAGCAGACCGCTGCACTGCTTTCCCGCATTACTTATCGGGCACCATCCCAAAATGCTGTCCGAAAAAACGATCTATCGTTCTGAACACATGCAGATTGCTGGATTTTTTTGAGATGCCGTGTTTGGCACCCGGATAGGTCATCAGACTGAATAATGTGCCCTGATCCTGCAGCGCTTCCATCAGGCGGGTTGAATTCACAAACAGCACATTGTCATCGGCCATGCCGTGGATCAGCAGCAGCGGTGACGTGATGCCTTTCAGCTGAGCGAACACGCCGCTTTGCCTGTAGCCTTCAGGATTATCTTTGGGACGGGTCAGAAACTGTTCGGTGTAATGGGTATCGTACAAATCCCATTCGGTCACCGGTGCCACCGCTACCCCGAGTGCAATCCGGTCTGAACCGGCTTCAAGCAGACGCAGCGTCATGAAGCCGCCATAACTCCAGCCGAATACACCTATCCGTTTGGCATCCACATACGATTGCTTCGCCAGCCAGTCTATGCCGGTGAGCTGATCTTCCACTTCATTTTTGCCGAGATTTTTATAGATCACGTCAGTGAACTGGCGCTCGCGACGGAACGATCCGCGGTTATCCAGACTGAATACCACATAGCCCTGCTGCGCCATGTACTGGCCAAACAGATCACCCCAGCGACGCTCCACCACCTGGGCGTGCGGACCGCCGTACACATATAACAGTACAGGATAATGTTTGGCCGGATCAAAGCCCTGCGGCTTCAACATTTTGTAATGCATGAGCTGTCCGTCGGACGCAGGCAGTGTGCCGAATTCGGTAGGCACGTGGGCCTGCTTAAAGGGCGCATACGGATGGGAGCCGGTGACTTCATTGTGTTCCAGCCAGGTGATCATGCTGCCGTCAGCACGCCGCACACTGACCTGCGGCGGCGTATCCGGATCAGACCAGGTATCGATGAACGCTTCGCCGTGGCGTGAGAAGCTGGCTTCATGCCAGCCGTCGGCTTTGGTCACACGGGTCGGCTGATCAGCAGTGCTGCCATTCAGCGCCAGCGCGTAGACCTGCTTGTCGGTAGCGGCATCACGATTCGATGTGACATACACCCTGCCATTTTTTTCGTCCACGGCCAGCAACTCGTCGATGCCCCAGGCACCAGCTGTGATCGGATGCGCAGGTTTGCCATCTACGTCGTATAAATACAGGTGGTTGCGTCCGCTGCGCTCTGATTCCCAGATAAACTGTTTGCCATTTTCGAGAAAGTGCGGACGGTTGCCTACGCTCACCCAGGTGGTCGAGGTTTCGGTAATCAGTAGACGTTGTGCCAGACTGACCGGATCAACAGCGACCAGATCCAGACGCTTCTGATCACGACTTTGCCGCTGAAATATCAGTTTTTTGGCGTCGCTGCTCCAGTCGGCGCGCACCAGATAGATATCGGCATCGGAACCGAGATCAACCTGGCGGCTGGCGCCGCCGGTGGGTGCGACCAGTGCCAGACCAACGACCACATTCGGATCTCCTGCAGCCGGATAACGCTGTTCCACCACTGCCGTGTGATCGGCATAAATTTCAAAGCGGCGTGCATTCGGCACGACCGACTCATCGAAATGTTTGTAGGCGATGGCCGTATCATCCGGTGCCCACCAGTAGCCGCTGGTCTGGCCCATTTCTTCCTGCGCTACAAATTCGGCTTCGGCGTTATGCACCGTGCCGGCGCCATTGCTGGTTAACTGCTGTTCCTTACCGGTAGCCAGATCGATGGTAAACAAATTCTGGTCGCGCACAAACGAGACGTAATGTCCTTTGGGCGAAATTTTCGGATCGATCACGTCACCCTGGACGATGCTTTTGGCCTGGTCCGGATGTGCCACATCAACCAGGTACAGACTGCCGGCCAGCGTAACCAGCAGTTGTTTGCCGTCAGGCGACCAGTTGTAATCGGAAATGCCATGAAAGCTGGCTGTGCGTTCACGTTCGCGACGCGCTTTTTCGGCATCGGTGAGTTTTTCTTCGGGCAGCAGCACCTTGGAATCCAGCAACCGGCGGGTGGTGTTGTCTTTGAGATTGAATTCCCATAAATCGAGCTGGAATTGATCGTCATCCCGTCCGCGTAAAAACGTCACGCGGCTGCCGTCAGGCGACATTTTCAGCTCATGCATAGTGGGTCCGGACAGCGACGGATCACCGTGGATACGTTCCAGTGTCAGATGTTCGGCGTGGACGACAGAGGTGGCGGATAAAATCATGGTGAACAGAATAGTGAAGAGTGGGCGCATCGTTTTCGTCTCAGGTTTTATATTGTCCATCTTCCGGCGGATAGCCGGACCGGATGGCAATGCGTGGGAATGCTCAGGATAGGGTCACTGTTTCGCGACTCGCCAGACGATAGCAGATGTGTTCCTGAATAACAATCTTGCAGGGTCTGAATGTGGAATGCCAGTCACAGAATATTGGCAACACTGCTCTGCCCTTCGAGCATGTTGATCAGGCAGTCCATTTCCGATTCGGTGACGATGCCGCGAACTTTGTCCAGTTCCACTTTCAGATAACCGGCTTCGATCAGCGTGACCGTCTTGCTGATGAAATCGGCCTTTTTCAGCACCTTGGCGATGGGCAGTTTGGCATAGGCGATGCGGTCAATGCCCTGTGCTTCAATGGCGCGAATCACAATTTCCGGCAATATCCAGATCTGGCCTATGCGCGTTGACAGTATCAGTGCCTTCAGCTTCAGCGCATGCCGGAATGAACTGGTTGTGGGCAAGGCCGCGTTGCTGCTGCTGCGATCAAATACCCGCAATGCCACCACCAGGCCCACGTCATACATCAGGCCGGCCAGAAATGCCATGAACGGATCGACTTTCTGATGTTTGGCGAGAAGATAACCGGCCAGCGCGCGCCGCTGGGACTGATCCCAGATTTTTGCCGACGTCAGCTTGCTGTAATTGCCGAGCTGGTCGTTAAACACCGGTCTGAATGACAGTTTGGCCAGCACCATGCGCAGCCGGTTATGTCCAAGCAGCAGGATCGCCTGACTGAGGTCGCTGACCTTGCTGTCCAGGTTGTAAAACGAACTGTTCACTTCTTTCAGCACTGCCGCCAGCAACACCACGTCTTTGGTGATAATGCGCGACAATTCCAGCCCCGAGACATTTTCTTCGTGCATGCGTTTGAGCAGTTGCACCATCACGCTGGGCACGCGCGGAATCAGATTTGCACCGGCCAGTTCAGATTCGGCCAGCACATCCAGGTATTCAATAATTTTGGCTTCATAGGCCTTGTCAGCCAGGGGACTCTGATCAGATTGACAGGCCAGCCATTCGAAATAACTCGCCTCCACAAACGATGGAAAATGTTTGTAGTCACCCTCAAACTCTTTGACCGTCGCCACCGGTTTGGTGATGGATGCCGGTTTGGACTTTTTGGTCGATCGGGCAGGCGACGTCGCGGTGCCGGGGTTATTTTTCATCACCAGCGGGGAATCCGGATAAATCGGCGCGAAATGGCTGTCCCTGGGAACGTATCCTGATTTGAAAATTTTGCTTATCCAGGTGATCAGGCTACGCATTGACGCTCCATGCCAGATATTCGATTTGGTTGAACAATGTGGACTTACATCAAGTTGGCGACACTGACCTTACCCGACAGCAGCGCGGCCAGACAGTCATTTTCTGAATCGGTCAGGATGTCTTGCATCCTGGCGTTATCAAGGTTGAGCATTCCGGCATTCACCAGCATGCAGGTCTTGCTGATGAAATCGGCCCGCTGCAGTACAGCCGCCATGCCGGTGACATTGGCGCTGCCCGGCAACTGTGCCTCAATCGCCGCAACGACTTTTTCCGGCAAAGTCCAGATCTGGCCGATGCGGCCTGACAGCACCAGCGACTTGTGTTGAAACCCCAGCCGGAATTCGGTCGAGATCGGCAGAACGGTGTCGGTGCCGCTGCGATCAAAGACCCGCAACGCCACGATCACGCCGACGTCACGCATCAGCCCGGCGAGAAAGGCCAGGAACGGATCGACCTGATGATGTTTGGCCAACATATAGCAGGCCAGAGCGCGCTGCTGGGATTCATCCCAGAGTTTGGCTGCGGCCAGTTTGGTGTAATTGCCAAGCTGGTCATTGAAGACCGGCGTGAACGAAATTTTGGCCAGCACCATGCGCAGGCGATTGTGGCCCAGCATCATGATGGCCTGACTGAGCTCGGTGACCTTTTTGTTCGACTTGTAAAAAGAACTGTTCACTTCATTCAGAATCGCAGCGACCAGCACCACATCTTTGGTAATCAGTTGCGACAGCTCCGAACCGGTGACGTTTTCTTCATGCGAGCGTTTCAAGAGCTGCACCATCACGGTCGGCACGCGCGGGACCAGGTTGGCGCCGGCTGACTCGGACTGGGCCAGCACCTCAAGGTAATCAATGATTTTGTGTTCGAAAGATTCATCGCGTTGCACATTGTCGGCTTCCTGACCTGCCATCCACTGGAAGAACAGGCCATCGACAAAGTCGGGCAAATCCTGATAATCACCCAGAAACAGATTCCGCAATGCGGCTTGGTCGTCTGCAGTCCCGGTTGTTGCCTGATCGGCCATGTCGAGCTTTTTTTCGGCGGCAGTTGCCTGGTCTGCAGGCACAGCCGGCGTCGCTGCCGTTGCGGCCTGTGGTTTAAACAGCGCAGATATCCGGGAAAACAGGTTAGCCATTGATGCTCCGAAGGGGAAGCGCAGCCCGACAAACCACCTCGAGCGCACAAAATGTTTCACTTCAGAATAGCAAAAAAAATTTAATTAGCTATCTAATACTGCTGCGCAAAAAAATAACTGTTCTCACATTGCCTTTTCTTCGATCCAATTCAATAACATTGCTGTTCCGCTCAGACCTGCGTGCCGGCACCGTGCGATCTACGCCTGTTTCTGCTGATCCAGATCAAGATGCCCGAAACGCTGCGTGATTACACTGTTTTCCTTTTCCTTTGGCAAACATCATGGCAAACATCATCCCGGAACTCCTGTTACCCGCCGGCGACCTTGAGCGCATGCGGGCGGCGTTTGATTTTGGTGCCGACGCAGTCTATGCCGGTCAGCCGCGCTATTCACTGCGCGCCCGCAACAATGATTTCAAACTTGAGAATTTGAAAACCGGGATTCAGGAAGCCCACGCCCGGGGCAAAAAGCTGTTCGTGGCCAGCAATATTCTGGCGCATAACAGCAAGGTGAAAAGCTATCTGGCCGACATGGAACCGGTCATCGCACTGCGACCCGATGCGCTGATCATGGCTGATCCCGGTCTGATCATGATGGTGCGCGACAAATGGCCGGACATTCCCATTCACCTCTCGGTACAGTCAAATACGGTGAATTACGCCGGCGTAAAGTTCTGGCAAAAGCAGGGCTTGACCCGCGTGATCCTGTCGCGCGAACTGTCAATCGACGAAATCACGCAGATCCGCCAGGAATGCCCGGATATGGAAATTGAAGTCTTTGTGCACGGCGCCCTGTGTATTGCCTACTCGGGGCGCTGCCTGCTGTCAGGCTATTTCAATCATCGTGATGCCAATCAGGGCACCTGCACCAATGCCTGTCGCTGGGATTACAAAATGGCGAATGCCGCCGAAGACGATGCCGGCCAGCCACAGGTCATTCAGTTTGAATTCAATCGCGCCCTGAGGGATGCCGAACAGTCTGGTGCCGGCAGCATCGAGCGTCATCCGCTGGCGAACCAGACCTATCTGATCGAAGAAGCCAACCGGCCTGGTGAACTCATGCCCATCATGGAAGACGAGCATGGCACCTACATCATGAATTCAAAGGATTTGCGCGCCGTGGAATATGTCGGAAAACTGGTCCAGATCGGCGTCGATTCGTTAAAGATTGAAGGTCGGACCAAGAGTCAGTATTACGTCTCGCGCGCTGCCCAGGTGTATCGGCAGGCGATCGATGATGCGGTTGCCGGCAAGCCGTTCAACCCTGCCCTGCTGGCTGATCTGGACGGTCTGTCGAACCGCGGCTATACGCCTGGTTTTTATGAAAGACACCGCAGTCACGAAACCCAGAATTATCTGGACGGTCATTCCAAGTCAAAGCGCAGTATTTATGTGGGCAAGGTCAGCCAGATCGTTGATGGCTGGGCCACGGTTGAAGTAAAAAACAAGTTTTCCGTCGGGGACACGCTGGAACTGATACACCCGGACGGTAACGGGCTGATCGTTGTCAGAGAAATGCGCGATAAAAATGGAACCGGACTTCAGGTTGCCTTGGGGAGCGGGATTGAAGTATCGATTCCATTGGACCGGCAATTTGGTCACGCGCTGATTGCGAGGATATTGACTCAATAGCGCTATTTCTTGATCGCCGATTCGCCTTCTTTCATGGCATCTTTAATTTGCTGCAGGGTCACGTAGCCGTTTTTTTCGGTATCGATTTTGTCAAAATTTTTGGCTACACGTGGCATGCCGGCAATCGCCTGCTCTTTGGTCAGCTTGCCGTCATGGGTGGTATTGGCGGCATTGAACCGTTTTTCAAGCATGGCATCCATTCTGCTTCCTTCCTGGGCGTGAGCGAACTGGGCAGTCAGGCCGGCAACGGCAAACACGACTGAGCAAAGTATCTGGCGCTGAACAGTGGACAGAGTACGCATCATTTTTCCTTTCAAAGTTGAGGTAGATGAGATTATAGGTAGTTAATTGACATCATCCTACTCGCTTTCAACTCATCAGATACAACATTAACTTTTAAATTTAAGTTATTGATTAATTAAATTAAAAATTATTTTTATACCGGGCAAACATTTCAACCGGAAATTTTTCAAAAAAAACTCATATGTAATTCCTGCAACCAAAAAACGCATATCAACATTACTAATTAGACGTTGTCTATATAAGTAGACTTATGTATCCTCGCCACACCCCATCCAACTACAAATAAGGAGCAATCATGGCCGGCTGGTTTAAAGATAACTCATTGACTATTGGGCACACTCCGCTGGTGCGACTGAACCATGTCACCGACGGTGCCCAGGCGACCGTCCTGGCAAAAATTGAAGGACGCAATCCCGGCTATTCGGTCAAATGTCGGATCGGCACTTCGATGATTGAAGACGCGATCAGACGCGGTGTGCTGACCCCAGGCAAGGAACTGATCGAACCGACCAGTGGCAACACCGGTATCGCACTGGCGTTTGTCGCGGCGGCGAAAGGCATACCATTGACGCTGACCATGCCGGAAACGATGAGTATCGAGCGGCGCAAATTACTGCTCGCTTACGGTGCCAAATTGATCCTGACCGAAGGCGCCAAAGGGATGAACGGTGCCATCGCCAAAGCGGAAGAAATCGCGGCTTCTGACCCCAAATATCTGTTGCTGCAGCAATTTAAAAATCCGGCCAATCCGGCGATACATGAAGCCACAACCGGCCCGGAAATCTGGGACGACACCGAAGGCCGGATTGATATTTTTGTATCTGGCGTGGGAACAGGCGGCACAATTACCGGCGTTACACGCTATCTGAAAAATACCAGGGGCGCAAAAATCCAGTCGGTGGCAGTCGAACCGGCAGCCAGTCCGGTCCTGACTCAAACCCGCGCCGGCGAACCGCTCAAGCCAGGTCCGCATAAAATCCAGGGTATTGGCGCCGGATTTGTTCCGG
>Ga0075019_10001500_pt1 | contig 13260 bp, 15 predicted proteins | sample ColStrG_CSR_2013_FD_71473 | JGI IMG/M metagenome (GOLD analysis project Ga0075019, IMG submission 71473) | Freshwater sediment microbial communities in response to fracking from Pennsylvania, USA - Cold Stream Run_MetaG_CSR_2013 | ecosystem: Environmental > Aquatic > Freshwater > Creek >...
TGACCGGATACACATTGACCCGGTCGCCCAATTGGGCCGCAAGGGCGCGGCTGGCAGTGCCTGCGCAGACCACCACCGCGTCAAAACTGTGCTCGCGAACCTCCCCTTGGATGGACGCGGTAACCACGATGCCCTCGCCCTTATGTTTCAGTGACAAGACGTCTTGATCAAACCAGCATTGCACGCCCAGTCTTTGTGCCGCGGCGGCAATGCCTGTGGTGAACTTGTGGATGTCGCCGGTCGAATCACTGGGCGTGAAGTAGCCACCGTAATACGTGCCTGCCAACGCGGGTTCTATGGCTTTCATTTCCGCTGGCGTCACCGCGCGGCGCTCCAGCCCGCCCTGGGCCAGCAGCTTGGACACGCGCCCGGCGTGGTCGAAGCCCGCTTTATCGCGGTAGATGTGCAAAATGCCGCGCTTCTTGAGGTCAAAGTCGATGTTTTCCTTGGCCGCCCAGGCAAACATGTGTTCCCGCGCCGCAATGGCCAGTCTCGTGGTCGCCACGGTATTGCGTTCGTAGTTTGGAATGTTGCCGATGAATTCGGCAAACCACGACAGCTTGTGCCAGCTCGGTTTGGGGTTCACCAGCAGCGGTGCGTCGGCCCTGAACATCCATTTGAGGCCTTTGAGGATGGTCGAGGTATGGTTCCAGACCTCGGCATTGGAGGCGGAAAGCTGTCCGCCGTTGGCAAACGAGGTTTCCATGCCGCTGTAGCGGTGACGCTCAATCAGCGTGACCGCGAAGCCGCGCTGCGCGAGTGCATAGGCCGTGGTGGCGCCGGTAATTCCGCCGCCGATAACTGCAATGGTTTTCATGAGAATGGTTCCAGGACGTCAAGGGGTTGGGGTCCGCACGGCAATCCATCACGAACTGCGTATCAGACGCCCCCTCTGTCTTGGACCTGAGAGATTCATTCACAAGGCGCGGTGGGCGCTTGCAAACTTGCTCCTTCGGTGCCGGCGAACGACGTAAGGTTCGCAGACTCTTCAGAGATCAAAAATGGCATCGGTCCTTTTGCCTGAGAGTTTCCGGGGCGGTTGCTCCTTCGGCGCCGTGTCTGAACCAGTGTCCAGCACAGTCTCTCCCGATACCACAGATTACCGGCGTTAGCCAATAACCAGTTTGATATGGTCTATCGCCGCGCAATCGACAGCAATGAACCGACCTGTATTGTGCCATTAGCGACGGTCCCAACAATGCTTAAATGCAGTTTTGATGGAATTGTGTTGTAACTGAATGACCAAAGCGTACAAAATTCCAGAGTCGGTGCTGGTCGTTGTCTATACGGCGGCACTCGAGGTGCTCCTGATCCGGCGCGCAGACACGGGCGATGTGCCGTTTTGGCAATCGGTGACCGGCAGCAAGGATTTTGCGGATGAGCCTGCTTTCCAGACAGCGCAACGCGAAGTGTTAGAAGAGACCGGCATTGATTGCGGTCCAGGCAGCACACTCGCTACCCATTTGCGGGACTGGCACATGGAGAATACCTATGCCATTTATCCGCGCTGGCTACATCGGTATGCGCCCGGCATCACCCACAATACCGAGCGCGTTTTTGGCCTGCGGTTGCCAGAGCGCCTGCCGGTCGCCCTCAGCCCGCACGAGCATACGCAGTACGTCTGGCTTCCCTACCAACAGGCAGCTGAGCGATGTTTTTCGGCCTCCAACGCGCAAGCCATTTTGCGCGTGGCGGAGATGGCTCCATGAACCGTCTGCGGGTGGTGACGTACAACATCCACAAAGGCGTGCAGGGCATAGGGCCACGCCGCCGGCTTGAAATTCATAATCTGGGCCATGCCGTGGAGCAGTTTGATGCGGACCTCGTATGTCTGCAGGAGGTGCGCAAGGTGCATCGACGGGAAGCCCAGTATTTTGTGCATTGGCCCGAACTGCCGCAGGCCGAATTTCTGGCGCCGCCGGGATATGAATCGGTCTACCACACCAACGCAGTGACCCGCAATGGCGAACATGGCAACGCGCTGTTGTCGCGCTGGCCGGTAGTTGGCAGGCACCACGAAGATATGTCGGACCATCGCTTCGAGCAGCGCGGCTTGCTGCATGCCGAGGTTGAAGTGGATGGCGTGCGACTGCACATCATCGTTGTGCATCTGGGCTTGATTCGCGCCAGCCGCCTGCGCCAGCTTGCACAGGTGGTGCGTTACATCCGGCGTGAAATTCCGCATCTTGCGCCCATGGTTGTTGCTGGTGATTTCAACGATTGGGGTGATGTCGTGCGCAGCGCCTTGCGAGGCAGCGATTTGTACGAGTTCGAGCGTGCCGGCACGTCCACTTTCCCGTCGCGGCTGCCACTGCTGCAACTTGACCACGTATTTGCACGCGGGTTGCGACCGCTCAGCCTGGAAGTGCCGCGAGGGCGCATTTGGGGCCGTATGTCGGACCACCTGCCATTGATCGCCGAGTTTGCCTGGCCAGACCAAGCGATCCGACCGGCGCAGACTTAGCATGCAATCCCTTCGCAGCGGGCATTGCGTGACGCTGTTGCACAGCGGAGCCGATTATTTTCCGGCATTGATCGCTGGAATTCAGGCCAGCCAGTCGGAAGTCCGTCTGGAAACCTACATTTTCCATTTTGATGCCACCGGGCTTGCGGTGGCCGCTGCGCTGGAGGCGGCGGCACAGCGCGGAGTCGCGGTGTATTTGATGATGGACGGCATCGGTACGCCGCGGGTGCCGCCCGAATGGGTCGCTCGATTTGAGAAAGCCGGCGTGCAGTGGCACCAGTTTTTGCCGCTGGGTGCGTTCGGAATACTGGTTCCGGGACGCTGGCGGCGCTTGCACCGCAAGCTATGCGTGGTTGACACAGCCATTTTGTTTTGCGGCGGAGTCAACATACTCGACGACCTTTGTGAATTGGGTCAGGGATTGCAGACCTCGCCGCGGCTTGACTTTGCCGTGCGGGTTACAGGGCCGATCGTGGCCGACGCACATCGCACCATGTTGCAGTTCTGGCAACGCCTGCGTGCAACCCGGGAACTCGAGCGTGGCAATCTGCTGGCCGCGCAAAAAGCACTTCTGGTTCGGCCAGTGCCGGACCCACCGGAGCCCGAAGGCCTAGTCCATGTACCTGGCGGCAGCCGTACCGAGCACGCCAAAGCGCCCCAGGGAAACGGGGTTGCCGCTGCACTGGTACTGCGCGACAACGTGCGCAACCGCGCCCGCATTGAGCGCGCCTACCGTCAGGCCATTGCGCGCGCGCGCAAGGATGTTTTGATTGCCAATGCCTATTTTCTGCCGGGTGCCAAATTGCGCCGTTCGTTGATTTATGCTGCGCGCCGCGGCGTGCGGGTGAGGCTGCTGCTCCAGGGAAAATACGAACACTTTATGCAGTTCCATACTGCCAAGGCGTACTACCGAGCTTTAACGGAAGCGGGTGTCGAAATTTACGAATACCACGCCGGGTTTTTGCATGCCAAGGTCGCGGTGATCGATGACAAATGGGCCACCGTTGGCTCGTCCAACCTGGACCCCTTGAGTTTGCTGCTGGCCCGCGAGGCCAATGTGGTGCTGGAGAACAGCACCTTCGCCGCAGCCTTAAGGTCGGCCCTGGACGATGCCATTGACAGGCAAAGCGTGCGAATGGAGGCACGCGCGCTCAATGACCGCCCCTGGTCGCAATATTTCAAAGACTGGATGGCCTATACCCTGATGCGTATGACTTTGTTTTTGACCGGCAAGGACTACTAAATTCATAGCAAAAATAACAGTCGGCGCGTGGCGTCGGGGCTATGACCTTGTTCGGCGAAGGCTGGTAATATGGTTGGATGTTAATGAAGACAGCGACCAATATGAATGCATCCGAGGACGATTTGGGGACGCCGGTCTCCGACAAAATTCGGCAGAGAATTGCTGCGGCGCGCAAGCGATTCAACGCGAACGACAACATTTCCCAGTTCATCGAACCCGGAGAGCTGGAACTGCTTTTGGACGAGGTCGAAGAAAAAATGAAGGGCGTGCTCAGCAGCCTGATCATTGATACCGAACACGACCACAACACCGACAACACCGCGCGCCGCGTCGCCAAGATGTATCTCAATGAAGTATTTCGCGGACGCTACGTGGCAGCGCCCACGATCACCGAATTTCCCAATGCCGAGCACCTCAATGAGCTGATGATCGTCGGCCCGATCACGGTGCGCAGTGCCTGCAGTCACCATTTTTGCCCTGTTATCGGTCAAATTTGGATCGGCGTGATGCCCAACGAACATACCAACGTGATCGGTCTGTCCAAGTACGCGCGACTGGCCGAATGGATCATGGGTCGCCCGCAAATTCAGGAAGAAGCAGTCGTACAACTGGCCGACCTGATTCAGGAAAAAACCCAGCCCGACGGCTTGGCCATCGTGATGGAGGCCAGCCACTATTGCATGTCATGGCGGGGCGTGAAGGACATGGACAGCAAGATGATCAATTCGGTCATGCGTGGTGTCTTCCTGAAAGACTCCAATCTGCGTCGCGAATTCCTCGCGCTGATTCCTAGAAAAGGCTGACCCCATGTTGGTACGTTTGCTCTACGCCAGCCGCGCTGTGGATCCGGCCGAAAATTCCATTGACGATATATTGAGCCAGTCCCGCCAGTACAACCCCAGCAGCGGAATAACCGGCATTCTTTGTTACGGCGGTGGCATATTTTTGCAGGCCATCGAAGGCGGTCGCTCAGCGGTAAGCGAACTGTACGGGCACATCCAGAAAGATGCCCGGCACAAGGACATCGTGCTGCTGCATTTTGAAGAAATTACCGAGCGCCGTTTCGGAGGCTGGACCATGGGCCAGGTCAACATGGCCAAGATCAATAGCAGCATCTTGCTGAAATATGCGGAACGCCCCGAGCTCGATCCCTACTCGGTATCGGGCAAAGTATCGCTGGCACTGCTGGAAGAGTTAATGGCCACGGCATCCATCATCGGCCGCGCCTGAAACACTGGCGTGCCTGAGTCTGTAGTGCGCACGCTGCCTCTGGTGGGTTGCGACTTTTCCAGCAGCCCGACGCGTCGCAAATCCATCGTTCTGGCCTGGGGAATGTGTGACCAGGGGCGCGTTGTGCTCGACCGCCTGCAAAGGCTGGATTCGCTGTCGGCTTTTTCTCGATTTTTGACGGACTCCGGCCCTTGGCTGGGTGCATTTGACTTGCCGTTCGGCTTGCCGCGTGAACTGGTGCAGGCGTTGGGCTGGCCCACGGACTGGGAGTCTTGCATGCTGCACTTTGCGGGCCTCAGCCGTGCAGAAATCCGACTGGCATTCAAGGCGTTTTGCGACGCCCGTCCGGCCGGAGGCAAGTTTGCGCACCGTGCAACCGACCGGCCAGCCCGGTCCAGTCCATCCATGAAATGGGTCAATCCGCCGGTGGCTTTCATGCTGCATGCAGGTGTGCCGCGCATGCTTGCAACAGGTGTTCATTTTCCGGGCTTGCAACCGGCCGACGCACAGGCTACGCGTGTGGCACTCGAGGCCTATCCCGGATTGCTGGCCCGCGAGGTGTTGGGTTCGCGCAGTTACAAAAGCGATGACCTGGCCCGTCAAACGGCCGATCGCCTAATTGCCCGCAAAGACCTGGTTACTGGGCTGGAGTTGGGGCAAACACGTCTGGCACTGCGATTGAAGTTGAGCCATGCGCAACGCGACGCGATGATTGAAGACGCGTCAGGTGACGCACTGGATGCCGTGCTGTGTTTGGTGCAGGCTGCGTGGGCGCAGATCCAACGACGCCACGGCAATGTCCTTTACGTGCTTGCACCTGACATGGATCCCCTGGAAGGCTGGATCATCACCGCCTGACGGCGCGCAGTCCCTAGATTCGGGGGATGACTGTTTCGTGGATTTTTTGCGCCAATTGCGTTACCGCCAACGCTGCCGGCGATCCGGGTGTGGACTGAATCAAAAGTTGCCTGCGCATGATGGCTTGGCGCACTGCCGGATCGGCCGGGATGTCGCCCATGTGCACCAATTTGATGGCGCGTCCGGGCTCGGTGGTGACAAAACGGTCAAGCACCTGTTGCAGTTGCACGGTGATTGCGCGACCGTCGCCCAGTCGTGCCGTCTGGTTGATCACCATGCGCACCGTTTGGCGCTTTTGCTGGCCCACCAGAACCTTGATGGTTGCGTAAGCGTCGGTCAGCGAGGTTGGCTCTGGTGTGGCCACCACGATCACTTCGGATGCCAGGGACACGGCGAACAACACGACATCAGAAATTCCGGCGCCGGTGTCGAGCAACACGATGTCGTAGTGCGGGACCAGGCCGCTCATGATGCGCAGGAAATCGTCGCGGACCTCAGGCGTCAGTCGCGAGTACTCCACCATGCCGGATCCTGCCAGGAGTACCGAAAATCCTCCGGGCGCCCGGATGATGGCTTCTTCAAGTTTTGCCTTTCCGGTAAAGACGTCGTGCAGGGTAACCTTGGGATAGAGATTGAGTACCACGTCCAGGTTTGCCAGCCCCAGGTCTGCGTCCAGCACCAGCACCCGCAGACCCCGTTTGGCCAGGGCAGCAGCCAGATTGGCAGACACAAAAGTTTTGCCCACGCCACCCTTGCCGCTGGTGACTGCCACGACTTTACCTAGCGGCTTGAGGGGCACTGAAGGCGCGCTGTCGCCAGTTTTTGGAGGGTTCAGAACGTCAGACATCAATTCACCTTTTGCATGGCACTGCCACCGGGTGTTTCACCCGGTATGCCTTCAATCCAGGCCGGGTCACCCAGCGCAAGATGTCCGAACAACATGTTTTTTTCTTCTGCACTGACAAAAATTTCCTGTTGCGTGTCCAGGAACACGCGGTTCCTGCCTTCGCTTTTCGCACGGTACAGCTGTACATCGGCCCGCTCGGTCCACAAAGCGGCAGTCGACCGGACCCACTCCGGGGCATAGGCGCCGCCGATGCTCACCGTGACACTGATTTTGGTTCCCGCCGCAATGGCAATGGGCATGTCCTGCATGGTCTGGCGGATGCGCTCGGCAATGGTGCCGCCAAAGTAGGCGTGGCAATTGGGCAGGATGACGGCGAATTCCTCGCCGCCATACCGCGCGACCGTGTCCATCGGCCGCACACATTTGGCCAGTGCCTTGGCGATTGCCTGCAGCACTGTGTCTCCCGCGGGGTGGCCGTAGGTGTCATTGACCTTTTTGAAATGGTCAATGTCAAGCATAAGCAATAAAGCCGGGTCGCCGGAGCGGGCTACCATGTCAATCGTCCGGTCCAAAACGGCGCGAAAATGGCGGCGATTTGACAACCCGGTCAAGGGATCCTTCAGGGACAACTCACACAGTCCGTCGATCACGGATTGCAAGTATTGGGTGGCCGATTGCGCTTGCGCTGGCAGCGCCAAAGCGGTGTCTCGCCCCAGCAATGCACGCGCATCGTCAAGACGAAGTTTGTCGAACTCAACGTTGGATGCGGGAATTTTTGCGGCCACAGTTTGGGTTTGGTTAATCAAAGAAAGTCTAACAGGAAGCACAGTTGCTAGAGCTGCAAAACCGGCTAAATTCAGCCCCAGATATTGACTTTAACACCCCCCGATTTCGCCAAATCAAGTCCTTGTTTTGCAAACCGGGCATTCGTGATTGCGCGGCATGCGGATTTCACTCCAGGACATGCGTCGCCCATCGAGCAGCAAAAGGCGTCCCACCAGTGCTTCGCCGGCGCCGGAAATGAGCTTGAGCGCTTCTGCCGCCTGCATCGATCCAATGATGCCCACCAGCGGCGCAAAAACGCCCATGGTGGCGCAGCGTGCCTCTTCGAAATCTGCATCGGGCGGGAACAGGCAGGCGTAGCAGGGGCCATCATCATTACGTACGTCATACACGCTGATTTGTCCGTCAAACTGGATCGCCGCGCCGGAAACCAGTGGCTTGCGGTGCCGCACACAAGCGGCATTGACCGCCTGCCTGGTGGCGAAGTTGTCGCAGCAGTCCAGCACCACATCCGCCTGGAGGACCCAGGCCGCCAGCGAAGTGGCATCGGCGCGGGTCTGAATTGCTGTGACCTCGACGTTCGGGTTGAGTGCATTGAGCGTGTGCCGCAGCGACTGGACTTTGGACTGCCCGACGGATACCGTGCGGTGGGCGATTTGGCGCTGCAGATTGGTGAGGTCCACTGTGTCGTCATCGATCACCATGAGGTGACCAACGCCGGCACAGGCAAGGTACATCGCTGCCGGCGATCCCAGCCCTCCGGCGCCAATGATCAAAACCTGGCTGTTCTGGACGCGCTCCTGTCCTTCAATGCCAATGTCGTTGAGCAGAATATGGCGCGAATACCGCAGCAGCTGGTCGTCCCGCATCGGCGATCAGTCTTCTTCTTTCTTCTCTTCCTTGCGCTCGACAAGGGTTTTGCTGACCAGCACCGGTTTGCCCTTGAGCTGGTTGATGGCCTGCAACAACTGGAAGTCTTTCTCCGAGCCGAATTCGGGGGCGCGGCGTTCGGCCACCGGCTTGCGTGACTCTTCTTCCAGACGTTTCAAGGCTTCGTCCCGTGCTTTCTCACGCGCGGGATCTTTTTGTTCCTCGCCCTGGCCGCTCGTCAGGTGCTTGTCGTAATCTGCCTCGCGCATGCGCAGCACCGCGTACGGGCTGCCTTCTTCGGTTTCATCGACCATGACATCTGGAACGATGCCCTTGGCCTGAATCGAACGACCACTGGGCGTGTAATAGCGTGATGTGGTGATTTTCAATCCCGTATCCGGTCCCAGGGCACGGAATGTTTGCACCGAGCCTTTGCCAAACGACTGGCTGCCCATGATGGTTGCCCGCTTCTGATCCTGCAAGGCGCCGGCCACGATCTCGCTGGCCGAGGCCGAGCCCTCATTGACCAGCACGATCAGGGGAACGGCTTTCAGGCCGGCCGGCAGGTTCTTGATCGCATCGACACCGGGAAGGCCCCGGTAATCGCCGGGGGTAGCTTTAAGAACTTGTTTGCTTTCGGCGGTTTGACCGTTGGTCGAAACGACGACGGCACCTTCGGGCAGGAAGGCCGCAGAAATCGCCACGGCCGCGTTCAGCAGTCCGCCCGGATCGTTACGCAAATCGAGCACCAGACCTTTGATATTGGGGTCCTGCTTGTAGATTTCGTTCACCTTTTTGGCGAAGTCTTCCACGGTGCGCTCCTGGAACTGCGAGACGCGGACCCAGCCATACCCTGGCTCCACTTCTTTACCGCGAACGCTTTGCTGTTTGATCTCGTCGCGAATGATGGTGACCGGGAAAGTCCGGTTCTCGTCCTTGCGGTAAATCGTGAGCACCACTTTGGTCGACGGCTCACCGCGCATGCGTTTGACAGCCTCGTTGAGCGAAAGCCCCTTGACGGCGGTGTCATCGATTTTGGTGATCAGGTCATTGGGTTTGAGTCCGGCACGAAAGGCGGGCGAGTCCTCGATGGGGGACACGACTTTGACCAAGCCGTCCTCCTGGGTAATTTCGATGCCCACACCTACGAATTTCCCGGAAGTGCCCTCGCGGAATTCCTTGAACGACTTCTTGTCAAAATACTGGGAATGCGGGTCAAGGCTGGATACCATGCCGGAGATTGCGTCGGTGATGAGCTTTTTCTCGTCCACCGGCTCTACATAGTCGCTCTTGATCATGCCGAATACGGCCGCGAGTTGCTGCAGTTCTTCCAGCGGCAATGGCGCCATGGTGCTGCGGGCAACGGTTTGCAACGAAACCGTGGTCAAAGCACCTGCCACGACCCCCAGCGCTACCCAGCCTGTGATTTTCAATTTGTGACCCATATTATTTCCTCTGATCTTTCAATATACATCCAGGCAGGTGACCGGTGCATGCAAGGGCCATAAGCCTTAGCCCCTGCTTTGTGCGGCCACGCGCTCTGCAGCCTGTTGAGCGGCTTCGGTGTCGCCAAGGTAGTAATGGCGGATTGGCTTCAGATTGGTGTCCAGTTCGTAAACCAGCGGTATGCCGTTGGGAATGTTCAGCCCGACGATGTCGTCGTTGGAAATATTGTCCAGATATTTCACCAGTGCACGGATTGAATTGCCGTGCGCAGCCACCACGATGCGCTTGCCAGCTTTGATGGCCGGCGCCATGGACTCGTTCCAGAACGGCAAAACGCGCGCAACCGTGTCCTGCAGGCATTCGGTCAGCGGAACCTGTTCAGGCTGTAACTTGGCGTAGCGGAGGTCGCCGCGTTCGCTGCGTGCATCTCCTGCTTCGAGTGCGGGCGGGGGCGTGTCGTAACTGCGTCGCCACAAAAGGACCTGTGCATCGCCATATTGCCTGGCCATGTCGGCCTTGTTGAGACCTTGCAAGGCGCCATAGTGGCGTTCATTGAGCCGCCAGCTGTGCACCACCGGCAGCCAGGTGCGGTCCATTTCATCCAGGCAATGCCAGAGGGTACGGGTGGCGCGCTTGAGCATGCTGGTATACGCCACGTCGAACTCATATCCCGCGGCCTGTAACAACTGGCCCGCGGATTTGGCCTGTTCGATGCCGGTGGGTGTCAGGTCTACGTCGGTCCATCCGGTGAAACGGTTTTCGAGGTTCCACAGCGATTCGCCGTGGCGAATAAGTACAAGTTTGTGCATGAGACGGACGGGATAACAGGTAAAAAAGTGCCCTGAAAAGCAAAGCGCAAGCGCGCCATTCTAGAATGGAGGGCTATTGCTTTTGCATCTGCAAAGTAACAAACAAGGACCAAAGTGAAATTTATTGTTGATAACTGGCTGCTCATTTCGATCGCCCTGGCGTCTGGTGGCCTGCTGTTGTGGCCCATCATCCAGGGAGCCACGGTGACCGGTTTGTCGCCCGCTGCCGCAGTGACTTTGATCAACCGTGAAAAGGCGGTGGTGGTAGACGTGCGTGATGCCGGCGAATTTGCCGCAGGCCATTTGGTAGGCGCCAAAAACATACCGCTGCCTGATCTCGAGTCCAGGCTAGGGACCAGCGTGAAAAACAAGAATCTTCCGCTGATTCTGGTGTGTCAGACCGGTGCCCGCTCGGCGCGCGCTCTGTTGACAGCCCGCAAACTCGGCTATGCGCAGTCGCAATCCCTTGCCGGCGGCATTGCCGCCTGGGCTTCTGCCAGTATGCCGCTGGAAAAAGTTGAAAGTTGACCCGATGCAATCTGTGAAGATGTACACCACCGCTGTTTGCCCATACTGCATTCAGGCCAAGAAAATTCTCAAGCTCAAGGGTGTCGAAGACATTGAAGAAATACGGGTAGATGCCAACCCGCAAGAGCGGCTGAAGATGATGGAGTTGACCGGACGCAGGACTGTGCCGCAGATTTTTATCGGCGACACCCACGTCGGCGGCTGTGACGACCTGATGGCCCTGGACAGCCGGGGCGGACTGGTCGCCTTGCTGGCATCGGCCTGAAACAATTTTTTGCGATATTCGTTGTAATTTTTTTGTTGTGTTGACCTTCCGTAATCGTTCGGTGGGCGACTGCTTTACTTTGAAAGAGTGCTGACATGGCTGACCAAGACCCCGTTTTTCAGATTCAACGCGTTTACCTGAAGGAGGCGTCGTTGGAGCAGCCTAATTCACCGGCCATTCTGCTCGAGCAGGAGCAGCCTTCGGTGGACATTCAGATCGGTGTTGAAGCCGTGCCGGTCGCCGAAGGCATTTACGAAGTTGCGGTGACGGCTACGGTGCAAACCAAGGTCAAGGACAAAACCGTTTTTCTGGTGGAGGCCAAGCAGGCCGGAATTTTCGAGATCCGCAACCTGGCGCAGGAACAAATGGGCCCGATCATGGGTATTGCGTGTCCGCAAATCGTGTACCCCTACCTGCGCGGTAACGTGGCAGACCTGATTCAGCGCGGTGGTTTCCCTCCGGTCCACCTGTCTGAAATCAATTTCCAGGCAATGTACGAGCAGCAGCAGAACGACGCCGCAGCCAATAGCGGCGCGCTGCCCCAGTAATTCCACAGTTAGTCGATACGGGTTCCCGGCGCACACCGCTTTGGCCATGAAAATTGCCATTTTGGGTGCCGGTGCCTGGGGAACTGCGCTGGCACTGAGCGCGTCGGTGCGGGCTTCCAATCAGGTCGTGTTGTGGGCGCGCGACGGCGGCCAGGCGATGGCGATGGCGCGGGACCGGCAAAACGCGCAGTACCTGGCAGGTCACGTCTTTCCGTCCGCGTTGCAACTGGCGGGCGGTACGGGGTTTTTGGATACCGATCTTCCCTCTCAGGAACTGATCGTTATCGCTTCACCCATGTCCGGCCTGGCGCAGTTACTGGATGCAGTGCGTGATGTGACGGTTCCTGTGGTCTGGCTGTGCAAGGGCTTTGATCCGCAGCGTGCGGGCGAGCCCGGGCTGATGGGCCACGAAGTGCAATTGCAAAGGGCTCCCAATGTTCTTGCCGGTGTTTTGAGCGGTCCAAGCTTCGCCCAGGAAGTTGCTTTGGGTAAACCCACCGCACTCGTTGCGGCAAGCGCCCATGCCGACGTGCGGGGTGCGCTGGTCGAGGCGTTTCACAGTGCGAGTTTGCGGATTTATGCCAGCGATGACGTGGTGGGTGTTGAGGTGGGCGGCGCGGTGAAAAACGTGCTCGCTATCGCGACCGGCCTGTGCGACGGACTGGGATTGGGCGCCAACGCGCGGGCTGCTCTGGTGACGCGCGGCCTGTCAGAAATGGTCCGCCTCGGGCAGGCGCTGGGGGCCCGCACCGAGACGTTTATGGGATTGAGCGGTCTGGGCGATCTGGTGCTTACTGCCACCGGTGATCTGTCCCGCAACCGCCGCGTGGGGCTGGCACTGGCCCAGGGCAAAACGCTGGACCAGGCGTTGCGGGATCTTGGCCATGTCGCCGAAGGCGTTTATTGCGCCCGAACCGTGCTGCATCGCGCTACAAGCCTCGGGGTGGACATGCCGATCACCCGTTGCGTAGTGCAACTTTTGGATGGCACGCTGCACAGTGCGCAAGCCGTTGCTGCATTGATGGGGCGCGATCCCAAGCCGGAGATTGACAGCGCTTAGCCCGCTGCCACTTTCGCCGCGATATAGGCCATGGCTTGTTCGACCTGATCAACCAGAATCAAGCACAATTCGCCCTCTTTAAGCTTGTCCATGCCGGCATCGATGGCCAGAAATTCGCCATAAATTTCTTCGCAATGTCGCGTGCGGGGTGCCTGGGCCAGTCCCTGTCGCAGCAGCGCAATGACCTCGCCGGTTTGCCGACCACGCTGGCACTGGTCCTCGAAAAGAATCACCTCGTCAAAGGCTCTGCCAAGGATCTCGGTCTGTTGGCGGATGTCCTCGTCACGGCGGTCGCCGGCGCCACTGATG
>Ga0075019_10001508_pt1 | contig 13234 bp, 11 predicted proteins | sample ColStrG_CSR_2013_FD_71473 | JGI IMG/M metagenome (GOLD analysis project Ga0075019, IMG submission 71473) | Freshwater sediment microbial communities in response to fracking from Pennsylvania, USA - Cold Stream Run_MetaG_CSR_2013 | ecosystem: Environmental > Aquatic > Freshwater > Creek >...
GAATTGAAATCGATGTCTCATTACTTCTGGCGAGTGCGGGTGTGGGATGGAGCAGGCAAACCATCTCCCTGGAGCGAGAAGTCCTGGTGGACGACGGGCTTATTGAATACCTCCGACTGGAAGGCGCAGTGGATCGAGTCAGGTCTTCCGGGTGATACCGTGTTGGGCCCCTCTCCCCTGCTCAGACGGCAATTCGAATTAAACAAGGCTTTTAATTCGGCAAGACTGTATATCACCGCGCATGGTTTGTACGAGGCCTCCGTTAATGGCAAGCGGGTGGGTGACGCTTATCTCACCCCGGGCTGGACAAGTTATAAAACCCGCCTGCAATACCAAGTTTACGACGTAACCGATGCTCTGAAACAAGGAAAAAATGCCATTGGCGTTGTGCTTGGTGATGGCTGGTATCGCGGCCACCTCGCCTGGGAGGACAACAAAAATATTTATGGCAATAAGGTTGGCCTGCTGGTGCAGTTAGAAATAACATACGCCGATGGAACCACCGAATTGGTCAACTCGGACAACCAGTGGAAAACGGCTTCTGGCCCCATTCGTAGTTCAAGCATTTACCACGGGGAGCATTACGATGCACAACTTGAGAAATCCGGGTGGGATACACCCGCTTACGATGCTTCCGACTGGAAGCCGGTCAAGGTAAATGATGTTTCAAAAGAAAACGTCCTGGCCTCACAAAGCCCGCCGATTAGAAAGCATGAAACCTTTAAACCAATAAAAATGATTACTACTCCCAAAGGCGAACAGGTTTTAGATTTTGGGCAGAACCTGACCGGCTGGGTGCAATTCAAAGTGAACGGTAAAAAAGGAGATGTGGTGAAGATTCACCATGCCGAGGTGCTGGATAAAGAAGGTAATTTCTACACTGAAAATCTACGGGCTGCCAAGGCCGAGATTCAGTATACGTTAAAAGGTACCGGTGAAGAGCGGTTCGAGCCTCATTTTACTTTTTTCGGATTTCGCTACATCAAATTGGAAGGCTATCCCGGAGAATTAAACCTGGACCGTTTTCAGGCGATCGCACTTTATTCCGACATGAAGCCAACGGGGGATTTTGAGTGCTCCAATCCGCTGGTCAATCAACTGCAGCACAACATTCAATGGGGACAGCGCGGAAATTTTCTTGACGTGCCTACCGATTGCCCGCAGCGAGATGAAAAATTGGGATGGACGGGCGATGCGCAGGCTTTTGCCAGGACGGCCACCTTCAATTATGATGTCGATAACTTCTTTGCCAAATGGTTGAAGGATCTGGCCACCGATCAGCAGCCGGATGGCCGCGTGCCGTTTGTGATACCGAACGTTTTGAAAGCAACCGATGGCGGTTCTGCCGGGTGGGCCGATGCGGCCACCATTATCCCATGGAATATGTACTTGGCTTATGGCGACAAAAAAATCCTGCAAGATCAATATCAAAGCATGAAGTCATGGATATCCTTTATGGAAGCGAACAGCACCCATGATTTATGGAACAAAGGATTCCATTTTGGAGATTGGCTTTTTTATCGGCCTTTTGATGACAACGACGGTCGATCGGCAGTGACAGACAAATACTTAATTGCCCAAACTTTTTTTGCGCACTCCGTTGAGCTGGTCATCAAGACGGCCACCATACTAGGGGAAGCCGACGATGTTGCCCGGTACACGGCGCTCTTAACTAAAGTAAAAAGTGCTTTCCTTAATGAATACGTTACCCCTAGCGGACGGCTGGTGTCAAGTACCCAAACGGCCTATGTGCTGGCGCTCAACTTCGATATGCTCCCCGAAGAAATGCGCCAGCCAGCAGCACAATATTTAGTTGAAAATATCAGATCTTATGACAACCACCTCACGACTGGGTTCCTAGGCACCCCTTACCTGTGTCACGTGCTGACGCGCTTCGGATATATCGATGTCGCCTATCAACTCTTGTTACAAGAGTCTTATCCCTCATGGCTCTATCCGGTAAAGAGGGGTGCCACAACCATCTGGGAGCGCTGGGATGGGATTAAGCCAGATGGCACTTTTCAAACTCCGGGAATGAATTCTTTTAACCACTATGCCTATGGAGCCATTGGGGATTGGCTGTATCGCGTCGTGGCGGGCCTTGACACCGATGCTGATGGACCCGGTTATCAGCACATTCGAATACAACCCCACCCCGGGGGAAACTTCACCTTTGCCAAGGCAGACTTGCAAACTCATTACGGAAAGGTAAGCGCTCATTGGAAAATCGATAACGGGAATTTCAATTTAACCCTCGATGTGCCTGCCAACACGAGGGCCACCGTTTATATCCCAGTGAAGTCGGCAAATGGAATTACTGAAAATGGAAAGGCCATCGCCACGATAAAAGAAATCAGGCTGTCAGGGGTAGAAAACAATTCCGTCGTCTTGCAGGTAGGGTCCGGACATTACGTATTTGCCGCAAAATTGAACTAGTTCAGATGCAGATTATTGCGGGGATTTTTTTTCACTTCATTGGTGGGGCTGCGTCAGGGAGTTTTTACCTGCCCTTTAAAAAAGTGAAAGGATGGTCGTGGGAAAGTTATTGGATCATCGGAGGCCTATTTTCATGGCTGATCGTTCCACCTCTGGCGGCGTGGATAACCCTACCCGGATTCACCGCCATCATTGATCAGACTCCTTCCCGCATTATCTTTTACACGATTTTTTTTGGCGTTCTTTGGGGTATTGGCGGGCTTACTTACGGGCTTGGCGTTCGCTATCTTGGCATGTCGCTAGGAAATTCGGTGGTGCTGGGATTCTGTTCTGCTTTTGGTGCTCTTGTGCCCGCCGTGTATTACAACGCCGTTCCTACGCAGGGCAAAACAAGCTTTGATGAATTGTTATTCACGAGCTGGGGAAGAGTAGTTTTGTTGGGTGTCGTTCTTTGTTTACTGGGAATCTATACCTGCGGGAAAGCGGGCATGCGCAAGGAGAAAGAACTCTCCGATACCGATAAAAAGAAAAGCGTTGCTGAATTTCATTTGATGAAAGGGCTACTGGTAGCGGTGACGTCAGGAATACTTAGTTCGTGTTTTAATTTTGGCATTGAGGCAGGTAAGCCCATGGCCGAGGCTGCCGTTTCTTCAGGACTCAATCCGTTGTACCAAAACAATGTGACCTATGTGGTCTTGCTTTGGGGGGGACTGACCACCAATTTAGTATGGTGCCTTATTCTTAATTTACGAAATAAATCATATGCAGATTATGGCAATACAGAATGCCCTTTGTTACAAAATTATTTCTTTTCTGCGTTGGCTGGTACAACATGGTTTCTTCAATTTTTCTTTTACGGAATGGGCGAAAGCAAATTAGGTAATGGTGCCAGTTCGTGGATTTTACACATGGCCTTTATTATCATCACCGCCAACATGTGGGGCTTCCTGTTGAAGGAGTGGAAGGGAGTGAGTAAGAAAACCAGAATGACAATTATTTCGGGCATCAGTCTGATCATCTTCTCGGTACTGGTGACCGGTTATGGAAATGCAATCAAATAGAGTTATGGCTTACCGATCAGTGGACTTTAAACATGTCAGTTATTTGTGGGATGAAGCCAAGGCGGCGTCATTGAAAAACGATGAAGTCGGCTTGCTGATTTATCGTTCCAATCTGCTGGGTGCTGATTTGCGGCTCACCAATTTTGGTGGTGGTAACACGTCCTGCAAAGGGATGGCAAAAGATCCTCTTACGGGGAAAGAAACATCGGTGATGTGGGTAAAAGGCTCGGGCGGGGATTTAGGAACACTCCAGCGCAACGGACTTGCCGCCCTATACATGGAAAGACTTCTGGCGCTAAAAAATATTTATCGTGGCATTGAGTGGGAAGATGAAATGGTGGAATTATTCAATCATTGTATTTATGATCTCGCCTCCAAAGCGCCATCCATCGATACGCCGCTCCATGCCTTTCTTCCGTTCACCCATATTGACCACCTTCATCCTGATGCTGCCATCGCCATTGCCGCCGCCAAGGACGGAAAAAAAATCACCCAAGAAATCTTCCAGGGATCAATTGGTTGGGTAGAATGGCAACGTCCCGGTTTTGACTTAGGCCTGAAGCTCAAGGAGTGCCTGGATAAAAATCCAGGCATACGAGGAATCATGTTAGGCTCCCATGGGCTATTTACCTGGGGTCACACGGCCTACGAAAGCTACGTCAACACCCTGGAGATCATTGAACAATGTGCCGTTTACCTTGAAAAAAATTACGGAAGGAAGCGCCCCGTGTTTGGCGGAGCCAAGATTCAAAGTTTGGATCCTCAAAAACGAAAAGATCAGGCCGCACGGATCGCTCCCATTCTGCGTGGTCTGTGTTCCAGTCAAAGAAGAATGGTTGGCCATTTTTCCGATGACGATCGTGTGCTTGAATTCATCAACTCGCATGATCTTTCAAAACTGGCACCGATGGGAACAAGTTGCCCCGATCATTTTTTGCGAACCAAGATCAGCCCACTGGTTCTTGATTTATCACCGGCCGAAGATTTAACCGATAGCAAAGCCATGAAGGAAAAGTTGTCCACGGCTTTTGAGGGCTATCGCAACATGTACCGCCAGTACTATGAAAGTGGCAAGCATGCCAACAGTCCACCCATTCGTGACCCTAATCCGGTAGTCATTTTATATCCGGGCATCGGCCTGTTCACCTTTGCCAAAGACAAACAAACCGCTCGTGTAGCGTGTGAATTTTATATCAATGCCATCAACGTAATGAAGGGTGCCGAAGCAATTTCTGAATATACCGCCCTCCCACGGCAAGAAGCATTCAATATCGAATACTGGTTGCTGGAAGAAGCTAAATTGCAACGAATGCCCAAACCTAAAGTGTTAACCGGCAAAATCGCTTTCATCACCGGAAGCGCCGGGGGTATTGGCAAAGCAATCGCCAAGAAATTGGTGAATGAAGGAGCCTGTGTCATTATCATTGACAACGATCCAGATCGGTTGACCAAAGCGGATGGCGATTTTAAAAAAGAATTTGGTTCCGATGCGTACACCACGGTCTTAATGGATGTCACCAAAAAATCTCAAATTCTACAGGGGTTCAAGGCGGCATCACTGGCCTTTGGGGGAATCGACATCATCGTTAACAGTGCAGGCATTTCTATTTCGAAACCCATGGCAGAACACACCGAACAAGATTGGGATTTGCTCTATGACATTTTGGTGAAGGGTCAATTCTTGATTTCCCAGGAAGGGGTCAATATTTTACGCGCTCAGGATTTGGGCGGTGACATCATCAACATCGTGAGCAAAAATGCGTTGGTCAGTGGTCCTAACAACGCGGGGTATGGTTCAGCAAAAGCAGCCCAGCTGCACCTTAGCCGACTCAACGCCGCCGAACTGGGTGGGGACAAAATACGCGTCAATGTGGTCAACCCGGATGCGGTTATTTCCGACAGTAAAATTTGGGAAGGCGCATGGGCCGAAGGTCGCGCGAAAGCATACGGCGTAAAAGTAGAAGAGCTTCCCGCCTTCTATGCCAAACGAACCTTGCTAGGCGAGATCATTTTGCCGGAAGATATTGCCAATGCTTGCTTTGCTCTGGTAGGAGGATTACTCAACAAGTCGACCGGCAACGTACTCAATGTTGATGGTGGGGTGGCCATGGCATTTGTACGTTAACCTGAAATGGTGATGGTACGGGTAGCTTTCAAAATGAAACTCAATAAGGGACAGGAGCAAGAGTACAAGAAACGCCACGATGCACTCTGGCCCGAGTTGCAGGAATTGCTAAAGCGGACCGGCATTTCGAATTATTCGATATTCCTGGACGCGGAAAGCAGTGATTTATTTGGAGTGATGGAAATTGAAAAATTAGATTCTTTGGAGGAATTGCCCAGCCACCCCGTCATGAAAAAATGGTGGGCCTACATGAAAGATATCATGGCCACCAACCCAGATCATTCCCCCATCAGCACGGCGCTAAAGGAACTCTTTTACCTCCCTTGAATTATGGAAATTAATAAAGCAATCATTGAGGCACATAATGAAAAGCTCTTAGCCCGTCACGAGAAAAAGTTTACGGCCCTGGCCTCAACGATTCCCCGGGCGGATGGGATTCTTGAAAAGCTAATTAATTTTCAAATCGCCATTCCAAGTTGGGCCTTGGGCACGGGCGGAACGCGTTTCGCTCGATTCCCGGGAGGTGGCGAACCGCGCAGCCTGGAGGAGAAAATCGAAGACATCGGGCTTTTGCATAGGCTGAATAAATCAAGTGGCGCCATTTCGCTACATATCCCCTGGGACATTCCAGAAAACCCGCAGGCCATCAAGTCGCTCGCGGCTTATCACGGCATCCGTTTCGATGCCATGAATTCGAATACCTTTCAGGATCAAAAAGGTCAACCGCTCAGTTATAAGTTTGGTTCATTGCAGCATGTTGACCAGGCGGTACGTAGACAAGCCGTCGAACACAACCTTGACGTGATCAGTCGTGGGGAAACGTTGGGATCTAAATCACTAACCGTGTGGCTTTCCGACGGATCCTCCTTTCCGGGGCAGTTGAATTTTCGGAACGCCTTTCAAAATACGCTGGAAGGCTTGAAAGAAATATATGCCGCTCTTCCGGGAGACTGGAAAATGTTTGTGGAGTACAAAGCATTCGAACCCAATTTTTATTCCATGACGGTGGGCGATTGGGGACAGTCCCTTTTGTACGCCAGCAAGCTAGGTCCAAAAGCATTTACGCTGGTCGATTTGGGGCATCATTTGCCCCATGCGAATATCGAGCAAATTGTTTCGCTCTTGCTGATGGAAAAAAAACTCGGCGGCTTTCATTTCAACGATTCAAAATACGGTGATGATGATCTCACCGTGGGGAGCATCAATCCCTACCAGCTATTTCTTATTTTCAATCAGCTCGTAGAGGGCCTGGATCATCACCAAATAGATCATGCGTCCGGCTTAGGCTGGATGATTGATGCTTCTCACAATGTGAAAGATCCCTTGGAAGATTTGTTACAATCTGTCGAAGCGATAAAAATGGCTTATGCCCAGGCACTTTTGGTGGATCAGAAAAAACTTGCTGTTGCACAAGCAACAAATGATGTGGCCCTAGCGCAGGAAATTCTTCAGGATGCCTATCGAACCGACGTTCGCCCGCTCGTGGCCGAAGCCAGATTAAAAGCAGGTGCCGCCTTGCATCCGATCGGCCTGTTCCGCGACCATGAGATAAGGAAGAAATTGATCAGTAAAAGGGGCTCCAGCGCGATGGCTACGGGGCTTTGACCATGACTCCAGCTCGATCATCACCAGGCAAAACGCCGGTCATCGCCGTCCTTGATGTCGGCAAAACCAATAAAAAGATATTTCTCTTGGATGACCGTTACCGAATCCTCTACGAGCGCACTACTCCGCTACCCGAAACCACCGATGAAGACGGTTTTCCATGTGAAGACATTCATGCGCTGACCACCTGGGCAAAGGAAGAAATCCGATTAGCGCAGCGTCTTGACCAGGTCGCCATCAAAGCGATTAATGTTTCCGCCTACGGAGCAAGCCTAGTTCATCTCGATGAGCAAGGCAAACCCATTGGACCACTTTACAATTATTTAAAACCCTATTCAGAAAAACTTCTTCATTCTTTTCTCACCACCTATGATGTGGACCACGCCCTTTCGCTGCAAACGGCTTCTCCTGTTTTAGGAAGCCTTAATTCAGGATTGCAGCTTTACCGAATAAAAAACGAACAACCTTTGTTTTTTAAAGAGATAAGATATTCCCTTCATCTACCGCAATACGTTAGCTACCTGTTCACGGGAAAGCCTCTTACCGAACTGACCAGTATCGGCTGTCATACTCTGTTGTGGGATTACGGCAAGAAACAATACCACCGGTGGGTCGTGGAAGAAAATATGGATTCCAAATTTCCTGAACTCGCTGCATCGCATCATACCACGACAAAAAACGGAGAAACCATTGGCGTTGGCGTTCATGACAGCTCCGCCGCCTTAATTCCCTATTTGAAAGCTACGTCCTCTCCCTTTGCTTTACTTTCAACGGGCACCTGGTGCATTAGTCTAAATCCCTTCAATCAAAGTGCGCTAACCAAAGATGAATTGGAACTGGATTGTCTTCAATACCTTAGCTACGAAGGAAAGCCCGTGAAGGCTTCTCGCCTGTTTGCCGGATACGAGCATGATCAGATGGTAAGGAAAATGGCATCTCATTTTAATGTCCGTCCTGATGTATTTACTTCTATCGAATTTAACGTGGACCTCACTGCCACCCTACTAAAAAAAGGAATTGCCCCCAGCCGTCGACCTAATAAGTTAGGAGCACCACATTCCGATTTCGATCAACGCGACTTGTCACCATTCAAAACATTGGAAGAAGCCTACCATCAGCTCATCATTGATATCGTCCGACGGCAAGTGAAGTCTACTGGCCTAGTATTGAACAACACTCCGGTGAAAAGGATTTTCGTTGACGGTGGATTCAGCGACAATTCCGTTTACATGAATTTGCTGGCGGCCGGATTTCCCCAATTCGATGTCTATGCCGCATCGGTGCCTCAGGCTTCGGCGGTAGGTGCTGCCCTTATTATTCACCACTCTTGGAACAGCCGTCCGCTGCTGCCCGACGAAGTAATCGAACTACGCCGCTGCAAAAGACCGGATGGTATTGAGGTTCATCCGATCATTTAACCTTTCCGAATAATGGATTTCTTTTACGATTAACCCTTTGTCTAGGAGAAATTCAGCCGGCATGGTGCTGATCGATTCGCCATCGGCCATCAGGTGAATGGGAACGCCCAGCTTGCTGGCCTTGAAAGCGGTTTGCACAAAACTGGTCAAATGGCTTACTGCCGACTTGAAACCAGAATTTTCCAAACCATAGGCGGCATATATTTTCTTCTCCGGATCTGAAATCAGGGGGATGGGTGAAACTTCCTTATGAAAAGTGCTCATCTTTAGCACTTCCAGCTTGGATTCAAAGAAGAAAATCATTTCAAGGCCTTTTGCTTTTAATTCTTCCTGGGCCTTTTTCAAGGTATGAACCCGGATGTTGCAAAACGGACAACCGGCATGACGAAAAAAACCGATAAATACCTTCTTATCACGATAGTCAGCAAGGTCTATTGTCCTCTCGTACATGTCCTTCAATTTGAAATGAGGGGCGACTACGTTCTTTGTCAATTTCATATACTTGGCTTTAACGAATTAACGTCCCGAATTGCATTTTGTTCAATCGCGCAAGGCCACTTTTCAAGTCCGCACTTGAGAGAACGCAAAAAGCATTTCCCTCCCGATTTGGACGGCCCGCTCCTGGTACCCCGCTCCTTCCCAAGGCGTTCCATCAAAGTCCTTTGGATCATCGTAAGTTAAGGCAATCCGTGCGGAGGCCCCTAAGATGAGTGGACAGTTTTCATCGGCGTGAGAGCAGGTCATGATGGCGGCAAAGTCTTGGTTTTGGTTGAACGCATCGTCGTATTTCTTGGAAAAGGAGATGATGGGAAGGGCATCTTTCGAATAGCGAACTTCATAGACAGGATTGTCACCTTCCTTTATTTTTTGAATGTCAAAGCCAGCATCTTGCATTGCTCTCACCGCTCTTGGGTTGAATGCCGTCGCTTCCGTGCCCCCAGAAAAACAATAAACATCCTTTATCCCAAAATAACCTGCAGCCGTTTGGGCCCACAATTGAGCGATGTGGCTTCGGCGTGAATTGTGGGTGCAAATAAAATTCAGGTAGACCTTTTGATTTGAGGCGATCCTATTTTGGATGAAAATTGTCAATTCAGACAAGCGCTTCTTGCGCTGGTCAGAAATATCCTTGAACTGCTCAACGAGATGGTTAATGGAAACCTGCAGAGCGGGCAATAACACAAGATCTTTATGCAACATGTTTTGAAACGACAACCATCCCCATTAATCACAACATCCGGGAGCACAACAATTCAACGGTTTTTCGCCGTATACGGTAATGCTAAAGATACCCGATTTACCTTCTCTAAAATCATTCATCTCCGACTCGGATAAATATTCCTTTACAATTTCGTCGGGCAACTGAATTCGCTTTTCCTTCTGTATTTTAATGTCATTAAAACCAGCTTGCTTAATGATGCCGATGTAGTCTTCTTTTTGAATGGCACCGGCTACGCACCCCGCATACATCTCGGCGCTTTTTCGCAACCCTTCCGGTAGCGCTCCCACTAACACAATATCAGAAACGCTGAAGTGACCTCCCTTTTTTAAAACCCGGAAAGTTTCTGCAAACGCCTGCCTTTTGTCAGGCACTAAATTCAGCACACAATTGCTCACCACCACATCAGCCACGCCACCGGCAATGGGCATGTTCTCAATGTCCCCCTGACGAAATTCTACATTTTGATAACCCAGTTTATCCGCATTGCCACGGGCTTTCTCAATCATTTTCTCGGTAAAGTCAACACCAATAATTTTTCCCTTCTCCCCGGCGATGGAACGCGCAACGAAGCAATCATTTCCAGCCCCAGATCCTAAGTCAACTACCGTATCGCCGGCTTTGATCAATGCAAATTCTGTTGGTAATCCGCATCCAAGACCCAAATCGGCCTCCGGGGCATAACCTTTCAATTTGGAGTAATCATCTGCCATCACGACATAGTCTACCGTAGAGCAGCCACCGGTGGCACCACAGCAACTGGACTGGTTGGCATTTTTACTCTGTTCGGCAATCTGAGAGTACTTTTCTTTCACAATCTCCTTGAGTTGTTCAGCGGTTTGGGTCGTAGTCATCATTTTATTTTTATCGGTATATTACGATAGTTAATTTCAAAAAAAGTCAGCAACAATCCTGCCCCTTGTAACTGTCAAAGAGTTCACCCAAAAGTCTTTTGGCGCCAACCCAACTCCTTTCATCAATACAATAGCAAACGCTGGGACCATCGATGTTGCCCTTGATCAGGCCGGCGTTTTTTAATTCCTTTAAATGCTGCGATACCGTGGATTGCGAGAGCGGAAGTTCATCCACGATATCACCGCAAATGCACGATTTACTTTTTATCAAGAATTGAAGAATGGCAATCCTTGCAGGATGCCCGAGCGCCTTGGCAAGGGCCGCCAGATCAATATGCGTTTTCTTAAACTCCTCGGTTTTTGTCAGTCCCATACTCTATTAATCGTAATATTACGATTAAAGTTTCAAGATTACTAAATTTTTTTTTAGGACCGTGTATTGGAACCCAACCTGAGAAGAGAAAGACTTATTTCGCCGCGCTTTGCAGCAGCTTCATGCCCGTTTCTCCCAGATGCTTGCGCAGAATGGACTTATATTCGCTACTATTCCTGTAGCCGCCATCCGCCTTGAAGAATTCATCGATGATGGGCAACCAGTCACTATTCAACGGCATCACAAACCCAAATTGTTCTGAAGCCTTGTCGCCCACCGGATGACGTTTGACTGGCTTGCGCTGCTGCACCGCCTCCAGGTAAAAAGCAAGATCAAGATAAGCAAAACCGTCGGCGCCAGAGGTGATCTTCTCCAAGGTCTCCTGACTGGTCGCCGTCAGGGCGATCTTCATGCTTGGATAATATCGTTGCTTTAACTCATTGATGCGCTTTTCATTTAGTGTCCCTTTGGCCGTGTAAGCGGTTAGTTTTTCAAAGGTGTTAGGAAGGTCCTCCATCTTTTGAAGCGTAGCTACATTATTTTTAGTAATCAAAAAAGCAAGATTGGTGATAAAAGGGGGACTGAATTTTACTTCACGCTTTCTTTCATCAGTAATGGTGACGTTACCTAAGCCAAAAACGCCGCCACTGGAACCTTTGACTTTATCGTACATGCCTTTGAATGACTCCCCGTCCCCGACAAACTCTGAGGTGAGCTTAACGTTCTTCTTTTCACTCACATATTTTATAAAATCATTCATGATGTCAACACAAATTCCGGTGAGTTTACCGTTGTCTTTATAAACAAACCCAAACGTCTCCACGTAAGCCAGCGAAATTTTGCCTTCTCCTTTCCCTTTCGCTTGGGCCCAGGAGTCGCCGGAATAATTCTGGGCAAAGCACGTGTTCCCCCACAGTGAGATGATAAAACTGAACAGAATCACGATCTTGCTCATGGCCGTTTTTTCGTGAATATTGATTTTCGTTTAATCAAAAGCAAGACAAAGGTAATATCGAAGTGCTTTTTAAAACGAGATTAAAGAATTACCAATTTAATTCCTGCTTATGGAGAAAAGCATGGATCCCCTTTTTGCAATCGTCCGAAGCGCGCGCCTGCGCATTCATCTTGGCAGCGTAATCCAAGGCGTCAGGCAGTGACATCGATTGAACCTGACCAATCATTTGTTTGGTGAGCGCCATCGATTGAGTGGAATTATTGACAATCAACTTTTTTGCAAACTCATCGACGGCCTGATGTAGTTTGTCCTTCGAAACCAAATAATTTAATAAACCAAAACTCATTGCTTCATTTCCGGGAAACAACTCTCCACTCAATAGCAAATGCTTCGCCTTCTTCTCTCCTATTTTTCGAATGAGAAAAACTAAAACGATCGCTGGAATAAATCCGATCTTCACTTCGGTATAACCAAACTTTGCCTCCGGGACCGCAAAGACAAAGTCACATACGCTGGTCAATCCGCAACCACCGGCAAGGGCATGTCCCTGCACTTTGGCGATTACCACTTTTTTTAATTGGTATATTTTTAAGAATAGGTCTTTCAACTGATTTGAGTCGGCCAAATTCTGGTCAAAGGAAAATTTTTGCAATTGCTGCAAGTACGCCAGATCGGCGCCAGCGCAAAACACTTCTCCCTTGGCCTGAAGCACAATCACTTTTACGTGATCTTCACTTTCCGCCTTTCCGAATGCGTCTTTTAAAGCGGTGACGAGCTCTTGATCCAATGCATTTCTTTTCTCTGGCCGATTAAGGGTGATGTATCCGACTCGGTCTTTTACCTCATATAATACTAAGCTCATTTTGTAAACCATTAAAATAGATAGAATGCGTTTTCTTGCGTGACGGAATATAGTAATAACTTTCCCTTTTTCATTTGCCAAAAAGTAACCCTATAACAAATCGCTTTGAATTGTATTTCTCTAGAATGGTACAATTCGCCTCACTTTAATCCAAAACGCCTCTGGGGTGGTAATTTTCATTATACTTGATCAGGCTCCGTTGGGATAGGTGATGAGCTTGTAAGGATATCCTTACAGAAATCGTTGGAGTCCTTTCCCATCTGCGATTTATTTTTGTAGAGAAATAGCGTTCAGGCAAAATCAGGGCACCTGGAATGTAGAGGAGA
>Ga0075019_10001512_pt1 | contig 13227 bp, 13 predicted proteins | sample ColStrG_CSR_2013_FD_71473 | JGI IMG/M metagenome (GOLD analysis project Ga0075019, IMG submission 71473) | Freshwater sediment microbial communities in response to fracking from Pennsylvania, USA - Cold Stream Run_MetaG_CSR_2013 | ecosystem: Environmental > Aquatic > Freshwater > Creek >...
GTGGCCGAGGAAGACGTGGGTTTCGTTCCGACCCGGCAATCCGGGGCAGCGGCTAGCCCGCAATTGAACTGACGTCACGCCCGACCGACGCACCGCCGCTCATAATCAGTCACAAGTGTCTGTTTTCCACTAAACGCCGCAGGGATCGCCATGTCCGTCAGATCGACCATCTCCAGTGTCTTTCAGCAGGTTGCCACCGATCAGGACCGAACGCTGGCCCCGCTAAGCGACGACCTTCCGCTCACGGACTCAGGGCTAGACTCGCTGAGCTTTGCCATCGTCGTGACAACACTAGAAGAATCGCTCGGTGTCGATCCGTTCAGCGCGGATGAATGGGTAGAGTTTCCAGTCACGTTCGGCGACTTCGTAAAGCTCTATGAAGGCGCCGTGGCCTAGGGTGAGTTCGCTCTGGGATTCCATCTCGGGGCCCGGCGCCTCCGGCAGAGGTGTCCTTAGCGGCCTCGAAGCGGTGGTACCGCTGTCGAGCCTCGAAACGGGGTCCATCCTCGGTTCGTCGCTTGAGTTGCTGCGTGGGCGCTGCGTAATGCTCGCGACACATTCGCAGCTGCCCACTGCACTTGCGCTCGTGGAACTCGACGGCGTTGCGCGACGCATCGTGCTCGGTACACCGGACCTTACACCGGAGCAGCTGGCTGTCGTCGCTGCAACAGCCGAGGTTGACGTGATCATCGTCGACGAGAGCGGCGAATACCCTACGTCTGCGACGCGCCTGGTGGTCGCACCATCACTGACGGCTGCGGCACCTGCCCGGCGCGAATCCGTTCAATCCGAGTGGATTCTGCTAACCTCGGGAACCACCGGCGCACCGAAACTCGTTCACCACACGCTTGAAAGTCTAGGCGGCGCCCTGCCCCGGCAGCTTCCGACGGCTGCGACTGCGGTTTGGAGTACCTTCTACGACATCCGCCGCTACGGCGGGCTCCAGATCTTCCTGCGCGCGGTGCTCAGTGGCACACCGTTGGTGTTGTCGAGTGCGGACGAACCTGTGCGCGATTTCCTGGCCCGAGCCGGAGCCGCCGGTGTGACGCACATGTCCGGCACCCCGTCGCACTGGCGACGCGCGCTGATGAGCGGCGCGGCCGGCAGCCTAAGACCGAACTACGTCCGTCTCTCCGGTGAAATAGCCGACCAAGCCGTCCTCGATAGCCTGCAGGCGACCTATCCGGACGCGCGCGTCGCACATGCGTTCGCATCTACCGAAGCCGGCGTCGCGTTCGAGGTCACCGACGGGCTTGCCGGATTCCCCGCCAGCTACGTCGGACAAGGCACCGCAAGTATCGACATGAAGGTCGAGGACGGAACGCTACGAATTCGATCCCAGCGCAATGCGCGCCGCTACCTGGGTGACGCCGCCGGTGGACTGGTCAGCGAGGACGGTTACGTCGATACCGGAGACTTAGTCGATCTCGAAAACGGTCGCTATTACTTCAAGGGTCGCAAGTCTGGCGTCATCAACGTGGGTGGTCTGAAGGTCCACCCCGAGGAAGTGGAGGCGGTGATAAACCAGGATCCGCGCGTCCGCCTGACACTTGTACACTCGCGCAAGAATCCGATTACCGGTGCGATCGTCGTCGCCGATGTCGTGCTCGTTGATGGCGCAGCTGCCGAGCCGGCGCTAGCCGCCCAGATCAAACAGGACCTGCTCACGGCTTGCCGTGCCACACTGCCCGCCCACAAGGTGCCCGCCATGCTCCGTTTCGTTCCGACCCTTGAACTCACGTCAGCCGGCAAGCTGGTGCGCCCCCGTGCGTAACGTCATTGTCACCGGTGGAACAAGGGGTCTGGGACTCGCGATGGCCGGCGTGCTCAGCGCTGCCGGCTACCGAGTCATCGCCGTGGCGCGCAAGCCCAGCGAAGAACTGTCCGCCGCGGCAGAAAATGCCAAGAACGTTGGCAAAGGCGCCATCGAATTCCGTCCGCTGGACCTTTCGAACCTCGCAGAAATTGCTCCGTTCGTCCGGGCGGTTAAGGCTGAGTTCGGCGCACCGTACGGGTTGGTCAACAACGCGGGGCTCGGCACCAGTGGCGTGCTCGGCGTGACAATGGACCGCGACATCGAAGCATTGATCAAGCTCAACACGACCTCACCGATTATCATGACCAAGTACGTCGTCCGATCGATGATGGTTGCGCGCACTGGCCGGGTGATCAACATCGCATCGATCGTCGCAGCTACTGGTTTCAATGCACTATCGGTCTACAGCGCAACCAAAGCATCACTGGTGGGCTTTACCCGTTCGCTCGCCCGAGAAGTCGGGCAGTTCAACATAACGGTTAACGCTCTAGCACCCGGCTTCGTCGATACGGAGATGACCGCGGTGATGGGAGAGGAAGACCGCGATCGTATCGTCAAGCGCAGCGCACTGCGCCGGCTCGCTGAGCCAGAGGACATCGCACGCAGCGTGGAATTCCTGCTCGGCGACGGCGGCCGGAACATTACCGGAACGGTATTGACAATCGACGCTGGTAATACGGCCTGAGCTGCGGCGCGCTCAAAGTCTGATCAGTCCCGCATTGACCGCGTCGAAGCGACCGGCGTCGAGTACGACGTAGGCGCCCGCAGCCCCGTCGTCGACATACAGCGGGTCGGCTACCTTGCTAGGGTCGAAGCCGGCCAGCTGAAGGTCGTGCTTCTTGGGCTTGAAAGTGCCGGTAGCCTCTAGTACGCGCATCAGGCGCACGAAAACGGGGCGGGCGTATGTCGGCAAACGTTCCACCACCGCGGCACGGAACGCGGACAGGCTGAAGTCCGTGCCGACAACGAGCGCCGCCATGCCGGCTCGTCCATCCATGCCGGGCACCTGAACGCCGTAGACGACCCCCTCCTGCACCCCCTGCACGGCCGTCAGCACGGTGAGTACCTCCGCCGTCGACACATTTTCGCCCTTCCAGCGATAGGTCTCTCCGACGCGGTCCACAAAGAAATAGAACCCGCGCTCGTCCCGCCGCATCAGGTCTCCCGTGCGGTACCAGGCGTCACCGGGCTTGAACACGTCGTGCAATACCTTGCGCTTTGACGCGTCAGCGTCGGCATACCCTTCGAAGCGGCCCGTGCGGCCCCGCCGCTCACCCGGAATCAGACCGACGGCTTCACCAACCTCGTCCGGACCACAACGCTCGCAGAGTCCATCGGCGTTGCGTAAAGGTTCGCCCGCGTCGACGTCGAACTTCAGCAAAGCCACCGGCAGCCGTTGCGCAAGGAATGGCGGAATTCGGCCGATTGCGCCAGGTTCGCCTTCGCAGTTGTAGAGCGAGAAGTTGCCTTCCGTCGAAGCGTAGTATTCGAGGATGCGTGGAATCGCGAATCGGTCGCGGAACACCGTCCACACTTCAGGTCGCAATCCGTTGCCACACGCAATTCGCAACCGGTGCTTCGTCTCATGCGGCTGACTCGGTGTATTGACCAGGTACCGGCACAACTCACCGATGTACTGGAACAGCGTGCATTCCTCGGCGACGACGTCGCGCCAGAAATCCGACGCGGAAAACCGCGGCCTGAGCACGACCGCTCCGCCTCCCGCAAGCGTCGCGCCCATCGCCACTACGCCACCTACGCTGTGATACAGCGGCAAGCAGTTATACATTCTGTCGGCGGCAGTAACGTTGAGCAAGCCCGCAAACCACTGACTCCACTGCATCAGCCGGTAGTGCGTGACATTGGCGGCCTTCGGCAAGCCAGTTGTCCCGGACGTATAGATGTAAAGCGCGCGGGCATCAATGGTAGGCCGTGCGGCTTCGTCAGCCGTCAGCGCCACCACATCCAGGTGCGCGAGTTCAGCCTCGACCGGCCGGAGATCACTGTCACCGATCCCGCATACCCAGCATTTAAGGTCCGGCTTCAGTCGCGGGCGCGCCGTGGCGAACTGAGTGGCGAGGTCTGCGCCCACTATCAGCAGCCGTGGTTCGACGATGTTGATGCAATGCGCGAGCGCGTCAGCGAAAAGATGCGAGTTCACCAACGCGACGGTCACTCCGATGCGCGTCAGCCCCAGCCAGATCGCGAAGTACTCGGCGCAATTGTTCATGTACAGGCAGACGACATCCCCGGATTGGAGTCCATGTCGCAAGCCGAAGCGGGCGTATTGCGCGGCACGGCCGGCAAGCGCCGGGTAACTCAGTGTGGCCTCGGGAGATGAAATTGCCACCGCCTCGGCACGTTCAGCCGCCTGACGCTCGATCAGCACGGGTAGCGTCAGAGTCGGCTCGCGCTCGATCGCCGCGGTCCGCGTCAGCGCCCGCACCCATGCTTGCAGAGCCGGATTCGATGGTTCGGTGCCGTGTTCAGTCACTGATATGTCAAACACTTATTAGCCATTAAACGCAAACCGTAGCACGCTTGCCCGGGCCTTTCGCGGTAGACTCGCAAAAGTTACCCAAAAATGTGAAGCCAATGAAGCGGGAAACTATTGCGATACACGGCGGTTTCGACTGCGATCCGGCCACAAAGGCCGTTGCCGTACCCATTTACCAGACGGCCGCCTATTCTTTCGATAGCGCAGAACACGGCGCCGCGTTGTTCAATTTGGAGGTCGAGGGCTACCGCTATTCGCGGATCAGCAACCCGACAAGTTCCGTACTCGAACAGCGGGTCACCGAACTGGAAGGCGGTGTCGCGTCGCTGAGCGTAGCATCCGGTCAAACAGCGCTGTATTACGCAACGGCGAACGTCACGGAAGCCGGCCGCAACATCGTATCTGTCCCACAACTGTACGGGACGACGTACACCCTTTTCGCCCACGTGTTGCCCAAGCAGGGCGTCAAGGTGCGCTTCGCAAAATCGGATCGCGCGACGGATATCGAAGCCCTGATCGATGAGGACACACGGGCCGTGTTTTGCGAGACGGTCGGCAACCCCGCCGGCAACGTCTGTGACCTGGAAGCGCTCGCCGACGTCGCGCACCATCATGGCGTACCGCTGATTGTCGACAACACCGTGGCCACGCCGATGCTTGTACGGCCGGTGGACTACGGAGCGGACATCGTTGTGCACTCGCTCACCAAGTTCATGGGTGGACACGGCACTACGTTGGGCGGAATCGTCGTCGACTGCGGAACCTTTTCATGGGACGACCACGCAGCGCGATACCCGATGTTCACGACCCCCGACGAGTCGTATCACGGTCTCGTCTATACCGAGCACTACGGCAAGGCCGCATTCATCGGCCGGTGCCGCAGCGTCTATCAGCGCACGCTTGGTGCGGTGTTGTCGCCAATGAACGCTTTCCTGCTGCTGCAAGGCATTGAAACGGTTGCGCTGCGCGTGGACCGCCACGTTGAAAACGCCCGTCAGGTCGCCGAATTCCTTCGCGCGGATTCGCGGGTCGAAGCCGTGAACTATGCTGGATTCCGCGATAGCCCCTATTACGCGCTGGTTCAAAAGTACCTGGGCGGCCGGGCCTGCTCGTTGCTGACCTTCGAAATTCAGGGCGGCTTGGCAGGTGGTATGCGGTTTTACAATGCGCTGAAGCTATTCAAGCGCTTGGTCAATCTTGGCGATGCGAAATCTCTCGCCTGTCATCCCGCATCGACGACCCATCGCCAGATGTCGCCGGCCGAACAACTTGCCGCCGGCGTTGGACCGGGCAGTATCCGGCTCAGCGTCGGCATTGAACACATCGACGACATCCTGGCCGACTTGGACCAGTCCCTGGCGGCGGCCACAAAAGACTGAGGGCGGATGCCCGTTGGGAGCGGTCGTCGTGGGCCGCGCAGCGATCTGTCGCCCGGCGCGCGCCGAGCGATGCTCGGATTGCTGATTTTTTTCCGCGCCAGCGCTACTTGACCCGCTGAACTAGGCGGTGGTCGCGCGCTCCACCAGTGCCTGGATCGACGCGAGAGACTGAAAATTCTCCGGCGTAATTTCAGATTCAGGAATTGCGATGTTGAACTCAACCTCCACGGATAGCATCAGGTTGACCATCTTCAGGGAACTCAGACCAAGATCGCTCAGTTGGCGTTCGACCGGAAACGGTGTCGGCAATGCCACCGCGGGACCGAGTATCTGGCCCACCAGTGCGATGAGCTTGTCCCGCACGTTGTTGGTCTGCGTCTCCACTGGATCTCGTCTCCCCTGCGTTTCGTTCCCAATGATACCTGACCGGGTCAGCCGCCTGCTGCGACCTGCTTCTTGTTTGCGACCCAATCGAGCCAGTTTCGGTACATCGCAATGGCTGGCTGGGTCCAGACGTTCTGAACCGCGCCCGCGGCGGCAGCGTATGGAAACTCCTGCACAGTGACGCTGGTGCGATCGGCTACCGCGCGGCGTTCGAACTGGTCCAATTCAGCGTGGACGGACGACGCGAAATACCCAACCGGTACTTGAGGGTAGCCGGCGTGTTCACCCGACAAGAATCGTCCGACGTCACGTCGGAACTCTTTGAGCAACGTCTGATCCTCGTACTCTGGATGACCCTGGAAGAACACCAGCAGGCTGTTCCGGCGCTTGATGAACGTATCGGCGCCATTCTCCGCGGATCCACTGAGAATGTCATAGCCGGCGCGCTCCAGGGCGGCCGGATCCAGCTCATTCCACCGCGAATGCGGAATCGACAGGCTGCCAGTCAGACCCGCCGTCAACGGGTGTAACGGCGTAACCGAATGGGCGAAAACGCCCGACCGCTTTTGGGCTAGGCGCCGGCGCTGGATGCGATCCAGGTGCAATACCGCACCGTGCGCCGCAAGACATGACCAGATGCTAGAGATCAGGTGGCGATCCGCGAACTCCAGCACTTCCACAAACCGGTTCCAATACGGCTCCTCTGACAGCATCGGCGCCTTGGGTTCCGTGCCAGTTACGATCAACGCGTCAAGCGGCCCTGCCAAAAGCTCCTCGAGGCGCCAGTAGTTAGACTCGATACGGTCGCGCGCAGGGGCTCCCCGCGGCACCTCGGGGATGCTGGCAAAACGAAGCCTGACGCGCCTCGTTCCCGCCGCTCCCGCAAGCAGCGCCCCAAATTGCGCCTCGGTACCCTCTAGAGCCGAATCGGGCATGTTATTGATCAAGCCAATAATCAACTCGCCCCCGCTCCGCGATTGGGCGGCTGGGTCCATAACGGTGCGCACCGAATCTTCCACGATGGATGCGTTAGCCGGACGCTCGACTTCAAGTGCCATGGACGCCCCCCACCGCGCAACGCGGCCCGCTAACGGTAACGATTGCCTCGATTGACATATTTTGTTCTGTACATATCGCGATGCAGATCACGAATATTCACGTGTATTTTGCTTTGAAATGATTCAATAATGAAAGTAGATAAGAATGCAAACGCATTCGACAGTAAAGGGGGAGAGTAAACGTGGAAGCTCAACTTACGACGACCGACACCGCCCGCGTGCTCAACGCCCGGCTTGGTGACTTGAAGTCGCGTGCTCGCGCTGCGGCGAGCGTCGCTGCCAAGTTCGCCCCCCAGGTCGACGCGGAAGCTCGCTTCCCTCACGAGGCGTTTGCAGAGATCCGCAAGCAAGAACTGCTTGGCATCATGGTACCGCCCGCGCTCGGCGGTGAGGGTGCAAGCCTAGCTGAGATCGTCGACGTCTGCTTCGTACTGGGCCAATCCTGCTCCGCGACCGCGATGATCTACGCGATGCACCAGATCAAGATGGCGTGCATCGTCCGCCATACCAAGGGCAGCTCGACGCTCGAAGCGATCCTGCGCCGTATCGCATCCGAGCAGCTGCTCATGGCGTCCTCGACCACTGAGGGCACCGCCGGCGGCAATGTGCGCGCGAGCGAGGCACCGGTCGAGCACGACGGCGATCACGTAACACTCGAGCGCAAAGCGACCGTTATTTCATACGCGATCGAAGCCGATGGCATCGTAACGACAGCCCGTCGATCGCCCGACGCAGCGGCCTCCGACCAGGTGCTGCTCGTGGTTCTGAAAGCCGACTACACGCTCGAACGTCTTCAGGCCTGGGACACTCTCGGGATGCGCGGCACCCACAGTGAGGGCTTCACATTGCGCGCTCGAGCGAGGGCCGAGCAGATCGTTCCCGAGTCATACGACCGCATCCATTCTCAGACGATGGTCCCGTTCGCGCACCTTACGTGGGGCGCCGTGTGGGCCGGCATCGCCGCAGCAGCCACGGGCAAGGCACAGGCCTTCATCAGGCATGCGGCACGACACGCCAACGGACAGCTGCCTCCCGGAGCCGCTCACTACACGCATGGTGTGTCGTCACTGCGCACGCTGCGTGGAGTGCTAGCCTCGGCGCTTCACAGCTATGAAGCAGCAATGCACGATGAGAAGACCATCAACTCGATGGACTTCCAGGCGATGATCACGCTCACCAAGGTGCAGGTATCGGAACTCGCCGTCGCCACGGTGTTCAGCGCGCTGCGCGCGTGTGGCTTGTCTGGCTACCGCAACGACAGCGAGTTCAGCATCGGACGCCATCTGCGCGATGTACTCTCGTCGCCGCTGATGATCAACAATGACAGGATTCTTTCCAACCTGGCCACGACGTCGCTGATGACGCCGCTGCCCAGCAGCATCAGTGGTTGAGGTCTTGAATATTATGGACGGCAGCACAGCACAAACGCCCACCACCGCCACCGATCCACTTGACGGACTCAGCGCCAAGCTGTTCCGCTCGATGGGCGTCGAGGGCGTGTACGCACGTACCGAAGTCTACGTTGGAGTGCTGGAGAAGCTTGAGGCCTTCATAACGCGTCAGCGTGAGCCACAGGCCGAGATCATGCGCTTCCCGCCTGTAATGAGCCGCGCGCAGCTCGAAAAGTCAGGATACCTAAAGAGCTTCCCGAATCTGCTCGGCTGCGTGTGTGCACTTCACGGTACCGAAGCTTCCATTCGCGCCGCTGCGGATAAACATGAAACGGGCGGTGACTGGACCGCTTCGTTATCGCCGGCCGACCTCGTATTGTCTCCGGCCGCTTGCTATCCAGTGTATCCGATCGCTGCGGCCCGGGGCCGCATGCCGGCGGGGGGCCTGCAGTTTGATATCGAGGCAGACTGCTTCCGGCATGAGCCTTCTCAGCACCTGGATCGCCTGCAGTCGTTTCGAATGCGCGAATTCGTCAGGATCGGGTCGCCGGACGAAATCATGGAGTTTCGAGAACGCTGGATGAAGCGCGCACCGCTGCTTGCAGACGAGCTTGGCCTCCCGCATTCGATGGACGTCGCCAACGACCCCTTCTTCGGTCGTGTTGGCCAGATCATGGCCGTAAGTCAGCGCCAGCAATCGCTGAAATTCGAGCTTCTGATTCCCTACCATGCGCAGGCGAAGCCAACGGCGTGCATGAGCTTCAACTACCATCGTGAACACTTTGGCGTCACTTGGGATCTACTTACCGTCGAAGGTGAACCCGCGCATACCAGTTGTGTTGCCTTTGGCATGGATCGCCTAACCGTCGCGCTGTTCGCCATACACGGCGGCGATCCCGCTCATTGGCCGGCCTCGGTACGCGCTGCCCTCGCACTCTGACGGGCGGGCGACCAATGCCGCTAGACCCTCGCGTTAAGCGCTTCCTCGACGCGCTTAATGCCAGCGGCCCGGTTGACACGCTTGAGTCGACCGTCGAGCAGCGACGCGCCGGCCTCACCGAACTGATGCGCTTCGGCGGTCGCGCTCCTGCAATGGCGCACTGCGAGGACAGCTCGATATCCACCGCGGCGGGTAAGATACCGCTTCGTACTTATACTCCGCAGAGCGACCAGCCAAACGCGGGAGTATTGCTGTATTTCCACGGTGGCGGACTCGTCGCGGGGAGCATCGAGACCCACGACGGCGTCGCGCGGGGGTTGGCTGCCCACAGCGGCTGTCGCGTCATTTCCGTAGGCTATCGACTCGCACCGGAACACGGGTTCCCGGCCGCGCTCGACGACGCGATGGCTGCACTACGCGACGTGCAGACACGCGCCCAGGAACTCGGTGTGGACCCGACGCGGATAGGTGTTTGCGGTGATTCCGCTGGCGCAACCCTCGTCGCTGCAACCATCCACGCCAGCGCCCGCGCCGGATGCGCGCCGGTAGCGCTGCAGCTACTGCTGTGTCCTATTCTCGACTACAGCCGTCAGACAGCGTCCCGGCTGGAACTCGCCACCGGTTACCTCGTGGGGGAGTCAACGCTGCAACATGACCTGCTCCATTACCTTGCGGCCGATCATAATCCGGCGGACCCTCGCGTTTCGCCGTTGCGTGCCACAGACCTCACCAGGCTACCGCGAACAGTGATCCATACCGCGGAATTCGATCCGCTGCGGGACGAAGCCCGGGAATATTTTGAACGGCTGAGGCACGCCGGGGTCGAGGTGTCCTACACTTGTCACCCGGGAATGATCCACCTGTTCTACGGCCTGGGTGGAGTTATTCCCTATGCGACCACGGCAATGGCCCGGATCGGGGCGGAGCTGCGGGATGCGCTGGCGTAAGATAGCGAAGGGCCCAGGGTTAGACTCTGCCCACTGAACCGAGGAGAAGCACTAGTGAGCGAGAGCCGCGAAGCTGAACGAACTATCAGAGCGCTGCACGACGCACGCGTGCGCGGTGATCTGGCAGCGATGTGTAGCCTGTTTGCGCCCGAAGGAGAGTTCCGCATCGCGGGCGCGAGCGACGGCAAGCCAATCTCGGTTGATGCGAAAAGCCTCGCCGAGTTCACGCCCTGGTTGTCGATGATGGTCAAGGTATTCCGCATCACGAACTATGACCTCAAGACCGAGATAGTCGACGCGCAACGCGCGGCGGTATTGTGGCACGCGGACATCCGGTCACGGATCACGGGCGTTTCGGTGGCGACCGAGCTGGTCGACATGGTGGAAGTTCGCAAGGGGCTTATCGTGCGGTACAACGAGCTTTTTACGCCTCGCTAGAGGCGGTGTTCCTCGCCAGCCTGCTAGAGAAAGCGCATTAATGTTCTCGCCAGCAGCTTCAGCGCGATGAACTCCAGAGTGCCGTTCGTCGCACGATACTTGGCATGCATCCTGCGGTAGGTATCCACGAGCGCAGCGTCGTCCGATCGGCCGTGCATCAGCGAAGCGCCCAGGATTCGGTAATACAGCACGGTCTGATCGAGATACGTAAAACCGCTGCCCCGAATCGCGCGAAGATAAAACTCGACGTCCTCGTTCAGGCGAAGCTCCGGGTCGTAACCACCGATCTGTGCAACGCATTCACGTCGAATAACACAGGCAGAATTGACTAGCACGGTCGGCGCGAACAACAGGTTTGCGACCAGCCAGTCACGCGATCTCAGCCGGCTGGCGCGTTGCGCGCGACGTGCAGCATCAGCGAAGAAGCGATGTTCGTGAGCCATCGAATCGGCATCACCGTCGCCGAACGCTTCGATACGGCCAAACACGACGCCGACACCCGGTCTTTCCGCAAAGGCCTGCATCGCGGAGCGGTAGAATCCGTCTGCCACGCGATCGTCGTCGTCTAGAAAGTGAATAAAACGCCCCGTCGCCCGTTCAAATCCGGCGTTTCGCACGAGCGCCGGCTTTCCACCGGATACGGGGCGATTGAGCTCGTAGCGAATCCGCGGGTCGGCCAGGCCCGTGACGCAATCGCGCGACGCCTCTTCGGGACTGTCATCCATCACGATGATCTCGACGTCGACGTCGGTGGAATTGCCCAGCGCGCTCTGGATCGCCTCTACTAGCAGCGCGGGCCTTCGAAACGTCGGGATAACTACCGATAGGTCAGGCAAAACACGACCTCTATCGCTTACCAAGCAGGCTGAGTACGCGCCCTAAAACCGGATGGCCGGCCACGGCACGAAACTTCTGGTATGCACGAAAGGCCGCACGAGGACGCCAGCCAGGAGCTATCTCAACCATCGCGCGAAATTCCGCAGCCTTCGGTCCCCAACGCAGCTTCGACACGTCGGTGCCACTCGAAAGATTCACGATTCGCAGCCGCTGCTCAATCGCCCACTTAAGCGCCTCGACGACCGTGGTCGTCATCACGCTGTACTTACCCATTTCAGGCTTGAATCCTGAGTAATATAGGTACAGCTCGTCGCCGTAAAGGAACCCGATGCGAGTAGCAACCACGCGCCCGGCAACCTTCAACTGAAAGATGCGCAGCTGATCACGCCGCGCCATCGTTGTCGCGAATTCGCTCAGGAACGCGCGATCCGTGGCGCCACGGAACACATCGGGATGGTGCACCATGTGATCCGCCTGGCCGCGGCTCGCGTGCAGCGTAAAGAATATGCTCAATGCCTCCTCGCACTCAGACGGATCCGACACCACGCGCAACTCAGGGGTGAATCCGTCACGCTTAAGCGAGTTGTAACACTTACGCAGCGCTTCCTTCATGTTCCGGGAAAGCCCTGCGCGGAACTCGTCCCAAGTCGCGGGTAGCTGCAGAAAGTAATCGGTGACATCGCGCTCGGAAAACGCACGCTCCGCGGCCAGATCTCGCGTCGCGGCATCCCAATTCACGGCACGCGTAGCTCCCCAGTCGATCCAATCCCACCGCGAAGCATGCGCTTGGATATAGCCGCGCAGTGCAAGCACCACCGCTACCTCGTCCTCGGGCCGACAAATGACGCCGCGAATCTCCGTAACATTCGGATCCGTGCCGAAGCAGTTCAGCACTCGGATACCGATTATGCCAACGGCCGGACGTGTCGTCGTCATCATCGGGGCCAGTGCACGCAGCTTACCGTCGGCGTCGCGTACGGAAAGCACGAAACAAGCATCCTTAACCGACGCGCGATTTGACGGATAGTGCTTCCACCATATGGCATTCCAAAGCGGAGCATTGAACGGCAGCCGCGGTGACAGAGATTGATGCAGATCTAGCCAGCCATCGACACGTTCATTGATCAGATCCGCTTCCGCAACTCGCGTTACAACAAGCGCAGCCACACTTGCCAATGACGGCCGCTCACCGGCGCTAGCGCGGGTATCGGCGCCACCGGCTATGTCACTCACGTGCAATACCCGGGCAGCTGGGAAAGCGGCCCGTCGCCATTCCGGTGCGCAGGAACTGCGCGGAACGCGTCGGTGACGCAATTCTCTACGGTTATGACCGCAGGCCTGGACAGTCTTTCCCGCAAAAGTCCGTTCATAGGGTCAATCATCGATCGGATGCCAAATACCGCGATCGACAATCCCAGTACGGATCGGCGTCTGTCGCAGCTGGTTAAAGTCACGGTGGGGGAATGCCCAACCAACAAATCAACATGATTTTACTATGCTCTCAAGGGGAATGAGGCGGACCTTTCGCACGGTTCGGGCA
>Ga0075019_10001515_pt1 | contig 13207 bp, 15 predicted proteins | sample ColStrG_CSR_2013_FD_71473 | JGI IMG/M metagenome (GOLD analysis project Ga0075019, IMG submission 71473) | Freshwater sediment microbial communities in response to fracking from Pennsylvania, USA - Cold Stream Run_MetaG_CSR_2013 | ecosystem: Environmental > Aquatic > Freshwater > Creek >...
GGATAAAAAGTGCCAATCTGATTCTTATAAAGGCCGACATTCAAGGCCGTCTTTCCACCATGAGCTGAGTCCATCGCCGCCAACCAAGTGGAGGGAACCTGAACCAAGCGGACTCCACGGCGGAGAACACTTGCGACAAATCCTGCGAAATCCCCGACCGAACCGCCGCCAAAAGCAACCACCTGCAGGTCTTGCCGACCGACATCTTGCACCAGCGCAAGAATCTTCTCCATCTGCGCCGGAAAAGACGACAGAGCTTTGAGCTTTTCGCCACTCTGAAGTTGGATCCGCATCGGAAATTTGCGAATCCAAGCCCCGTGTTTTTTTTCAAGTCTAGCATCATAAAGAAGCACTGAGTGCTGGCCGTTCAGTTTTGGCAAACGTGACACAGTTTTAACTTTTGAAAACTTCATTTGGATGGTGCTCCCTGGAGATTCCAATCAATTTCTTGCAAGCCCTGAGCTCGCAAATATTGATTTGTTTGAGAGAAGGGACTTGAACCAAAAAATCCACGATGGGCAGACAAAGGCGAAGGATGAACGGCCTCAAGAACCAAGTGTTTGGATCGATCGACGAACTGAGCTTTCTTTTGTGCGTAACTGCCCCACAGAATGAAAACAAGATGGGAGCAGTTGGCATTCAGATATTGAATCACTTCGTCGGTGAAAAACTCCCAGCCTTTTTTGGCGTGAGATCCAGGCAGCCCTTCTTCGACCGTCAAGACCGAGTTCAACAACAAAACACCCTGCTGGGCCCATCTCGTGAGATCGCCGGAACGACTTCGCGGGATTTGCAAATCGGACTCCAATTCTTTGAAAATATTCACGAGCGAGGGCGGCGGTCTTACACCTTGTGGCACAGAAAAACACAAGCCGTGAGCCTGTCCGGGCCCATGGTAAGGGTCTTGACCCAAAATCACCACACGAACCCCATGGACAGGAGCCGCTCGAAATGCGGCAAAATAATTTGCGCGCTCTGGATAAATCGTCTTTTGCTCTTGATATTTCTGCTGCAAAAAATCACGCAGAGCCGAGACTTGTGGTGACTGCAAACAGGGCTGCAAAACCTGCTTCCAGGATGGGTCCAGGTGTTCAACAGAGAAGTCTGTCTCAGTCATCAGTTCTGCTTTCCATAAGCAAAGCTTATTTGAGCGCCAAGTTTGAGACAAGAACTCCTGTCTCACCTTGGTACAGCTTATAGGGCGCCTTGGGTTGAAATGCAAATGATCACCTTTTCAGCTCGCCTTTCCAGAACTGGACCGGCCTTGACCTGAAAAAAGGAATCCCCATGTTATAATAAGAACTAATACAGGAGGTGAAAATGGAAACCCCGCTGATCCCGGAAATCAGTTTGACTGATGTCTCTCCTGAGGTGCGATCTTTTATTTATCAGACCATTTCGGAGTTCACCCCGTTTGCAACACCTGATACCGAAGTGCAGGTTTTGGAAAAAAGTCCTTTGGAGCTTTTGCAGAATGAGGATGCTCCGGAGCTCAGTCGTGCACAGCTGAAGAGGATGCATCGAATCGAAATTTCACTCTCGGATTCTGGAAGCACAATTTCGGCTGAAGGAATGGATCGTGACATCTATGGCGCGATCACCAAAGCGAAAGTCAAACTGATGGAAATTTTAACACAAATTCAAGATGATGTGATTAGCAACAGCGATCGTTCGAACCAAATTCGGCAAGCCTTGGCGGCTGGCGGAACCATTCACTGAGGCTTCTTGGTCGACATTTCGAGGGTGGCCAGGAACCCAATAATATCTTGAAGCTGCAACAGCGGTTGGTTGTTGGCGGGCAAGTCTTCTTTCATTTCCATCGTCAGAACTGGAATTTCACGCTCATGCCACATGTAGCGCCCCAGACTGCCTGGGTAATTTCCCAAACTCTTCCAGGGAAGGTAATCAAATTTTGGTGGTTTGACTTTGGGACCATCAAAATCCAAGACCTTGAGGGGGGTGTGAACCGAGACCACCAAATCAGGCTTGAACTCCTCCAAGTGGCGAATCGCACACAGTGTCTCGGGCTCGCTTGCGGCTTTTGATCCTGGAAACCGTCGCGGATTTTTTTTCGTCTCTTTGGTCCAATAAGCGTTGGCTTTTTCATCCCAATCACGAGTTGGAAAGTTTCGATTCACATCCACCTTGTTCGCGTTGGTTCGAGTTTTCAGCAGCACACCGTCGGGGTTCAAAATCGGTACAACTCGCCAGGTGTTGCGAGGTTCAATTCCCTGCAGCCTCTCGAGCCACAAACGCCCCACGCTGCCTGCCGAAGTCTCATCTCCATGGATCAATGCAAACACAAGAATCTTCTGCTTCGAACTGTGGTGGCCGACTTTTTCATAATGATAAATCGGAATGCCCTTGACGCTGACACAGGTGTCCAGCTGTTGAACCGAAGCACACATGGCCTTCAAGGCCTTGGCGTCTGAAGGGCCCGGAAAAGCCTTCAAAGACTCTTCACATTGTTGGGGCAAAGACACACGCTCCGCCTGGCTCATTTGCGAAGTCAGAAAAGAAGCAGCGAGAAAAATAAAGAGCCGAAGTTGCATCACAGGCCTTGACGATAGGCGATCGCAAGTCGCTTGTCGAGGGATGCTCATTGCCACCTGCGCTGAACCCCCTTAGACTGGGAAGCCGTGACAGATGCGTCGAACTCACCACAATGGATCTGGAAAATGCCCGCGCAGAGTCCACGGGCTTCGTGCTTGCTGTTGCATGGACTGAATTTGCGACCGGAGAAGATGTCGACCCTGGCAGACCTTCTGGTGACCCAGGGAATTGCGTGTCTGATTGTTGCGCTGACAGGTCATCAAGGGTCGGATCAAAGGAGCCGTCAGCTGCTGGAAAAAATAGATTCTCAAATCTGGAGAAACGAAGTCGATGCGGCCTGGCAAGAACTGACTCGGCAAGGGCAGAAGAGGGGTCCACTTTTTTTGCTGGGCTACTCTTTGGGTGGCTTGTTGGCGCTGGACCTTCTCATTCGCCAGCCCTTGGTCCAGATCCATCAGATCTTTTTTTTGGCGCCTGCTTTCGCGATTCGGCCCCGCAGTGAGGCTTTTCTTCACTCCTTGCGATTTCTTCCCAAATCTTGGTGGATTCCATCGTTGAATCAAAGTGATTACTTGATGCACAAACAGGGGATGACTGTGGCGGGCTATCTCGCCCTGCTGAAACTTTTTTCAGAAGTCCAAAAAAATGCCAAGCGAAATCTGCCAAATCTCAACGTTCCCAGTCTTGTGATCATGGACAAAAGAGACGTGCTGATCAGCTCCACTCGAGTTCAGGATTTCATTCTTCGAAACAATTTGAAACGTTGGCGTGTCGAGTGGATTCAATCCCAAAAGCTGCGCAAGCCGATTCAAGATTTTCACACGGTTGTTGATCAAGCAGGTCTTGGTTCACAGGAATGGCAGCGCCTGTCGACCTTGATTGCCGAATTTTTTCAAACGGCAAGGATGACGTCTTAAACTTTCGTTTTGTCTTTTTCTTTTTGCAAAGCCTCTTGGATCTTGGCGTCGACCTTGGCATCGACCTTGGCGTCGGCTTGCTTCAGCTGTTCGATTGGCAGCTCAGTCGTTTTCTCAGGCGGCAAAGCCTTGGCTTCGGCATCCAGTTCCGTCAGACCTTGCTTGAATCCACGAATGGCTTTTCCCAAGGACTGCCCGAGTTGCGGGAGACGCGAAGGACCAAAAAAGATCAGGACGATCAATCCCAACAAAAGCAAATGCGTTAAGCTAAATTCACCCACAGTGACACCTCGATTGGAGACTTTGGTTTATGATGATTCTACATGACTGGCAAGGCAGGCTCCAAACGCAATGCCGCGTTATTGCCGTATCTGGCCTTTCAGTGGGCCTTGCTCTGGAGTTCGACCTGTTTGCAAAACGGCAAGTGCCTCAAGCCATTTACTGGCTCCCCAGAGAAATGGGGCTTCAGACCGATAAAGAAGAGTCCGTACGGGTGCCAACTTGCCCGATGTCACCCTGTAAACTTCTGCTGGACCTCTCTCGGGATGCGGACTTTCAGCGACAATCCGAAAAAACTCGGTCGTCGACTTTGCCGCCAGCTCAGTTTGGTTCTGCAGGACAAGAAAACGGACTTGTTCCGCCCACAACCAGGACCAGACAAAGTCATCATGGTAGTGACGAAGGCCCACAGCTTTGGTTGTCCAGCTGATGGCTGTGGCCGGGTAAAATTCATCGACTGGGATCCCGAATTTTTGAGGCTGGAAGAAATGACTTTGGACAGCTTGTGCTTTGGCATTTGGAAACTTCCAATTCACGGCCCACAGATTGGCTTCCAAGCTGCATTGGTCTTGACCGGGCTGGGTGCGGAACAGATTTTTTTTCGCATGCCAAAAATGGCGATAGATTCGATCACTGAGATCCGTGAGATTGTAAGCCGCAACCCGCCCCTCGTTCTGCAGAAGCTGGACGGCACGCCAAAACAAAAGGTGGAGATAAAAGGTGGAACCACTCCGCCGAGCGGAGTCTTGCCAGTCAGAAAAAGCAGGCTGTTGCAAAAGAAAGTCGATCCAATAGGGTCGATAGAATTCGATCAAAACTTCGCAACGATCGAGGATCTCGTTTTTCCGTTCGGGAACCGCGGCCAGCAGATCCAAACTTGCCAAAACCCAAAGAAGATTGGAGTCAAATGCTGGAGTTCCGTGCTCGCCCCGAAACTCACGATAAAGGGTGACTTTTTCAGTCTTGCCCTTGACCTCGCTGAACGACCGCAAACGCAGCCCTGCCGTGACGGCCAAAACTCGTTGCTGCGGAGGAAGAACATCTAGACCGCGCACAATGAGATCACGGGACTCGTCACGGGTCTGCCACAGCAAATCCAACACCGCCTGAAGATCCGCCGTTGGCGTCACCGTCTTCAAACCTGCCACTGACAGGCAGAAGTCTCGAACCCAAAGTGTCCGAAACTGGTTGGCGCCAGCAACAAAAAGATCGCCCCAAGGACTTCGCAATCGCAACTGGGCGACCGCCGTGGCACAAATTTCAATTTCCCTAGACCAAGACATAGTCTGAGTATGACCAAATCCAGTTGCAACCTCAATCGCTTTGTCTGCCAAGACTCAATCATGGTTCAATGGAGTCTATGTGGATTGAACAACGCCCCGTGCAGCTGGCTCCTGTCACAGTGAAACAAAAAGGCAGCACCTATCTTGTCGCCTGTGGCAAATCAACGCTCACTCTCAACGAGCGCCAGTACCAATACTTCGATCAACTTCTGCATGGACAAAGTATTTACTCCTTGGTTCAACACTTTATCAAGAATGGCTGGCTGATCAATTTCCGCGAGCTCTTTGGACTGCTGAGCGCCCTGGTCGAGCAAAATATTATTATCAACCCCGAATTCCATTCTTTTTTTCAAATGACGAAAGGGCCCGTTCGCTCAACTGGGATTCAAAATATGCCCCGAGTGGGCAAGCGCATTTTACCCAATCCTGAAAATCTAAAGTCGATGCCTTTTTTTCGCACTCTGCCCAAAGAGTTGCAAAATCAGTTTGTCGCCAACACCACGTCAACGACTTTGCCGCCCCAGACCCAGATCTGCGGCACCGGCGACTTGAGTCGACAGATGTATGTCCTCGTGGATGGAACAGCTGGAATTTATAAAAATTTTGGCGGCAATGAGCGGCAGTTGCTGAGCACCGTAGCACCGGGATCACCTTTTGGCGAAGGTGGGTTTTTCACGGGCAAGCCTCGCGCCGCAGATATCATCACTTTGTCGGAATCCCAGATTCTGGTCATCGAGCACACTCCCGAGTTTTCAGCGATGATCGAATCGGGGCACGCTGAAATTCTCCAAAAACGCTTTTGGGTTCTCAACGGTTTGCTATCGTCCGACCTTTTTTCGAAACTCCCCGCTGAAACCTTGGACAGTCTGATTTTTGCGGGTTCGATCCGCGAAGTGAAAGAGAATGAAGTTGTCATCCGCGAGGGAGAGCAAGGACGCAGCTTTTTCATTCTCACCCAGGGTGCGATGAAAATGACTTTGAAAGATAAAATTGTCCGTACATGTGGCCAGGGCTCAGTTTTTGGCGAGGTCGCCCTCATGATCAGCGGCGGCCTGCGCACCCTGACCGTGGCCGCCCAGCGTGACAGTCTTGTCGTCGAAATGGATATGAAAGAATTTTACAATGTGATGTCAAAAAACTTGATGCTGGCAAAGACTATCGAAGAACTGGCGTGGACCCGTTACCAAAGTGTTCAGGGAATGAAAGAGTAGGTTGAGAAATGACTGGTGGAAAACTCCTGATCGTCGATGACGAAACTGACATCCGCGAAGTGCTTGTCGACTCTTTCCGCGGAACTGACCTTGAGGTTTACACTGCCAGCAACGGTGAAGAGGCTCTGAAATTGGCGCAGCAGCACCGCTTCGACACAATTCTTTCAGATTTGAATATGCCTGTGATGGACGGGATGACTTTTCTACGCCAGCTTCGCAAGGCCCAAAATCTGACTCCCTTCGTAGTCCTGACCGGCCACGGTGACAAACAAGCGGCGATCGAAGCGCTCAAACTGAATGCCTTCGACTTCCTGGAAAAGCCCTGGGAACTCGAAGCTCTCAAAGACGTGATCGCCAAAGCCATTGAACTGGGCCAGCAGTACAACCAATGGAATTCAGATGAAGACCTTGTTTCGGGTTTGCAGGACATCCGCAAAGACAATGCAGATGAGGCGATCATGCGGATGAAAACTCAGTCACGAAATCGGGCTGACAATAAATGATGGTGAGCATCCATGTTTGACCTGATCGCTATCGCAGGCCCCAACGACCCCGTTCGCAAGCGCATTCAGGATCTGAGTGTCGACTTTGGCTACTCTTTGGGGTTTGTCGATTCGGTCGATGAGTATATGGAACAGGAAAGTCGCTTGAAGACCATGTTCATCGTCTGTTCAGCGACTGAGGTGAAAGTCAAAAGCGAGATCGCAGGGATGACACAAGTGGTGCGCAACTTCGCAGTTGATGCATTTATTGTGATGGTGATCGACGGCAAGATGTCGGTCGAAGATGCCCAATTCGTGAAAAAATCAGGAGCCAATCTTATTTTGCTCGAACAAGAGGCCATCAATTCTGCAAAAATTGATCTGATCGCTTCACAAAAAATTAAATACAAATACTTGCCCATTAAGGTTCATGAACTCAAAGCCGGCGCTCAAATTGGTTGCGACATTATGCACCTGATGCCGTTGAACAATAAATATTTGAAGATCATGCACAAAGGCAGCGTGATTGCCGAGGACAAATTGGCCAAGCTGGCGAATTACGGTGAAGTCTATATCAACAAAGATGAGCTCAAAAATTATGAAAAGTATCTCGAAGAAAATAGAGATGGCTCCAGTGGGAGTGCGATTGCCAGGTGTCGACACCAAATGCTCAACCTGACGGTGGCCTACATCGACTTGATCCTGAATGTTCTCGATCAGAGTGAGTTCACCTCTTACGTCTTGGGGAAGCAACTGTACGACCGCTGCCAAACAATGGCCGGCGACTTACTCGCAAGCTTGGGCTCCGTCCCTGATCCTTGGAGCATTATCAACAACACCTCCATCGGAGACTTCGGCTCTGTCGAAAGGGGGCCTTCGATCGCCGCTTACGCCGGTCTGCTCAGCCTGAACGCCAAGGTTGGCGAGCCCACAGAAGTGATGGTGGCCGCGCTCTTAATGGACGTGGGTCTCTTGGATCTCGAGCCCAAAATTGCGCGCAAAATTCGTCAAGCTCAGGAAGCCTCTTTTAGTGAGGAGGAGCGCAAGGATTATCAAAATCATCCGATCACCTCTTTGCACCGGATTCTGGGGCGCAAGCTCCCCATGACGGATCCGATTAAAGAGGCCATCCTTGGGTCGCATGAACAGTCAGATGGACAAGGGTTTCCGCACCGATGGCGAGGCGACAAAGTCCCTGCCGTTGCACAAATCCTGCAACTTTCGGAAATGATCGACAAAAGATCTTTGATCAAAATGGGCCAGAGCCGACCCGACATTCAGCAAGTGAAAGAACAAATCGTCCAGCAAGAGCTGGGCAGTAAAAGCCGCTTCAATTTGGATTTTATCCAAAGGGTACGGCCCTATTTGTCAGGTTGAAATTCGTCGCTTGCACACGGGACCAATGATTTCAGAACATATTGATGGTCGCACCCAGTCCGACGTTAGTGGCTGTGTCGCGAATGTCATCAGGTAAAAATTGAATGTTCGGATTTAAAAAAATATCACGAGTCACAGAAAAACCAACGCCAACCGACTGATAGACTTTATCGCGAGAAAAATTAAAAGCGCTGTTTTCACTGCGATAGTGTTCGTACTGCCAGAGGCCCAGAACCGTTCGAAAAATAATTTTCTCGGTGATTTCAAACTCCAAGATCGGAGAAATGTTGATCGCATAGACACTTTGGATTGCCGCCAAATCTGGAATGAAGTCGTCAGAATTTGTGGGGTTGCCGAAGGATCCCGTTTTGTTAAACAACTGATACTGCGCCCAAGTCGACGCCCCGATCGAGAGACCCGTTTCACCAAATTCATACATATTCTCTTGATCGACATTCAACTGTTGTCCGTAACCATGGGCGGTTTGATCCGCTTGCGTCCACTGCATCAATGAGGCTTGCAAGACAGCCTGCACTCCCAGAAATTTGTAGATTCGTTGGTATTGAATTTCAGGATTTATTGCATCGAAGGTTGTCCCATCATAATTGGTGGGACCGCCCTTGGCCAGGGGCGCAATCCAACGAATACCAAAACCTGCCATCAGACTGTTGTTCAGATCCAAGTTGTACTTCACCCACAATGCACCGTCCAGGTCAGCCTTGGTGGTGGTACCTGACGCGTCGGCGATATTGGGGCGGTCTTCTGCAAGTGGTGATTGCAGATTGCCACCATTGTAATTGAACTGTGATGCAATGGACCAGCGTGAGGTCGAACCCGATAAGGCGCGCAAATTCTTATTGGTGATCAAGTTGTCGATCTGATCCGCACCTGGAATTGAATTTGTCGGTGTTGCTCCAAGTTGGTCCAGCTTTTCAGACGTCTGAGCGCCATCGCTTTTTGCTTCAGCGACGACTTTGAAAACCGAAAAAAATATGAAACTCAAAACGAATAGTATCCGCAACACAAGCCCCCCCCCTTGTTTCATCCAAATAAATACGAGTGCCCCGCGAGGCACCGCAAAATCAATGTGCCGTTTCCGCTTCTTTCTGTTTAAAAATCAAAGACAAGACCACAATACACACAAGCAAAGTAGCTGATGCGGAGTAGCGGCTGAGAGCAAGTCCGCCCTTGTCGACCGGTTTGTCCAAAAAATCACCCACGACTGCACCAAGCGGGCGAGTCAAAATAAAAGCCGACCAGAACAAAAAGGTCCGAGAAATCTTCGGCCAAAAGTACAAAGCCCCGACAACAGCAAGCAAACCGCCAAAGATCATAGCGCTTCCCGTGTAGCCCAATCCCTCGGATTCCGCGGTCCAATCACCCAATGCTGTGCCCAAAGTTTGCGAGAACATGATTGTGACCCAATAGAAAATCTCAGCCTTGGTGTTGTGCAGAGAAGAAACGGAGATCGATCCCATCGTCCGGTACCAAACTCCCAATGAGGCCGCGAGCAGAACAAGCAGCAAAGCGGAGCCACCGGCATAGCCAATTCCGAGTGATCGGTCAGCCAGATCGGCCAAAGTTGTGCCGACGGTCGTGGTCGCAATAATTGTCATCCAATAGATCGCGGGATGAAAACTTGGTGACCGCACCTGCACCACCACCGCCACAATAAAAATGGCCGCAAAAATCAGGGTGCTGACCAGATAGCCCAATTCCATGGACATCGAAACTGCATCACCACCGGTCTCTCCAAGTGTGGTGGCCGCAATTTTGATCACCCAAAAAAGCAAGGTGACCGCGGGTACTTTACTCACTCCATTGGCAACGGCTTTGCTATCCACGCAAAAGTCTCCCTTTTTCAATGAGTTCGAAGTTCAAACAGGTTGAATCAATTGTAAAACTGGCCATTTAAGATGACGAACCCTGGATCATGTCCGCCGCCACCGCGATGAACCCAGTGAATGATCATGCCGTCGGGACTTGGCGGGAATCCGCCATTTTGCGACGTCGAGACAATATAGACTCCGCAAGCTTCAGCGGTTTCGCCCACAGTCGGCACCGGCAGTGAACCCACGCTCAGATTGAAAATGACTTCAATATGGTCGTTTGGATTCGGTCCGATTTTGACTGAGAAATGACGGTGTCCAGAGTGATCTGGAAACACCTCGTCCACCACACCTGAAATCAGCAAACGGGTTGAATATCCGCTTTGCTGCTGGGACCGAAGCTGAATCGCTTTTTGATTGTCGACACTCAGAACTTGTCCATTGTCCATGCAGGCTTCAGTGCCACCGGATGCCCAGTTTTGGGCAGCTGAAACCGACAGACTGAGCGTCAATCCGACAACGACCGCAAAAACTCTGAAACATTTCACATGATCCCCCTTGTGATGTTTAGTTTTGATTTTGACTTTGAATCAATTGATCTGGTGTCTCGAGTGTTTCGGATGTCTCGGGCTGTTGCTCGCGAAGACTGGCTTTTGGCGGCACACGAAGCTCTGCAGTGTGAATCCACATCTGTCCTCCGAAAAAGTCAGGCCTTTACGGTGCCTGGTAGAAACGCCAACCCAATTGCTGGCTTATTATTCGTTGCTGGCGGTATATGTTTGCAATCGTGTGGTGGTCAACTCGGAAGTGACACGAAGTCGGCTCCAGTGCTGTGGTGCGGCCTTTGCCGCTTGGTGATCGTGGTTGGCGAAGGTTGTGATAGTTCTTGTTTACCAGAACAATCACAACCAGATACCAGGCAGATTGTGCAGATAAACAAAGCGGAATTTATGAGACCCAACGCTGACAGTTCTGACGCATGCAATCAGCTGCTTTTAAAAATTGAATTGGAATCGCAAGCCCCTGCTCTGGTAAGTTGGGTTGAGTTGAGTAAGGCCCATTGTCTGGGTTTGGTGGCGGTTCGCGCTGCGGCGGCAGTTTGTCGACCTGAAAGCAAAGACCCGCCTCAAGAGAATCTAAATCATCGTAATATTTAAATGATTCCGAAACTGAATGCGCTTTCTGCGGAGCCCACTGACGCCTGAAAGTGGCCACCTAGGCCTCGGACTGGATTTTCAAACTCCAATTCTGACCCTTGACTTACATATAATTTACACTGTAATTTCTGTGCTATGAAGAAATCATCGCTCCTCCCAAGTCTAACCGAAAAAGAGATGAACGTCCTGCTTTTCATTGAGGCCTCTTTGGCTGAACGTGGGCTGTCGCCTTCGTATCAGGAAATCAAAGATCACTTTGGTTTTGCTTCATTCAACTCCGTGCAAAATTATTTGAAACAGCTTTTGCACAAAGGCTACATCGCGATTCCTTCGAATCAAAAACGCGCGATTCAGATTTTGCACTCGGCCAATAGTGTGCAGCAGGTGGTGCAAAACCGTCGCGCCCAAGCGACTGTGCGTGGACCTGCTCCCAAGGCAACCCCTGAACGCGAAGGTCTTTTGTCTCTCCCACTCCTCGGCAAGGTTGCCGCCGGAGCCCCTTTGGAGTCTTTCACAAACGACGAGTTCGTCGATGTTCCACCCTCTTTGGTTCGCAATGCCAGCAAGACTTTTGCCTTGCGGGTTTCCGGCTCTTCGATGGTCGGCGATGGCATCCACGATGGCGATATTATCTTAGTCCAAAAACAAGCCCAGGCCGGCAACGGGGAAATCGTTGTGGCTTCTGTGGAAAACGAATCCACAGTGAAGCGTTACTTTCTGCGCAGCAAACCCAGCGCAGAGCCCGCGCCAAAGGCGAGCCGCCAGATGGAGCCCGAGGCGAGCAGTAAAATGGTGGAGCTTCGCCCAGCCAACCCTAGCATGCAGTCGATGTGGTACCCTCCGGACCAAGTGCATATTCAGGGCGTTCTGGTCGGCCTGATACGTAAGTTCTAAAAAGCAAAGCAAAAAAACTCAACTTCAACCACGTCAACTTGGGAAGCATCCAAGGAAGGGGCTCGCTATGTCCAGCGACGAAAACCGTTTGAACATCATCCAAGAACTTCGCAATCGTTTGAATCGTGATGCGAGTGAAAAAAATCCAGAAGGCGGGGGACAGTTTTTGATCCCCGAGCAGCTGCGCCCACCACCGGGCCTTGCCACTGGAATCCGTGTTTTTGATGACTTTCTGCTCTGGCGTGGGCTCCCCCAAGGCGAGCTGTCTTTGCTGTACGGCAAACCCGGAACAGGTGCCACCAGTCTGTGGCTGCAGGCCGCAAGCCAAGTGCACACTCACAACAAGTGGGTGGCGTGGGTGAACTCAGACTGTGATCTCTTGCCCAGTCCCCATTTGCAAAAAAAATTGCGCTTGAATCGTCTTTTGGTGGTGAAAAAAACGCAAGACCTCACACAGCTGTTCTGGGTCTTACAGGAAATGATGGCCAGTCAGCTTTTTGAGATGATTGGCTGTCATTTGCCCAAAGGACTTTTCCGTCCCCATCAGATGCAGAAACTGAAACGTCTGGCGCGCTTGCATCAGGTGGCCTTGGTTTTCATTTCACATCTGAAAACATGGACGACTCATCCTCTGTTCTCTTTGGTCATTGATTGTCATCGTGATTTTTTCACCGTCCAAAGGGCTTTGCATCGACCGACTCCATTCACCATCTCGGGGAGCATGATTTATGCGGACCTTATGCCTGAACTTGAACACCACACTGGAGGCGTCTTGTGCTGAAGCCTTCCTCACCCTCAGTCCTCGAATTCAGTTTCGTGATCCTCATACTCTTTTTATTGATGTTGGCTCGACCCTTGGGCTTTTGGGCGGCGAGCCTGGGGCTTTGAAAAAAGCATTGCGGATCGCTGCTGACCTCGGCGCCCGCCATGCCACAGCCGCCATTGCGGCTCAGCCTTACTCAGCCCAGATTCTCTTGGCGAGTGGGGCTGAGCCTCTCTCTTGTGCAACCGATCAAGAGCGCCTGAGCGCTGTGCCCTTGCGTTTTTTGACTGATCTTGAGGGCCTTGAGCCTTGGTCCCAACCACAGCAGATCCGTATGATCACAAGCTTTCTGCAAAGTTTGGGTTTGCGCGACTGCGGCCAGGTGCTGAACTTTCCGCTGGCGACTTTTCGTGAGCGCTGGGGCGCCACTGGCGTGAAACTGTGGCGGCGTTTGCATCAGCA
>Ga0075019_10001516_pt1 | contig 13205 bp, 11 predicted proteins | sample ColStrG_CSR_2013_FD_71473 | JGI IMG/M metagenome (GOLD analysis project Ga0075019, IMG submission 71473) | Freshwater sediment microbial communities in response to fracking from Pennsylvania, USA - Cold Stream Run_MetaG_CSR_2013 | ecosystem: Environmental > Aquatic > Freshwater > Creek >...
TCAACGAGGATTCAGTTTGATCTCGGGGATATTCCTGTTGGTGGTGATCGCCGCGCTGGGTACATTTGCAGTGACGCTCTCGACCACGCAGAATCAAAGTCAGGCCCAGGATGTGCTGGGTTCGCGTGCCTACCAGGCAGCCCGTGCGGGGATAGAATGGGCGGCGTTCAATGTCAATCAGCAAATCGCGAGTGCACCTGCTGCATGGAATGGCTGTACGCAGGGCGCCACGCCGCTAGGCACCCTCAATGGCAACTTGTCCGTATACACGGTCACCGTGAATTGCAGCGCAGCTTCATTCGTAGAGGGGACCTCATGGATATGGATCTATGACGTGAGTGCAGTCGCGAAGACGACGGGTTCGTCACCGGCTAGTCCGAATTACACCGAGCGTCAGGTGAATGTAAAAATGGGACGATAGACCACAATCATTGCGCTAATTGAAAGACAGCTTTTCTGGAACGGCAAGAGGCAGGGTGATAGGGCAATACATTTCTGGAGAGTTAGAAAATGAAACGAGCTAATCATTGGTTGGCAATGTTATGCCTGATCGGGGTGATGGTTTTTGCACAGGGCGCGCAGGGCGCAACGGTGTCTTCGATCAATCTGGCCGGTACCTCTCCCGCCACGACCGGAGCGGCCGTGTCCTGGACGGTGGTGTTCAGCCAAAGTGTGACGGGTGTGACGGCCTCGAATTTCGCATTGGTTCAAACGGGTAGCGTGAGCGGTGCGAGTATCACCTCGATTAGCGGCACTGGCTCCACCCGGACGGTCAATGTTAGTGCCGGCAGCGGTACCGGTACGCTGGGCTTGAATATGGTGAATGCCACTGGCGTCAGTTCAACAATGTCGAACCTGACATACGTCGGACAGGTGTACACCGTTTTTGCAGTTTTTGCCTGCACGCCCCCGTCGAATATTCCAAATGGCGTTGCAGTTTCATGCCAGTGCGACACCTTCCAGCGTACCACTCTGAATCCCTCGACCATTTTCAATTCTAACTGGGTCGCTTCTACCAGTGATTCGACGGGGATATTACCCAGCATCGTGAATCCCGGCTATTTGCGCCTGACCAACAATACCGGCAACAACGCCAAGGCGGTGACCGTGCCGGGCATCTTTCCCGCTTCCGGCAACTACATCTCGGTCGAGTTCCAGCAATACGCCTACAACGGCAGCGGTGCCGACGGTATGGCGGTGATACTCTCGGACTATTCAGTGCCCGCAGTGCCTGGCGCCTATGGCGGTTCTTTGGGTTACGCACAAGAGACTGGGATACATGATGGTTTCGCCGGCGGGTGGCTGGGCGTCGCACTGGACGAGTATGGCAACTACCAGAACCCGACCGAAGGACGACTCCTCGGTCCGGGCTTCACTGTAGAGTCAGTCGGGGCACGCGGCTCGGGCGCAGTCCAGACCGGCTACAACTGGCTGGGCGGCACCGGTAGCTTGTCGCCCAAGATCGATAACAATGCGTCCACTACACGTTCGTTGGGATATTATTATCAGGTCATCGTGGATGCACGCAATGAACCGACCAGTACGACCATCGCCGTCAATCGGGATATTGGCAGCGGCTATACTTCGCTCATCAATATCCCGAACGTATACACCGCGAATGTCACGCAGTCACCCGCTCCGACCAATTGGCAGATATCTTTCACCGGCTCGACGGGCGGTTCCAATAACATCCATGAGTTTGGCAACTTGCGTATTTGCGCACAGACCATGGTGGCACCCACCGGAGGCACGGCGGGCGGTTTCAATGCGATCGATGAAGCATACGGTACGCCTCCGGCAGTAGCGGTGCAGAATTACTTGACCGGCCACATCTACACCAAACTGGTAGGCACGCCCTTCAAGCTGGATGTGGCCGCGCTCTCCAACAGCCAGATCTTGACCACGTACGCGATCGCCAGTGCCAAAACGGTGACGGTCAAGTTGGTGGACAACAGCGATAGTCTGTCCAATTCGACACTGGACTGCACGCTGTCATGCACCAGCACCTGCACCAGCAAGCCTGCGGTGACGGGCGGCATCCAAACGCTGGCCTTTGCCAAAGGTGCGCCTGATAAAGGCCAGAAGCAGTCAACCAGCTTCACGATCAATTCGGCCTATCAGAAACTGGTAGCCATCATGAGCGATAACACCAGCCCGACTCCCACCACCGCGTGTTCGACCGATTCGTTCTCGGTACGGCCCTTGAGCATCACCTCGGTCATCTCGACCAATGCCAACAATACCGCGACTACCGGTACGCCCATACTTGCTGCCGGTAGCGGCAATTTCTCATTGACGGCCACGACGGCCGGTCTGGCGGGCAGCCCCAGCAACTATACGGGCGTCCTGAAAATCAACAGTGCATTGGTCACAGCAGCCAGCCCTGCCACGGTAAGCGGCATCGTAGCCGGCACGTTCCCGGCGGCCACATCCGCTACGCCGTCGTCTACTGCAACCGGCGCCGCCTTTACCTATAGCGAAGTGGGTGGCTTCACCTTGCCGATCGATAGCGTGTATGACGGCGTGGCTACAACAGTCGAGTGCACCACGCCCGGGCTGACAACGGCCCAGTGCGATGCGCTCAAGGCCGCGACCTGGACAGGCGTGGACAGCATCAGCAGCAAGTCTGACTGTGTGGCGGACAGCTTTTCCAACACCCTAGTCGCGGGAAAGTACGGTTGCAATTTCGGCAATCCGGCTGCGGCCGGATCGTTTGGCCGATTCGTGCCGGATCATTTCGATACCGTGGTGAAATACGATACCGGTTCCAAGTTATTCATGTCCTGCCCGACCGGGCTCACCTGTCCTGCATCGGGTGATCTGGTCTATGGCAACGGTTTCGTGTATTCCGCGCAGCCTTTCACCACGCAAGTGACCGCGCGCAATGCAGCCGGAGCGACCACGCTCAATTACGACAGTGCGAAGTCTTTGTCCAAGAATGTCACGCTGAGCGCCTGGAATGCAGCGGGCGGTGCGATTGCGAATCCTCCCGGTGGCAACGGAGGCATGGTGTTAAATAGCGTACCCTCTACGGCGTTTAGTGCGGGAGTCGCGACGACCACGAATACGCCGATCTACACCTTTACCACGGTACCCACCGCGCCGACGGATATCTTCATGCGCGCAATGGATACGGATGGTGTCACTTCACTGCGGGCTGCTTCTATTGAAGGCGGATTGAAAGTGGTCAGCGGACGCCTCTACATAGCCAACACATATGGGTCGCAACTGCTGCCCTTGTCCATTAACATGATCGCGCAATATTGGAATGGAACGTCATGGGTGACCAGCACTACGGACAGTGTGACCAACTTTGTGGTTGCGACGTCTCCGGCAACAAGTGCGGTGAAGTTCAATATTTATCAAGGGCCACTCGCAAATGTGTCAGTGGTGGGCTCTCCAAAAACCGTAGCTTTATTAAACGGGGTCGGTTCTTTCAATTTGGCCGCACCAGGCTCGGGAAGTAACGGTAGTGTCGACATATCCGTCCCCGCAACGACTTGCGCCACGACACCCACGCTGGGATGTTATCTGCCTGGCGTTACAGGGCGTGCGACCTTCGGTGTATATAAGGGCAGCAACCAGTTCATCTATCAGCGCGAGTCGTATTAATGGCCTGTTGTTTGCTTCAGGGCTGTGGTATCGTTGGGTTGGTTGATAAATCATCGAAAAAAGTGATTGACACCAAAAGGTTATTAAATTACTTTCAAGCAAATTATGCGTATACCATTCCTGTCACCGCTGCTTAAGTCCAAAACCCGTGGTGAGGGACTGCTGGCTATCGATTTGGCTGAGCGCGGATTTTGCTTAGCGCGGGTCGATTTCGCCGGTGCGATACCCAAGGTTGTGCGTTGTTCCTATCACGAAACAGGCGCAGTGACAGCAGCGGATTTGGAACGTTTAAAACGCGAGCAAAATATCGGCGACTTCGTTTGCACGACACTGTTGGCATCCGGTGAATACCAGATGATGATGGTGGATGCGCCCAATGTGCCGACCACAGAACTGAAGACCGCGATACGCTGGAAGATCAAAGACGGGTTGAGCTACCACATCGACGATGCGACGGTGGATGTGCTGCAGATCCCCACCAACAAATATGGATCGGATCGCGGTCAGTCGCTGTATGCGATCGCCGCACCGAATGGCATCATACAAAAACGTATCGCGCTGTTTGAGCAAGCCAAGATGGAGTTGGGTGTGATCGACATTCCCGAGACCGCGCAGCGCAATATTGCCGCCTTGTTCGAACAGGAAAACTTCGCCGTGGTGTTGCTGACTTTCGACGAGAACGGTGGTCTGCTGACCTTTACCGCGGGAGGCGAATTGTTTTTATCCCGGCGCATCGAGATCAGCGCGAGCCAGTTGCGTGATGCGAATGAAGAACTCCTTAAACAATCGCTGAATCGTGTCGAACTGGAATTGCAGCGTTCGCTGGATTATTTTGATCGCCAGTACAATCATTTGCCCGTGAGCCGGGTGTTGATCAGCGCTCCGTCGCAATCAGGGTTGGTCGAGTTCCTGTCCGGCATGCGAGATGTCAAGATCGGGCGGCTTGACCTGTCACAGGTGATGGATACCAGTGCCGTGCCGGCATTGGCCGACAGCGAATTTCTCGTCCATGCCTTGCCGGTGATCGGCGCCGCACTCCGCCAGGAAAGGCGCGTGATATGAGCCAGCAGATCAATCTGTTCAACCCGATCTTTTTGAAGCAACGCAAGATCTTTTCGTTGTTGACAATGTTGCAGGCTTTGGCACTCGTGGTGTTGGGTTCGCTGGTTTTCTATGCCTATGCCTGGTATCAGGTCGAGCGCCTCGACAAGCAATATCTGGAAAACACGCGCCAATTCGAATCCGAACAAGCCCGTTTCGCAAAATATGCGACCGATTTCTCCCCGCAAAAAAACACTCAACTGTTGCAGGACGAAGTGCGGCAGCTCGAGAAAAATTTGGCCGATCAGACCCAGATCGTGGAAACGCTGAAATCCGGAGTGATCGGGAATACATCGGGTTATTCGCAGTATATGAGCGCCTTTGCTCGTCAGGTCGTGCCGGGGTTGTGGCTGACCGGATTCAAGGTGACCGGTGACGCGGCGCAGATCAATTTGAACGGCGCGGTGACCGATGGCAGGTTGCTGCCCGAATATATCCAGCGTTTGGGCCATGAACCCAGCATGCAGGGCAAGTCTTTTTCAACCTTGCAGATGCAGCAGGTGAAAAGCGTGCCGGGCAGAGACAGTCATATTCCGCCTGAGCCGCGTTATGTCGAGTTTGCTTTGCAATCAGCAACGGATAGTGAGACGAAAAGATGAAACGGTATTGGGTATTATTGAACGGAAAGATCGACGACATGTCCCTGCGCGAGCGGGCCATGATTTTTTTGGCGGTGGGTTTTGTATTGATCGCGCTGATCAACAATCTGTTGCTTGAGCCGCTTCTGGAAAAACAGAAGATCCGCGCGGCGCTCATGCAACAGCAGCAGGAAAAAGCCAAGGAGTTGCAGGCAACGATGCAGGCTTTGACCCAGGCCAAGCAGGACGATGAGCATTCGCCGTTGCGTATCCGGATCGCTCAGCTGAAACAGCAAATGACCGAGCAAGACAACTATCTTAAGGGTCGTCGTGACCGTCTGGTCGCTCCTGATCAGATGGCGCATCTGCTGGAACAGGTCTTGAACAAGAATTCGCATCTGCAACTGGTCTCGCTCAAGACCTTGCCGGTGAGTCTGTTGATCGAGAAAAAGGATGCTGCCGATGTTGCGCCACCCTCTTTGGTAAACGATGGCAGCACACAAAAACAGATCTACAAGCATGGCGTACAAATCAGCATACGCGGCAGTTATCTGGATCTGCTTCAATACATCAGCGCGCTGGAAAAACTGCCTACCCAGATGTTTTGGGCGGAAGCGAATATGAGCGTGGAAAAATATCCCGATACCGTGCTGACCTTGGTGCTGTATACATTGAGTCTGGACAAAACATGGCTAACCGTTTAATACCTGCTTGTGTACTTTCTTGCCTCTTGCTGGCACCGGGTGCCGGGGCGGTGCAGGAATTGACCGACCCGACCCGTCCGGCAGCAAATCTGGATGTCATCGAATCTTCATCGGGTTCCGCAGGACAGGTGGTTCAGCCGGATGACACACAGGGTCTGCGCCTCATCATCATCCAGAAAAAAAAACGTGCAGCGATCATCAATGGCAGAACGGTAGAGTTGGGCGGCAAGATCGGCGATGCCAGGTTGGTTGAAGTGAATGAAGGCAGCGTCGTGTTGCAAGGGGCGCAGGGAAGGCAGGTGTTGACGCTCTTCCCGAATGTAAAAACGAACAGGCAACTGTTGCCGACGACCATAAAGACACCCGGCACAGATAAAATAATGCCGGTTGCGAACAAGGAGGAAAAATGAAGCACTCGTTATGGCTCAGTGCCATGTTGGTTTTGTTGGCAGGCTGTGCGACTCCAAGCAATCATGAGCAACAAACCAAAGAGGCTATTCAGCGCGAGTTGAATCAGGCTGCGGAAAATAGTGCCAAGCCGAGCAAAGCCGATGAGGTGAGCGCTGCCTTACTGCCGCCGTTGGCGATGGACATGCCCAAGGTGGACAATAAATCGCTGGATAGCAAATTCGATCTGTCGGTGAATAACACTCCCGCCGCACAGGTGTTCATGGCAATCGTCTCGGGCACGCGGTACAGCATGTTGTTGCATCCCGATGTGAGCGGAAACATTTCCCTGAATCTGAAAGACGTCACTGTGTTTGATGCGCTGGGGGCGATACGCGAACTCTATGGTTACGACTACAGGGTGGAAGGGACTCGGATCTATATCCAATCGGCGGCATTGCAGACCCGTATCTTCCAGGTCAATTATTTGAGTGGCCTGCGCGCCGGTACGTCATCGTTGCGCGTGAGCTCGGGTTCGGTCGGGGATACAACCAATGTAACTGGCCAGACGCAAGTGGCGAACAAGGTGGAGTTCGCGAAAAACAAGCCTTCCGATCAAAGCACATCGGCGAGCATCAGCAACGAAAGCGGCAAGGATGGCAGCAAGGTCATGACGGTGACCAGTACCGATTTCTGGGGTGAACTGGATATCGCGCTGCACACCATCGTCGGCGAGGAGAAAGGTCGCAGTGTGGTCATCAGTCCGTCGTCTGGCGTGATCGTGATACGCGCGATGCCTGAGGAATTGAAGAACGTGGCCGCCTATCTCAAGGCCGCGCAGATTTCCGTGGAACGTCAGGTCATACTCGAAGCGAAGATCGTCGAAGTCCAGTTGCTGGATAGCCAACAATCCGGGATCAATTGGGGTGCATTCAGAGCGGGAGCGAACAGTGCGCTGAGTGCCGGACAAGTCGGCGCGAGTGTCGCGGCGAATGGAGCGATCGCGCCGGGAACCGCGGCGGCGGGTGCCTTGACGCCCAGCCTGCTCAGCGGTGGGGCTGCGCTTACTGCAACTCCGGGCGTGAACTTGCTGAACACGACGCTGCCAGGACAGACCGTGGGTTCCATGTTTGGTCTGGCATTTCAGACGAGTAATTTTGCCGCATTGCTGAATTTCCTGGACTCGCAGGGCAATACGCATGTGTTGTCCAGTCCGCGTATCGCGACCTTGAACAATCAAAAAGCAGTGCTGAAAGTCGGTACGGATGCGTTTTTTGTAACCGAGATTTCGGGAGGCACCACCACGACCGGGCTAGTGCAGGGGACGGCTCCTTCGGTGAAGGTGCAACCTTTCTTCTCGGGGATCGCGCTGGATGTGACGCCGCGTATCGACCAGAACGGCGAGATCATTTTGCATGTGCATCCGTCTGTCAGTTCGGTGACCACGGTCAATACAACCTTGAATCTGGGCACGGGATTCGGTACCTATAACTTGCCGCTGGCATCGAGTACGGTTTCCGAAACCGATAGTATCGTGCGTGCGCGTGACGGTCAGATCGTCGCCATCGGTGGCTTGATGCGCCAGGCGAGCTATGATACCGAATCGGGATTGCCGGGATTGCCCAAGAGCGTGTTCGGACAAACCAGCAAAAACGGCGAGAAACGCGAGTTGGTGATTCTGCTGAAACCCACCATCATTGACGGTGATAAAGACTGGTCGGACGATATCACACGTTCCCGAGATCGGGTGAACGAGCTTTCCTCCGCACAGGAAACCAAGCATTGATATGTATTTAAAGCACTTCGGTCTGCATGAGCTTCCTTTCGGACTGACGCCTGATACCAGCTTCTTTTTCGCCTGTTCGAGTTACCAGGAAGCGCTGAACACCTTGCTGGTGGCCGCGCGCAACGGCGAAGGTTTCATCAAAGTGACCGGAGAGGTCGGCAACGGCAAAACCTTGCTGTGCCGGAAATTCCTGGCCGCGCTGAATCAGCATGCCACTTCGGGTAATTCAATCGGCATGCAAGACCAAAGCGACCGCCCTGCCGCCCAGCGCTTCATGGTCGCCTATATTCCCAATCCGCATCTGGAACCGCGCAGCCTGTTGCTGGCATTGGCTGAACAGTTTCGCGTTCCCGCGGAAAATCTCACGGATCAACACCAGTTGCTCAAGGGACTGACGACCAGTTTGCTGGAATGCGCGCGCAGCGGGAAACGCGCTTTGGTGTGCTTGGACGAGGCGCAAGCCATGCCGTTAAAAAGCCTGGAAGTGCTGCGTCTGCTGACCAATCTGGAAACCGAGAAACGCAAACTGTTGCAAGTGGTGTTGTTCGGACAACCCGAGTTGGATGACAACCTGCGACATCATTCCGTGCGCCAGTTGCGCCAGCGCATCACGTTTCAACACCAGTTGCACGGGCTGCGCGGCGACGAGTTGGATCGGTATTTGCGCCACCGTTTGACGGTCGCCGGTTTCGCCGGTGAGACTTTGTTTAGCAAATCGGCAGTCGCCAAATTGCAACGTATCACCAAAGGTACGCCGCGCCTGGTCAACATCGTGGCACATAAATCTCTGATGCTGGCTTATGGCGGCGGCCGTCAGCAAGTGTCTGTTCAACATATCGTCGCCGCGGCAAAAGACACGCCCGAAGTCGGTCGCGATTGGTTGATGTGGGTTATGGCTGCAACCGCACTGTCTTTGGTCGCGGTTGCAGCCATGGCATGGATGGTATTGCGATGAGTCTGATCAATCAGGTGATAAACCAGTTGGAGCAGCGGGGAGCCGAGGGCATAGAAGATCTGGTGTTGGTGCGTCCGGCGTCAAGATCGGTCCAGCCGCGTAAGATATATTTCTTCATGCTAGTGTTACTGGTCTTGGCCGTGGTGATGGGCGCGCTCCTATGGAAATGGAAGCAAAAACATACCACCAGCGAAATGCAGAAGCCCATACCCATTGCGCAGCCGGTGGCGGCTGTGCCGGTAGCTCCGGTAGTTGTGGAATCAGCGGTGGCAGCAACCGTTGCAGAAGCAGCACCGGTATTTCAATTGAGTTTTGAGTTGGGCTCGGTCGATCTGCCCAAGGTACCGGTCGAAGCGGAACAGCCGCCTGCTGTGACTACCAAGCCCCATCGCACTGCCCCGGCAAGCAAGCCCGCTACGACTGCATCTGTGGCTCACCCTGTAGACTCGCTTCCTATGAAGCAGGTCAGCCCCAAACAGCAATCGGAAGCCGAGTTTCGCAAGGCCGTGCTGCTGATGCAGCAGGGGCGTATCGGTGACGCGCTTGCGGGTTACCAAGCCGCGCTGAATCTGGATGCCGGAAACGACCAGGCAAGGCAGGCGATGGTGCAGTTGTTGATCGAGAATAAACGCAGTGCGGATGCCGAACGGGTGCTGCAGGAGGCAATCAGGACCCGGCCGGAAAAAGTCAGCTTCGCGATGATGGAGGCACGTCTGCAAGTCGAACGCGGCGCGATCGGGGACGGGGTGGCGACCTTGGAAAAATCCTTGCCCTTTGCCGGACAGCAGGCCGACTATCAGGCGTTTTTAGCCGCATTGCTGCAGCGACAAGAGCGACATAAGGAAGCGGTCGAGCATTATCAGATCGCTTTGCAACAGCTCCCGAACAATGGTCTGTGGTTGATGGGGACGGGGATCTCTTTGCAGGCCCTGGAGCGCAATGCCGAAGCCAAGGAGGCGTTCAAGCGCGCGCTGGAAACGCAGACACTGCGCCCCGATTTGCAAGCCTATGTGCAGCAAAAGCTCAAAGGACTTTGAGGCAGGATCAAGTTAAAAGCAGGGCGCCGGTTTTCCCCGAATCCTATTTTCTGATCGTGCGCGCCACCACCCAGGTCTGCATCTCGGTTGCCCCATTTTTTTGAACGGCCTGCGCGAGCGCATTCAGGCTGGCTCCGCTGGTGAGCACGTCATCCACCAGAGCGACTTTCTTCCCGCTTAAATCCATATTGCAACTAAACGCGTTGCGCATATTCTTGCCGCGCTCCTTGAATGGCATGGCCGATTGTGAGGGCGTGTCACGCACGCGCTGGCAAGCGTGGGCGAGTAATTCGATGTTCAGTTCGCGAGCCAGTCTTTTGCTCAGCAACAAGGCCTGGTTATAGCCCCGATATTGCAGTTTGTTGGCATGCAAAGGCATGGCAATGAGGCAGTCGGGCAGATTCGTGAGATCGATACGCTGTACCAATTGTTTTGCCAGCGCATCCGCCAGTGCGAGTTGGTTGCCATATTTGAGTTGCTGTATCAGTTTGTTGATCGGGAAGGTGTAGGCGAACACCGCCGTGCAACGGGTGAATCTTGGCGGGTGTGCCAGGCAATGTCCGCACAGACTGCCATCCGGTATCGGCAAAGCACAGCTTTGACACAAGGGCCCGGTCAGGTAAGGGAGTGCCTGCTCGCAAGCGCCGCACCATAGGCCATTGCGGCTCATGCTGCCGCATAACACGCACGGTTGAGCGAGCACCAGCTGCCTAAAGTTTAAGCGCATGTTCAATAATGTCTTGCTGAAAATTGACAAGCTCTCGTCCTTTCAAGGATGATGCCGTGTTGTCCATATCATATCCAGTACGCAAAACGATGAATACCCAGACCATAGAATTTATCCGCCCTCCCAAACGCAGCACCGCTCCGCAACGCTGGGACGTGGCCGACGTGGAAGCCTTGTTCAAGCTGCCTTTTGCCGACTTGATGTACCGGGCTCAACAGATACACCGCGAACATTTCGACGCGAATGCGGTGCAACTTTCGACCTTGTTGTCCATCAAGACCGGCGGCTGCTCGGAGGATTGCGGCTATTGTCCGCAGTCGGCGTTCCATGATACCGGGGTGGAAAATCGCAAGATGCTGGAGATCGAAGAAGTCGTCCGTGCCGCCAAAGCCGCGCAGGATAACGGCGCGAATCGATTTTGCATGGGTGCGGCCTGGCGCGAACCCAGCGTAGAGGACATGGAGGTCGTGGTGGAAATGGTCAAAGCCGTGCGCGGTCTGGGCATGGAAACCTGCGCCACGCTGGGCATGTTGAATGATACGCAAACCGCTCAATTGCAGGCAGCCGGACTGGATTACTACAATCACAACATCGACACCGCACCGGAGTTCTACGGCGATATCATCAGTACCCGCGATTACCAGGATCGCCTGGATACGCTGGAGCGGGTGCGCAAAGCGGGTATGCATGTGTGCAGCGGCGGCATCGTCGGTATGGGCGAGAGCCTGACACAGCGCGCCGGGCTGGTTGCGCAATTGGCAAACATGGAACCGTATCCCGAAAGTGTGCCGATCAACAATCTGGTCAAAGTCGAAGGCACCCCTCTGGCCGATCAACCCGATCTCGATCCGCTGGATTTTGTGCGTACCATCGCGGTCGCGCGCATCACCATGCCTACCGCACGCGTTCGCTTGTCGGCTGGCCGGTCACAGATGTCCGATGCCGTGCAAGCCTTGTGTTTCCTGGCCGGAGCGAACTCCATTTTTTATGGCGAACAATTGCTGACGACCGGCAATCCTGAAGCCGAACGCGATCGTGCGCTGTTGGATAAGCTGGGCATGTATCCGTTTGCTGAAAAACATTAACGGGTGTCTCTATAAATCCAAATCTCGTCGCAATACTGTGTTGCTCACAAAAAATTACTCCTTACATAGTTTGTCTATGCGTCGTCGTCATTTTTTGCTCACGCCTTGTCTTGCTTAGATGTTTGAATGTCTAGAGACACTCTAAACTTAAGCGTGGGTTGGGCGCGGAGTCGAGCCGTAACCCAACGGTGCGCCCCAGACTATGCCTTTTAGCTTATTACAAAATGAATTGAATGAGCGCGCTTCACTCGGATTGTTGCGCACGCGCCGCACCTTGGACAGTCCGCAGTCGCCGCACATCTTCGTGGATGGAAAATCCTATCTGGCATTTTGCAGCAACGATTATCTCGGCCTTGCCAACCAACCTCAACTAGTCGCCGCATTGCAGCATGGCGCGCAGCAATGGGGGGTGGGTGCCGGCGCGGCACATCTGGTAAGCGGGCATTTCGAGCCGCATCATCGACTCGAAATGCAGCTCGCTGCATTCGTGGGCAAGCCTGCCGCATTATTGTTTTCCACCGGTTACATGGCGAATATGGGAGTGGTGCAAGCCCTGGTGGGTAAGGCTGACACGGTGTTTGCCGACAAGCTCAATCATGCTTCATTGAACGACGCGATGCTGTTGTCGCGCGCGCAAGTCAAACGTTATCGCCACGGTGACCTGGAACAGTTGAGTCAACTGCTGGAAAAGAACAATCAAGGCAGAAAACTCATTGTCACCGACGGGGTGTTCAGCATGGATGGGGACATCGCACCCTTGCCGGAACTGCTGGCCTTGTGCGAACGACATGATGCGTGGCTGCTGGTGGATGATGCACATGGTTTCGGGGTACTGGGTGAGCAGGGTCGCGGTTCTCTGGCGCATTTCGGTTTGGCATCCGCACGTATCGTCTACATGGCGACCTTGGGAAAAGCGGCGGGTGTATCCGGCGCGTTCGTTGCCGCCGAACAAGTGGTGATAGACACGCTCGTCAATCATGCGCGCAGCTATGTCTATACCACCGCCACACCGCCCGCCTTGTCGGTCGCGCTTGCCGAGAGTGTGCAGCTGATCGCGCAAGGCGATGCACTGCGTTCGCATTTGCAGAGTTTGATCTCACAACTGCGTAGCGGATTGACCGGCTTGCCCTGGCAGCTCATGCCGTCGCACACCGCGATTCAACCCTTGCTCATAGGAGACAATCAACAAGCCTTGCAGCTTAGCGAAAGATTGCGCGAGCGCGGCATCTGGGT
>Ga0075019_10001517_pt1 | contig 13200 bp, 17 predicted proteins | sample ColStrG_CSR_2013_FD_71473 | JGI IMG/M metagenome (GOLD analysis project Ga0075019, IMG submission 71473) | Freshwater sediment microbial communities in response to fracking from Pennsylvania, USA - Cold Stream Run_MetaG_CSR_2013 | ecosystem: Environmental > Aquatic > Freshwater > Creek >...
GCCGTATTCGACAACCCCGACCTGATCGTTGCCTGCGTGGTCGGTGACGGCGAAGCGGAAACCGGACCGATGGCCACGGCCTGGCATTCCAACAAGTTTCTCGATCCGGTCACTGACGGTGCCGTGCTGCCGATTCTGCATCTGAATGGCTACAAGATTTCGAACCCGACAATTCTGGCGCGCATCAGCCGCCTTGAACTGGAGCAGCTGATGTGCGGTTACGGGTGGACGCCGTATTTTGTGGAAGGCGACGACCCGACGCTGATGCATGAAGCGATTGCGCAAACGCTGGACGTGGTGGTTGAACAAATCAAAAAAATTCAGCATGACGCACGGTCGCTCGGTGAACTGACACGTCCGCGCTGGCCAATGATTGTGCTCAATTCTCCCAAAGGCTGGACCGGCCCGAAGGTGGTCGACGGACGCCAGATAGAGGGGACATTCCGCGCCCATCAGGTACCCATTGCGGTATCGGCCAGCGCCAATCCGGCGCATCTGCAGTTGCTGGAAGACTGGCTCAACAGCTATCGGCCGCATGAACTGTTTGATGAGCAGGGAACGCTGCTGCCTGAATTGGCTGCGCTGGCTCCCAAGGGTGAACGACGCATGGGCGCCAATCCGCACGCCAATGGCGGCATGCTCCTGCGTGATTTGCGCATGCCGGATTTTCAACAATATGGCGTTCCTGTACCCACGCCGGGTGTGCCGGGCAGAGGTGACACGCACGTGCTTGGACCATTTTTGCGCGATGTCATCAAACTCAACAGCGATCAGGGCAATTTCCGCGTTTTCGGGCCGGACGAGACGCTGTCCAATGGTCTGGAAGCCTTGTTCGATGTGACACAGCGTCAATGGGATGGCGCGACCTTGCCGGGTGACGAATTTCTTGCTCGTGCCGGTCGCGTCATGGAAATGCTCAGTGAACATCAATGCGAAGGCTGGCTGGAAGGGTACCTGCTGACCGGGCGACACGGGCTTTTTAACTGTTATGAAGCGTTCGTTCATATCGTCGATTCCATGTTTAACCAGCATGCCAAGTGGCTTAAAGTCAGCGCCCGGCTTCCGTGGCGGCGCAAAATTGCTTCATTGAATTACCTGTTGGCTTCACATGTCTGGCGTCAGGATCACAACGGTTTTACGCATCAGGACCCGGGTTTTATCGATCACGTGGTGAACAAGAAGGCGGAAGTGGTGCGGGTCTACCTGCCACCGGATGCGAATTGCCTGTTGTCGGTGATGGATCATTGCCTGCGCAGCCGCCATTATGTCAATGTCGTCATCGCGGGCAAACACCCCGCACCACAATGGCTGTCAATCGAGGCGGCTGTCCGACATTGCCTTGTCGGGATCGGCATCTGGCAATGGGCCAGCAATGATTCTGCCGTTGCGCCGGATCTGGTGATGGCCTGTTGCGGTGACGTTCCGACATTGGAGGTGCTGGGGGCGGTGACGATTCTGCGCGCACAGCTTCCTGCACTCAAAATCCGGGTGGTCAACGTGGTCGACCTGATGCGGCTGCAGCCGCGCAGCGACCATCCACATGGGTTGACGGACATCGATTTCGATGAAATATTCACCAGAGACAAACCTGTCATCTTTGCCTTCCATGGTTATCCAACCCTGATCCACCGTCTTACCTACAGTCGCACCAACCACAACAACATCCATGTGCATGGCTATAAAGAGGAGGGTACCATCACAACGCCTTTCGACATGACCGTGTTAAACGAACTGGACCGCTTTCATCTCGTGATGGACGCGGTCGATCGCCTGCCTCAAACCGGCGGTCAGGGCATTTTCCTGAAACGGCAACTCAAGGAAAAATTAATCGAGCACCGGCAGTATATCGACAAGTACGGTCAGGACATGCCGGAAATCCGCGAATGGACATGGACCGTACCGGAATGAATGCGCAAAAAAGTGATCGCTGTTCAGCGTCGTTACAGGTGGCTTGAAAACTTATCGCTTTATTTTGATCGATACGGTCGTAAAACACAGTCGGTCGCTAAATAGAAAAAGGGCTGCATTTGCATGCAACCCTTTGTATTCTGTGGCTCCCCGACCTGGACTCGAACCAGGGACCTGCGGATTAACAGAGTAGAAGTGCTAATTTTATTTTATTAAAATCAATAGCTTGCATTATATTAATGATGGTGTGCGATAAAGTGTGCAATCCAACTATTTCTTTAATTGCACCTCAAATTCTATTCTGCACCTGTAATCAGAATCGCGTAAATGACAGCCGTAATTCGCTTCTTGCTTTAGTTCTGACTAAGTATTTTCGTTTTCTGGGCATCATATTCGGCATCGGTCAGAATACCTCGTTTATGTAGGTCATCTAACTGTATTAACTGAGTGTATACATCCTTAGTTTTGACGGAATTATCCGTTGTCTTTATATCCGCATTTATTTTTTCTGTTTTTTCAAAAACGACATTAGCTCGTGGAGTCAGCGATGTCCGTTTCGCTTCAGGGTCATCCTGACTAACCACTCTGAACTGGTAGTCGAATTTTGCCCAACTTCCAGGTGTATTGCCTACCGGTTTTTCATTAGACGAAATAGGAATTGCTATTTTCCCTTGAGCTGCTGCAAACGCATTAGCATCAGCAATCACTCCTGCCTTTAATGAACTTGCACTACCGAATACGCCAGCGTGATCTTCTCTCGACAGTAAATATGTATCTGGTGAAAGTTGCACAATTCCGGGATTTGCACATCCAAACAGAATAATGCTGAGCAGTGCAATTAAGGTTCGTTTCATTCCGGTTTCCTTGTTTTAGTTTTTCACATTGTAGTCGATACTACAAATTAAACTTCCCTTTTGACCTTAATCAGAGCACCGTAAATGCCAGTCATTTATCGTGTCTGTTTATTGCACTACAGTCATAAATTCGACCCTGATGATTTGCTTGAATTTTCTGCTGTGCGTATTTTGACGCTGGTTCAGGATTTCATCTTTTTCTGCTGTGCTGATGATGAATGGGATTTTCATCAATACTAAAAAACTCAATTAAATATCTTGTGATATACATAAATGACGATATAACCAACTCCCAATCCGAATGCGACCTGTAAAATCCAAACCGCACTGTAGAGCAACCTCTTTATTTCTTGAAGTTCACTTTCAATGCGATATAAATGACCAACAGTATCGGCTGTGTTTTGCTTAGTCAGTTCAGTATATAGGCTAATATCACTCAAACTTTTTTCAGTCGGTGTGCTGTCTTCAAATATATCCATAGTCTTCATCGCTCTGAGTTCTATCAAATTAAAAAGTTCACAGCACAGTTACGCTGAATTGTCCGCTGTCCGTTTTTTGAACTGATACCAGCATTCGTTTTTTTGTGCATATAATTGCGATTTCAGTTGAGTCACTTTACTCCCTAAAACCTTCTACGAAACTTCTTCCAATCATATTTCTTCATTCGCTGGCGCATCGGAGATTTCAATTGAATAATTGGAGGATCATTTCCCCACTGTGTTTCTTCTCTCAAAATATCATCAACATCTTCATCACATTCATTCCATCTGTATATGGCTTTATGCTTTCTCCAAAAATGCCAGGCAAAATAATGTAGGCTGCGGAAATATACGCTAAAGTTTTTCCTATCCTCAAATCTTTGCAATCGTTCTCCAACCATCGCAAAGTTAGACCAAACGCCATCTCGTTCGCGTTTTGCTCGATATTTAATGGACGCACAAAAATAGGATTCAACCCAATACGAAAAGAACTCTTCAATAGCGTCAATATCAATAGCACTGCGTCTAAGCAAAAAACCCACATCTTCGAAGAAATCAAATACTGTATCTACTGATCGATTGACTGTTTCGGTTTTTTCCAACAATGCTTTTGCAGCAGTTGATCTATGCTGACGCATTTCACCCGAATCAAATCTATCATTCAACTTCAAAATTAAATCTAATCCGAGTTTGTAGCTTTCTCTTTTCTTCGCACTTCTATATGTCCAAATAGACCAGAAAAACCCGACAAGGGCAATGATCGGCGGCAAATAATCTGACGGCCAGCCATCTTTAATCCAACACCATAAATGATTTAACCAATTTGCAAATGAATCCACATTCACATCCCATTTTCCGTAATCAAAATATTTAAGTAGATCCAATCATCATTCTTTATGAATTATTTATAAGCTTTATCGATACGACGCAAATAATCACAACAACAATCGCAACAATAAAAATAAAGGTCGCAATCCCAATTTTCTTTATATTACTGTAGTTTTTTCGAAATACTCTGCCACTTACCAGTGCTGCTATTGCACCAACCAAACCGCCAATTGGAGACGCTTGATATAGCGAAACAACCAAAAATATGAACCAAGCGTATTCCAATCCATTAAAAGGACGAGCAAGCTTTATCGTGCCTTGAGCAATTGTCACACTTGGAACTGGATCAATGAAATTACTTTTAATGATGATTGGAAGTTCAACTCCAGAATCTGATGATATTAAATATTTTCCATTTTGTTTTTTCACGACAGAGCCATTTAGTAGCAACTTTGGACCTTGAATTATTCCTGAAGTTTCAACTTCAAGTTTTTGTGTTTTAAAGTCAGGATGATCAACTTCAATTTTCACTGTCACTCTCCTTTTTTAAAATCTCCGCTGAATTTCTATTTAGCGTTGTTTACAACCTCGAATACAGCAAATCCATTTGGCATCAGCTCAATTCAATTCCGTTAAAAACTCATTGAGCCTACGAAGACGACCATCAACCGAATTTCTGAACTTCGATTTCTCCGATCCATCACCGTAAAAAGTCATACCATTAAAATTACTAAGTCGAACGGCATAAGACTTATCAAGATCGCTTGTCAATCCTTGCTCGACCCTTTCAACCCATTCGTTATGTTCAAGTAACGGTAGAGGACTTTCATTTTCCCTCACCAATAGGTCATTGCCTTCTTGCATAAAAGTAGCAAGTTTTTCCCTAATTGCACGATATCGAGTAGCTGGATTATTTAACCGATGAAGATAAAGTGCTATGAACGCAAAAGCGGCAGCCGCAAAAACAGACCATACTACCGAACGCATATCGTTCTGTGATAGAAAATACCAGACTGCACCTGAGCCAAATATGCCTGCCAAACACCAAATCAAATTGATAAAACCGTCAGGGACTATTTGCTTGATCGACAATTTTTTCTCCTTTATTTTCCAATTAGGCATTGATTGACTCAGACGGAGTTGAGCATCAACCTATTAAATCAAAAATATAATGAAATATGCAATAGATTATGTTTTTGACATAACCGTTTGAATTTATTGAAGATCATTGCACTGCAGATTTCGGTTGCCCAACCACAATATCAGAAAATACACTTTAGCTATACAAAACATTAGATTTGGTGGCTAAAAATGAAACAAGCAAAGACCCTGTCACAAGCCGAATTGAAGCGTGTTCTTGCAGTCGTAAATGCAAATCGACATTGCAATCGCAATAAACTTGCTATTTTGCTTAGTTTTTATGCTGGTATGCGTGTAAAGGAAATTGCCGCATTGACTGTCGGTGATGTATTCACCTTGACCGGAGAGGTCAAATCGTTCATTGCACTTACTGCTGACCAGACTAAAGGTAGTCAAGGCCGCACCATCGTTTTCGGCAGCAAGTTGATCGACGCCTTGAAAGCTTATTATGTGCAGATGAAATTGAAACCGCAGACCGCCACTAAACCGTTGCTGCGTTCCCAAAAAGGGGCTGCGTTTTCAGCAAACTCGCTGTGCCAGTTGTTTTGTCACTTGTATGCCGACGCTGGTCTTGATGGTGCAAGTAGTCATTCTGGCAGACGCACATTCATTACGAACCTTGCCCATAAAGGTGTTTCGGCAAAAGTGTTGATGACTCTTGCTGGTCACAAGAATTTGTCGACCACGCAAAGATATATTGATGTGAATGATTCGATGCTGCTACAAGCTGTTGAACTTGCCTGATTTAATAAAACGATGTCATCAGTTGCCCAAAGTCGGATTTCATCTGCTGATTAAACAAAAGCTTCTGGCCTTCAGCGTTGATACGCACCCAATCATCCTTAAAATCAACTATGGTGCTGCCCTCCATATAAATCGGTTGCACATCGAATCGGCTGTTTAACCTGGCAATCCAATTCTGGTCAATAATGTCTTCAGCCCTGACAACCCATTCACAGCAATCGGCATTGATATCTAATATTTCAATTGTGCCGGTAATGAAATCATATTTTACTGGAACTGCCGATTTGACCCCTGCGTAGGTTAGTGCTTTTAATTCAGCAAACACATACCACCACGGTTTTATTTCGTTCATTTTTGAAATTGGAATTTTGGATTGTGTGATGCTACGCCCGGTCACTGTGGTTTCGCATTTAATCCGGAATTGGGTTTATTGATTGCACACGAATAAAGTGCTTGAAACCTTTCAGTTCCAAGCACCATTTTTCCAGATTAATCGTCGTAATCCTCAATGTCTCCTTTGGGTTCGTACGATCCGTCCAAAATCAAAATTGCTTTATTCTTTGTCGCAGCTTGCTCAATTGTCTCAGACGAGTTTCGTGATTCGCTCTCAATTTGCCATTCAGTGAGGTCATCTACTTCGCAACGACGCCAGAACTTTTCATACTCGTAACCGCTGCCACTAAATATTTTCATTTCTGCAAATGCTACTTGCTTGAGATGTCTGATCCGCTCATCATCAGTCATTGCATCCCAATTTTCAGGAAGGTCAATGTTGGCGTAAACCCGTTCAGAACAAGCACTGACAGTAATATATCTATGTTTACTCATCATTGTTCCTTTTCTGCTGCTGTTCAGCACCCTTAGTCTGATTTGCTTTGTTAAAATCAAAAAGTGTCAGTGCTTCAACTGCAATTTGCGAAACACGCTTGAACGAACAGCTTTCATACTTAGACTGCCGAATATCGTTTTGATCGTGCCAATTGATTTTGCAAGAAATTTCTTTCTTCGTGAATATCATTTCCCCGCTCACATATTTCAGAAAATCCTGATTCGAAATCGAACCTTGTTTTCCATTCAGATCAGCTTTTGCCCCATCAAATAATTTGGACAATCCTTCTGTTGTTGTTTTAAATTCGTGTTTCAGTTTATCAAAAGAAGACCCTGTAATGTGTCCTTCACAAATTCGCGGAACAATTTGTTGATCCGGGTATGTTAAATTCTCCGTATATTCAATAGCTACCAAGCGTGAATTCACAGTATTTGATACAAGCAAATCGTCGTCGGTGATGCCAAGAAGTTTTTTTGATTTACGCATTATCACCACCTCTTGCCTTCACAGCTAATTTAGGTTTCTTGGTAGCTAAAATTGCCTCGTCATAAACCTTTGCGTCAACACCAGCAATCAACAAATCAAACATTGCGGGCATCTCTTCTTTTTTAATTCCAGTCCAGAATTTTCCGTCGTCCTCATCAGTTATAATAAGCCAGCGATTTCCGCTCTTAAGTCCAAGCGAGTAGGTATCGCCGTGTTGCTTGAATATCGGGTCTGGTTTTTTACCTTTATCATTTACGACGGTATCATCTGCGAAGAAATCTTTGCTGTTCTTTGCCTTGTTTCTGACCTTTTTTCGTGCTGTTTCAATCGTGTCGGATTTGTGCCGCGATGCAGTAATTTCTGTAGCAGAAGTCACATTTTTGAACTGCTTACGCAGGCCTTCGTTGAAGGTCTTGAGAACTTGATTCATTGTGTTTCCTTTCAGGTAATTTCAAAATGGTTTGCAATACTGATTTGTCGCCTAGGCCTAAGCTTGAAATCATTATCACTGCCGCAAAATTACCTGTCTAGGGAGCAGTTTTAAGCATTATTTTGTTTTGTTTTGTTCCCGCCTAAGTGTTGAAGTAGTCGGTAACATTTGAGTCAAACGAACTCATATCTGGAAAACGATTGCGTAAAACATTCCTTGCAAGTGCCTTGAATTCATTCCTATACTTGACCACCCGTGGTTTGAATTTATCGAATTGATCTTCTGTGAGTAAGCCTGTCGTTTCAAGAATATGTCTTTCGTTGTCCTGTATGCCCCATCCCAAATTATCAATTTCCCGCCGAATGAAATTAGCCACAGTTTTTTTATATGACAGATCGCCTTCTCCCTCTCCGTCCCTAAATCCGGCAAATTCACGGTAACTATGAAATCCAGCAATGCAAGCCTGTCTAACCTGTTGATAGCCATACGCAACTCGATTACCATTCATAAGCAATTGATACTTTGGTGCTGGAACTACCTCGTTATTTGTGTAATAGTCAGTCAGAAATTGTTTCAATAACTTTTCTGTATCGGACTTAACTTCTAAAAGCGGCACATTGATCAATATGTGATCTTTAGATGCAATGTATTTACTTGGGTCTGTAATCAGCTTAATTTCCGGAATAAACAAGTGCTTTCTCGGTTCAAACCAGTCTTTCCAACTTTCACTATTCAACCCGTCAAATCCATCGCTGACATCATCAAAATCTTTGTAGATTTCTGCGATATGTTCAAACTGCTTTTCCAATTCTTGACAACGCTCCACATCAATATTTTGTCGAGCAACGCAATAATTATCGTAATCGAGATTCCGACATAAACATTGATACCAAAAACTCACCCATTCTTCAGTCATTACATTCATCGCGTCCAACCCTTTCTTTTAATTCTTTACCTGCCTTGAAATGTGGTTTCGCCGTTGCCGGTATCGCCACTGCCACACCTGTTTTTGGATTTCGTCCTGTTCGTGCTGCTACTGACTTCAACGAGAAGCTGCCAAAGTTGCGTATCTCGACACCAGCACCCGTGCTGATCGCGTCGGTAATCGCATCCAGTATTAGCTTGACCGCTATATCTGCGTCGCTGCTGGTTAGATGTGGATATCGTGCTGCCACTGCTGCAATGAATTCTTGTCGGGTCATTTTATATTTTTGGATATCGATTAGCGGCCAACCAAGTATCGTATTGGAAAAATAGAAACCTTACAATGTCGCATTTCAATTTCCGTGCAGTAAACGCATAGACATAAAATTCCGATGTCAAACAAATCGCTGTTGCGTTTAATTGGTGCCGAGTATGCCTATGTAGCTGAGCAGCGGGAATTACGCTGTAGCGTGCCTGTGCCGCTGCTGCTGCGTGCTGATTGCTATTAAAGCAATTCCGCTGTTTATTATTTGCTGGAAAATTGGATTTGATTGCTGATGAATTCAGCGTTGATTGTTGATCATATTGATTTACTTGCGTGGTCGAATATCAGTTCCGCATATGACCGCTGCGTATGATCGGATCGGAAAAATAATTGATGTCACATATGCGTCGATTCAGCATCGGCCATAAACAGATTTTAGAATGCGTCAGTCTTAAACAGAATACGCAAGTGGCCTATTCTTGACCAGACTGATTTATTCGTCTGTAGTTGCTGCTGTCAGTGCTGCTATATGACTAAATGCTGATTTGATATTGATTTGTGCTGTTACTGATAACCAGTAATGATTATTGATTTTTATTTGCTGTCACTTATAGTTCGTGATGGTTTAATGATGGTTGTGAAACAGTGATACTGCATTTACGATAGACATAAATGTAAACAAGACTAACTGTTTCCAGTTGTCCTGTTTACATTTACTCCAACCAGCAGCGTTTATTCTCTGTCTAACTGATCAGTGCTTTAGTAAATGTTATTGTTAAGCTCGTCGTAAGCCATTGTGTTATTGACTTGCAACTGCTTAGTAATATATTCCGCCCATCCGTCGCTGTATATAACCTTACAGTCAGTGCGTGTGCCTTTTCTGTGCGTTACTTCGTGCCACAGCAAGTTTACCATCATCACAAAGCGTTCGTCGCTAAAAGCAGCCGGTTTATGCAACGCTATGTGGTAGTGGTAATGCTGATTTTCACAGTCGCCTTCAATAAATGCCGCAAATGCTGCACTCAATTTTGGATCGTATTTCGCAGCCCGTTTGTGATTTCCTTTATATCCAAGCACTGCGTTATATTGATCTCTAAAAAACAGCATTCGTTCCTGTGCGTGTTTGCGGTTATATACCGTGTATGGAAAAGTCAGCGTGACTGCATAGTTGAAATCAGCTTGACCTTTTGTGATGTCCTTTATGATCGCGTTGCGTATTGCTTGACGATTTAGTGGATTTATATGCGTATCAGGTTTGTATTTGTTCATTTTATTTTTTGGATTTTATTTTGGTCGAGAGAGGCAAGAAAAAAAATATGGATTTTTTGCTTGCTCACGACTGAGCACTATTTATTTAGTGAACTAACTATTTAGCTAAGTCAGTTCGGTTTTGTGCTTTTTCCTGCTTAGAAATCGATAAATACGATTGCGGAATAGGAAAAATTACGAATGAAAATACAAGAAATATATGAAGAGTTGAAACAGGAGCAGCTATGCAAAACTGGATACGATTTCAGCCGTGATTACTTCAACAAAGACCGCAGCTACTATTCAGTTTTGAAAGCAAAAGATATGGAGCCGAGTATAGAAGCACTGGTAATGCTGAATTTCGCATTACAGCGTCGCGAGCGAATATTTGGGGTCAGCGAGTTTGAACAGGTGCGTGAAAAAGCAAGTAAATTAAACGCTTTACAAGCAGAGGTATCAGAACACATCGTGCGTAAATGTCAGGAAAATATTCGCCAATAATCGTCTGTATTCCGGTCGTCCTTTGCGAAAATCGACCATACACTGTGGTTACTTAAACCAAACACAGGAGTCCGGAAAAATGTCTAAATCCATATTGAGTTCATTAAAACTTACAGAAAAAACATCCACTAAAAACGCTGATCCAATCATCACTCGTCGCAATAAATTGCTGACACGATTGCAGGAACAACGAGCAATGGCAGTTTGCTTTATTGATGGCAAAGAATATGTCGGTGCCAGCAAACAGAAAGCGACTGTCAATGCTGAAACTGGTGAAACCACAACGGAAACAGTTCAGAAACGAGTCAAATCGTGGTTTAGTGGTTCGGCTGATGCGATGATTTTAGAGGTCAGATATGGAAATGTGCCTATTGAACTGGCAATTGGGAAAACCGGTATCGAAGTTGGAAAGGTCGTGAAATTACTGCCTACAATTGACACTGTCATTGAGGCCGTCAAGGCTGGTGAAGTGGATGATCTGCTAAAAGCGTTTGATAAAGTCAAGGTTAAAGCTGCTGCAAAATGATGCTTATAAGCGGCAGTCACATTGAAAATCGCAGTCGTAAATCACGCTTGTTTTCGCTATCGTGCTCTGGCACGATAGCTGCTGAAATCGTGAATGTCAATTTCAGATTGACATCGTGGTTGAAAAATATTTCGCTGTCCAAGCCCGCATTTTTAGCCCGCATATAAAGCGGGTTTTATTTTGACTGCGTTTTCTGCTGCTGCAATATGCAGTCCAAATGCACAAGTGTAAAATTCAGTGTCAAATCCGCTTGCTGCTGCGTTTATTTCGAGGTGTGAATGTCAGCGTAGCAGGTGCGGGTAAAAATGCGTTGTAGGGTAGGGTGTGCGTTCGTTGTTGATTTTTATCTCGGCATTTTTATTTACTAAGGATTCTTTAGTATGAAATTGCGGGTGAGGAAAAAGTTTTAGATTTCAATCTCAACATCGTAATCAGCAGCCTTATTTCCCTTTTGTTTCCGTTAGTCGTAATTTGCCATCCTTGTCAACGGCGACTTCACGCTTCCCGAAATCCGTAGCAGCAATTGCCAGCACATTCGGATCAATCGTGGCGTGTCCCATAACGACAGGTGCTGTGTGTGATGTAGAACTGGTTCCAAGAGGATGTGATAATTGTATTCCGACCCCTGCGTGTTGCGTCGATAAATGGTCGTAATGTAAGTGCAGCATTGCCATACTTGTTCCCATTTGGACTTGCAAAAACTCGTAAGAAACTCCATCACCAACACTGATCGTCGCATATGTATGCCGCAAACTATATAGAGTTCTGTTCTGGCCGGTGCGTGGATCTACCTGTAAACCAGAGTCGATCATCAGTTGATCAAATGTCTGACCCAAATTGAGAGTTCGTGTTCCGTCTGCAAGTCGGAAGACATATTGATCGGATAGTTGCTTCGTCAGTTGTTCAAAGCTCAGGTGTTTGAGATCGGTAGCCGCAGCGTGTATGCGTTTTAATGCTTCAATTCCAGCCGGTTTCACTATCGGCTCACGCACTTTTGCTTTTCCACCTTTGCCTTTCTTGCTTGTCACTGCCAGATACAACAGCCGTTTTCCATCTCGTGTGATCCAGCGTAATTGATTCCAGCGTAGCCTGTTGCTTTCTTCTCCGGGTCGCATTCCGGTGTTGGCAAGCACGATCACATAATCACGCAGTAATGTTCGCATCAGCGGAACTTTGTCCTTGCTTGGACCTCTGCCTTGTCCTTGCGTAATCCAGCTATCCATATATGAAACAAGCTGATGATATTCGTCCAGCGTAAAATCTGGTCGTCTGTCGCCGGTGACTGCATTTGTTTCCAGCATCGGAACTTGACCTTGTGTCATATAACCGCGTTGCAGTGCTTCGTCAAAAATATGACTCATTGCAGCGTTGTAGGTCTTCTGTGTGCTGGCCATTATCTTGTTTTTGTTGACCGTCAATCGAAATGCTTCGAAGCCTTTAATGAGCTTCATATCGATGCGGTCAATGTTGTGATTGCCGTAGTAGGGCACCAGATATTTGTCAATTGCAGTAATGTAGGTTTCGTAAATTCGCCTGCCGTGTCCGGCATCAATCGCATCTTGCATCTTGGTCTTGACCAGCTTTGCTACTGCTGCAAACTTTTTGCTGACAGGTGGTAAGCCTTCTTCGTCCCTGAACTTCGCACGATGATACATATCGGTTGCTTTGACTTTTGCTTTTTGCAGGTCACTTTCACCAGTTGATAAGCGTCTTTGTTCGGAACCAATAATGTAATGTGCATACCATTTCGAACTTCTATTTCGTTTAACTAAATTGATTTTTCCATCGAGAATTTTTACTGTGTTATCAGATAGTTGCATTGAGTTTTTGGGCTTAAAAAGTGAATAAATATAAGCCAAATAGTGTGCACGAAATTGAAAAAGTGTGCAATGAGTGTGCAATGGAAAAAAGACGAAAAAAAAGAGCAAGCTTTTAAGCTAACTCTTTGTTTTAATTGGCTCCCCGACCTGGACTCGAACCAGGGACCTGCGGATTAACAGTCCGTCGCTCTACCGACTGAGCTATCAGGGAATTGAAG
>Ga0075019_10001518_pt1 | contig 13200 bp, 16 predicted proteins | sample ColStrG_CSR_2013_FD_71473 | JGI IMG/M metagenome (GOLD analysis project Ga0075019, IMG submission 71473) | Freshwater sediment microbial communities in response to fracking from Pennsylvania, USA - Cold Stream Run_MetaG_CSR_2013 | ecosystem: Environmental > Aquatic > Freshwater > Creek >...
GTCGTTGGCAAAGTCCGCTGGAGGTCATATGCGATAGCCCTGGGAGAGCGGCCCGACCCCAATCTCGCGCCGGACCCCGATTGCGGCTAGACTCGCCCCGAACAACCCTCGCGGACGGAGCGTATGGAAGCGGTCGAACGAGTAACGGTAACCGTGACCTTTCTGCGCATGGACATGCCTCCGGCCGAAAGGGCCCCTGCCCTGCCGCCCGGCTATCGGATCGAACGGGCAACCCGGCCCAGCGTATCCTTCTACCGCTACCTCTATAACACCGTCGGCGCCGATTACGTTTGGTGGCTGCGCCGCACGCTCGCCGACCGGGAACTGGCGGACCTGCTGGCCGAGCACGAGATTTCCATCCACACGCTGTACGAGGGCGGCGAACCCGCCGGCTTCTTCGAACTCGATGCCCGAAACTGGCCGGACATGAACCTGAGTTATTTCGGCCTCCTGCCCCGCTGCGTCGGCACCGGCATCGGTTACCGGTTCCTGCGCCATGCCATCGATGCGGCCTGGTCCCTCGGCGGCAAAGGCGTGACGGTGAACACCTGCACCGCCGATCACCCGCGCGCGTTGCCGACCTATATCCGCGCCGGCTTCCGTCCCATCCGGCAGGCACGCGAGAACTGGAACGTCCCGACCCGTCTAGGCCTTCGCATCCCCCCGCACCTCCGCGCTTGACGCGCCGGTCATACGCAGCAGGGCAACCGCCGAGGTACGAAACACATGGCGTGGCGAACCGGCGGCCGCCCAGATCGGGTCGAGCGTCATCAGGTCCGCGTCCAGCAGGATCAACGGCGGCGACAAATGGCCGATAGGCGAAACGCCGCCCACGGCGAACCCGGTCGTCTCCCGCACCCAGTCGGCATCGGCGCGCTTCAGCGCAACCCCCAACGCGGCGGCGGCCTTGGCGGTGTCCACCCTGTTGGCGCCGGAGGTGACGATCACCGCCGCTCGGCCACCCGCGCGAAACACGATGGATTTGGCGATCTGGGCGACGTCGCATCCCACCGCGGCGGCGGCATCGGCGGCGGTGCGGGTACCTTCGGGAAAGGATTCGATCGTGTCGGGATGACCGGCCGCCAGCAGCGCCGCCCGGACCCGCTCCACACTTCCTTGCCCCGCAGCCCCCGACATCGCCTATACCTCCGCCATGGAATCCCTTGCGCTTTATATCCACTGGCCGTTCTGTCTGGCCAAGTGCCCCTACTGCGACTTCAATTCGCATGTCCGCGCGGAGCTGCCGCAGGCCCGGTTCCGCGACGCCCTGCGCGCCGAGTTGCGATGGGAAGCCGAACGTTTGGGGCGCCGCCAACTGACCTCGGTATTCTTCGGCGGCGGCACCCCCAGCCTCATGGAACCGGAAACGGTCGCGCTCCTGCTCGAAGACGCATTCCGCTTTTTCGATCCAGCCCCGGACATCGAAATAACCCTCGAAGCCAATCCCACCAGCGTCGAAGCCGCGCGCCTCGCGGCCTTCCGCGCAGCGGGCGTTAACCGGGCCTCGCTGGGCGTCCAAAGCCTCGATCCCGAGGCGCTGCGCCTCCTGGGTCGCCAGCACTCGGCGAGCCAGGCGATACAGGCCCTGGAAACCGCGAGGGCGATATTCCCCCGCCTATCCTTCGACCTGATCTACGCCCGCCCCGGTCAGCACGAAGCCGCATGGCGCGCCGAACTCCGCGCCGCGCTGGCTTTGGCCGCGGACCATCTGTCGCTCTACCAACTGACCATCGAACCGGGCACCGCCTTCGAAGCCCGGTATCGCCGCGGCGATATCGTCCTGCCGGCCGAAGACGACGCCGCCCGCCTCTACGAAGTCACCGCCGAAGAAGCGGCGGCATTCGGATTGGCCGCATACGAAATCTCCAACTACGCCAAACCCAACGCGGAAAGCCGCCACAACCTCGCCTATTGGCGCTACAACGACTACGCTGGCATCGGCCCCGGCGCGCATGGCCGGGTCACCGTCGGACACACCCTCCGCGCCACGCGCCGCCACCGCGCCCCAGAACCCTGGGCCGAGCGGGTGGAGCGCGCCGGACATGGTTCGACAGAGGAAACGGTTCTGCGACCCCAGGAAAAAGCACAGGAAATGCTGCTGATGGGATTGCGGCTGGCCGAGGGTATCGATACCGGCCGTTTCCACCGCCGAACCGGTGTCGCCCTCTCCGACGCGATCGATGGCGATATTCTGCGACAGGCGATCGACGCCGGCTACCTAGAACACGAGCGAAGCCGCCTGATCGCGACCACCGAAGGCCGGCTGCGCCTCGATTCGCTCCTGGGGGCGCTGGTCAGGTAATCAGCCGGCGAACGCCCAACAGGCGTGCAAGCGTGCCGGCATCGGCCTGACCGGTGACGGCCTCGGGCCGCCAGTGCCGCTGAAAAGCACGCAGCACTATGGACAGCGCCGGATCCAACGGTCCCTCCGGCGCGACATCGTAGCCAACTTCGGTCAGCGCACGCCGCACATCGCGCAGGCTTTCGGCGTCCCGAACGGCCGCCCCGGTCCCCAGGTCGGGCACGCCGTCCGGCCAAAGCCCCACGCCGTTATGCGCCAGATCGGCCCAGCCGAAGCGCTCGCCGGGATCCTGCTTGCGGTCCGGCGCCACATCGCTGTGACCGACGACGTTGCGCGCGGGGATCGGGTGGCGGGCGAGAATCCCAAGGCACAGATCGCAGACAGCAGCCATCTGCAGAACCGGAAAGTCCCGATACCCCCACTCGTGGCCCGGATTCACGATCTCTATCCCAACGGATCGGCCATTCACCGCCCTATATCCGCGCCAATACGAAATACCCGCGTGCCAGGCACGGCGCTCCTCCGGAACGAGCCGAAAAATCGCGCCATCCTCATCGACGACATAATGCGAAGACACCTTGGCATCGGGGTCTCGCAGCCGCTCGATCGCGGCCTTGGCCGATTGCATCCCGGTGTAATGCAGGATCAGCATATCGACCGGTGCGTCCCGCTCGTCGTGGTTGGGGCTCGGCCGGTCGAAGATCACAGCCCGCGCTCCCGTTTGATCCGGTCCCAGGCAGCATTGATGCGGGCGACCTTGTCGCTCGCGCTGGCGATGAACGCGTCGGACGCGCCGCGCGATGCCAGGCTGTCGGGGTGGTTTTCGCGCATGAGCTGCCGCCAGGTGTCCCGCAACTCCTTATCGTTCGCCGCGGGTGACAGGCCGAGCACCGCGTAGGGGTCTGGCTCTCCTGCGGTGGCCTGGGTGCGCGCCCCGCTGGCCACATCCCAAGCGTATTGGTCCAAACCGAACGCCGCGTGCACCGAACGCAGGAACGATTCCTCCGCGCGGTTCAGCGGTGCATCGGCGCGCGCGATCGTGAACAGCCCCTGTAGCACGCCCAACAGTTTTTCGCTGTCGTCGGAAAAGGCGCTGCCCAACTGCTGGGCATAAGGAAGGAATTGGTTCGGATCCTCGCGCGCCTGATCGAACAGCCGGCCGACATCGCGCGCGGACTCCGCCGGAATGCGGACGGTCCGCTTGAACGCGTCGATCTCCTCCCGTCTCACCGGCCCGTCGCAGCGGGCAAGCTTGGCCGCCAGCACCACCACATTGATCGCGAAAATCTGATCTCGGCGCCCAAACATCGCCGCGACCCGGCTGGGGCTGAGCAGCGGCTCGGACCCGAATCCCATCTTGATCGCGCCCGAATCCGCCGCATGACCCAACGCGGCGCCGAACAGAAGCCCGGGTGGCCCCCCAAGGGCAAAACCCGCCGCACCGCCGATAATCTTGCCCCAGAATCCCATCGGCGTTCGAAGCTAGCCGTTCAGGATCGACGGATCGCGCAGGGTCGTGTCCTGCCCAACCACCGGGTCGGCGATCGCGGCCTCGATGCTCTGGGCACCCTTCCATTCATGCGGTGGCCGCACCCGGCCCTCAGAGCCGACCTGATCGATTCCCCAGTAGATTTCCAACCGATGCCCGTCGGGATCGCGGAACTCGACCGCGATCTGCACGCCGGCCCTGCGCCGGCCCTCGAAATCGATATTCACGCCCATGCGCCGCAGATGGTTGCGTGCCTGCACGACCTCGTCGAGCGAGCCGACCTCGAACGCCATGTGGTTCATCCCGGCGCCCGCAACGGGACCGCGGGCGGCCTGAAACAACGCCACGCCGTGATGGTCGGTTCCAAGGCGCATGAACACCGCGCCGCCGGGCATCATGTCCTCGCCATAGACATCTGAGACCTTGAAGCCCAGCACATCGGCATAAAACCGGGTGGAGGCCGGGATATCCTTCACATGCAGAACGACATGCCCGATTTTGCGTACCTGGAACGGGAACCCATGTGGCGGTGCGATCTCGGCGACAGCTTTGGTGGCCATGAACAGCGTCCTTTCATTGCCTCAGCGACGGGTCGTGCAGCGTGGTATCCTGCCCGATGACGGGGTCGGCCAGCGCCGCTTCCAGGCTGTTGACCGATTTCCACTGCTCCGCCGGGCGCGCCAGACCATCGGAGCCGATCTGATCGATATTCCAGTAGATTTCCAGCCTGTGCCCGTCGGGATCGCGGAATTCGACCACAAGCTGCACGCCGGCGCCGCGCCGCCCTTCAAGGTCGATCTGCACCTGATGCTGCCGCAAGTGATCGCGCACGCGCACCAGTTCGTCGATCGTCGGCACCTCCATCGCGATATGATGCAGGCTGCCGCCGGGCTTGTTGTCCGCCGTGGCCTGGAACAGCGCGATGGCATGATGGTCGGTGGCGCAGCGCAGAAACACCGCCCCACCGGGGAGTTCGCCGCCGGGGGCGATGACGTCGGTCACCTGGAAGCCCAACACCTGGGTGTAGAAGCGGGCCGAGCGCTCGAGGTCGCGCGCATAGATGCCGACATGGCCGATTTTGCCGATACGAAAAGGCAGCCCGATCGGGCGATGGAGCTGAGCAATGGCTTCGGGGTTCATGGCTTGATCCTTTCCTTTGGCCGAGCTTACCGCGTCTTCCACCAGGGTGGAACGACACAAACATTTCACCGCGGACGAAGCGAAGCCGGCGGTTGAGCGATCCCGGCGCTCTGGACGGCGCGGTGGATTGCGCTATGACAACCGAGGACGTCAGTCCGTCCCTAATGTATTGCAAAAAAGGATCAACCCATGCTGAAAATCTGCCTCGCTGCGGGCCTGCTGTTCGCCGTCGCCGGTGCGGCCAATGCCGCATGCACGCCTGACGACGCGATGAAGAAGTCGTCCGATGTCGCCGAGGTACTGTCCGACAAGTTGGCCAGCAACGCGGACGCGGCGTCGGCGCTGATGACCGAAATGGGGAACATCACCGGCAACGGCGCCGTCACCGATGCCACCTGCACCAAGCTCGACGACCTGATGGTGCGCGCGAAGAAGCTCTAAGAACCCAAACGCCTCTTGCCCCGGCCGATGCGCCGGGGCTAGGGGACGGCGTCACCCTATTCAGGACGCCATCCATGCCCATCCGCATCCTCGACGTGCGCGAGGTCACCAAGCCGATCAGCTCCCCGATCCGCAACGCCTATATCGACTTCAGCAAAATGACCTCCAGCCTCGTCGCGGTGGTCACAAACGTCGAACGGGACGGCAAACGCGTCGTTGGCTACGGATTCAACTCGAATGGCCGCTACGGCCAGGGTGGCCTGATCAGGGAGCGGTTTGCTCCCCGTATCTTGGAAGCCGATCCGAAAAGCCTGCTGGATGGCACGGGGGAAAATCTGGACCCCGACCGGGTCTGGAAGACCATGATGACCAATGAAAAACCGGGCGGGCACGGCGACCGGTCCGTCGCGGTCGGCACCATCGACATGGCCGTCTGGGACGCGGTGGCGAAAATCGCCGGCAAACCGCTGTTCCGTTTGCTGGCCGAACGCCATGGCACGACCGCCGATCCGAACATCTTCGTGTATGCCGCCGGTGGCTATTATTATCCCGGCAAGGACGATTCCGCCCTGCGCGGCGAAATGCGCAGCTACCTCGATCGCGGCTACACCGTCGTGAAAATGAAAATCGGCGGTGAGACCCTGGCCGAAGATGCACGGCGCATCGAAGCGGTGCTGACCGAACTCGACGGCAAGGCCCAACTCGCGGTCGATGCGAATGGCCGCTTCGATCTGGAAACCGCGATTGCCTACGCCAAGATGCTGCGCGAATACCCGCTGTTTTGGTACGAAGAAGCTGGTGACCCCCTCGACTACCAGCTCCAGGCCGCGCTGGCGGAATTTTATCCCGCGCCGATGGCGACAGGCGAAAATCTGTTCAGCCATCAGGATGCGCGCAATCTCATCCGCCATGGCGGCATGCGCCCCGATCGCGACTGGCTGCAATTCGACTGCGCGCTGTCCTATGGACTGTGCGAATACCAGCGGACGCTGGCGATGCTGAAGGAAGCCGGCTGGTCCTGGAAGCGCTGCATTCCGCATGGTGGCCATCAGATGTCGCTGAATATCGCGGCCGGTCTGGGGCTGGGCGGCAACGAAAGCTATCCGGACGTGTTCCAGCCCTATGGCGGTTTCCCGGACGGCACGCGGGTCGAAAACAGCATCGTCCGGCTACCCGATCTGCCCGGCATCGGCTTCGAAGCGAAGTCGGATCTCTTCAGGGAAATGCTCGAACTGGCTTCATAATGCCGGAGGAAACGGCATGCGCCGTACCGCACGGCTGAAAGCGGTGGAGCATAAGGGCGACGGGGGTGTCGTCGAAGACAGCGACCTGCCCGCCGGCCCGAAGACCAAAATGCCATGAAAAAGGCGGCCGCCCTGCGCATCGCGCTGCTGGCCGCCTGTCTTCTAGCGCTTGAGGCAGCGTGTCGGTTCGGTTACGTCTCGCAACTGACGATCGTGCCGCCAAGCGAAATGACAACCGGGCTGATCGCCGCGCTTGGGGAAGCCGAAACCAGAACCGAGATCGTCACGACGCTGACGGGTATCGCATGCGCCGCCCTGGCTTCGGTCTCTGTCGGATTTCTGCTCGGCTGTCTGCCGCGCGCCTGGCCACGTGCCCGCACGGCGTTGGACCCGTTGCTGGCAACCTACTATGCGGTGCCGACATTGCCATGATGACCAGCACCATGATCGGGCTGGACCGCGTGCCGCCAGTGCTGTCCCGAACCGCGCGCGTTCGCCAGATGGGCACCGCCGCCACCATCTTTCGAATCGTAATCCCGGCAGCGGCGTCGGCTACCAAATCGCGTTCACCTTCAACGGGTTCGATAACCAGCGGATGTACGCCCTGATCCTGTTTGTTGCGATCGTCATCAGCTCTGTCAACGCGGTCGTGCTGCGGTGTGAGCGGCGGCTGCAGCGCCGGATCGGCCGATGATCCCGCATCGCCGTATGACCGACAGCCTGATCCTGGTCGTTGTCCTGCTTTTCTTCTGGCAGGCGCTGTTCGCAATCGTCGGCGCCAAAGGCGAGTCCCCCCAATTCGCTTCGATCGGTGTCGCACTCGGCGCCCATAACCTGCCGGTCGTGCTCGCCCGCATCCAGCGCGGCATGCTCCGCCTCCTCGCGCTCGACGCTTATTTGTATCTACGCGTCAAACGAGGCCAGGAAATTCCGTTTGTCGAGCCCCGCGCCGCCTCCGCCCAAACGGGCAAGCCGCTGCCCGAGGCGCCCGCGGCACCCAAATCGCTCCGCAAGCGCGATCTTTCTTACAATCCGGAATCCGCCCACATCCCCACCATGGAGGAGATGGAAGCCGAAGTCCGCCGCGCGCCGATCGGCCGCACCATCGCCAGGGTCGGTCTCGACCTCGGCGTTGTACCCGCGTTCTGCTCCGAGGAAATGGGCAACGCGCTTCTCCAGGTTCTGGAATATTACGGCGGCAGCCTTGCCAGACTTTTCGCCATTCGCCGAAAACGGGAGATCGCCTTCCAAGAGGAATGCGACAGACGCCCCGACACCTGGGAATGGAACTGGCGTGATCTGCGCAAAGATCGCAGGCGTCAGGTGCTGGGCTACCTGATCGGCGAGGAACGTCCCGACGATCCCGTCCCGTTTCCGGCCTGACCCAACCCTGTCCGAAAGGACGGAGCCGTTTCGCGCGCCTTAAATTCCGCGCGGTTCATAAAAACCGGCACAGACATTCACCCTGCGCCCGTGCCACCCCCAACGTCATGCCTGCGGATGCCGGCACCCACGACGTTCGTCCAACTCGTCATGGATGGCCTTACGCGGTCCGTTTCGCCGGTTTCGGCCACCGCGCGGCCATCCGCGGCAGGATCTCCTCCACCAAGCGCCGGGTTTGTTCCAACATCTGTTCATCGCCCTGGGCAACCGGCCGGAGGATGAACTTGGAAGCCCCGGCCTCCACGAATTCCGCCACCCGGGCCATGATAAGATCGGCGTCGCCGATCGCGAACGCCTCCCGCGGATCGCGGCCGGTGCGAGCCTCATAGGCATCGGCGAGCCGGGTCATCCCAGGGTCGTCCCAAGACCCGAAGCGATAGGCCACCGCAGCGCCGTAATGGTCCTCATCGATCGAGCGACCCGCCGCGACGACCGCTTCCTTGATGGCGGCGATCACCTTCCCAACGGTTTCCGGCGATTCCGCGCCGGATTGCCAACCGGTGCCGTACTGCGCGGTGCGCCGCACCGCTGCGTCCGAAGAGCCGCCGATCCACATCGGCAGGTCGGACTGCACCGGTAGCGGCGCGATCGAGGCACCGGTCAACTGGAAGTGCTTGCCGGTGAAATCCAGCTTCTCCCCCGTCCAAAGCCGCGCGATGATTTCCAGCGCCTCATCGGTTTTGCGCCCACGCGTTTTCGGATCGAGATGCATGGCCGTCCATTCCGGCCCGCGCGGACTGCCGATACCGAAGCCAGGCAGCAGCCGCCCGTTGGACAGGAAATCCAGCGTCGCGCACTGCTTGGCCAGCAGCACCGGATCCCGCATCGCGACCGAGACGACATTGACCCCGAACTTGATCCGCTTCGTCCGCCCCGCGATCGCGGCAAGTGCGGTCATGCATTCGAGGATCGGTTGCTTGCTGATCAGCCGATCCGTCTGCCAGATCGAATCGATGCCGCCAGCCTCGCAAAGGTCCACCCATTTCCAGAACGCGCTGGTGGTATCGAACGGGAATTCCATGATGCCGATCCCGCCGGCGATTGTGCGGGCCATCGATCAGTCCTCCGCCCCGGGTGGGACCAGGCCATCGGGTGGCCAGATCGCCACGCCGTCCTCGACGGGGATCTTCAGGTGGCGCAGCAGGATGGAGAACAGCGTCCAGTTGCCGAGCGCGACGACGAATTCGACCTGTTGCGCGGGGTCGGGGATGTATTTCACGACCTCGGCCCATGTCGCATCGGAAAGCGTCTTGCCGGCCAGCGATTCGTCGGTCGCCGCGAGGATGGCTTTGTCGGCCGCGGTGAGGTGTTGGGCGTTCCGCCAATCGCGTACAGCCAGCACATCCTCGGGCGGGATTCCGGCCGTGGTCGCGACGCGCCAGTGCTGGGTCCATTCGTAGACCGAACCCGTGACCCAGCCGATGCGCATGATCATCAGCTCTCGCAAACGGGTATCGAATGTGTTGTGCAGCAGCAGCGTGCTGAGCTGCCCGAACACCGCTTTCAGCAGCGGCGGATTGTTGGCCAGCGTGCGGAATGCCGAGCGGGTGGCCATCGGCGGGGGAAGGCCCATTTCCGCACCCAAGGCCTGCGCCTGCTCCAGCGGCACCATTGCTACGCGTCCGGTCATGTGTCTCGTCCCGATGTTGGAAGCATGGTCGCGCGGGCACCGCGGCACCGCAAGTGGCATGGATCCTCCGGCTGTGCTGGATTGTTCGTGTTTGGGAGGAAAGTCGCACTTGTCCACGGTCGCAGTCTCGCCCGTCCGCGCTCTATGGCGGATGGAATACGTCGATTTCTGGCGCCTTTGGTCCGTCGGACTGGTGGTTTTCGTCGTCCGCTGGCTCGAAACCGTCGCTGTTGGGGTGGTGGTCTATCAGCGCACGAACTCGGCCTTCCTCGTATCGATGATGACGATGTTGCGCCTGCTGCCAATGGGCCTGCTGGGTGCGTTTCTGGGTGCATGGGCCGAGCGTATCGAGCGTCGCACGACACTCATCGCGGTGGTCCTGATGATGGGCGCGAACTCCGGCGTGCTCGCGGTCCTGGCGTACTCCGGCCATTTGCATATCTGGCATCTCGCGCTGTCGAGTTTCATCAACGGCCTTGGCTGGGCGACCGACAATCCCGTGCGCCGGGTCATGATCGGGGAGGTCGTAGGGGCCAGCGCGATGGGGACGGCCATGTCCCTCGATGCCGGCGCCAACAACGCGAGCCGCATGGTCGGACCCACGATCGGCGGGCTCGTGCTGGCCAATGTCGGAATCGAGGGCGCCTTTGCCTTAAGCGTGGTGCTTTACACCCTGGCGGTGATCGCGGCGGTGCGCGTCCGTTACCGCGACCGTCGGGCGGCCAATCCGGCCGCGGTGCTGGCCCGCATCGCGGAGGGGCTTCGGTTGGTGCGAGGGGATCGCGGCTTGATCGGCACCCTCGCCGTGACCGTGATCTACAATGTGTTCGCCTGGCCGTTCACCGCCATGATTCCAGTCATCGGCCGGGACCGGCTCGGTTTGGGACCCGAGGGTGTGGGCGTGATCGCCAGTTTGGACGGAATCGGTGCCTTTGCCGGGGCGGTGGTTCTGGCGATGTTGCTGAAGCCGACATGGTACGCCAGAGTCTATCTGGGCGGGGTCGCCAGCTACATGGTCATGCTGATCGTGTTCGCATTGGTACCCTATACGCCGGTCGCGGGCGTCGCGCTGCTTCTGACGGGTCTGGGAGGCGCGGGTTTTTCCACGATGCAGGCGACGCTCGTCTACCTCGCCTCGCCGCCGGAGATGCGATCCCGCATCCTGGGCGTACTCTCCGTGTGTATCGGAACCGGCCCGATCGGATTCGTCTGGCTCGGGTTGTTGGCCGACGCGATCGGGGCGCATTGGGCGACCGCGCTGAACGGGACGGCGGGATTACTTGCGATGGCTCTTACGCGGAAGCTGTGGCGGGCGATCTGAGGCCCTGCAGCCGGCTCAACCGCGTCCTGCGCCAATCCAACCACCACCATGCCATACGCGCGGCGGCGGCCGGGAAGCGACCTTGGGTAGGGAGGCCGACCGCTTTGAGCGTCATGCCCATCCCGCGTTGGATATGACCGAACCGATAATATCGCATCGCCCCGCAAAGGTAGGCAGCGGAGCAGCGGGCACGAACATAGGGTTCGGACTCCGGTTCATTGGCACAGTGGTAAGCGTAGGCGAGTTCATCGTCTTCGCCCTCTCCGATTCGGCCGGCGGCGATTATGACCCGACGTGCGGACCCAATATGTTCCCGCTCCTGATAGCGACGCATGTGGTCGTAAAATAGCTTGTAGTGGCGGAATTCATCCGCAGCGATGTGCCGGCAAAGCTGCTTCAACACCGGCTCCTGGCAGGCGTCGGCCAACGCGGTGTAGTAGCTGGATGTGCCGGTTTCCACCATGCAGCGGGCGATCAGTTCGCCCGTGCGGGAACCGCGAATGGAGCCTTCGGTGGTGTGCGGCAGCGCGTAGCCGGCGTTGAATCTCGCCCGGGCGGCTTGGAAATCCCATGTGGGTTCGGCCAACTGTGCCCATTTAGCGAGTGCGTTGCCGTGCTGCACCTCTTCCTCGGCCCACTGTCTCACGGCGTCGCACATGGCTTCGTCGTTGCCGAAGACCCGGCACAAATAGGCAGCGTATTCGCGGCCATTCCGTTCCACCAGCGATGCCGCCTTGATCAATGGTACAATCTCAGGCGAGGCTTTCGCGGCTTCGAAGCGATCCCAGGCGATTTCGTCGATCCGCCAGTGCTTCATAACCGTACCCGCATTTTGTGCGTCCCCGATGATTCTGCCCGGGAGCAACATGGGTCGCCATACGAATAAGTGCAACCATTTGTACTGGGTTAGCGGGATACTGATAGCGCTTGCAGACATGCAGATATCTTTATATATGTCCGCCCGACGCAAATCCGCGCATCTCAGGAGCATCGACGCATGACCACCGAGCCCGACTACAAGGTCAAAGACATCTCTCTGGCCGCGTGGGGCCGCAAGGAAATCGCCATGGCCGAGGACGAAATGCCCGGTCTGATGGCTATTCGCAGCGAATACGGCGCCTCGAAGCCGCTCCAGGGCGCGCGAATCGCGGGTTGCCTGCATATGACGATCCAGACTGCCGTACTGATCGAGACACTGACGACACTTGGTGCGACGGTGCGTTGGTCGTCGTGCAACATCTTCTCGACTCAGGATCACGCGGCGGCGGGCGTCGCGGCCGCGGGCATCCCGGTCTTTGCCTGGAAAGGCATGGACGAGGACGAGTTCAACTGGTGCATCGAGCAGACGGTTCGCGGCCCCGACGGCTGGACCCCAAACATGATTCTGGACGACGGCGGCGATCTGACGCTGCTGATGCACCAGAAATATCCCGAGATGATGAAGAACGTGAAGGGCATCTCGGAAGAGACCACCACCGGCGTCCTCCGCCTGCGGGACATGGTGCGCGACGGGAAGCTGCTCTGCCCCGCCATTAACGTCAATGACAGCGTGACCAAGTCGAAGTTCGACAATCTCTACGGATGCCGCGAGTCCCTCGTGGATGGCATCCGCCGTGGCACCGACGTGATGATGGCCGGAAAGATCGCCGTGGTGAACGGCTTTGGCGATGTCGGCAAAGGATCGGCCGCGTCGCTGCGCAATGCCGGTTGCCGCGTGATGGTGACGGAAGTCGATCCGATCTGCGCCTTGCAGGCGGCGATGGAAGGCTACCAAGTCGTGACCATGGAAGACGCTGCCCCGATCGGCGACATCTTCGTCACGGCCACGGGCAATGTCGACGTGATCACCATCGATCACATGCGGGCGATGAAACACCGCGCGATCGTCTGCAACATCGGACACTTCGATTCGGAGATCCAGATCGGCGCCTTGCGCAACTACACCTGGGAGAACGTGAAGCCGCAGGTGGATGAGGTCGTCTTCCCCGATGGCAAGCGTCTGATCGTGCTATCCGAGGGGCGTCTGGTGAACCTTGGCAATGCCACGGGTCACCCGAGCTTCGTGATGAGCGCGAGCTTCAGCAATCAGGTGTTGGCGCAGATCGAGCTGTTCCATGCCCCGGCAGGTAAGTACAATGTCGACGTCTATACGCTGCCGAAGGCGTTGGACGAGAAGGTGGCGGCCCTGCA